>Ga0181529_10004577_pt1 | contig 14895 bp, 9 predicted proteins | sample PEATcosm2014_Bin_36_FD_119763 | JGI IMG/M metagenome (GOLD analysis project Ga0181529, IMG submission 119763) | Peatland microbial communities from MTU Mesocosm Facility, Houghton, MI, USA - PEATcosm2014_Bin10_30_metaG | ecosystem: Environmental > Terrestrial > Soil > Wetlands > Peat | place...
CCTTCTATCCCGGCGCCAGCCCCGAGGTGATGACCTCGTCGGTGACCGCGCCGCTGGAGCGCCAGTTCGGCCAGATGCCGAGCCTGACGCAGATGATGTCGCAGAGTTCGGCCGGCGCCTCGGTGATCACCCTGCGCTTCAGCCTCGACATCGCCCTCGACATCGCCGAGCAGGAAGTGCAGGCGGCGATCAACGCCGCCGGCAACCTGCTGCCCGCCGATCTTCCGGCCCCGCCGATCTACGCCAAGGTCAATCCGGCCGACGCGCCGATCCTCACCCTCGGCGTCACCTCGACTTCGCTCAAGCTCACCGATGTCGAGGACATCGTCGAGAGTCGGCTCGCGCCCAAGCTCGCCCAGCTTCCCGGCGTCGGCCTGGTGTCGATCTCCGGCGGGCAACGGCCGGCTGTGCGCATCCACGCCAATCCGCTCGCGCTCGCCGCCTACGGCCTCAATCTCGACGACCTGCGCACGACCGTCGCCAACCTCAACGTCAACACGCCGAAGGGCAACTTCGACGGCCCGTCGCAGTCGTTCGCCATCAACGCAAACGACCAGATCCGCGATCCCAGCGACTACCTCAAGTCGGTCGTCGCCTACCGCAACGGCGCGCCGGTGCTGCTCACCGACGTCGCCAGCGTCGAGATCGCCGCCGAGAACACGCGGTTGTCGGCGTGGATGAACCGGACGCCGGCGCTGCTGGTCAATATCCAGCGCCAGCCTGGCGCCAACGTCATTCAGGTCGTCGACAGCATCAAGCAACTCTTGCCGACTCTGACCTCAACGCTGCCGCAGGCGGTGACAATTACGCCGCTGACCGATCGCACCGTCACCATCCGCGCCTCCGTCAGCGACGTCGAGTTCGAGCTGACGCTGTCGATCGGCCTGGTGGTGCTGGTGATCTTCCTGTTCCTGCGCAACGTCCCAGCGACCATCATTCCCAGCCTCGCGGTGCCGTTGTCGCTGGTTGGCGCGCTGGCGATCATGTACCAGCTCGGCTTCAGCCTCGACAATCTTTCGCTGATGGCGCTCACCATCGCCACCGGCTTCGTCGTCGACGACGCTATCGTCGTCATCGAGAACATCGCCCGCTATCTCGAGAGCGGCGACAGCCCAAACGAGGCGGCGCTGAAGGGCTCGCAGCAGATCGGCTTCACCATCATCTCGCTGACGGTGTCGCTATTGGCGGTGCTCATTCCGCTGCTGTTCATGGGCGACGTGGTCGGCCGCCTGTTCCACGAATTCGCCATCACGCTCGCGGCGACGATCGTCATCTCGGCGGTGGTGTCGTTGACGCTGACGCCGATGATGTGCGCCAAGCTGCTGCGTCCCGAGGAGCGCGAACGCGGCGGTCGCCATCGCGCCACCGGCGGGCGCTTCTTCCAGGCGGTGCTCGCCTGGTACGGCCGCGCCCTCGACGTTGTGCTCAACCACCAGCCGACGACGCTGGTCGTCGCCTTGGCGACCTTCGTCCTCACCGGCTATCTCTATGCGACGATCCCCAAGGGGTTCTTCCCGCTCCAGGACACCGGCCTGATCCAGGCCGTCACCCAGGCGGCGCAGGACACGTCGTTCTCCAAGATGGCCGATCGCCAGCAGCAGCTGGCCGACGTCATCCTGCGCGACGCCGACGTCGACAGCCTGTCGTCGTTCATCGGCGTAGACGGCGCCAACGTCACGCTCAACTCCGGCCGCTTCCTTATCAACCTCAAGCCGCACGACCAGCGCGTAAGCGGCGTGGCCGAGATCATCCGCCGCCTGCAACGCGAGACCGCCAACGTCGCAGGCATCGCGCTCTACATGCAGCCGGTGCAAGACCTGTCGATCGAGACCCAGGTCAGCGCCACCGAATACCAGTTCACCCTCGACAATCAGGATCTCGCGACGCTGCAGACCTGGACGCCGAAGGTGCTCGATCGGCTGGCCAAGGTCGCCGAAATCGCCGACGTCGCCAGCGACCTGCAGCCGAACGGCCGCGCGGTGCAGGCGACGCTCGATCGCGCGAGCGCCGCGCGCTTTGGCGTCACGCCGGCGACGGTCGACAATGCGCTCTACGACGCCTACGGTCAGCGCATCATATCGACCGTCTTCACGCAGTCGAACCAATATCGGGTCATTCTCGACATCGACCCGGCGATGACGCATTCGATCGCCTCGCTCAGCGACATCTATCTGCCGTCGTCCGCCTCGACCTCGGGTCAGGTGCCGCTGTCGGCGATCGCGTCGCTCGACGTCATGCAGTCGCCGCTGCAGATTTCCCATCTCAAGCAGTTTCCAGTGACGACGATCTCGTTCAACCTCGCGCCGGGCGCTTCGCTCGGGGCCGCCGTCGACGCGATCAACGTCGCCCTGGTCGACATCCGCCTGCCGGCGAGTTTCGGCGTCAACTTCCAGGGCGCGGCGCAGGCGTTCCAGGCCTCGCTGTCGAACGAGGCGTTCCTGCTGCTGGCGGCGATTCTGGCGATGTATATCGTGCTTGGCGTCCTGTACGAGAGCTTCATCCACCCGATCACGATTCTCTCGACCCTGCCGTCGGCCGGCATCGGCGCCCTGCTGTCGCTCGAACTCGCCGGCGCCGGGCTCGACATCATCGGCGTCATCGGCATCGTGCTGTTGATTGGCATCGTCAAGAAGAACGCGATCATGATGATCGATTTCGCCCTCGACGCGCAACGGCATGAGGGGCTCGACGCGCGCGCGGCGATCTACCAGGCCTGCCTGTTGCGCTTGCGGCCGATCCTGATGACGACGGTCGCGGCGATGTTTGGCGCGCTGCCGCTGATGTTGGGAACCGGCGTCGGCTCCGAGCTGCGCCACCCGCTCGGCCTGGCGATCGTCGGCGGTCTCGCCGTCAGCCAAGTGCTGACGTTGTTCACCACGCCGGTGATCTATCTGTTCTTCGAGCGCATCGCCCAGCGCCTCGGCGCCGGCTCGTCGGTCGGCCCGTTGCCGGCGGAGGCGCCGTGAACAACCGTTTCTCCGAGCTGTTCATCCGCCGGCCGGTCGCCACCACGCTGCTGACCATCGGCATTGCGCTGGCCGGGCTGCTCGCCTTCACCCAACTGCCGGTTTCGCCGCTGCCGCAGGTCGACTTTCCCAACATCTCGGTTTCGGCGGGCATGCCGGGGGCGAGCCCCGACACGATGGCGAGCTCGGTCGCCGCACCGCTCGAACGCCATCTCGGCCAGATCGCCGACGTCAACGAGATGACTTCGACGAGTTCGCTCGGAACGACCCGCATTCAACTGCAGTTCGGTCTCGACCGCGACATCGACGGCGCGGCGCGCGACGTGCAGGCGGCGATCAACGCCGCCCGCGCCGACTTGCCCGCCAGCCTGCGCACCAACCCGACGTATCACAAGATCAATCCCGCCGACGCCCCGATCATGGTGTTGGCGATGACCTCGACCACCCGCACCGCGGGACAGATGTACGACATCGCCTCCAACGTGCTGCAGCAGCGGCTGTCGCAGCTCGACGGCATCGGCGAGGTCGACGTCGTCGGCAGCGCCTTGCCGGCGGTCCGGGTGGAGCTCGATCCCGGCGCGCTGTTCAAATACGGCATCGGCCTCGAGGACATCCGCGCCGCGCTCGCCGCCGCCAACGCCAACAGCCCGAAGGGCGCGGTCGAGGACGACGACTTCCACTATCAGATCTACGCCAACGACCAGGCGACCAAGGCCGATCAGTATCGCGATCTCGTCGTCGCCTACCGCAACAATGCCGCGGTCAAGCTGTCGGATGTCGCCGAGGTCGTCGATTCGGTCGAGGACCTGCGCAACGCCGGCCTTTCCAACGGCAAGCCGTCGGTCGCCATTGTGCTGTCGCGCCAGCCTGCCGCCAACATCATTCAGGCGGTCGACGGCGTTAAAGCGGTGCTGCCGCGCCTCGCGGCGGCGCTGCCGGGCGACGTCGACCTCAATGTCGTCGTCGACCGTTCGATCACCATCCGCGGCTCGCTCGCCGACACCGAGCGCACGCTCGTGACGTCGGTCGCGCTAGTGATCTTCGTCGTCTTCGCCTTCCTGCGCAACGTGCGCGCCGCCGCGGTGCCGAGCGTCGCCGTGCCGGTGTCGATCCTCGGCGCGTTCGGCGTGATGTATCTGCTCGGCTACAGCCTCGACAATCTGTCGCTGATGGCGCTCACCATCTCGACCGGTTTCGTCGTCGACGACGCCATCGTGGTCCTCGAGAACATCAGCCGGCACATCGAACTCGGCGCGACGCGGTTCCGCGCGGCGATCCTCGGCGCGCGCGAGGTCGGCTTCACCGTGCTGTCGATCAGCTTGTCGTTGATCGCGGTGTTCCTGCCGTTGCTGCTGATGGGCAGCATCGTCGGCCGGCTATTTCGCGAATTCGCGATGACGCTGTCGGTGGCGGTGATCATCTCGTTGCTTGTCTCGCTGACGACGACGCCGATGATGTGCTCGCTGATCCTGCCGCGTCAGGCGATTGTGAGTCACGGACGAGTGTATCGCGTCACCGAGCGCGTTTTCGACGCCATGCTCGCCTTCTATCGCGTCACGCTCGGGGCGGCGCTGCGCCATCCGCTGCTCGTCGTGCTGGTCTGGGCGGCGATGATCGCGCTCAACGTCAACCTGTTCCGCGGCATGACGTACGACTTGTTTCCGGTGCAGGACACCGGCCTGCTGATCGGGTCAATTCAGGGCGACCAGAGCATCTCTTTCCAGGCGATGAAGCAGAAGCTCGCCCAGCTGCAGGGAATCGTCCAGGCCGATCCCGCCGTCCAGACGGTCGCGGGCGTCACCGGCGGACGCCAGCCCAATTCCGGCTTCGTCTACATTTCGCTGAAGCCGTTCGCCGAGCGCCAGATCACCGCCGACGGCGTGGTGGCGCGGCTGCGCGGCAAGCTCGCTGCGGTCGCCGGGGCGCGGCTGTTCATGGTCGCCGTCTCCGACCTGCGCACCGGCGGGCGGCAAAGTAACGCAACCTATCAATACACGCTGCTGTCCGACGACACGGCCGAACTCTACAAATGGTCGCCGCGCCTGCTCGCCGCGCTGCAAGGCAGTTCCGTGCTCAAAGATGTCAATTCCGATCAGCAACAGGGTGGCCTTGAGGCCGACGTGACAATCGACCGCACCAGCGCCGCCCGGCTCGGCCTCAGCATCGCGGCGATCGACAACACGCTCTACGACGCGTTCGGCCAACGGCAGGTGTCGACCATCTACAACGCGCTCAACCAGTACCACGTGGTGATGGAGGTCGCGCCGCGCTACTGGCAGCACCCCTCGGTGCTGAACGACATCTGGGTGTCGACTTCAGGCGCTAATCCTTCCGGCGTGCAGCAGACCAACGCCCGAGCCGGTCTGTTTTCGGCCTCCGCCGCGAGCGCCAGCTCGGCGGCGACGATCGCCAGCGACTCGGCGCGCAACCTCGCCTTAAATTCGCTCGCCGCCAGCGGCCATTCGAGCGCCTCGGCGGGCGCGGCGGTGGCGACGGCGAGCGAGACGATGGTGCCGCTGTCGGCGGTGGCGACCTTCAGCCGCGGCCAAACGCCGCTGGGCGTCAATCACCAGGGCCTGTTCGCCGCCTCGACGATCTCCTTCAACCTCGCGCCCGGCCATGCGCTGAGCGAGGCGCAGAAGGAGATCGCCGACGCCGTGGCGACAATCCGCATGCCCGCGACCGTGCACGGCGTTTTCGCCGGCACCGCCGCCACCTTCCAGCAATCGCAGGCGACGCTGCCGCTGCTGTTCGGCGCGGCCTTGCTCGCCGTCTACATCGTTCTCGGCATTCTCTACGAGAGCTACATCCACCCGCTGACGATCATCTCGACCCTGCCGTCGGCCAGCGTCGGCGCGCTGATCGCCTTGAAACTGTTCGGCGTAGAGTTCACGATCATCGCTGCGATCGGCATCATCCTGCTGATCGGCATCGTCAAGAAGAACGCGATCATGATGATCGACTTCGCCCTGCAGGCCGGGCGCGAGGGGCTGGGACCGCGCGAAGCGATCACCCAGGCCTGTCTGTTGCGCTTCCGTCCGATCATGATGACGACCTTCGCCGCCATGTTCGGCGCCCTGCCGCTCGCCTTGGGAACCGGCGAGGGCTCGGAATTGCGTCATCCTTTGGGGATAACCATCGTCGGCGGCTTGCTGTTCAGCCAGGCGCTGACCCTCTATACAACGCCGGTCATCTTTCTTTATCTCGACCGGTTCGGGAAGTGGCTGGGCCGGGTATGGCGCCGTTTCTACGTGCGCGACGGCGCCGTGCGGTTGGCGGGGGCTGGATCATGAGGCTCAGGCGCAAGGCTTGGCCGGCGATCGCCGCGCTCGCCGCCCCGTTGGCGGCCTGCGCGCCGGTTGGGCCTGACTATCTCCGCCCCGACGCAATCGTCTCTGCCCAGTACAAGGAAATCAAGGGCTGGAAGCTCGCCAGCCCGCATGACGACCTCGCCAAGGGCGAATGGTGGCGGCTGTTCGCCGATCCGACGCTCGACAAACTGGAAGCGCAGGTCGCGGTCTCCAATCAGACAATCAAGGCCGACGAAGCCAATTTCCGGACGGCGCTGGCGCTGATCGCCGAGGCGCGCGCCGGGCTCATGCCGACGATCAATTTCGATCCGTCGTTCACCCGGGTGAAGAGCGGGACGCAATTGTCCGACCAGCTCGACGCCGAGGTCAGCGGCTCGTGGACGCTCGACGTCTGGGGCAAGACGCGGCGGTCGATCGAGCAGGAAAGCGCAGCGGCCGAAGCGAGCGCCGCCGACCTCGCCAATGCGACGCTCGCCGAGCAGTCGGCGCTGGCCCTCGCCTATGTGCAGCTGCGGCAGTCCGACTCGCTCGCCGACCTGCTTGCCGACACCGTCAAGCAGTACAAGCGCTCGGTCGACATCGCGCAGAATCAGTACAACGCCGGCGCCGCCGCGAAGTCCGACGTCATCACCGCCCAGGCGCTCGAACTGGCGGCGGAGGCGCAGCAGGTCAATGTCGGCGTCGCGCGGGCCCAGAGCGAGCACGCGATCGCGGTGCTGACTGGCCGCGCGCCGGCTGAGCTAACGATCCCGCATGGCAAGCTGGCGCTCGACGTTCCGCGCGTGCCGATCCGCGTTCCCTCCGAGTTGCTCGAGCGCCGTCCCGACGTCGCCGCGGCGGAGCGGACGATGCAGGCGCAAAATGCGGCGATCGGCGTCGCCTTCGCCGGCTACTATCCGAGCCTGACGCTGAACGGCGCTTTCGGCTATTCCGGCGACCCCTTCATCAAGCAGATCGCCGGCGCCAATCCGGTGTGGTCCTACGGCCTTTCGATCGCCCAGACGCTGTTCAACGGCGGCCTCACCGACGCGCAGGTTGAGGCCGCGCGCCAGACCTACGAAGCGAGCGTCGCCACGTATCGCCAAACGGTGCTGACTGCCTTTCAACAAGTCGAGGACCAGCTCGCGGCGATCCCGCTCGAGTCGCGTCAGCTCTCGATCCAGAGCGAGGCGGTCAAGGCGGCCGAGCAGGCGGTCGAGATTGCGCTCAACGAGTATCGCGCCGGCACGCAAAACTTCACCACCGTCGTGACCGCGGAAGCGACGGCGCAGAGCGACGAGGAATCGGCGCTGTCGACCCGCGCCGCAAGGCTGACGGCGACCGTGAACCTGATCGTCGCGCTCGGCGGCGGCTGGTCGGCCGGCGAATTGCCGGCGACGCCGACGCCCTGACGGTCCGCGCTCAGTCGGGCAACGAATAGCGCCGCGCGATCTCCCAAGCCGCGCGCGCGTCGGCGAGCGCGATCACGCCGTCGTTGGCGGCGCGCGCCGCCTGGATCGCGACGACCAACGCCGGCGGTCCGGCCGGGTCAAGCAGGTCGTGGGCGACGCCGTCGAGCGCCTGTCGCATCGCGGCGATCGCCGCGCGATCGCCGCCGAGCCGGGTCGCCAGCATCAGCGCCACCGCCGGTCGCGGCGCGGCGGACCCGCGCGCGACGCGGCAGGCGTTGACGAAGCGCTTCACCGCCCGCGGCGTCTCGCCGGCGAGCGTGGCGAGCGCAGCGAACAGCGAGGTCTCAGCCGGCGTCAGCGCTTGGGTGATCGCCGACGTCGCCGCTTCGACGTAGCGCACCGGCTTGACGACGGCGTTGGAGCCGATCAGCCGCGCCACAAAGCGGCCGCCGTCAGCGGGGGCAAGCGTCGCGACGTTGAAAACAATCGGGAACAGTTTCTCCAACCGTCGCCGCGCCGTTTCGGGGGCGTCGAGGCGCGACAGCGCCGCCGGGTCAAACGCTGCGGCGCCGACGCAGCCCGGGCCGAGCAGGGCGTGGGCGGCCTCGAGAAGCTGCGCGGCGTCGGCCGGTGCGAGCGCGTCGAGATTGTCGAACGCGAACACGATGCGTTGCGGCGCGGCGGGCGAGGGCGCGCCGGCGCCGCTCATCAGCCGTCCGAGTTCGACGAAGAACGAGCGCGCGGCGTGGCGCGGCGCTTCGGGGCCGCTGGCGAAGACCGGACCGGGCGCGCGTTCGGAGCGTTTGACGCCGCCGGCGCGTTTGGCCGTCGCCTCGACGTGGCGCGCGGCGGCCTCGGCCTGCGCGTCGAGCGCGGCGACGCGCTGGTTGAGCCTGGCTGCGCTTGCTTCGAGGTCGCGCCGGCGTTCGCGGGTGTCGTGGCCGAGCAGCCGCTGGCCGCGGTAGAGCAGCCCGGCGAAAGCGAAGGCGCGCCACAGCACGACCAGCAATGCGAGCACGCCGATCGCCGTTAGCGCCTTGCTGAGTGTAACCAACCAGTCCCGATGTGCGACGAGCCAGTCGGCGACCGGCGCAAGGAACGACGCGAGCGCGCGCAAGCCATCGCTCGCCTGCGGCGCGCGCGCCTCGTCGACGGCGAAGGCGAGCGCGAAAGCGATGACGGCGACGAGGAGCCAGCCCAGCTGGCCGCGATAGGCCCAGATCGCGCGCAATGCGACGCCGGCGCGCGCCGCCGGCCCAGCGCTGTCGAAGTCGCGCACCAGGTCGCGGAAGTTGGCGGTCGCATCGCCCTCGGCGAGGTCGAAGCGGCGCAGCCGCGATTCGATCGCGCCGCGATTGCCGCGGATGAAGGCGTCGACGCGCGAACCTGGCGTCTCGTAGAGCAGCGCGTCGGTCAGGCGCGCGCGTTTGGCCTCGACGTCGTCACGCGCCGCGCGTTCGCTCTCGAGCCGTCGCACCAGCTCGTCATGGCGCTCGGCGGCGGCGGCGGCGGCGCGCAACGGATCGGCGCCGGCGTGGGCGGCTTCGTCGGCCAGCGCGGCGTAATTGACGCCGTCGCGGTCGCGCTCGAGCGCGGCGAAGGCCGCCGAAGCGATGGCGCAGGCGGGATCGCCCGACACGCCCGCTGCGTCGATCGACGCCACCACCACCTTCGACAGGAAGGGCGAGCTGGCGGTCCGGCCGGCGGCGCCGGCGAGCCCCTCGACATTTTCGATCCAGCGGCGCAGCGCGAAACTCGCGCCCGAGCCGGATGGGCCGACGAAACCGATCAGGAACGGCGTCTGCGCGTCGGCGGCGAGCGCGATCTCGGCCAGCGGCTGCGCCGCCTCGGCGGCGCCCATCAAGTCGGCGGCGGAGTCGGGACCGTCGGCGTAGACCAGCGGCTCGCTACGCACGGCGGGCGGCGCGGCTTCGATCGCGGTCGCAGGCGGCTCGATGACGACGGGAGGCGCCGGATCGCCGGGCGGCGCGTGATCGGCGCTCGCGCCGCGCTCGGGGAAAAGCCGCGCCAGCCGGTCGTCAACCTTGCTCTCGCTCACTTCATCCTCCGTCGACTTGCGGCGGCGCGCCGGCGGTCGGAGCGACCGTCAGGCCGGGCGACGATTTGGCCATGCGCCCGCCGCCGGTCAAGCGCAATTTCCGCTCGCCGCGGCGGCGGCCAGGGGTGGGCGTTACGTTCGCGTCAGGCGAGCGCCTTGCGGCGCGCGCCTCCGGTCAACAAACGCCGCGCCTGCGCCGCGCTGGCCTCTTTCGGCAGTTTTTCGGCGATGCCGTAGACACGCTCGCGGCGGTCGAGTTCGCCGAGCACGTCGGCAGGCGAAATGCCGCATTCGGCCCAGACGACCGCCAGTTGATAGAGCACGTCGGCGCTTTCGAGGATCGCCGCCTCGCGGTTCATCTGCACCGCGTCGAGGCCGACCTCGATCGCCTCCTCGATCAGCTTCTTCGCCATTTTCTGCACGCCGTCGCGAAACAGCTTGGCGGTGCGCGACGTCGAGGGGTCGCGCCCTCGCGCCGCCACCACCGATGCGTATAGACGATCGAGCGAATCACTCATGAGGGTTCGATCTTCCTGGCGTCTGGAGGCGAGATCAAGGCCGAGGCGCCGCCTCAGGCCGCGAGGCCCTCGAACATTCCGCGGCCGTCGATTCCCCCGACCTGCGGATCGATCAGATTCTCCGGATGCGGCATCAGCCCGAGCACGTTGAAGCGCGCGTTGTAGACGCCGGCGATGGCGTTGACCGAGCCGTTGGGATTGGCTTCGCCGCCGACCGCGCCGGCGGCGTCGCAATAGCGGAAGGCGACGCGGCCGTCGCGCTCGAGCGTTTCGAGCCCCGCCGGGTCGATGGTGAAATTGCCCTCGCCGTGGGCGATCGCGACCTTGATCACCTGGCCGGGCCGATAGCGGCGCGCAAACGGCGTCTGGGCGTTCTCGACCTTCAGATGCTGCATCTGGCAGACGAAACGGCGGCGCGCGTTGCGCATCAGCACGCCGGGCAGCAGGCCGGCCTCGCACAGGATCTGGAAGCCGTTGCAGATCCCCAGCGTCAGCCCGCCGCGCTCGGCGTGGGCGGTCAGCGCGTCCATGATCCGGGCGCGTGCCGCGATCGCGCCGCAGCGCAGATAGTCGCCGTAGGAGAAACCGCCCGGCAGGACGACAAGGTCCGTCCCCGGCGGCAGGGCGCTGTCGGCGTGCCAGACCATCGCTGGCGCTTCGCCGGTGGCCTGGCGCAGGGCGCGGGCGACGTCGCCCTCGCGATTGGAGCCGGGGAAGACGACGACGGCGGCGCGCAGGGGCTTAGTCATAGTCGACCGCGTAATCTTCGACGATGGTGTTGGCGAGCAGTTTTTCACACGCTTCCGACAGCTTACGCTCTGCGGCGGGGCGGTCGGCGGCGTCGAGCTCGATGTCGAACACCTTGCCCTGCCGCACCTTGGCGACGCCGTCGACGCCCAGCGATTTCAGCGCGCCCTCAATCGCCTTGCCCTGCGGGTCGAGAACGCCCGATTTCAAAGTGACCGTCACGCGCGCTTTCATGTCTCGTCCTCGTTAAGCTTCGCTCCGCTTAAGCCGCATGCGAGGCCGGCGTCAACGTCAGCAGCGAATAGAGCGCGGAAGCGTCGCGCGTCGCCCGCAACTGCGCCGCCATTTCCGGGTCGCGCAACGCGCGCGCGATGCCCGCCAGCGCCTTGAGGTGGTCGGCGCCGGCGCTTTCCGGGGCGATCAGCAGGAAGATCAGATCGACCGGCAAGCCGTCGAGCGCCTCGAAATCGATCGCGCGCTCGAGCCGGGCGAAGATGCCGAAGATCCGATTGCACTTTGCGAGCTTGCCGTGCGGAATGGCGATGCCGTCGCCGACGCCGGTCGAGCCGAGTCGCTCGCGCTGCAGCAGCGCGTCGAAGATCTCGCGCGCCGGCAGGCCCGAGACCTGCGCGGCGCGCTCGCTCATTTCCTGCAGCGCTTGCTTTTTGCCGTTGACGCGAAGCGCCGAAAGAATCGCGTCGGGCGAGAGGAGGTCGGTTAGTGCCATCGTGAGCTCTGGGAAAGGGAGCCGGCGAACGCGCTAGTGCGGATCGAGCCAGCCGATCGCGCCGTCGGCGCGCCGGTAGACCACGTTCACGCGCGCGTTGCCGGCGTGTTGAAAAACCAGCAGCGGCGCGCCGCTGAGGTCGAGCTCGGCGACGGCCGACGCGACCGACAGGCTTTTGAGCCGGTGCGATCCTTCGGCGACGATCACCGGCTTGAAGTCCTCAATGGCCTCCGTCGTGTCGTCCGGCGCCTCGATCTTATAGTCGGAGACTTCGATCGTCGCCTGACTCTCTTCGGCGCTGGGCGCGCGCGCTTCTCTGAGGCGGGTCTTGTAGCGCCGCAGCCGGCGCTCGATCTTGTCGATCCCCTGCTCGACGCTGGGGTAGGGTTCCTGGGCCTTGCCTTCGGCGTGGAGATCGACGCCGGAGCTGAGATGCAGCGAGCAGTCGGAGCGATAGCCCGAACCCTCGCGCGAGATCACCACATGGCCGCTGACTCGGCCGTCAAAGTAACGCGCCATAATCGTTTCGATCTTTTCGAGCACATGGGCGCGCAACGATTCGCCGACGTCGAGATTCTTGCCGGACACTCTCAAGGGCATAGATCGCCTGGCCTCTCTTGATTGCTCCAAGTGCGCCCGCACGCGTCTTCGTCAATTTCGTACGCGGCTTCGAGTCTCATCCGACCGGCCTGTCGGCGTCGCGTCCGCGACGTTGAATTTCGCGCCGGTTATGCGCTTCGCTTGGCTTGCGCGGCTAGCGTTAGAAGCCCGCCGAACCGATGTCAATCGGGCCGAAGGCATAGACCGTCGTCCAGCGATGAAACAGATTATGGATTAAAGACTTAGCGGTCCAAACACATGCGCTGAGGGGCGAAATGCGTCCATCTTCGCCCGCCGCCGCTCAACCGACGACGGAATGCGCAGACTGTCGCGATACTTGGCCACCGTCCGGCGCGCCACGACGATGTCCGCCTGGCGCAGGCGGGCGACGATCACGTCGTCGCTGAGGACGTCGGCCGGGTCCTCGGCGTCGATCATCTGCTTGATCTTGAACCGAACCGACTCGGCCGAATGCGCCTGCTCGGCGCCGTTCGCCACCGAAGCGATCGGCGTCGTGAAGAAGTACTTCATCTCGAACAGCCCGCGCGGCGTTTGAATGAACTTGTTCGAGGTGGCGCGCGAGACGGTGGATTCGTGGACGCCGATCGCGTCGGCGACGGTCTTGAGATTGAGCGGCTTCAACCCCGCGACGCCGCCGACGAAGAAGCCGTCCTGGCGGCGGACGATCTCGCTGGCGACGTTGAGAATGGTGCGCGCGCGCTGCTCGAGGCTCTTGGTCAGCCAGTTCGCCGTCTGCAGGCTCGACGACAGGAACTGCCGATCTTCCTCGCGGCCGGCGTTGCGCTTGATCCTGGCGGCGTAGGTCTCGTTGACCAGCACGCGCGGCAGCGCCTCGCTGTTGAGTTCGACCCGCCAGGAATTGTCCGGCGCGGCGGTGACGAAGACGTCGGCGATCGCCGGCGGCTCGGCCGGCGCGCCGAAGGCGCGGCCCGGCTTGGGGTCGAGCCGGCGGATCTCGGCGACCATGTCGGCGATGTCGTCGTCGTCGACGCCGCAGGCGCGCCTGATCGCGGCGAAATCGCGCCGCGCCAGCGCTGGCAGGTTGGCGATCAACGCCTGCATCGCCGGATCGTAACGGTCGCGCTCGATGAGCTGCAGCGCCAGGCATTCGGCGAGGTTGCGGGCGAAGACGCCGGTTGGCTCGAGGCCCTGCAGCGCCGTCAGCGCGGCTTCGACGCGCGCGAGCGGCGCGCCGAGCTGTTCGGCGATCGCCTCCAGCGGCTGGGTCAGGTAGCCAGATTCGTCCAGCGCGTCGATCAGCGCCGTGGCGATCATGCGGTCGACGGGGTCCTTGAGGACGATCATCGCCTGGCGGGTGAGGTGCTCGGAAAGGCTCGTCGGCGCAGCGAGATAGGCCTCCAGGTCGGGCGCCTCTTCGTCGAAGCCGCGGCCCCCGGTCCCGCTCCATGAGGTCGCCGACAGGCCTAGGCCCTCGTCGATGCGCGCCGGTTCGGCCGGCGTCGGCGGCCGGTCGAGCTCGAAGGCGTTGTCAATTTCGGTGCCGAGATTGCGCGCCAGCGCCTCGGGGTCGGATTCGAGCGCCTCGGTCGCCCAGTCGCCTGGCTCGGGCGCCGCCGCCGCCTCCGGCGCCGTCTCAATTCCGGCCGCCGGCGGATCGAAGCTCGGCAGCTCGTCGGCCCGCTCTAGCAGCGGATTGCGCTCCAACTCGGCCTCAATGAACGCGGCCAGCTCGGCGTTGGGCATCTGCAACAGCTTGATCGCCTGCAGAAGCTGCGGCGTCAGGACCATCGCTTGGCCCTGCCGCATCGCCAGTCTGTTCGCCAACGCCATCCACAACCACCGCTATTCGACTGTCGGCCAAGGCCTCGCCGCATCGCGGCGTGCTTTTTGCTTATAGCACGCGATAGTGCGGCAAAAGGCAAGCCCCACGGCCTTTTCCCCCGCGCCGTTAACGCCGCAGCCGTCCGGGCCCCATTGTCGGCAGTCCATATAAAGACTTGCTTATATCTTTATTGCGATCCTGCGGCGGATTTGCTAGGGAGCCGGCCCAGACATTCCGGACATCAGCCAGCAGGGGCGCCCAAATGAGCAAAGCCGCCGATTCCGCCGTCGCCGATCTCGGCCTCGCCGCGTTCGGGCGCAAGGAAATCGCCATCGCCGAGACCGAAATGCCGGGTCTGATGGCGACGCGGGCGGAATATTCCGCCGCCCAGCCGCTCAAGGGCGCCCGCATCGCCGGCTCGTTGCACATGACGATCCAGACCGCGGTGCTGATCGAGACGCTGAAGGCGCTCGGCGCCGACGTGCGCTGGGCGTCGTGCAACATCTACTCGACCCAGGACCACGCCGCTGCGGCGATCGCCGCGGGCGGCACGCCGGTGTTCGCGATCAAGGGCGAGAGCCTGACCGACTATTGGGACTACACCCACCGCATCTTCGATTGGGCCGACGGCGGCTCGCCGAACATGATTCTCGACGACGGCGGCGACGCGACGCTGCTCATCCACCTCGGCCTGCGCGCCGAGAAGGGCGACAAGGCGTTTCTCGACAAGCCGAGCAACGAGGAAGAGGAAGTGCTGTTCGCCGCGATCAAG
>Ga0181529_10004579_pt1 | contig 14890 bp, 14 predicted proteins | sample PEATcosm2014_Bin_36_FD_119763 | JGI IMG/M metagenome (GOLD analysis project Ga0181529, IMG submission 119763) | Peatland microbial communities from MTU Mesocosm Facility, Houghton, MI, USA - PEATcosm2014_Bin10_30_metaG | ecosystem: Environmental > Terrestrial > Soil > Wetlands > Peat | place...
AATGGCTCGCGGCTGCTCCCATATCTCCTTGAGCATGAAGTGCTTGTAGCCGCCCTTTTCCGCCTGGATGGGATCCCACTGAATGCGCGTGATGGCGCGATCAATCGGGTTGCCGTCAAAGTCGGTCAGTGACACGCCGGCAAGTGTAAGGATAGCCATGTCACCGTCGGCAAGGAAGTAGATGTTGCGCGTATGGTGAAGCACCCCAGGCACGTCGGAGGCGACAAAATACTCGCCGTCACCCACGCCGATAATCACCGGCGGGCCAAAGCGCGCGACGACGATCTTGTCCGGTTCAAGAGCCGAGAGCACACCCAACGCAAAGGCTCCGGTAAGCCGCTTGACGGCGCGGCGAACGGCGACCTCCAGCGCAATGGGCTGGCCTGAGGCATCGGCCTCCTGCTGCACCTGCTCGATCAGGTGAGCGATGATCTCGGTGTCGGTTTCGGTAACAAACTTGTGGCCTTGACTGATGAGTTCCCGCTTCAGATCGAGATAGTTCTCGACGATGCCGTTATGCACGACGACGATGCGACCGGAACAATCGCGATGCGGATGGGCGTTCTCTTCGGTGGGGCGGCCATGCGTGGCCCAGCGGGTGTGACCAATGCCAAAGCTACCGTCGATTGGCTGCTCGCGCAGAACCTCTTCCAGGTTGCCCAGCTTGCCCGGCGCGCGGCGCACCTCCAGCGTGGAGCGCGTGGGCGAACCGACGGCGATGCCCGCCGAGTCATAGCCGCGATATTCCAGGCGCCGCAGCCCCTCGATGATGACAGGGACTACCTTCTTTGGACCGACATAACCGACGATTCCGCACATACAGAGATTCTAAACGAACCTGCATGAGGAAAGCGTGATACCACCCTAGCGCTTGGCGATGGAAACAACACTCAGGCCGGTGACAAAGAGTAGGAACATCAGCACGAGGAGCTGGTTGATTCGTTTTCCTCCACCCGCAAACTCTCTCCACACCAGGACGCCCCACAGCGCTCCCACCATGGTTGAGCCTTGCCCGAGTGCGTAGCCAATGGCCGGACCCACGACGCTGGCCGCTACAAAGTTGGCGAGCGAGCCGACCATCCAGATGACGCCGCCAATGATGCCGAGAAAATGCACCCAACTGCTGCCTCTCAGGTAATCGCCAAAGCTAAGCCGCGGTCCCGCAATGGGGAATTTCAGAAAGTAGAGGTTGTAGACAAAGACTGAAATCAGTACGCCGAGGCCAAAGACGAACGCGACCGCGTAAGGGCCAAGACCTTTCTCGCCCGATTTGCCGATCTCCACCAGAGGGTAAAACATACCCATCAAAACGCCACCGAGCGCGGCGAGCCGAATGCCCTTCCATGTGGCTGCTCGCTTGGCGGCGACATCCGCCTTGTCATCGGCGTTGCTGTTGCGGACGGCGTACAGGCGGTATGCAATTGCGTCCACGATAATGGCCGCCACAATCAATGCGACCCCCAGGCACAACAGCCAGGGATTGCCTTTGGGGTTGACCGCGTAGCTCCAGACCACGCCCACGACCAGAGCCGTCCCCACGCCAATGGGGAAGGCGACTCCCATTCCCGCCACGGAGACGGCTCCGATCACCAGGATGTTCGAGAGGTTAAAAATTACACCGCCCGCGAAGCCACTGAGGATATTCATCTGCCCCGCGCGCATCAGGTCCGCGGTGAAGCCGATGCCGTCTGAACCCCACGTGCCGAAGGTCACTCCGGCCACCAACGCGCCCAGCGCCACGCCGATCGAATAGTCGTAATAAAGGAGTTCAAAGCGCCAGCCCTTGGCGATCTTGAGTACGTTCGCCCATGAACCCCAACAGAGCATGGTCAGAATGGTCAGAGCCAATGCTGCGATGAAAGTGTGCGGAAGAGTCATAAAATCTCCTTTACTACCCTGGCGTATACTTCGTCTCAGTTAGAAATCTCTGAGCATGTTACCACCTTACGCCAACTGCATGTGCCGGCGCGGATATCGAAATACTTAGATATTTGTTTGGATATGCAATATCTGAATTAGCTTAGAAGGTCATCCTTTGGTTACGAGCAGGCTGCGATGCGGTAAAGAAGCCTTTCAGTGCGCCGATAGCTAGAGTGTGATTGCCTTGCATGAGGAGGAAAAGCTGAATGCTAGCCGATGTCAGCCATCCATCATGGGGGCAGGTTGTCTCCGGTGAACGGCACATACAAACCAGCAAGGCGGCGATCAATCTACTCATCCAAAGCAGCAAGATGAGCTACCAAAGAGATCCATCGCCCGCCAATCTGAAACAGCTTGTCGCCAAGATGCACAGCTTTTTTACCCGTTACGAATCCACCTTTACCGAGGAAATCGCGCAGATTTTCCAATGAATCCATCACATTTTCCTACAGGGAGCGAGGAAAAGATATGTTAGCCAGCGTACATTCCAAATTGCAATCCATTCCGGAGGTTCAAGCGGCAATTGCCAACAGAAGGTCTTTGTTTTTGGCCGGAAGCAGAGAGGCGCTCAGCCAGCTTTCACTCGGCAATTGGGTGGGTGGAACCATCTGCTACTTCATGACGGAAGAAGGCGGCGTGGTCGCGGAAGACAAAATATTTGCCACCGAAGTGCCGGAGTTTGCGCTGGATACAAAGGTTGTCAACTACGGGCTGGGAAATCTCTCCTTCCTCTACAGCGATGCGCCGGAAAACGGCATCACGTTTCTGGTGATACCTTCCGCCACGCGGGTGCTCAAGGCCTTTGCCGAGCAGGCTCCCACCTTCGACGGTTTTCTGATGCATCCGGTGGTGGGCTGGGTTTCAGGCGTGCGCGTGGACCAAATCGGCAAGGAACTGCCCGCGGTATTCAACGGCAAGACAGGAGAAGTGCTGGAGAACAAGGCGGTCGCGCTCCACGTGGCGCTGCCTGCCAACAAGCAAGCCGAGCTGGAAATTGTGAGCATCTTCAAAGGCGGCGAGGGCGATTTGATTCACTTCAAAGACGAGGGCTTTCACGCAGTCGGCTGCCTCATCAACGGCAAGCCCGCCAACCTGGCCGATTACATTCTTGCCAAAGGAATCAACACGGAGTTTCCGCTGGTGGGCGACTACTGCGGTTGCCCGGTCAATGTCTCCATCCAAAATGTCGATCCGGTAACGCATTGCGTGGATCTCTATGCCCCGGTCTTCCCCGGCGTCGATTATCGCTTTGCCGAGCCGGTGGAGGACTATGCGAGCGCCTTTGCCAAGATCGTCGGTACAGATCAAGAGGAGCCGGAGTTTGCCTGCAATTGCATTCTCAACTTCCTCTATGGCAAGCTGGAAGGCAAAAAGACGGGTAGCGTGACTGGGCCGATCACCTTCGGAGAGATTGCGCATCAGTTGCTGAATCAGACGCTGGTGCGGATGTATCTGCGCGACGTTTAGGCTTCGCGCTTTACGAATCGGCGACCGCTGATCTCGTACTCGCCGCTGGCTACGCACGCAATCGCCTCCGTGTAGGCGATGTGCTCCTCTACGAGAATGCGTTCTGCGAGCGAGTGCGCGTCGTCGGTTTCCAGCACAGGTATGGACCGCTGCAAGATGATCGCGCCGTGATCCAGATGCTCATCGACAAAGTGAACGGTGCAGCCGGCTATCTTGACGCCGTAATCGAAGGCCTGCGTCTGCGCCTCGAGACCGGGAAAGGCGGGAAGCAGCGAGGGATGAATGTTGAGAATGCGATTGGGAAAGGCGGCCACAAACTGCGGCGAGAGCAGCCGCATATAACCGGCCAGACAGATCAGATCGACGTTGTGTGCTTTGAGGCAGGCGATCACATCGGTGTCGTGCTCGGCGCGGTTGCGGCCTTTGGAGACAAAGAGCGCAGTGGGCAGGCCGAGTCCTTTCGCAGCATTGAGTCCGCCCGCATCGGCGACATTGGCAATGACAACGGCGATCTCAACGCCTTGCAGACGCCCCGCGCGGATCGACTCGGCGATGGCCACAAAATTCGAGCCGCGGCCGGAGAGGAGGATGCCCAGCCGCAACGGATTGCCGCCAGCGCTCACGTGTACTGCACCCGGCGTTCGCCTTTGACGACGCGACCGATGACATGGAACTTCTCTTCGGCGCGGTCGAGCAGGTTTTTGGCGCGCGTGAACTTGGCCGCGGGAATCGCCGCAATCAGCCCGATGCCCATGTTGAAGGTGCGCATCATCTCCTCCTGCGAGATGTTGCCCAGATCGCGCAGGTGGTCGAAGATGGGCAGCACCGGCCAGGAGCCAATCTCGATCTGCGCGGTGACGTTTTTGGGCAGGATGCGCGGCAGATTTTCCGAGATGCCGCCGCCGGTGATGTGCGCGAGGCCCGTGGTCAGCCCCGCCGTCACCAGCTTTTGAATCACATGGAGATAGCTGCGGTGAGTCTTCATCAGCGCCGCGCCGGCCTTCTCGCGGATGGCGGTCACATACTGCGCGTGCTTGTAGCCGGCCACCTCAAAGAGCAGCTTGCGAGCCAGCGAATATCCATTGGTATGCAGGCCGGTGGAAGGAATGCCGATAAGCACGTCGCCGGCCTTGATGCCAGTCCCTGTGACCATTTTGTCGCGATCCACCGCACCCACAATAAAGCCCGCCAGATCGTACTCGCCGTCGGCATAAAAACCCGGCATCTGCGCCGTCTCACCGCCGATCAGCGCGCAGCCGTTAGCCTTGCAGGCGTCGGCCAGCCCGCTGACAACGCTCTCGGTCACCTTGGGATCGAGCTTGCCGCTGGCAAAGTAGTCGAGGAAAAACAGCGGCGTGGCACCCTGAACGGCAATGTCGTTGACGCAATGGTTCACCAGATCGGCACCCACCGTCTGGTGCAGCCCCAGCTCGAAAGCCACCTTCAGCTTGGTGCCCACGCCGTCTGCCGAACTGACCAGGATGGGGTTCTTCCAGCGCTGCATATCCAGCCGGTAGAGCGCGCCAAAGCCGCCAATGCCGCCTAAGACATTGCGGTTAAAGGTCTTCTGCGCCAGATATTTGATGCGTTCCTTGGCGCGGTCGCCGGTGGTAATGTCAACCCCGGCGTCGGCGTAGGTCACGGATTTAACAATAGTTTCGTCAGGCATGATGTGGCTTTCTGCGGATGGAATAGCTGAGCGGCACTGCTGGCCGGGAATATAGATTTTAGCAGTTTTCAGTTGAAGTTGTGGTGCATTTTGTGGGAATGCCGGATAGTGAAATAAATAAATGGAAAGTAGGCTTGACAAAAAACAGGAGTCGTACTACTCTGAATTGGAAAGCTAACTTTACATGGAATACACCATCACAAACCGGATCAAAGAACTACGCGCCGCGCGCGAGTGGACCCAGGAACAACTGGCGCAGGCCGTCGGGGTCTCGCGGCAGAGCATCAACTCCATCGAGCGCAACCGCTATGTACCCAGCCTGGAACTGGCGCTGGTCTTTGCCAGACTTTTTGCCTGCCCCACCGACGATATTTTTCAACTGGAGAACCAACCATGAAGCATCCGATTCTCAGCCGTATTCTTATGCTCGACCACGTCACCGACGAGCGTTTACGCGATCATGCCCGCCGCTCGACCAGCGCCGCGGCCATCATCGGTATACTCACTGTCTTTGTCCTGCTCGAATATCACCTTCTTGTCGAGCACCGCGTTCCCTGGGATTTGATTATGGTGATCTACGCGATGGGCGCGACAAAGATTGCCCTGATGTTCTGGTATCGCTTCAAAAACTAAAAACGGTCCGCTCTCCTTGTCCGCGCATCGTGCCCAAAGCAGATCATTTCGCCATTGAAAGGAATTTATATGTCACTGCTTGATACGTGCAGCTTGAAAAAAACTCTGCCGATTCTCTTCGCCTTGCTTGTCGTTGCTCAAATCGATCTCGCCAGTGCCGTTGGCTGGCCGCAAACACTCTTGTCGCTGCTGCATCTCACCGCGTCATCCGACGATTATTGCCAGGGAGTTTGCGTGGGGATAGGGACATCGATCGATTTTATGGTGCTCTACCAACTCGCTCGCATCTTTGCCAAACGTACAATGCAACCTCATCACGATTGAAGCCACTTTGCAACAGTACTATCGCAAAGGAGGAACCAAAAATGTGCATTTGCAACCGAAATCTCGATCCCAAAACCCGGCACAGGATGGCCATCGGCAACATTTGCCTGGTGATTGGCCTGCTGCTGTGGCTCTTTGTTCATCCGGCGGGGCAATTTTCGCGGGATGCGCTGCACTTTGTCTGCGGCCTGCTGCTGGGCCTCTCAATCACCATCAACCTCATCACGCTGCGGCGCGGATGCTGCGGCGCTGCAAACGACAACGCTCAATAACCTGAAACCGTTTCACCAAATCATCAGAAAGGAAACCCAAACCTATGTGCCTCAATCGACTGAAAAAAACCACAACCATAGTGCCACTTGCCATGATGTTTCTGGTCATCGGAATACTATGGCCGAGGATCATTCAAACTACCATCCACCCTGCAACGAACTGGGATGATGGTTTGCGCGGATTCGTCTTTGGCATCGCAATCGGCATTCTGCTGATTGCCGCGATCCGGCTGTCCCGTCAGCGCGGCTGCGGCGAGAAGCAGGGCCTTGAGTAGTTTGCGGCCAGGGAATGGGTCAAGGGAAGCACTATACTGACGAGATGAAAGCTCGCAGCCATACACATTCCCTGGCTCTGCAACAGCGCGCTGAGCGTTTCTTTCCCGGCGGGGTGAACTCGCCGGTGCGGGCCTTCAAGGCGGTGGGTGGCGCGCCGCCGTTTGTGAAGAGCGCGCAGGGCGCGTGGATTACCGACGCGGACGGCAATCGCTACATCGACTACTTTGGCTCCTGGGGTCCGATGATTCTGGGCCACGCCTTTCCACCCGTAGTCGAGGCGATTGAGCGCGCGGTGCGGAACTCGGCCAGCTTTGGCGCTTCCACGGCTACCGAGGCGGATCTCGCAGGGCGGATAGTCTCCTGCTACCCGGCCATCGAGCGGCTGAGGTTTGTCAGCTCCGGCACCGAGGCGACAATGAGCGCCATCCGGCTGGCGCGCGCGGCAACGGGCCGCAAAATCATCGTCAAATTTGAGGGCTGCTACCACGGTCACGCCGACGGGTTGCTGGTGAAGGCCGGCTCGGGCGTTGCGACCTTTGGCATTCCCGGTTCGGCGGGCGTGCCGGAGGAGACGGCGCGGCTGACGCTGGCGCTGCCCTACAACGATCTGGCCGCCGTGGAAGCTGCCTTCGCCCAGCATCCCGGCGAGATTGCCGCGGTAATCCTGGAGCCGGTGGTCGGCAACGCCGGCTGCATTCCGCCCGCTGCGGGCTATCTGGCCGGACTGCGCGCGCTCACCGAGAGCGAAGGAGCGTTGCTGATCGTTGACGAGGTGATGACCGGCTTCCGCGTGGCGCTGGGCGGCGCGTTGGAGCTGTATGGCATTGACGCCGATCTGGTGACGCTGGGCAAGATCGTCGGCGGCGGATTGCCGGTGGGAGTCTTCGGCGGGAAGCGCAAATTTATGGATTTACTGGCGCCGCTGGGGCCGGTTTATCAGGCGGGAACGCTGAGCGGCAACCCACTGGCGATGGCTGCGGGAATCGCCACGGTCGGCTATCTGCAAGAGCACGCTGGCGAGGTCTACCCAAGACTGGAAGCGACGGCCAAGGCTATTGCCGAAGGTGTGGCCGCTGAAGCCGCCCGCGCCGGAGTGGCGCTCACCCTCAACCGCGTCGGATCAATGTGGACGTGGTTTTTTACGGCGAGTTTGGTCACCAACTACTCCCAGGCCGCCCAGTGCGATACCGCTGCCTTCGGGCGCTTTCATCGAGCAATGATGGAGCAGGGTGTCTGGCTGCCGCCCTCGCAGTTTGAGGCGGCGTTTTTGAGCACGGCACACGGCGAGGCGGAGGTTATTGCTACGATTGCGGCGGCCCGCGTGGCGTTTGGCGCACTATAGCGCCTTACAATCACAGTTTCATTGTTATTTATCTTGTGCTTGGGCGAGCAGAGGCTAGGGAATTGAGAAAAGGAACAGTATGGCCAGAGGTTTGGTTGCTCTTCATGCTTTGATTGTGCGCCGGGAGATAGTATTTATCTGCTTAGCAGCCGCTGTGGGGTAGCCGCTTGTATATCGCTTGCTAGGAGTGAGGCTATGCGTTCAGCCGGATCGTCGCGATGCTTAACAGGTAACTTAATCAGACCTCATGCCGTCCATTGGCATATAATCCGTGCCAGGAATCATTCGGCTGCAAGATGCCTGAAAGCTGCATTGGAGACAGAGGAGGCTGCCATGCTGAAGCCATTGTTATTCGTTTCCGCGGTTGTGATTTTTGGAATCACCGCATCATCCGCGCCAGGGACAACACAGGAGGCCGCTCCGGCCACCGCTTCCAGCCCCAAAAATCCGGTCAAAGCCACGGAAAAATCGCAGGCGCGCGCCAAGGAGCTTTTTGGACAAGATTGCGCGGTTTGCCACGGGGACAACGGGAACGGCAAGACCGATCTGGCCAAGGGCATGGGATTGACGCTCAAGGATTGGACCGATCCCAAGACGTTGGCCGCCATCTCCGACGGAGATCTCTTCAAGGCGATTCGCAATGGCAATGACAAGATGCCTCCCGAGCCGGAAGGCCGCGCCAAGGACGACGAGGTGTGGAATCTGGTGATCTATATTCGCGGGCTTTCAAAGCAGCAACCGGCTGCCGCGCCCGCCGCAGGCAATTAAGAGGCTTTGGAGCTATCGCGGAGTTCTTCAATGACCTCTGTAAGCTCATTCCGCTTGCGGAAGCTCAATTCCAGGAAGCGAATATCGACGGTGCATTTGTTGCGCACGTCCTCGGTGACGCCGGCCAGCAGGAAGGGCAGGCCGCGCATCTGAAAATCCACTTCCACGCGCGCGTGAATTCCCGCTGTGAAGGGTTCGGCGGTATTGATGCAGCATCCTTCCAAGCTGAGACCGGCGATGGCTCCGTTTAGATGAGAACCATCCTTGAGGAGCCGAAGGACGGCGGGCCATGCGTCTTCCTCCCGATCTAAAACCACGTTCAGGCCTTTATTGACAGCTCGATCAGCAGGCGGTGGAGGAGGAGCGGATGAAGGCTCGGGTGTTTCCTCAACGGTTTGCGGAGTCGAGGCGGACCTGGAGCGATGCAGCCAAACTTCGGGAATCTCCATATCCAGCGCGGTAGTTCCCGAGCGCGCGGCATCCACCACTGCGGCCTTCACATCTTCAGCGGCGCTTTCATCCACCAGGCAGGTGAGCAAGCCAGCGAGTTGATTCTTGGAGCGGGAGCTGGCGTGGAAGAAGCGGATGCCTATCAGATTCTGACGGGTGAGCCACTGGGTTGTGCCCACCATGCGCAGCACCATTCCGAGGATGGGCAGCACCACCTCTACATGCGCCAGGTTGCCGGGATGAAAGAAGTTCTCGGTGCGCACACAGCAGCCGCTGAGGCTGACATCGACGATGGTGCACGGAAAGCTGGAACCCTTGTAGTTGAGGCATCCTCCGGGCGTGTTGACCTCGTAGCGCTCATCCACACGGCGATCTCGAAAACGCGCGTCTCTGCTCCTCGCTTGTCCGCTTTCGCTCATCGCCGATGCCGCCATCGTTGCCTCGGTTCGTCCAGACGGAGAGACACTCCCCCGTACCTCTCTCTGGGCCACTTTCCAGGAAGGCGCAAACACAGCTTCCGCTCTGCACGGCCCATTGCAGCGACCCTACCGATTTCCGTCTGGCCCAGCCCAATGACTTTGTTGCAGAAGATTGCCGCGCGATCCTTCTGTATCCGTTTATCGGCCTGTGAGTTGGCATCATGAATCCGGGGCGCGAGAGGAAATTCCAGAGTTGGGAAGCCCCTTGCAAAATTCACAGAGGAGTGCAACTCGTCTCATGGTTTTCAAGAGTCACTGCTTTTGCAGATAATTACCGCTTCCCGGCGCACAATCATTCCAGTAGACATCCTTCAGAGATTGTCCGGCATCTCCTCTGCACGCCGCAAGCCGCCTCCAGAGAAAAAATCGCCCGTAACTCCTTATTCTGGACGATTTTGCAAATAACTCCTTTGTTTTGACGATTTTACGGCGCTACCCTACCGGTAAGCTTATGAAAACAAGGAATTTGTATCCAAAATACGGGTGGGGGGTAGGGTCCGTATCTGGCAGCTTTGCCCTCGCAACAAACCAACGCACGGCAGGGGCAACTGAATCCGTAATGCCGGTTTCTTGGTAGTTTTGCAAGTGGCACTAGGGAATCGCACTACAGTCATTAGAACCTCATGCGGACACCCATCTGGATCTGCCGCTCACGGAAGAAGTTGGTGGCATTGACGTTGAGCGGCTGCCCGAAGGCTGTGGTGTTGGATTTCAGGCCGGTGAGGAAGTTCAGCGTTGGGAAGGGGCTCGTGGGGCTGCCGGTCTCGATAGTGTAGCCGTTGGTCTCCACTTCGGTTATATTCTGGTGGTTGAAGAGGTTGAAGCTTTCAATCAGCAGCTCCAACTGCCGCATATTACTGAACTCAAAGCGTCTTCCCAGCCGCATGTCCACCTTCCAAGTGGCTGGATAACGATAGGTGTTGCGACCGATGTTGTAGAGAATTTGATCGCTGCCGAGGCCGTAGATGCGATTGTCGCCGCCGGAGCCGTTCATGCCCGGTCCCAATCCCACGATGGCTGTGCCACTGGAGAAAAGCTCCGGCAGCGAACTGGAGGTGCGCATGGTGTAGGGCCTTCCGCTGCGGAATTGCCCGATGCCGGAGAGCATCCAGCCATTGCCCATCTTTCCGGCCCGTCCGCGCAGCTTCCACGGTGCCACATAAACCGCCGAGCCGCCGGCCGAGTGGCGAATGTCCATGTTGCTGGTGCCGTACTCCAGGCCGAAGTTGGAGGGGTCCAGTATGTCGTTACCGTCCACCTGTGCGCTTTCGTTGGGGTTCCAGTCCATGGCGTGCGCGTAGGTGTAGTGGGCGTGAAGGGTCAAGCCGCGGCGGCCATAGCGGGCAATCCGCAGCATCCACGCTTCGTACGTCGAGTTGGCGCGGCTTATGATCTGCGTAATCTGCTGGTAGTCCGGGTTGAGCCTCCCAGCGAGTCCTGTTTGCGTGGGCCAGGAGGCGTAAAAGGGAACCGTAATCTTCTGGGACTTGATGGGACCGAGTCCGGAGGCATCCACCACGGCATAGGTAATGCTCTGCGTGGATGTCGGAGTATTCAGATTGGTGTCGATGGAAATGGGCAGGCGGCGGCCCAGGCTGACCATGGCGCTGGCGGTCAGCTCGACGTGGCTGGGCAGCTTCTCTTCCACTGCGACGATGGCCTGGTGAATCTCGGGACTGTGGAAGACTGGAGCAAACTCCACCGCGCCGGGCATGATGACGCTGGCCGGCGCGCCCTGTAAAACGTAGGGGAATGGAGGAGCACCGCCGGAGTTTATGTCATCGATGGGCCGCATAAAAAAGTGCATATCTCCTTTGGGCGAGCCGGTCTGGGTGAGAGCGGTCTCTATGGCGGCATTCTCAGTGCGCCCGAAGTAGATTCCGTAGCCCAGCCGCAGCAGAGGCCAATGCTTCTCGCCCGATCCCAAGGCCAGACCCACGCGCGGTGCCCAGTTGTTGCCCAGGCTGGGCAGCCTCTGCGTCAGCGGCAGTTCCGGGTTATTGAGAGCGGCCAGAGGCGGCGGCAACTGCTCGCGCTCCCAGCGCAAGCCGGCGGAGAGGACCAACCGCTTGCTCAACTCCCACTGGGCAGTCGCGTAGCCAGCCCAGTCATTGGTGCTCAGATGCCAGTCGCTGGGGCCGAGCGTCTGCGAGTAGTACGAGTAGCAGGGCAGGTTGCCTACTCCGCGCAGACCGCCTCCCGAGTCGCGCCATGCCTTGCCCGCCTGGTCGCAGTTGTGCGGGTGATATGGGTCGAGCGGGTCCGAGCGAAGGGCTGGATTCGCAAAGACCAGCGCGTCGGAGATGAAGTTCTCTACTTTGGAGTAGGTATACTTTCCGGTTTGGTTGCGCAGCAGACTAGTCGTATCGCTGTTGTGGTTCAGCTCGAAGCCGGCCCTCACCAGCAGCTTGCCGCGAATCCAATCCACGGATTCCTGCCCGTGGGTGAGGCGCTCGTTGGGATAGTTGCCTTGGCCGAAGCTCGACGGGTTACCGATGGTGAAGCCATAGCGGTTGTCCACGACGATCTCCGGCAACTGGCCCCAGAGGTTGCCGATGAGGAGGGACTGCTCGTAGGTTGAAGGTGCATCGGGCAGCGCCTGCTGAACGGCGTGGCCAACAGAGAGCTGGGTGACGGCCAGCAGGTTGGGGGTCACAAAGGCCTCCCAACGGCCCAGCAGCCATGTTTCGACGGCCTTGCTGGAGCCGAAGCTGTGATTCCCATAGGCTTCTGAAAGTCGGGTTAGGCCTCCTCCCGGAGAATTCCACCAGGCACCGATGCCCTCCAGCGTAAAGCGATGGCGCTCGGCTGCCTGCCAATCGAGCCGCGCAAAGCTGGTCCATTGCTGGGAGGTGCGCGGCGCTGGGCCGAGCAGACTGGCGAGCGTCTCGAGCATCGCTGAGTAGGCCGCCCTTCCCTCAGCCATTGGATTGGCGTTACTAAGACCCAGCCGCGAACTTAGAATCTGCATCTCGTCGTTCGAGGGGTTGGCAAAAAAACCACTCGTACAGACGCCGTCGCTGTCGTCTCCCAGGCATGGATGCTTGACCGTGGCAACAGCCGGATCGTGGCGCTGATTGCCGTCAAGGGCGGCGAACCAGAAGAGCTTGTTGCGGAGGATGCGGCTACCCACTCCGATGCCCCAGGCCGTCTCGCGGTCCGGCGGCGTGTACGGCTCCGGCGTAAAAAACGGAACCGAATTGTAGAGCGCGCTTGCTGGAGCGGTCTCCTTCACCCACTGGGTAAAGGGATTATGAGCGCCCCAGTTGTTTTGTCGCTCGAAGAGAAATCCCTGTCCATGCAGCTCGTTGGAGCCGTGCTGGGTCTCCACATTCATGCGCCCGCCCGCCGCATTATTTGCCGCAGTCTCTACGCTTCCGGCCACAGTTTCCACGGCGCGAATGGCCGCTTCACTGACGACCAGTCCGTGCCCGCCTGCTCCCACCTGCGCCATTCCCGCCGCTTCATTGCCGCCTTGCCCCGCCGCGCCCCGTCCAGAGGCGCCTTCCCCCGAGCCATTCGTCGAACCAAAGGCAGACCCCCGTTCAACGCCGTCAATTGCGATCTCGGTCGGCTGCTGGCCCGCGCCTTGCAGCGAAATCTGCCCAGCTCCTGCGGCATGGGTTGTGGAAGCAGTGGCATTATCGAGCAGGAAATCCTGCCAGTGCCGCCCGACGACCGGCATCGACTGCAACTCTGAGGCGTTCGTAGCAGTTACTGGCGACGAGACTGCGCTGCTCTGCTGAGAAGCTGCCGAAACCGGTTCGGGTATCGCAACCAGAGTGCTTCGTCCGGAGAGAGCAAGCACCGGAAGTATCTGAGATTGCAGTGTGAGATTCAGCTCAGAGACCGTCGTTTGGGGTATCTCGGCTTTCAGCCTCCGCCCGCGCAAATGCAACTCCGGCAGAGGCGCAGTAACCAGTGCGTCGTCGCTGAGCGTCGCAGGTGTCGGCTCAAGATCATGCTTCTTCAGCGCGGGCAGAGAGACAGGATGCGCTGTAGCCAGAACGGGAGCAGAGGGTAGCGGCGCAAAGATCATTGCCGCCTGTACCAGCGCCTCGTGACCTGCGTTGACCAGGATGTCCACCAGCCGTCCGTGCCCCAGCAGCGGGCTATCGGCCTCCAGCGTGTACTCGCCCTGCTCCAGCCCGGTGAAGCTATATGCGCCATTCTTTGCGGTGATCACGCGCGTCTCCGCGCCGGTAGCCTGGTTGCGCGCCACCACAGTGACGCCCTCTTGCGGCCTGGAGTGCAGATCGGTAAGCCGACCCGCCAACGCGCCGGAGGAATGATTCTGGATGGCTGAAGACTCTTGAGACGATTGAGGATAACCCACCGTCCCCGCGCCCATGAGGAGCACGGCAACCGCCAGCGCATTCGTTCCTCTGCGCCCTGACCCTGCCATCGAGACCCATCTCGTGGCAGACCTAGGGAAGACCTACAACATTGCTGCTTACCGGCCCGCTCTGGCGGCAGGTCCGGATAAAGCGGGACACTCCGGCCATCTTCGAGAAGAATCCCCGCGTTAGGCCGTTCACATTACCCCAAAAGTAACGTTGCAAGCGATTCTATCCCTTTCTAACGTAAACTGAAAAGACGGCATCTTGGGTTTGGCCTGCTCTGTAGGCATTCGAGCGCAAATCGCACTTCCCTGATCTCTGATCTTTGACCCCTGATCCCTGGATATCCATGTTTATCGATGAAGCAAAAATACGCGTCAAGGCCGGCGACGGCGGCAACGGCTGCATGGCCTTCCGGCGGGAGAAGTTTGTTCCCCGCGGCGGACCCAGCGGCGGCGACGGCGGCCGCGGTGGCGACGTGGTCATGGTCAGCAGCCAGCGCCACAACACACTGATCCACTTCCGCTATAACCCAGAACACAAGGCACAGCGCGGCGAGCACGGTATGGGTTCCAACTGCACCGGACTGGACGGCCACTCGATCTTCCTGCAAGTGCCGGTCGGCACCAGCCTTTACGATCAGGAGACTGGCGAGCTAATTTATGACTTCGAAGAGCCTGACGAGCAGTTCATCGTCGCCAAAGGCGGACGTGGCGGACGTGGCAACCAGCACTTTGCAACCCCCACGCATCAGGCGCCACGCGAGCACGAGCTGGGGCGCGCAGGCGAGGAGCGCCACTATCGCCTCGAACTGAAGCTGCTGGCCGATGTGGGTCTGGTGGGCTTCCCAAATGCCGGAAAATCCACGCTGATCTCGCGCATCTCAGCCGCGCGGCCCAAGATTGCCGACTATCCATTTACTACACTTGAGCCGAACCTCGGCGTGGTCA
>Ga0181529_10004580_pt1 | contig 14890 bp, 14 predicted proteins | sample PEATcosm2014_Bin_36_FD_119763 | JGI IMG/M metagenome (GOLD analysis project Ga0181529, IMG submission 119763) | Peatland microbial communities from MTU Mesocosm Facility, Houghton, MI, USA - PEATcosm2014_Bin10_30_metaG | ecosystem: Environmental > Terrestrial > Soil > Wetlands > Peat | place...
CACGCCGTTGCGTCGAGCCCAGCGGCCCCAGATCCGATCGAAACTTCGGCTCGAGTCGAGTAACGCGCCGTCCATGTCAAACAGGCACGCGCGCGGCTTGTGTGTTCATTGTTCAGCGCTCATATCCACGCAATCGCTCAGGCACGCGCCAGATTGATGCTGTAATCGAGCAGGCACAAGCAATCCGCCGGGTAATCGGCGCGCGGTTCGGCGTCGCGCTCGAACGTCGCCGCCGAGGAACGACGTCGCAGTATGTTTGACGATCTTTGGTGAGCTCGAGGGCCTTCCGCGATGAGGATCAGCTCTGTTTTAGTTTCCGCCACGCTACGACGAAGGCGCGGGCTCGATGAGCGACTTCGGCGGCGTCGAACCCGGGCGCGTACAGGGCCCCGCCCAGACCGAACCCGGCGGCGCCGACTTTGACGTACTCGGCGAAGTTGAGCGGCGTGACGCCGCCGACTGGAATGAACATCGTGCCCGCGGGGAAGACGGCGCGCCACGCCTTGAGTACGGCGGGACCAAGCATCTCAGCCGGAAACAGTTTCAATCCGTCGGCGCCTTTGGCCAGCGCGGCGAATCCTTCGGTCGGGGTGGCGACGCCGGGGACGCACGCAAGTCCGGCCGCCTTCGCGGCGATAATCACCGCCGGGTCGCTGTGCGGCATGACGATCAAGCGCCCTCCCGCGGCGGCGACGTCGGCGACCTGCTGGGCTGTAGTCACCGTGCCGGCGCCGAGCAGGCAGGCGTCGCCGAGAGCATCCTGCAGGCGACGGATGCTTTCGACTGGGTTCGGCGAGTTCATTGGAACCTCGATGATCCCGAACCCTTCGTTGGCCAGGGCGATTCCAATTGGCGCCGCCTCGTCGGGTTTGACGCCGCGCAGGATGGCGATGAATGGCATGCGCTCGAGGTAGCTCCTGATGCTCATTGCGTCTGTTCCCGTCGCTCGGGCTCACGATCCCGGATCAATGTTCGCGGTTCGCCGCGGCGTCTCGCTGACCAATGCCGACTGGGAATCGAACCTCTGGGCGTCCAAGCCGGCCTCTTTCGCAATGTGGGCGTCAATCGCGAACGACGTTGGCGGCGGCACTCACCGCGGCCCACGGAATAATTGTCATATCAATTGCTAGTGAGGGAAACACCTCGTTCGTCTTTCAGGTCGGCTTGACACCCGTCATGTACGCTGCTTAATTGGTTAAGACAACCATACCAAAGGTCAATGGTTGCGTGGGAGGAAACCGACATGAGGCTGCGATCGCTTACTCTGAAGGCCGCCTTGCTGGCTGGCGGCCTGTCACTGCTCGCTGGCGCCGCGCTGGCCGCAGACGACGCCTGCACAACCGCCCAACCGGGCGCGTTGCCTGCCGATTCTGCGGCGATCCTGCAGAAGGAACTGCCGCCGGCGGCCCAGGCCGGCTTCGAGGGCTATGGCAGCCCGGTCGTCGCCAGCCCTTATGTCAACTTCAAGCCGCCGCACGCAAAGCCGTGGGTGATCGGCTACAACAACTCGTTCTCCGGCAATGCTTGGCGCGCGGCCGCGTTGGCCGAGCTGAAGAAGAACGTCGAGAAGTACAAGAAGTTCGGACTGGTGAAGGACCTCGTCGTCACCGACAGCAATGGTGATACGCCCACCCAGATCCAGCAGATGCGCTCGATGATTCAGAAGGGCGTCGACGTCATCATCTCGATTCCGGGCTCCCCCACCGCCATGAACGCCGTGATCGACGAGGCTTTCCAGGCAGGCATACCGGTGCTGACTCTTGCCTCGCCGGTGACCACGCCGAACGCCATCAACATCGACACCAATGGCTACCTGATCGGCAAGACCATGGCGTTGGGCCTGGCGCAGATTCTCGGCGGCAAGGGCAATATCCTCACCGTCGAAGGCATTCCCGGAACCTCCGGCAGCGAGCTGATCAAGGCCGGCGGACGGGCCGTCTTCAAGAATTGCCCGAACATCAAGATCGTTGCCGATCTGGTCGGCCAGTGGTCCGAATCGGCGGCTCAGACGGCTGTCTTGCAGCAGCTCTCGACCGACCCGACGGCGATCGACGGCGTCTGGCAGCAGGGGTCGATGTTCATGGGCGTGGTCACCGCGCTCAAGCAAGCGGGCCGTCCGATCGTTCCGGTGACGGTGGGTAATCCGAACCAGAACTCGCTGGCCTACTGGCATGACAATGTCTCGAAGAGTTTCAAGACTGCTGGCACCTCCAATGCGCCGGCCGCTGGCATGGAACTCGTCTTCCGTACAGGTATGCGAGTCTTGATGGGCCAAGGTCTGAAAGTCTCCGGCGTCGTCGTGCGACCGCCGCTTATCACGGCCGACACGCTCGACCAGTGGTGGAAGCCTGAGTTCACGGTCGACTCGACCGGCGTCGGCGAGCCGCCGCCGAACACCTGGATGCCCGATTCGGTGCTTGACGGTTACTTCGCCAATCCGTCTGCTCTGCCGCAATAAGCGACAGGCTGAGGCGATTGCGGCTCCGCCCGATTCTTATGGCGGGCGGAGTCCACGGTCAGCGCCAGAGGTTCATTCATGTCGAAATCCTATCTTGCTCACGCGTTGGAAATCCTCGCCGAGGTCGAAGCGACCCAGTCGCAGAAGATTGCGGTTGGCGCGCAATGGATCGCGGACGCGATCGAGGCCGGCGGCTTCGCGCATTTCTTCGGCGCCGGCCATTCGCACATGGCGCTGGAAGAGGCGTTTCCACGCAATGGCGGCCTCGTCGGGCTTCACCCGCTGTCGGAGCTGGCGCTCTCCTACTACACCCCGGTGATCGGCAATTCCGGCATCTACCAGATGCGCTATTTCCAGGCGGTCGAAGGTCTCGGCGAGATCATCTGGAAGAATTACCGCTTCGAAAAGACGGACTGCTTCGTCGTCTACACCAACACCGGCGTCACGAAGGTGGCGCTCGACATCGCCGGCTTCGCCAAGGCCGAAGGCATCCGCGTCATCGCGGTGACCTCGCTCAAGCATGCGGAGGCGACCGGCACCGAGCACAAGGGCGGCAAGCGCCTGCACGAGATCGCCGATCTCGTGATCGACAATTGCTCGGTGATCGGCGACGCGATGGTGGAGATCCCTGGTCTCGAGGACAAGGCAGGCGCGGGGTCAAGCATCACCAGCATCGCCATCACCAACGCGCTGTCGACCGAGGCGGCGCTGGAACTGGCGCGCCGGGGCTGCAAGCCCATGGTGCTGCCCAGCCCCTATTTCGAGGGGACGCCGGAGAGCAAGACGCGCCGCGCCCGCGCAGAGGCACGCTGGGACGAATGCTTGGCCGAATACGGCCGCCGCTACGCCCGCATGTTCGTGCGGGAGAAGTCCTGACCCCGACCGGCGTGCATTTGGAGCGTCCGATGAACTATGACGTTGACGTGGTGGTCGCCGGAGCGGGAAGCGCCGGCATGGTCGCGGCTGTCGCCGGCGCGCGCAACGGCGCGCGGACGCTGCTCGTCGAGCGTGGTGGCTTCCTTGGCGGCGTCAGCACGGCCGTGCTCGATACGATGTACGCCTTCTACGCGCCGGGCGAGGCGCAGGAGAAGGTGGTCTCCGGTCTTCCCGACGAGGTCGTCCAGCGCATCGACTCGTATGACGAGGTGCTGCGCCGGCCGAATACCTTTGGCTCCGGCACGGGCATTACCTACAATCCCGAGACGCTCAAACGGGTGTGGGACGATCTTGCCCGCGAGGCAGGCGTGCGCGTCCTGCTGCACAGCTTTATCACCGGCGCCGTCACCGACGGCGATCGCGTGACCGGGCTCACCTTCGTCAACAAAGGCGGCGCCCACGCCGTGTCGGCGAAAGTAGTGATCGACGCCACGGGCGACGCTGACGTCGTCGCCAGCGCCGGCGGCGATTACGAACTCGCCGGCCGCGACAGCGCGCAACAGACGCTGACCACCACTTTCCGCGTGGCCAACGTCGACGAACGCGCGCTGACGTTGAAGAAGGAGCAACTCCACGCTTTGATGCGCGAGGCCAACGCCAGCGGTCGCTTCGCGCTGCCGCGCGAGGAGGGCAGCGTTCATCGCACGCCAGACAGGGGCGTCATGGCGACGATCATGACGCGCATGTCGGGAGTGGCGCCGAACGATGTCGAGGGCGTTTCGCGAGCTGAGGCCGAGGGACGCGCGCAGGCCTACGAGTATTTCCGCTTCCTCAAGTCGATGGCGCCCGGCTACGGAGCCGCCGTGCTCATCGGCACCTCGCCGTGGATCGGCGTGCGCGAGACGCGACGCATCCTTGGCGACTATCAGGTGAGCGGCGAGGACGTCCTAGCGGCGCGCCGCTTCCCAGACGGCATTGCGCGCTGTGGCGCCCCGATCGAGGATCATCACGACGGACGCGACACGCGCTGGTCCTACATCCCAAATTCGGGCACCTATACCATCCCCTATCGCGCACTCCTGCCGCGCAACCGCGACGGCATTCTGGTCGCCGGTCGCTGTCTGTCGGCAACTCACGACGCTCACGCCAGCGCCCGCTCAATCGGCACGTGCATGGCTATGGGGCAAGCGGCGGGCAGCGCGGCAGCGCTTGCCGCGCGCGAGGGCCTGACGCCGCGGCGCGTGCCGATTGCGCGGCTGCTCGAGCTGCTCGATGCGCAAGGCGCGGATTTCGGCCAGCGTCAGCGAGCTGCGGCTGCGGAGCGATGACCGAGGCCGCGACCATGCCCGTCGGCGCCCAAGCGCCGCTCCTCAGCGTCACGGGCGTGGCCAAGGCGTTCGGCGAGACGAAGGCGCTGAGCGCCTGCAATCTCACGCTTCGCGCCGGCCGTGTCCACGCGGTGATCGGCGAGAACGGCAGCGGCAAGTCGACGCTCGTCAAGGTGCTGAACGGCGTCGTCCGGCCCGACAAGGGCGAGGTTCTCCTGGCCGGCGTCGCGCTGCGACTGTCCACGCCGCGACAGGCGCGGCAAGCTGGGATCGCCACGACGTTCCAGGAGATCCTCGTTCTGGAGCAGTTATCGCTCATCGACAATCTCTGGCTCGGGCAGGACGGCTTGTTTCGCCGTCGCGTAGATGCGGCGCTGCGGCGCGCGGAGGGCGAGGCCGTGCTCCGCGAGCTTCTCGGCGATGCGCTGCCCGATCTCTCGAGCCGCGTCGCCGACATGGATCTCGGCACGCGCCAGGCCGCGGTGATCGCGCGCTCGCTACTCCTCAGGCCGCGTCTGCTCATCCTCGATGAGGCGACCGCTGCGCTCGATATCGCCGTGCGCGACCGCCTGTTCGAGGCGCTCCGGCGACGCACCGCGGGAGGCCTCGCCGTGCTCTTTATAACCCACAAGATGGACGAGATAGCGACGCTGTCGGACGAGGTGACGATCCTGCGCTCAGGCGAGTCGGTTGCGACGCTGCCCAACGCCGAGGTGACGCCGGAGCGCATGCTGGCGCTCATGTCGGGGCGCTCCGAGCCGCTGTCGTCGCCGGCAGCGCCGAACAGCGGCGGGCGGGTGGCGCTCACCGCCCGCGATATTCGCGTATCGGCGCGGAGCGCTCCGTTCGGACTCAATGTGCGCTCGAGCGAAGTGCTCGGGCTGGCGGGGCTTGAGGGGCACGGCGCCAATCTGTTCGCGCAAATTCTCGGCGGCGTGCGCGCGCCGCTCGGCGGCCGCATCGAGGCCGACGGGCAGGCTCTCAGCGGGGCGAATGCGTTCGTGCGCCACGGCGTGGCTTATGTTCCGCGCGACCGCAAGACTGAGGGCATCTTCGCGCCACTCTCGATCGCCGACAATTTCTCCATGTCGACGCTTCAGCGCTACGTCCGCTTCGGCCTGCTCGACGAGGCGCGCATCGCCGCGCGCCGCAAGCCGCTGTTCGAACGACTGGGCGTCAAGTTCGGCCGGCTCAGCGATGCGATCACGAGCCTCAGCGGGGGCAACCAGCAAAAGGTCATCCTCGCGCGCACGCTCGCGCGCCAACCGAAGGTGCTGGTGCTGAACGACCCGACGCGCGGCGTCGATCTGGCGACCAAGCAGGATATCTACTCGCTGCTTGCCGAGCAGGCGCAAGCGAATGTCGCCGTGGTGATCCATTCGACGGAAATCGAGGAACTTCTGGCGCTCTGCCAGAGGGTCGCGATCTTTCACCACGGCGCGCTGTTCGCCGTCCTCGATCGCTCAGCCCTCAGCCGCGACACACTGATCGCCGGCCTTTTCGGACGGACGGCATGAGCGCGCGTCATTCATCGCTGAGAAGTCCCTGGCGCGATCCCACCATGTTCGCCGGGGTACTGTTCATCGCCCTTTTCGCCGCCAGCGTGCTGCAGGACGCCAGCATCGTGTCGCCGCGCTTCCTCACTGGCGCCGCCAGCGTCGCGGTTCCGCTGGTCATCGGCGCCATGGCGGTCACGCCGGCGATTCTTTCTGGCGGCGGCGGCATGGACCTCTCCGTCGGACCGCTGATGGGTTTCGTCAATGTGCTGGTGGTGACGGCGTTGATGCCGGCCCATCTCGGCGACTGGTGGTTCGCCGCGCCGCTGCTGCTCTTGCTCGGACTGGCGGTTGGAGCGATCAACGGCTGGCTCGTCGCCGTGGTGCGGCTGCAGCCGATTGTCGCCACGTTGGGGACCAATCTCGTGCTGAGCGGCGCCAATCTCTGGCTGCTGCCGACGCCGATCGGTCCGGCGCCGATGTGGTTCAGCGCGCTTGCGCGTCCTCATTTTGGCATTCCCGGTCCGTTCGCCTTCGTCGTCGGCCCGGCGTTGATTTGGTTTTTGCTGAGCCGCAGTCCCTTCCTCAAGACGCTGCTGGCGGTCGGCGGCGACGATCGCGTCGCCTATTCCTGCGGCGTCGACGTCGCGCGGGTGCGCATCATCGCCTACGCCGTCGGCGGTCTGTTCTCGGCCTTTGCCGGCTTGGCCCTCACCTCGCTCATCCAGTCGGCTGACGCCAACGTGGGGCCGCCCTTCACGCTGCAGGTTATCACCGCCGCGGCGCTCGGCGGCATCAGCCTCGCCGGCGGGCGTGGGCGCATGTGGGGCAGCGTCTTCGGCGCGTTGACCCTCTTCCTCATCCAGAACTTGATGACCAATCAGGGCGTCTCGGTATTCTGGCAGCAGGTGGTGTTCGGCGGGACGCTGATCGCGGCTCTGGTTCTTAATGCGCTCTCCGGCATGCTGGCGGGGCTGCAGCGTGCGGAGGCGCAGTCATGAGACGGCTGGTCGCCGCGCTTCGGAAGACGATCTGGCCACAGCTCTTCGCCATCGCCGCGCTCTACGGGCTGGGCGTCCTGACGATCAACGGGTCGGGAAGCTGGCGCAGTGTGCTGGCCGTTTGCGTCTTGGCTTCCTTCGTCGGCATTGCGGCGGCCGGGCAGACGGTGGTTGCGCTGCTGGGCGGGATCGACCTCGCCATTCCCGGCGTCATCGCCTTCGCCAACATCGCAACGGCGCAACTGACCGGCGACCACTGGCCGTTCTGGATCGTGGCGCCAGGCATCCTCATTCTCTCCGCCGCGGTGGGGGCTTTCAACGGCGCGATTTCGAAGTCCTTCAACATCAATCCGCTGATCGTGACTCTGGGCGTGAGCGCCATCCTGACTGGCGCCATTCTGGTGTGGACCGGCGGACAACCGACCGGCTATGCACCGAAATGGCTGAACGGCTTCGTCGCGCCGTCGGGCACGACGTTCGGCCTGCCGCTGCCGCCTGTGCTCGCCTTTTGGGGCGTGGTCGCCATCCTGCTTGTGGTTCTGTTGCGGCGCACAGTATTCGGCAAGCACGTCTATGCCAGCGGGGCCAGCCTGCCTGCGGCAGATCTTGCGCTGGTGCCGACCACGCGCGTCTGGACGTTGGCCTTCGCGCTGAGCGGGATCATGGCGGCGATCACTGGCATTCTGCTCGCGGGCTTCACCACCCAGGGCGATCCACGCATCGCTACGCCCTATCTCTTCAACACGATCGCCAGCGTCGTCATCGGCGGCACGTCGCTGGTCGGCGCGCGCGGCGGTTACCTGCGCACAGTGCTTGGCGCCATCATTCTCACCGAGATCACGACGCTGCTGGTCGCCAACAGCTTCAGCGCAGCTACGCAGCAGGTGCTGCTCGGCGCGATCATTCTTGCGGTCGTCGCCACCTATGGCCGCGAGCAGGCGGTGTCGGACCGACTATGATGACGGCGTCAGATGATCTTGCGCGCCGCGCGCATGTCGGCCCACAGCTCGAACAACAGCTGACAGCGGTCGCCGCGGATGAGCGCGCCGGCGGCCTCGGTTGCGACGCCGTTTGCGTCGAACGTCGTGCGGACCAGCCGAAGGGCCGGCTGATCGACGCCGACTTGCAGCAATTCCGCTTGTTCGGGCTTGAGCAACACCGGCGCCAGCGTCTCGCGCGCCCGAACCAACTGGGTTCCGTATTCCCGCGCCAGAACGTCATAGAGCGAACGGGCGCCGAAGTCGTAGCGTTCGAGGCCCGGAAAACGCCTGGACTGCAAGGTCGACGTTTCCAGCGCGTAGGGATCGCCGTCGACGAAGCGGACGCGAATCAGGCGCAGAATCGATTCTTCGAATTCGCAACCCAGCGCCTCGGCCTCCGGCGCGCTGGGATGTGCGATCTCCGCGCTGACGACGCGCGTCGACACCAGCTGGCCGTCGGCCCTCAGCGCTTCAGAGATCGAGAAGAAGCCGAGCAGCGAAGAATCGACCTTCGGGCGCCTGACGAACGTCCCCTGGCCTTGGTGGCGAACGACGAGGTCGCGCTGAGCCAGTTCGGCCAGCGCCTGCCGCGCGGTCACGCGGCTGACGCCGTAGATCTCGCAAAGTTCGCGCTCGGGCGGCAACCGATAGCCAGGCGGGTATTCGCCCGATACGATTTTTTCCTCGAGCAGCCGGACGATGCGCCGGTAGTTCGGTTCGGAGTTCAAAGCGGCTCACACCCCTCCATTCGACTTGGTCATATCATTATAACAATCGCTCGGGGCGTTCTACCCGCGGAGGAATCGCCGTGATCGCGCGCCCCGCCGCAGTACTCGGCCTCGACCTCGGAACCCAATCCACCAAGGCGGCGCTGGTTGCGCTCGACGGCCGTACGCTGGGTGCGCACTCGGTCGCCATGAGCTTCGAGCGGCCACAGCCGGGTTGGGGCGAGCAATCTCCGGCTATCCTGATCGAGTCCGCGATCGAATGCATCGCGGCCCTCACGAGGCAGTTTCCGGCGGACGAGGTCGCCGCCATCGGCATCGCCGCACAGATGGGCGGGGCGATCGGCCTCGGCGCGGATTTCTCGCCGGTGACGCCCCACGAAATGTGGCTGGATACCCGCGCCGACACCGATCGCCAGGAATTGCTCGCCGCCTTCGGCCCGGAGATCCTCGCCAAGAACGGCATCATCCCGTTCGTCGCGCCACGCGTGCGGCGCTGGCTGCGCCTCGATCCGACCCTCAGAGGGCGGCTCGCCAGGGTGGTCGCGCCAGGCGGATATCTCGCTGGGCGACTCGCCGGCATGACCGACGCGTCGAGCGCCGTCTGCGACCGTACCCAGGCCAATCTCTTTGGCTGCTTCGATGTCGTTCGCAACGCATGGGACAACGATCTGGCGGAGCGCTGCGGCCTGCCGCCGCAGCTGCTGCCGCGCATCGCCGACGCTTTTGAGATCGTCGGCTTTCTGTCGCGTGAGATGGCGGGCCGGTCGGGGTTGCCGGAGGGCGTGCCGATCGCCGCCGGCGTCGGCGACGGCACTGGCGGCTGGTTTGCGGCCGGCGGCGTAGAGCCGGGCGTCTGCATCGACACCAGCGGTTCATCGGCGCATTTCGCGGTCACGATCGACCGGTTCGCGCATGATCCGACGGGGATGCTGGCGACGATGCCGTCGGCGATGCCCGGGCGCTTCTATCTGCTCGGGTTCACCACCTCGACCGGTCTGACCCACCGTTGGATGCGGCAGACCTTCGGCCTGACCTATGAGGAGCTGGAACGGCAGGCGGCGGCTGTGCCCCCCGGCGCCAACGGCGTGTTCGCGGCGCCGCATTTCAACGGCCGCGTCAGCCCCTTCGAAAGCTCGATCAAGGGCGCTTTCATCGGCTTCGACGACAAGACTGGCGCTGGAGAATTCTACCGGGCGCTTCTCGAAGCCAGCGCCTTCGAGCTTGAGGGCTGGCTGAAGACCGCCCGCCGCCTTGCGCCCAGCGTCGCACTGGAGAGTGTCGTCAATGTCGGCGGCGGCGCGCAGAACGCGCTGTGGAACCAGATCAAGGCCGACGTGACCGGCCTCACCTTCCGAACGGCGCGTGACGAGGTCAACGCGGCGCGCGGCGCGGCGCTGGCCGCCGGCGTCGCGGCGGGCGTCGTCCTGCGCGACGGCCACAACTGGTTTGCGCCGGACTATCTTGGGGCAAATACCGCCACCCCGGAAGCCGCCACCTACGCCAAATACCGGCCGCTGGCTGAGAACTACGACGAGGTCGTCGAGCAGCTCATCCCCATCTACCGCAAACTCAGGCGCCTGCGCGCGTCAATCTAAGTCGAGAGTCAATGACATGATCGAGTGGAGCAAGCTGACCGACCGCGAAATCGACGCACTGGACCGCCGCCTACCAGTGGTCTTACCGGTAGGTCTCATCGAGGCGCATGGCCCCCATTTGGAGAGCGGTTTCGACTCCTACTCGGCTGACTGGTTTGCGCGGCGGCTCTGCGAAGAGACGGGCGCCATCCTGCTGCCGCCGATACCCTATGGCTTCGCCGACACCAACTGGGAATACGCCGCGACGCTGGGGGTCAAGGCGGAGACCCTCGGGCTGGTCATCGGCGACCTCTGCAAGATGCTCTGCCATCACGGCTTCAAGCGCATCCTCGCGTTCTCCGGCCATGGCGGCAACGGCGTCGGCGTGACGCTCGGTTTTCAGCAGGCCTGGGAAAAATATCCCGACATGAAGCCGCTGCACTGGGTCTATTTCACCACCGGCGGCGTGCCGATGAGCCACGCCGATGAGAAGGAGACGGCGCTGGCGCTCGCCATCGGCGGCGTCGTGCACATGGATCGCGCCGAGGACTTTGTGCTGAAGAAGCCCTGGCACGAGGCTTATTCGCGCAAGGCGCTAGCGCCGACGAGCGGCGGCGTCAACGGCCGGCCAAGCCAAGCGACGCTGGCGATGGGCGAGGAGATTCGGGACAAGCTGCTCTCCATGCTTATCGACAAGCTGAAGGCGATCATTGCGCAGGAGATGGCCGGCTGAACCGCCGGCCGGGTCAGGGGTGGGTCGTAATGGCGGAACAGGTCACCTGCGTGGTCGACTGCCACAACCGGCTCGGCGAGGGGCCCGTGTGGGACGTCGCCGAGCAAGCGCTCTATTGGGTCGATATCGAAGGCAAGCTCCTCCAGCGCTATCGCCCGTCGACCGGCGCGGTCGACAGGTGGCGGATGCCGGAGCGCATCTGCAGCCTCGCGCTGCGCGAGAAGGGCGGGCTGATCGTCGCCTTTGCTTCCGGAATCGCCTTATACGACCTCGAGAGCGGCGCCATCGAATGGATCGCCCGGCCCGAGGCCGACAAGCCGAGCAACCGCTTCAATGAAGGTAAGTGCGACCGCCGGGGCCGCTTTTGGGCGGGCGGCATGGACGACAGCCTGAGGGCGCATACCGCCGCACTCTATCGAGTCGATCCCGACCACTCGGTGCACAAGGTCTTCGGCGATGTCGGAATCTCCAATTGTTTCGTCTGGTCGCTCGACAACGACGCCTTCTTTTTCGCCGATACGCTCGACAAGCGCATCTACAAGTTCGACTTCGACGATGAGGCCGGAACCGTGGACAATCGCCGCCTGTTCGCACAGGCGGCCGCCAATCCGGACGGCGGCGCCATCGACGAACACGGCTTCCTGTGGAATGCCGAATGGGATGCTTGGCGGCTCGTGCGCTACGCGCCGGAGGGAACGATCGATCGCATCGTCGAACTGCCGGTCGAGAAGCCAACAAGCTGCATGTTCGGCGGTCCGAACCTCGCGACCCTCTACGTCACCTCGGCAGTATGGGACTTGACGCCGGCGAGGCTGGCCAACCAGCCGCACGCCGGCGGGCTGTTCGCCATCGACGTCGGCGTGCGCGGCGTTCCCGAGCCGCGCTTCGCAGGCTGACCCTCCTGAAGGTTGCCGCTCATGAAGATAGCGCCACCAGGATTACAGTCTTAAATGTGGAGGGGCGCAGATCATCAAACAAGGGGAGGGAGGGTGATGCGCCGGCTCGAGGGCAAGGTGGCGATAGTGACTGGAGCGGGGTTGGGCATCGGCGAGGCGATCGCGCGCCGCTTTGTCGCCGAGGGCGCGCGCGTCGCGATCGGCAACGTCGACGCGTCGAGCGGCAAGCGCGTCGCGGCCTCGCTCGGCGAGTCCGCCATCGCCATTGCAACCGACGTCGCCGACCCTAATCAAGTCGAGCAGCTGATCGCCAGGACGGCGGAGCGGTGGGGCGGCCTCGACGTTCTGGTCAATAACGCCGGCGTCGCCGTGTTTGGCGACCCGTTCGCAGTCAGCGAAGCCGACTGGCGGCGCTGCATGGCGGTCGATCTCGAGGGCGCGTGGAGCGGCTGTCGCGCGGCGCTGCCGCGCCTCCTGGCGCGCGGTGGCGGCGCGATCGTCAATATCATTTCCAATCACTCTTTCCAGGTGATGCGCGACAGCTTTCCCTATCCTGTCGCCAAGCACGCGCTGTTGGGGCTGACCCGCGCGCTGGCGCTGCAATACGCCGACAAAGGGATTGCGGTGAATGCGATCTCGCCAGGTTGGATCGAGACGCCGCTGACGCTCAAACAGTTCGCGGCGACGTCTGATCCCCAGCGTGCGCGCGCTGAGGTCGAGGCCAAGCAGCCAGTCAAGCGCCTCGGTCGACCGGAGGAGATCGCGGCGATCGCCGTGTTGCTCGCCTCCGACGAGGCGCGCTTCATCATCGGCGCGAATATCAACGCCGACGGCGGCGTCGGGATTCGCATGTACGAGTGAGCGAGGGACTCTTGTCGCTGGTCGCGGAGGTCGATCTCGCCGCGGCGCCGCTCTTGGGTGACGTGTTCGTCAGCCGCCCGAGCGTCAGGAACCTGTTGACGCCCACCCTTATGGGAGCGCTGGTCTGAGACGCCATGACAGACTATCTGATAAACACGAAGCAAAGCCACATCGAGCAAGCGGCGCGCGGAGCCAAGCGGGCGTGACGGCGGGAGCGAACTTCCGACCCAAGGGGATCTACCCGATCCTCTACGCATTCTTCGACGAGCGCGGCGCGCTCGACCGGCGCGCCTGGCGAGCCGAGATCGAGGCGGTCATCGCCGCAGGCGCGCCGGGGATCGCCGTCCTCGGGCTGATCACCGAAGTCGCGGCGCTCGAACCTTCGGAGCGCCGCACGCTGGTCGAATGGGCGACCGAGGACGTCGCCGGTCGCGTGCCGATCCTCGCCACCGTCGCCGGCCGAGACCTCGGCGAGACCCGCGCGCTAGCCCGCGACGCCGAAGCGACGGGAGCGACCGCCCTGATCGTCCAGCCGCCGGTCGGCGCGCGGCCGAGCGAAGGCGAACTCTGCGAGTTCTTCGCCGACGTCATGGCGGCCGTCAAGTTGCCGGTCGGCATCCAGAACGCGCCGGAGTTTCTCGGCGTGGGCTTGAGCCCGCCGGCGGTTCGCGCGCTCGCCGACCGCCGGTCGAACTTCACCCTGATGAAGGGAGAGGGGCCGGTCGCGGTCGTCAAGCGCTACGTCGACGCGCTGTCGCCGCGCGTCGCGGTGCTCAACGGCCGCGGCGGGCTCGAGCTACCCGACAATCTGCGCGCCGGATGCGCCGGCCTCGTCCCTGCGCCCGACTGCGCCGATTGGCAGATGGCAATCCAGGCCGCCTTCCTCGCCGGCGACGAGGCCCGCATGGACGCGCTCTATCGCGACATTCTGCCTTATGTCGTGTTCGCCATGCAGAGCCTCGACGTCGCCATCCTCTACGGAAAGCGGATGTTTGCGGCGCGGGCGGGGATCGACAATCCATGCGCGTGCCGGATCGTCCATGACGCGCCCGATCCGTTCCTCATCGCCGCAATGCGCCGCTGGTCGGCGGGCTTCGGCGCCTACGCCAATCAAGTCGGAGCCGCCGCATGAAGATCGTCGCGCTGAAGACCTATCTCGTGCCGCCGCGCTGGCTGTTCCTCAAGATCGAGACCGACGCCGGAATTGACGGCTGGGGCGAGCCGGTGCTCGAAGGGCGCGCCGCGACGCTGGCGGCGCTCATCGAGGAGATCTCGGATTTCCTGGTCGGCCGCGATCCCCGTCAGATCAATGACATCTGGCAGAGCCTCTATCGCAACGGCTGCTATCGCGGCGGTCCGGTGCTGATGAGCGCGATCTCCGGCGTCGACCAAGCGCTGTGGGATATTCTCGGCAAGCATCATGGCGCGCCGGTCCATGCGCTGCTCGGCGGCGCGCAGCGCAGCCGGATCAAAACCTACATTTGGATCGGCGGCGACCGGCCGCACGACCTCGTCGCCGACGCGCGCGACGCCATGAGCCGCGGCTTCCGCGCGGTGAAGATGAACGTCTGCGAAGAGCTCGGCATGATCGACGATTATCGCAAGATCGACGCGATCGTCGCCCGGCTCGGCGAGCTGCGCGCGGCGGTTGGCGACGCGCTCGACCTCGCTTTCGATTTCCACGGGCGCGTCCACGCGCCGATGGCGCGCGTCTTGCTGCGCGAGGTCGCGCCCCTCAGGCCGATCTTCGTCGAAGATCCTGTCGCGCCCGGCCAGCTCGAAGCGCTTGCCGAGCTCGCACGCTCGACCTCGATCCCCCTCGCGGTCGGCGAGCGTATGCATTCGCGCGCCGAGTTCAAGGCTGTGTTCGAAGCGCGGGCGGCGCAGATCGTCAATCCCGACCCCGCCCACGTCGGCGGCGTCACCGAGGCGATCCGCATCGGCTGGATGGCCGAGTGC
>Ga0181529_10004581_pt1 | contig 14889 bp, 13 predicted proteins | sample PEATcosm2014_Bin_36_FD_119763 | JGI IMG/M metagenome (GOLD analysis project Ga0181529, IMG submission 119763) | Peatland microbial communities from MTU Mesocosm Facility, Houghton, MI, USA - PEATcosm2014_Bin10_30_metaG | ecosystem: Environmental > Terrestrial > Soil > Wetlands > Peat | place...
ACCGGGTGGTGCCGGCGCGCTTCGAGTTCTGGCAGGACATGCCCTTCCGGCTGCATGACCGCACCGTTTACGTGCGCGCGCCCGAGGGCTGGGACACCATGAAGCTGTATCCGTGATAGACTGAGCCCGCTCGCGTTCCGCTGGGCGTATTCCGTGGGAGCTGTTGCGTTTAGGGAGTCCGACCATGTCCATCCGCAAGCTGCTTTTGCCGCTGACCGGCACTGCCGCCGGCGAGGCCGCCCTGGCCACCGCGTTGATCGTCGCGCGCATGTGGAAGGCGCATGTGACCGCGCTGCACGTGCGCATGGACAGCCGCGACGTCGCACCGCTGGCCGGCGAGGGCCTGTCCGGTGCGATGATCGAGGAAATGATGTCGGCCACCGAGAAGGAGAGCGCCGAGCGCGCCCTGGCGGTGCGCACGATGTTCGAACGCTTCGTGACCGAGCACGGCGTAACCGTGCAGGAGGCCCGCTACGGGGCCGAGAGCGCCACCGCCAGTTTCGCCTCGGTGGTCGGGCGCGAGGAGGATCTGGTCGCCCAGCAGGCCAAGCTGGCCGACATCACCGTGGTGCCGCACCCCGAGGCGGCCGAGGACGTGTCGTCGTCCGACGCGCTGCACGCGGTGTTGTTCGATTCCGGCCGGCCGGTGCTGATCTCGCCGCAGCGCGCACCCAGCCAGATCGGCCGTCGCGTCGCGGTGGCCTGGAACGGCACCGCCGAATCGGCCGAGGCCGTGTGGGCGGCGATGCCGTGGATGCAGCGGGCCGAGGCGGTGCGGGTGTTTTCGGCCGACGAATACCAGCGCCGCGGGCCTGGCGCCACCGAACTGCTCGACTACCTGGCGCTGCACGGCATCCAGGCGGAGTCCACCACCTTCAAGCCGATCGACCGCGAGGTCGGGGCGGGGCTGCTGAAGGCGGCGCGCGATTTCGGCTCCGACTTGTTGTGCATGGGGGCCTATTCGCACTCGCGGCTGCGCCAGCTCATCCTGGGCGGGGTGACTCGCCACGTGCTGGAGAAGGCCGACCTGCCCGTGATGATGAACAGGTGACGTGTACGGCGTTGACGATCCGGCGGTCGAGGAGGCCGTCCGGGCCTATGTGAAGCTGATGCGCGCCAGCCGCTCGGTGCTGGCGCAAATCGAGCCGGCGCTCGCGGCGCACGGCCTGACGCCGACCCAGCTCGGCGTGCTGGAGGCGTTGCTGCACAAGGGCGCGATGACGCACCGCGAGCTCGGCCGCAAGGTGCTGACCAGCGCCGGCAACATGAGCGACGTGGTGGACAAGCTGCAACGCCGCGGGCTGGTGGCCCGGCTGCCCGACCCCGCCGACCGGCGCGCCGTGCGGGTGGACCTGACGGGACCGGGACGGGAGTTGATCGAGGGGCTGTTTCCGCGGCACGCCGCCGATATCGCCCGCGCGATGGCGGGGCTGTCGGGCGAGGAATTGCGGGAGTTGGGGGGGTTGCTGCGGCGGTTGGGCGTCGGGGGGATGAAGGAACCGTTGCATGATTAGAGGCGCGAAAGAACAGCGTATACGGTAACGATATTCCGGGTTATCATACCGAGCGTGCAAAGAAATCGGAGGAAGAACGTGGCAATCGTGGCGGCTCGGAGCTCCGCGGACGGAATAAGCGAGATCGAACGGAGAACGATAAAGCGTGTCGCGCTGCGAATCGTTCCGTTCCTGATGGTGTGCTTCCTGATAAATTTCATCGATCGTATCAATGTCGGAATGGCGGCATTGACGATGAATCACGATATCGGCCTGAAACCGACGGATTTGGCCTTTGGCGTGTCGCTGTTTTTCGCCGCATACGTGGTCTTCGGGATTCCCAGCAACCTGGCGCTGGAGCGCGTTGGCGCGCGGCGGTGGCTGGCGCTGATCATGGTGTGCTGGGGCCTGGTTTCGATGCAGACCGCTTTCGTCGCTGGCACCGGGTCGTTCTACGTCAATCGCTTCCTGCTGGGCGTCGCCGAGGCGGGCTTCCTGCCTGGCTGCATCCTGTTCATGAGCTACTGGTTCCCCTCCGCCTACCGCGCCAAAATGATCAGCATCTTCGCCGTCGCGCTACCCTTGTCCGGCTTCGTCGGGTCGCCGATCTCCGGATTGATCCTGGAAATGCACGGATTTCTCGGGCTCACGGGCTGGCAGTGGCTGTTCCTGCTGGAGGCGTTTCCGGCGGTGCTGCTGGGAGTGGTGGCGCTGTTCTATCTTTCCGATGGCGCGCCGCAAGCCAGATGGCTGCAACCGGAGGAGCGGGACTGGCTTCTGGCCCGTCTGGATGCGGAGCGTCGCGCCGCGGCAGAGCGTCGCGCCGGGTCCTCCTCCAAGCCCGAGATGAGCGCGCTGCGATCGTTACTGCAGCCGCAAGTGTTCCTGCTCTCCTTCGTTTATTCCGGAAGCGCCGGCGCCAGCGCCGCCCTGTACATCTGGCAGCCGCAGATCCTGAAGGAATTTGGTCTCAGCAACTTCCAGACGGGTCTGATCACCGCCATTCCCTTCGGCCTGGGCTGTATCGGCATGGTGCTTTGGGGCCGCCGGTCGGACCGCGCCGGTGAACGCGTGTGGCACACCGCCATCCCACTGCTCACTCTCTCGGCCGGACTGGCCATCAGTGTGATTTCCCATTCCCTGCTGCCGACGGTCATCGGACTGTGTTTTGCCATCGTCGGCACATATTCGATCAAGGGGCCGTTCTATGCGCTGTGCACGGAATATCTGCCGGCGACAGCGGCGGCCGGCGGCATCGCCATGATCAACGGCATCGGCAACATCGCCGGCGGCGCCGCCCCCTATGTTCTGGGCTGGTTCAAGGAACACACCGGCAGCTTCCCCATGGGTTTGCTCGCCCTTTCCTGCCTGGGACTGGTCACGGGGGTGGTGACCGTGCTCACCATCCGGGGCGAGAAGGTCCCCGCCGCTCCCGCCGCCCGGGCAGCATCGTAGCCCGCCTATCGGCGCTGCTGCGGCGGTTGGGCGTGGGGCCGTCCACACACGCCCTACCGCGCTTCGGTATTCCGCGCTATGCTGGCCTGGAACGGCAGTTGCGATTTCCTGTTGGGCTGGTCGAGAGGATAGGGACGTCGGAGAGCGGCAATGGCGACCGGTTGGGCTCCGGACGGGGCGGTGCAGGATCAGATCGACGATACCATCACCGACGGGGTGATGCGAGCGCGGGCGCGCATGCCCACGGGGGAGAGCGAGACCCATTGCGTGGAATGCGGCGACGAAATCCCGCAAGCGCGCCGCCGTGCGATGCCCGGAGTTAGGACCTGCATTGCGTGTCAGTCGGCGCGTGATCGCCGTCCGGCGACCGTCGGGTTCAACCGCAGGGGCAACAAGGACAGCCAGCTCAAATAGCGCGTGGCGCACTCGCGATCCGCGTCGGTCATGCTCCATTTCGTGGTGGGCGCGGGACAGCGCGCTTCGGCATCCCGGGCTACGCGCGCTGGCGCCGACCCCGCCGACCGGCGCGCCGTGCGGGTGGAACTGATGGGGCCGGGGCGGGAGTTGGGGGGGTGTTGCGGCGGTTGGGCGTGGGGGCTGTCCCATAAGGGAGAAAGCCGGCCGGAAACCAGGGCGATTTCAGCCGGGTTCGTCGCCGCGAGCCGCACAATGATGGTTTCCAAAAACCCGGCGTTGTCTATTCTGACGCCACCCCGCGCATCGAGCATCGGTACAGGCGGGTGCGCTGGAGGAGAATCACCGTGACTCAGAACGCCTTTGCGATCGCCCGGCGCAAATTCCCGGGCGCCGAGAGCGGTCCCTATCTGGACGCCGCCGCGCGCGCGCTGCTGTATTCCGGCGCGCGTGCCGCCATCGACGGGTTGCTGGACCACCGGCAGGCCGGCACGCTCGACAAGAAGGCCCTGTTCGAAACGGTCGAGAAGACGCGCGGCCTGTTCGCGGCCCTCATCAAGTGCACGCCGGATGAGATCGCCTACACGCGCAACGTTACTGACGGGATAGCGGCCTTTGCCGCGGCGCTGCCCTGGCGGCCGGGCGACAACGTGGTCGTCTGCGACTCGCTGGAGCATCCGGCCAACGTCTTTCCCTGGTACGGGCTCGGCCCCAAGTTCGGGGTAAAGGTCAAGACCGTTCCTCAGGACAACGGAACCGTCCCGCTCGACCGCATGATCGCGAGCATCGACGCAGCGACGCGCGTGGTCACGGTGGCAACCATTTCCTTCGCGCCGGGCTTCCGCTTCCCGGTGGCCGAGTTGGGCCGCCATTGCCGGGAGCGCGGCGTTCTGCTGATCGTCGACGCGGCCCAGTCGATCGGCGTCATGGATACCGACGTCACGGCATGGCAGGTCGACGCGCTCGCCGCCTCGGCGCAGAAGGGACTGATGGCGCTTTATGGCCTGGGCTTTCTGTATGTCAGGTCGGCGGTGGCCGATACCCTCGACCCGGTCTATCTGTCCCGTTTCGGTGTCGACCTGGGCACCGGGCACGAGGCGGACGTCGGCGATGCGGCATCCTACCGTCTTGCCAGGGCGGCCCGGCGCTTCGACGTCGGCAACTACAATTACGCGGCGACCGCGGCTGTCGGCGAATCGATAGGGCTGTTGCTGGAACTCGGGCCGAAGGAAGTCGAACGCTACGTCTTTGCGCTGGCCCAGCGGTTCGCGGTGCGCATGAGCGAGATCGGCCTTCCGGTCTTCGGGGGAGCGTCGGCGGAATACGGCACCCACATCGTGACGATCGGAAGCCGGCTTGGCTCGACCCATGATTCCTCGGCGGACACCGAGATGACCGGTCTGTACGACCATCTCACGGCGCACGGCGTCCGCCTCGGCATCCGGCGCGATCTGCTGCGGTTCTCGTTCCACCTCTATAATAACGACGCCGATGTCGAGACGGTTGTCGCGCTCTGCCGGGATTGGCTGAAGAACCGCCCGGCGGGCAACGCCACGAAGGGATGACGTCATGGACAGCGATGCCGGGACAGCCGAAGCCACGAAGGACAAGGGGCGCCGCCGCCGGGGGATTCCGCTGCCGGTGCAGATGCTGATCGGCCTGGCGGTCGGCTGCGCCATCGGCGTGTTGTGGCCCGGTTTCGCCAAGCAACTGCTGCCGATCGGACAGACCTTCGTCAAAGCGCTGCGTATGTTGATCATCCCGCTGATTTTCAGCTCGATCGCGCTGGGCATTTACCAGATGGGCCGCGAGGTGAAGATCCTGGGGCGGATCATCGTCATCGCCTTCGTGTGGTTCTATGCCGCGACCGGCGGCTGCTTCCTGCTCGGCATGTTCATGAACGAGATCTTCCATCCCGGGATCGGCGCGAACCTTTCCCTGCTCGGAAGCGTGCCGGCGAACGCGGGGCTGAAGGTGGACTGGGTCCAGTTCCTGACCGACCTGGTGCCGGCGAACATCATCAACGCCATGGCCCAGCAGCAGGTGCTTTCCGTGCTGCTGTTCGGCATCCTGTTCGGGGCGGCGCTGTCGACGCTCGATGGCGCCGAGCGGGGCGTGACCGTTGCCTTGCGCGGGGTTCAACTCGCCGTCATGACGATGGTCCGTTGGATCGTCGCCCTGGCGCCGTTGGCGATCGCGAGCGTCATGGCCTGGCTGATCGCAACCCAGGGCGGGCAGACGCTCTATGCGCTCATGAAGCTCATCTTGACCATGTACGCGGGGCTTGCCGTGGTGGTCGTGCTGATGCTGACCGTCATCCGCCTGGTCGGGGAAAACCCGTTCAGCATGGTCAGGAAACTGGCCGAGCCATTGATCCTGGCCTTCACGACGCGGTCCTCGGAAGTCACCCTGCCCATCCACATGGAGATCCTGGAACGGTTCGGCATCCCGAACAAGATTGTTTCGACAGTGATACCATTGGGCTATGCCTTCAACCAGGATGGCTCGTCGCTCTATGTGGCGCTGGCCGTCGCCTTCGTGGCGGAGGCCAATCATATCAGCCTCGGTCTGACGCAATACGTGACCATCCTGATAACCGGCCTGATCGCGACCAAGGGCATGGGCAACGTATCGGGCGGCGGCCTGGTGGCGGCGACGACGGTTCTGGTCGCGATGGGATTGCCGATCGAATCGGTCGCCCTCATCGCCGGCATCGACGTCTTCCTGGATATGGGACGGACGACCGTCAATGTGCTGGGCAACACGGTCGCGGTGTTGCTGGTCCGCAGGTTCGGGCAGGCATCGGGCGATGAAACCATCGAGCCGCTCGATCTCGCGGAGGCATGACCGCAACCGATGGAAGCGTTGCCGCCGCCAACGCTTCCGTCGGCCGATCTCGGGGGCGTGGCCTGCATCTTGATGCGGGGCCTTGTGGTGGTCCCCGCGGCGCGCGATCAGACCCGCATCAAGATGCGGACTGCCGGCTCGCTGACAAGATACGCGCGATCATCGTCGCGACGATGTCCCCAGATCATGATATGATCGCGAACAACGATCATGGGGATGCCATGCCCAGACGCTGAGGGCAGAGATCGCGGTGACGCATTGGATCGACCATTCCGAACGTCCGAGAAGGCAGGAGCCATAAGGAACCCGTCTCAATGGGGACATCACCGAGCACACGAGCAGCGTTACCGGCAGTCGATGAAAAATCCCCGCTGGATGCCGATCTGCCGAACAAACGCGCTGTCCGCAAGGGGTTTCGGCCTGTCTCCCTCGACGCCGTTAACTTCCTGCTGTCCGATATGCAGGGCGCGCTGGGACCCTACCTGGTCGTATTCCTGGTCACCCAGCAGCATTGGAGCAAGTCGTACGTAGGCCTCGTGACGATGATAGGCGGATTGCTTGGCCTGACCATGCAAGTGCCGATCGGCATGCTGATTGACGCCATACGAGCGAAACGAGCCATCGTCGTCATCGCCACCAGCGTGTTGGCCATGGGTGCGACCACGATCTTTCTGACGCCATCGTTTTGGCCGGTTCTGTTCGCCCACACAATCATGGCGGTCGCCGGGGACGTATTCGGTCCTGCCATCGCGGCCATCACATTGGGCCTTTATACACGCGAGACATTGGCAAGGCGTACCGGGCGGAATGCCGCCTTTGACCACGCCGGTAACGTCTCGATCGCGATCGCCACGGCCGGGGTCGGGTACTACTTCTCGCAACGCGGCGTGTTTCTTTTGGTGCCAGTCTTCGGCGCCATGGTCATCGCCGCGGTTCTGGCCATTCCGGCTGATGCGATCGATCATTCTCGTGCCCGAGGCGCCGATCCGCTTCCCGGAGCGGACGCTGGGGCTAAGGTGGCATTCAAGCCCGCGAGATTGTTGTCACTCGCGAAAATGCGCGCGCTGGGGGTTTTCGCCAGTTGCGCGTTGCTATTTCAGTTCGCCAATGCGCCGTTGCTGGCGCTGGCTGGTCAAAAGCTCGCGATCGCGCATCCCGACGTGGCAACGGCGCTGACGTCAGCTTGCATCATCATAGCCCAGGCTGTGATGGTGCCGATCGCCATACTGGTCGGACGGATGGCGGATAGTTGGGGGCGAAAACCTTTGTTGCTGGTGGCCTTCGTCGTGCTGCCGATTCGGGCGGTGCTTTATACGTTTTCGGACCACGCCGTGTGGTTGCTCGGCGTGCAAGTACTGGATGGTGTCGGGGCCGGCATCTTCATCACGTTATTGCCGCTCCTGGTGGCCGACATCACACGGGGCACCGGGCGCTACAACATGGCACTGGGCGCCGTCATCACCGTGCAGGGGATCGGTGGGTCGTTAAGCGGATTCGCCGTTGGGATGATCGTCGATCATTTCGGTTATAACGCGGCGTTCGTGACCATGGGAATTTGCGCCGCGATCGCGGGCGTCGCTTTTTTCTTGTTTATGCCGGAAACGCTGCGCAGGCCGGTTGGTGGGGCGGGTGTCACGCCAAAGGGGCGTTGAGCGGCTCGGGGACGCGGTGTCGAGCCTGTCGCTGTCCAGCAACACGACACGCTCGCCGAATCGTCGGAATCGGCCGAGGGCGTGAATCACGCTATCAAACAAAGAGCTAGAGCACGATCGCTTCGTCTATGGGAAGTGATCGCGCTCCAAAAAGTCGTGGGCTCCAAGGGCCGTACGGCCGCTGGCCTTCGTTTATTCCTTACGGCGCCGGCGCGAATGTCGGCGTCAGGTCGAGTTTGCTCCATTTCATCGAGATGGCGCGGATGGTGCCGTCGGCGGCGGCCGAGCGGATCGCCGCGTCGAACAGCGCCTTGAGGTCGGGCTCGTCCTTGCGCATGCCGAGCGCCACCTCGGTCGCCAGCATCGCGCCCTTCATCAGCGGCCCCGTCATCGCCAGGTCCTGGTTCCCCGGCTTGCTCAGCAGCGAGGTGCCGTAGACGCCGCTGTCGAATCCGGCATCGATCCGCCGGGCCTGCAGGTCGAGGTCGCGTTCGGGCGAACTCTTGTAAGTGCGAACCTCGACGTCGTTACCGAAGTAGGCGTGAATAAGCTGTTCCTGGCTGGTCGACTGCACGACGCCGATGACCTTGCCTTTGATCTTGACGCCGATGTCGGCCATGACCGGATCGGCCTTCTCGTGGTCGTTGAGGTTCAGCCGCTCGCCGGTCATCGGCAGGGCGGGAACCGGTCCATCCTTGATGATGATGAAGCTGGCGACGCCGCTGGCGTAGGGGATGGTGAAGTCCACCACCTTCTTGCGCGCCTCGTTGATGCCGAGCGTCAGCAGCAGGTCGTACTTGCCGGCGTTGAGGCTGGGAATCAGGCTCGACCACTCGCCGGCGATGAGTTCGCACTTCACCTGGGCGCGCTTGCAGAGATCGTTCGCGAGGTCGATGTCCAAGCCGGCGAGCTTGCCGTCGGGGCCGATCATGTTCCAGGGCGGAAAGGCGCCCTCGACGCCGATCCGCACCTCCTTCCACTCCTTCGCCTGGGCGGCGGTGAGGGCGAAGAGCGCCGCGGCGAGGACGGCGACAAACCGGATCGTCTTCATCATGACTGGGTCTCCGTCGAAGCATTGGAAAGGACGTCGCCAAGCGCCTCGTTCGCCACGCGCAGCGCGTGGGCGATACGGTTGCGGGTCTGACGGGCATGCACCTCGTAGAACGACAGGTCGGGCGAGCCGGGCGGCTGGGCGGCCAGTTCGCGCAGCCCTTGCAGGGCGGGCCAGGGCGGATGGTCGAGCGCGATATCGTGCCGGAAGCGGTCGCCATAGGTGTAGTTGAGCGGCACCAGCGCGCGCGAGGTGCGCATCAGCGCCCGATTGATCGCCGGGGCCGGCGCGTCGGCCGCGAGCACCGCGGCGGCCTGCCGCTTCAGCGTCGTCGCGGCGTCGCGCAGCCCCTCCAGATCGAGCGAACGGCCGGCGGTCGCCTCCAGCCCGGCAAGCTCGGCCAGCAGGCTGTCGGCGCAGGCCGAGTAGTCGAGCGGCAGGACCGGCGAGGTCAGCAGCCGGTGCAGCACGCGCAGCACGACGGCGGTGTCGCGGACGAGATTGTCGGCGTCGATGTGCTCGATCAGGTCGCACGGCGTGTGCCACCACCAGCCCAGGCGGGGCAGCGGGTCGCCGGGGGCGCGCGGCTGATAGCTGAGGGAGCCGAACATGCTGGGCAGGCCGACGCCCCAGAACGACTGGTCGGCCACCCGGCCGTGCCGGTTGCCGGCATGGACCTGACCCGTGATGGCGGCGATCGCCTCCGCCGCGACGCCCTTCAGTTCGTCGATGACGGCCGACTTCGTCATCTCGCTGGCGCCGGCGCCGCCGGGCGAATCGATGTTCAGGTGGGCCACGCAGCGCCGGTCCAGCTCGTCGAAGGCGGTATCGGCATACCAGGCCGAGCCGGAATATCGCCCGTGCGAATGGCCCGACCAGAAGCAGACCCTGAGCCCCCGGCGCCAGGACGCGCGCGCGCCGGCGAGCAGGCGGGCCGCCTCCAGCATGGTGGCGTTGGCGCTGCCGTTGTCCATGACGCCGAAATGCCACGTGTCGTGATGGCCCGAGAACAGCACGAAGGGCTCGTCCGGTGCCTCCGCCGCGCTCAGTTCGGCCACCAGCAGCGGGGTTTTCCGCCAGCCCGTGTCCACCTCGGTCGCCATGAAGGCTTGGACGTTGCTGGCGAGGCAACGGGCGCGCAGGGCGGCGCCATCGTCATGGGTGATCGTGCAGATGGCCGTCGTGGGCAGTTCGCCCCGGGTGTGCTGGGACGGACTGCCCCAGACCGGGGAAATGCACATCTCGTAGAGCTGTTCGGTCGGGCTGATGTGGATCTGCCCGACGGCGCCGGCCCGCGTGGCGGCCACCGCCACGTCCTCCAGGGCGATGCCGTCGACCAGCACGATCCGGCCGGCGACGTCGTGGGCCGCGAAGGCCGCCGCGTCGCCCGTGCCGACATAGACCAGCGGCGCCGACAGGCCGGCGGCGGGGGTCGGCCGCGACATCGAATGGGTGATGCTGCGCAGCGTTTCGCCGCCGACGCGCACCTCGGATCGGCCGGGCAGGCTGATGTAGGCGTCGTGCGACAGCAGCGTGGTGCGAAAGCCGGCCGCCGCCATCTCCGCCTCGAGATAGCGGAAGCTCTCCAACTCCTCGGCGGAGCCCGAGAGTTTTACGCGGCGGGCGAATTCGCCGAGGTGGGCCATCAGACGGCCGGCGCTGACCGCGCCGCCGAGCGCGGTCGCGGCGGTGGCATCCCAGCGGAGGTCAGCGGCCATCGGACGGCGCCGGCGGGTTCACGTCGTCGGGGATCGGATTGACGAACGGCGTGCCGGCGAGCCGGGCGTGGAAATCGTCCTTCGCCGCCGCCACCAGGGCCGGATCGGCGATCAGGTCCAGCGCGGTCGCGGCCATCACCTTGGCGGCGTGCTCCATCCCCTTGTGGGCGGCCGGGGCCTTGCCCTGGGCGGTCAGTTGCCAGGAATGGCCGGGGGTGCCGACCGCATAGACGGCGCCGCGCATCTGCACGGTCGGCACGACCCAGCTCACCGTGCCGACATCGGTCGATCCCACCAGCGTGCCGTCGCCGCTACCCGGCGGGAAGATGGTGTCGCACAGCACCACGCCGGGCCGGGGCGGCAGGCCGAAGCGCGCGAAGGAGGCCTTGATGTCCTCCGCGTTGCAGGTCGCCTGGATTTCCGCCGCGAACTTTCGGTCCTGGTCGTCGAACTCGGGCGGGCCGAGGCGTTGCAGGTTGGCCCACATCAGCGCCTCCAACGGCGTGTTGCCGACCAGGTTGGCGTCGCCGCTGACGAACTCGCGGCGCATCGTGGTCTCGGTCATCAGCGCCGCGCCCTGGGCGATCTTTTCCACCCGCGGCAACAGCGCCTGCAGGCCGGGCAGGTCGCGGGCGCGGATCAGGTAGCGGACGGTGGCGCGGGCCTGCACGACGTTCGGGGCAACGCCGCCGGCGTCGGTGACGGCGTAGTGGATGCGCGCCGTGCTGGGCATGTGCTCGCGCATGTAGTTGACGCCGACATTCATCAGCTCGACCGCGTCGAGCGCGCTGCGGCCGAGATGCGGCGCCGCGGCGGCGTGGGAGGCGCGGCCGGCGAAGTGGAAATTGACCTCGTTGCAAGCCAGCGAGATCGGGTTGTTGACCCCGGCGAAGGCGGCCGGATGCCAGGAAATCGCGATATCGACGTCGTCGAACACACCGGCCCGCACCATGAAGCCCTTGGCCGATCCGCCTTCCTCGGCCGGACATCCGTAGTAGCGCACCCGCCCCTTGAGGCCGTGCAGGGCGAGAAAATCCTTGACCGCGGTGGCCGCCATCAGCGAACCGGCGCCGAGCAGGTTGTGGCCGCAGCCATGGCCGTTATCGCCCTCCGCGGGCGGGGCGCGGCGGGCGACGCCGGCCTGCTGGCCGAGCCCGGGCAGGGCGTCGTATTCGCCGAGGATGGCGATCACCGGGCCGTCCTCGCCGGCTTCGCCCATCAGGGCGGTCGGCATGCCGGCGATGCCCGCGCTGACGCGAAAACCTTCGGCCCGCAAGGCCGCCAGATGGGCGGCGGAGGATTTCCATTCGGAAAAATTCAGTTCGGGGGTGTCCCAGACCTGGTCGCTGAGATCGAAGAAGCGATCACGCTTGGCCTCGACGAGGCGCCAGATTTCCGAGGAGTTCTGCACGATGGTGACCTTCATGGGGAGGGAGGGCGATGCGATCGCGTCATGTTAGGCCGCACCGGGCCGCAGCCGGTAGAGGGTGACCGTGCGTTCGCTGCGGTCTTCCAGTTCGGTGGTGGTGGGCACCGCGTAGGTCGCGAACGCCAGCAGCCCGTCGCGCGGCAGGTAGGCGCGGCCCGGGTCGGCCAGCCAGATTTCCGCCTGCCCCGCCAAGCCGCGCAGCCAGGGCAGGATGTGCGCCGTCATCGGCGCCTCGTAGCAAACGTCGCCGCAGAGAATGACATCCCAGCGGCAGGCCGCGCCGACCAGGTCGCCGGTGCTGATGGCGAGGTTTGCGCGATTCGCCGCGGCGTTGAGCGCGATGGCGGCGGCGGCCATCGGGTCGATCTCGGCGGCTTCCACGCTGGCCGCGCCGGCGCGGGCGCAGGCGATGGCGGCCAGCCCGCAGCCCGCCGCGAAGTCGAGCACGCGGCGGTGCGCCACCTTGTGGGGGTGGTCGAGCACGTGGCGGGCCAGCGCCTGGCTGCCGGGCCAGGCGAAGGCCCAGAACGGCGGCTCGATGCCGGTGCGGTGCAGCCAGTCCTCGCTGGCCTGCCAGATCGGGGTGATCTCGGTGGCCAGGTGGAGCGCGATCTCCGGCACCAGCGGGGCGCGGGCGGGCACGGTGTGGGCGCGCAGGAAGGCGTCGGCGTTCACAGCCGGCCCAGCAGGATGGCGAGCGCGACGGCCAGCCCGACGTCGCGGTTGGCCTTGAACAGGCTGAGGCAGAGGCCGGGGTCGTGGATGTCGAGCAAGACGACCTGGCGGGCGAGCAGGGCGGCGGGCAGCGCGAGGGCGGCGAAATAGGCCCAGGACAGCCCGGCCAGCCCGCCCGCGAGCGCCAGCAGCGCCACCGTGGCGCCGTAGCAGGCCGCCAGGAAGGGGCGGGAATTCGCCCCCCACAGCCGGGCGGTGGAACCGACGCCGACCAGCGCGTCGTCCTCGCGGTCCTGGTGGGCGTAGATGGTGTCGTAGCCCAGGATCCAGACGATGGCGCCGAGGTAGAGCACGGCGGCCGCCGCGTCGAGCCGGCCGGCGGCGGCGGCGTAGCCCATCGGCGCGCCCCAGCCGAAGGTGAAGCCGAGCATCAGTTGCGGCCACCAGGTGACCCGCTTGGCCAGCGGGTAGGTCACCACCAGCAGCAGCGAGGCGACCCCCAGCGCCTGCGCCAGCGGATGCAGGGCGAGCAGGATGAAGAGGCTCGGCGTGCACAGCGCGGCCAGGAACAGCACGGCGCCGCGCGGCGACACCGCGCCGCAGGCGAGCGGCCGGCCGACGGTGCGGGCAACGCGGCGGTCGAGGTCGCGGTCCCACAGGTCGTTGACCACGCAGCCCGCCCCGCGCATCAGCACGGAGCCAATGAGGAACAGCCCGATCAGCCCTGCGGTGAGGCCGGGCGGCGCGCCGGCCAGCAGGATCGACCATAATCCGGGCAGGAACAGCAGCCAGGCGCCGATCGGGCGGTCGAGGCGCGCCAGCAGCACGAACGGCACCGACGCCTTGGGCAGGCGGGCGATCCAGCCGCCGGTGACGATGTCGGTATGCGATGCCATGTCTGCTAATCTGCCCCTCGCCATGGACGCGTCAATCACCTCGCCGCGGCTGTTCGTTGCCGTGCCCCTGCACGCGGGCGCGACGGTGGCCGCCTCGCCGGCCCAGGCGCACCACCTGGGCACCGTGCTGCGGCGCGGCGAGGGCGACGTGGTGCGGCTGTTCAACGGGGAGGACGGCGAATGGGCGGCGCGCATCGCCGGGCTGCGGCGCGACCGCTGCATGCTGGAGGTCGGCGCGGGGCTGCGGGGTCAGGCACCCGAGGCGGACGTCTGGCTGGCCTTCGCGCCGCTGAAGCGCGACGCCACCGACCTGGTGGCCGAGAAGGCGACCGAACTGGGCGCCGCCGCGCTGCTACCGGTGATCACCGAGCGCACGGTGGCCGCCAGGGTGAATCTCGACCGGATGGCGGCGATCGCCACCGCGGCGGCGGAGCAGTGCGAGCGGCTGACCGTGCCGCGGGTCGCCGCCCCCGTGAGCCTGCCGGCGCTGCTGGCGGGCTGGCCGGCCGGACGAGTGCTGGTGGCGGCGCTGGAGCGGCGGGGAGCACCCCCCGTGCCGGTTCTGACGGGGCGGCCGGCGGGGCTGCTGGTCGGTCCCGAAGGCGGTTTCACCGACGCGGAACTTGATCTTCTGGGCCGGCATCCCTTTGTAGTGGCAGCCGGCCTCGGTCCCCGCATCCTGCGCGCCGAAACGGCTGCGATCGTCGGAATGGCGCAACTCGTGGCGTCCACCGGCGGCTAAGTCCCTGAATTCGCGCCGCCGCGCCGGCTGAAACGGAACAAGAATGTCCAATCCCGGAGATGCCGACGCGACCCCGTTTACGTCGACGCGCCAGCTGGCCGAATACCTGGCCGCCGGCGCCAAGTCGCGGACGCAGTTCACCATCGGCACCGAACACGAGAAATTCGGCTTCCGCTACGACGACTTCACCGCCCCGCCATACCAGCCGGACGGCATCCGCGCGCTGCTGGAGGGCATGGCGGCCGCCGACGGCTGGCAGCCCATCCTGGACAGCGGCAACCCGATCGGGCTGACCAAGGGCGACGCCGCGGTGTCGCTGGAGCCGGCCGGGCAACTGGAACTGTCGGGCGGGTTGGTCGGCACGCTGCACGAGACGCGGGCGGAAATCGACGCGCACAACGCGCTGGTGCGCCAAGTGGCCGAGCCGCTCGGCTTCGGCTTCGCGCCACTGGGCTTTCACCCGACGCTGAGGCGCGAGCAGATGCCGTGGATGCCGAAGGGCCGCTACGCCATCATG
>Ga0181529_10004584_pt1 | contig 14885 bp, 8 predicted proteins | sample PEATcosm2014_Bin_36_FD_119763 | JGI IMG/M metagenome (GOLD analysis project Ga0181529, IMG submission 119763) | Peatland microbial communities from MTU Mesocosm Facility, Houghton, MI, USA - PEATcosm2014_Bin10_30_metaG | ecosystem: Environmental > Terrestrial > Soil > Wetlands > Peat | place...
ATCCAGAAGATGCCCGCTCTCGGCGCTCAGCGTCGCCTGGCCCCTATCGAACAGCATGCCGTCCGAAAGGAGCGACAGAACGGTGCCGCGCCCGGCGAGCCGCACTCCGACCTGCGCGCCTATACGATGTTGTTCCACAAACAGGCGAAGATTTCTCATTGCTCGCCCGTATGATTGCGAAGAGTCCTGCCGCGTGTCCAGCGTGATGCCCGAATGTTCGACGTGCGCTCCGCCGCCCGGCAAGATGTGCGTACTGCCCTCGGTCGGACCTCCGAATCCGCTGCGGACGGACGTGGCGAGTTGGTCGAACTTACCGCGGCTTGCGGCAGACATGGCGTACACCATCACGAAGAACGCGATGAGCAGCGTTATCATGTCCGAATAGGTCAGCAGCCAGCGATCCATTGGATGAGCGATCTGCAGGCGGTTGCGGGGAGAGATCATCGGCTTAGGTCTATAGGTCTATAAGTCTGTCGGTCAATAGGTTTGCAGGTTGTCGGGCCGTTAGTCGGCGAGAAGCGACTCCAGCGGATCGGGTAAGTCAGGTTGCGATGTTACTACCGCTTGATCGAGCGCGGGCTCGCTTGAGCTTTCGGGCCGGGCCTGAGGGAGCCCTGCTCTCGCTGCCCGTCCCTGCCCCGGCTCGGCCCTCCCCGGCAGGGGCTCCAGATAGGCGCTCAGACGCTCTTCGATGATCCTCGGATGCTGTCCGGACTGAAGCGCCAGCAGCCCCTCCAGCATCACCTCGCGCACCTGGACCTCTTCGGCCGTGCGGGCGCGCAGCTTGTTCGCGATGGGAAGAAAGATCAGGTTTGCCGAGCCGACGCCGTAGAGCGTGGCAAGAAATGCGTTCGCAATCAGCGGCCCCATTCGCATCGGATCGGTCAGGTTGGCAAGCATGTGCACGAGCCCCAGGACCGTGCCGATGATGCCCAGAGTCGGCGCGAAGCCGCCAAGAGTCAGGAAGACGTTTTCACCCACGCGCTGGCGCGCCTGCAGCAGGCGGATATCGTTCTGAAGCATGCTGCGAAACAGCGTGGGATCGGTGCGGTCGATCAGCAGGCGAAGACCTCGCTGCAGGAAGGCATCGTCGACGCGAACCAGATCCTTTTCGAGAGCCAGCGTTCCGTCGCGGCGCGCGCGGTCGGCCATCCTCACGAGCACGTCGACGACCTCCGAGAGCTCGGGGATGCGCTCGCCGAAGGCCTGCCGCAGCACGGCAGGCAGCGAGAGCAGCTCCGAAACCCGGAAGCCGATCGCCGTAGCGCCAAGAGTGCCCCCAAACACGAGCAGGGCCGCCGGCGCGCTGAAGAGCGAAGACATGTCGGAACCCTCCAGCCAGAGGGCTCCGACAACAGCGCACCACGCCATGAGCACGCCGCAAACCGTTGCCAGATCCATTCAATGATCCTTGTGGTAGGAGTTCGGCTCGCCGCCGAATCCGGCGCAAACAGGGCCGGGGCGAAGCCGGCGGAAGAGGATTGCCTCCCGCCGGCCTCAGACCATGTTAACGTCAGGCCTGCTTCATGTTGAGCACGTCCTGCAGAAGCTGATCCACGACGCTCACGATGCGCGTGTTCGCCTCGAAGCCGCGCTGGAAGACGATCAGGTTGGTGAACTCCGTCGAGAGGTCCACGTTCGACTGTTCGACGTAGCCGGTCGTGATCTGTCCGCGACCGCTCAGGTTCGGCACACCGACCTCCGGCTGGCCGGCGTTGTCCGCCGCCGCGTAGAGGTTCTGCCCCACAGACTCCAATCCGTTGGGATTCGAGAAGGAGGCCATGGCGACCTGGCCGAGCGTGCTGGTCTGACCGTTCGAGAAGACGCCGGTAATCAGGCCGGAATCGGACACCGTGAAGCTCTGGAGGGTCCCGACCGGGAATCCATCCTGGCTCTGCGCCGAAACGCTGTCCGTGGCCGAGTTCTGTGTGAGCGCATCGAGATTGAGTGCGACCTTGAACGGCGTAGCGCCCCCTGCCGGAGTGACCGTCACCGTCTGATTGGTCGAGTTGATCAGGCTGCCGGAGCTGTTGAAGTAGAGCAGCGCATTGCCCGTGGAAGAGCTGGTGGCGACAACGTTGCCGTTCTCGGTGGCGCTCCAGGACCATGCGGCCGTCGAGCCGGCAGGCGCGCCGGGTCCCACGAGCTGCCGCTGGAACGTTACCTCCAGGTCGTGCTGAACGCCGAGGCCGTCGTAGACGTCCAGGGCAGCGGTAGCAGTGGGCACAGGTCCGGCCTGGCCGTTTGCGGTTCCCTGAACGCTCGTAGCGGTAAGGTTGCTCAGACCGACCTCGATCGGGAAGTTCGCCGCGATCTGCATGCCCGAGTTCGTGCTCGTCGTGGGAACCGAGCCGCCCGTCAGCTCGATGTTGCTTCCGAGCACGTTGCCTGAAGCGTCGGCAGTTACGAACCCGGATCCGGGAACGTAGTAGAGCGGCGAGCCGTCGCCGGCCGAGCTGTCGTACAGAGTGGTCGCGCCGGTTGGAGGCACGGTATCATACGAGATCTTGACGTTGTATTGGTCCCTCGCGCCTGTAGGCGTGGCTCCGCCGGTCGTTGCGACCGTGGGGCTCGAGATCGTCGTGGTGACTGTATAGCTCTTCGGAGAGCCGTTGACGAGCTGGACGACGTTCTTTGTCAGCGTCACCGGGAATGTACCGTTGAGGTTCAGGTTTCCCGCAAGATCGAGCTGGGTCGACGCCTCGGGCGTCGGCGAAGTCTGGCCGTCTACCGATGCCGTAACGCTGTTCGCAGCGGTCAGCCCGGAGAAGTTGAGCTGCACCGCAAAGTTCGACGCGCCGTTGGACCCGGGGACGGTCGCCGTGAGGTTGGATCCCGTTATGTTGCCGGCTGCGCCGGCGAAGACGAAGCTGTTCGTCGCCGGATTTCCGCTCTGGACGATGTACAGAGTCTGCGGCGACTGGAGGTTCGAATCCACGTTAAGCGTTACCGAGATCTGTCCGATTGCGCCTGCAGGTGCGCCGGCAGGGACGGAGCCGCCGTACTGAACCTCGGTGCCGAATTCGACTCCGATTGTGTGCGCGTTTCCGCTCGAGTCGTAAACGGTATTGGTGATGGTGCCCGGGCTGGAGCCGTAGTCCACCTCGCCGGCCAGATTCAACTGGGTGGTCTGGACGGCCGAGCTCGCGTCGAGGTTGCCTCCAAGCGTGGCCGTCGTCGTCTGTTTGAGTGACGTGAGCGTGCCGACCGGTACGTTCAGCGTGCTGGAACTGGTAATCGGCTGGCTCGTGTCGATCTGACCGCTGGCGTTTGCCGTGTAGCCGAGCAGGCTCATGCCGCTGTCGTTCACGAGATAGCCGTCGTTGTCGAGATTGAAAGATCCGTCCCGCGTGTAGTAGGTGCTGGAGCCGTTGCCGACCAGGAAGAAGCCGTTGCCCTGGATCGCCATGTTGGCCGTGTTTCCGGTCGCCTCGAGCGTGCCCTGAGTCTGATCCTTGGCGATCGACCCTACGGAAACTCCCAGTCCGACCTGGGAGGGATTTTCCCCTCCGATCGCGCCCGTAGACCCCTGCCCCGACGAGAGCGTTTGTGAGAGCTGATCCTGGAAGGAGACCGAAGAGGCTTTGAAGCCTACGGTGTCCACGTTGGCGATGTTGTTGCCGATAACGTCAAGCGCGGTCTGGTGGACCTGAAGTCCGGTCACGCCGGAATAGAGCGCTTCTGACAAGCTCATGTGGAATTGACCTCCGTGTGTGTTGCATCCTGGCGGGGCCCCCTGGAGGGCCCCGTCCGGCTATCACGCCGCTCCCTCCTCAATCGTTCGGAGGAAGCTACAGGCTTCCGCGCATCTCTACGGCGGTCCAGCCTGCTGTAACCCTCAAATTGCCTGCCTTACGGGTCAGGCGATTATCGCGCTGTCGATGTTGGTGAACACGTTCTGCTTCAGGCTGTCCCGATCCACCACCGTAACAACGGTGCGGTTCGGCACGTTCACCACCATCGCCATGTTGTCCATTAGAACGAGTGAGTCGCGGGCGCCCTTGCCTGCGGCAAGCTGTACTGCGCCCTGAAGTCGCTGCATCTGGCCAGGTTGCAGGTCGATCTGGCGGGATTGCATCCGAGTCTGCGCGTGCGCCGAGAAGCGAATTGCGCCTGAAGCTGGGCCGGCCAGGGATTGAGCCGATTCGGCCTGACGCGCCTTCAGGATTTCGGAGAACGGCGTTCCTGTCGCGCCGCCGGTCTGCAGGCCGGCCGGCTTCGCAGGCGACGCAGGTCTCGCCGGCGCCAGCGGATTTATTGTGTTCAGCGCTCCCGCGCCCTGGAGGATGTTAGGATCGCTCATCGCCGGGCATCCTTCGGTCGGTTGCGCTACTGCACGGACGTGATTGACGAGAATGGAATGGCGCTGCTCACTCCCTGCAGTGTGAGCGACGCGTTGCCCTGACTATCGAAACTGACCCCCGTAACCTGGCCCGACACCTGCGAAGTCACGCCGTTCGTGACGATGGATGCGCCCACCGTCTTGCCTATCAGGCTCACGGCCTGCGTCCCCGCATCGGTCGTCTGCAGGTTATCGACGCCCTCCACGGTGGAGAACTGGGCAAGCTGCGCCAGGAACTGCGTGTCGTCCATCGGATCCATCGGATCCTGGTTGCTGAGCTGGGTTGTGAGGAGCTGCAGGAATGCCTGCTGCCCGAGTTGCTGGCCTCCGGTAGCCGCCGTGATGGCGCTGCCGATGGCGCTGGAGTTGGCCGTCGTGCTGGTCGAGGCCGCATTGACCCCGGTCATTGACATGATCTATCCTCCTGATATCGAGCGGCCTCCGGTCCCCTCTGTGGGCCGGCGTGCCATTGCCGCTCTTATGCGCGATAATCGACGCGGCCGAGCATCGATTGCTGTGTTGCAGACGCCTCCTCGGCAGGCGCGTCCCCGATTGCGGACGTCTCCTGGCCGGCAGCCGGCGCCGGCTGTGCGAGGACCTGACGGTCGGATGCGCCCGCAGACCCGGAATATGCCGGGCGGCCGTTCGTGCCGGCGTCTCCGCCGAGTGAGATGTCGAGTGAGTTGAGCTTCATGCCGCGACTCGTAAACGCGGTCTGAAGATGGTCCTTGGATGCCTCCAGGGCATGCTGCGCCTGGCGGCTATCCGCCACGATTCGCGCCGAGACGCCGTCTGCGGCAGAGCTGACGGTGATTTTCAACGAGCCAAGATGGGCCGGCTGAAGCTGCAGCGTGAGCTCGCCATGCCCTGAGTTGAAGCGCGCCGCCTCCATCTGTTTCGTGACCTGCTCGATGACGCCGTAGCGGTCCGTGGTGGAGGCAGCCGTTGACGACGACGCAGCGACGCCGCCGGCCTGACCGGCAGATGCGCTCGAAGCGGGTGCGGGGGACGCGGCCGGGAATGCGCCTGCCTGGCTTCCCTGCCCGCCCGAACTCGTCGCGTTGCCGGAGCTCGATCCGGATCGCGACGGCGTTGCGGAGGCGGCGGAGACGGCCGGCGTTGCCTGTGCGGCAGGCTGGGCGGCGCTCGAGGCGGCCTGGGGGATCGGTTCGGCCTGCGCCGTCGTAACTGCGGCCTGGGCGGCCGAGAGCGTAGATGCGGAGGAGGCGGAAGAGGCGGCAGCCGTCGCCGCCGACGGAGCCTGCGCCGCCGCCTGCGCGGAGACCGGCGACGATTCGGATGCAGCCTGGAAGACCGGAGCAGAGGCCGGCGACGCGCCCGGCGCGGCCTCCTGAACGGCGGCGGAGGCGATCGGTTGGCCCGCCGGACCCGAAGGCGCAGTCTTGCCGCCGGAGGGCTGAGACGCCGTCGGATCCGCAGCTCCGGCAGGCTCTCTGGCCGCGCCCTCCGAATTGCCGAGTGCCTGCTGGCGCTCGATGCCAGCAAGCTGGTTGCTGACAATGGACGACGAAGCGGAAGGGGCTATGCTTCGCACGACTGCGCGAGATATGATCACTGGCCCTGCGTCGGAATCGCCGTTGGAAGAGACGCTCTTCGGAGACGCGCTCGCCGCGCTCGCCGTAGACGGCGATATGGCCTGGATCAGGGAGGGCGCAGCGCCGGCGAATTGCTCAGCGGTCGTCGCCGCCACCACACTTGAAGCGGGATCGGAGGCGCCGGCAGCGCCGCTCTGCGCACCGGTCTGAGATGCCGCGGCCGGCTGCTGCGAGATCGGCAGAGACCCGTCTGCCGCATTTTGCGGGACGGCCTGAGAGGCCGCGGGCGACGGATCGGATAGGACGAAAGATCCGGCGTAAATCGATTGGGACGCGGCGGCGGCCGACTCGGAAGCCGCCGCTCCGGAAGGAGCCTGCGCAGCCTCGGCGGCCGCATCGCCGGCGACTGCGGACGGAGATGATGCCGCCGGGCCTGCAACCGTCGGGATCGGCGCGCCGGAGGCCGCGCCGGCCGTTGGAATCTGCGTCGCTGCGAGAGCGGCGGCCGGGGCTGCCGTGGCGCGAACGGATCTCCCGCCGGTCTTCTTGCCGGCCTGCGCCGCCCTGGTCGTGGAGGAAGAGCTCGAAGCGCTCTGGGCGCCGTTCGCGGGCGTCGATGCGGAGCCGGAATCGGCGCCGTTTTCCGCCTGGCCCTCTGCCGCGGCGTCGCCGGATGCCGGTTGATCTGACGGCTGTTGAGCCTGAGCGGCCTGTTGCGCGTTGGCCTGAGGCTCGACTGTCTGCTGTGCCACTGCCTGGTTCAGTGCGTTTGCAAAGCCGGAATCGGGGGGCGAATCTCCGCTGCCGGCCGAGACGGCCGTACCGGGATCGCCTCCGGGATTGAGTGGCAGAAGCGAGGATGAGGTTAGTGGTGACATCATACTTGCGGCACCTCCGATGTGACGCGGGCGTCTTCCGTATCAGAATTCTCGGCAACGGGCGAGGACTTCTCCACGTAAATTTGCCGGCTCGCTCGTCTGATGAAGCTTAATTGAATAGTGCCGACCGACGAGAACCGGCGCATCCACATCCGATGGACACGCGGCCGAAGGCCCTAAGCGGTGCATCCGGTTAATTCGGCGCTCACGGAGCAGCCGGCCGACTGAAGTCGGCGGCTATGCGTGCGAAGTCCCTCCGGGACTGGTTCTTGCGACTCAGACGGCTCTCGTCACCCGGAGAGAGGTGCGGACCCTCGGTTCGCGGGGCACATCTCGGCCTGCGCAGAATAGGTTCGGAAAATTACCCGGATGCACCACTAAGCGGAGGCGTCGATTCCGCCGCGCGCAGCCGCCAGGAGAATCGACTCCACGCCGGAACGACCTGGATGTTGCTGCGCGCCGGACTCGTATAAGGATTGAGAATGGGCGCTGAGCGAGAGACCAGGCCGGCGCGCGGAGGGCCGGCCGGAAGGTCGCCGGCTCTTGCGCCTAGAATCTTGCCCGTGGACCGACGGAGGATAAGCGCGTTGCCGGATATGTCCGCGCTGCGGCGCAGGGCGCGATATTTTCATGAGATGGCCCTGGAGCGAGTTGGACTCGTTCCAGGGGCGCTTGCGCCTGCCGCGGCCCTCCTGGACGGCGCGGCGCAGATCTCCGGCGTCGCACGGGAGGCGCTGGAGCCGGGCGACCCGCTGCTCGCCGGAGCGCACGCGGTGCTCGACCGGGATGCCGGCAGGATCTGGTATGCGGCCGGGCGCCAGGCAGCCGGACCTCGGGCGCTATTCGCACAGGCCCACGAGTACGGGCATCTCCGGCTTCATCCCCACGTGAGACTCGACGAGTGTCTGAACGACGACACGCCGGAGTTCTATGCCGCCTCGTCCGGCACGGCCGGCGCCGTGCAGGCCGTAGAGAGCTACAGTCCGGCCGAGCGGCAGGAGACCGAGGCAAACGTGTTCGCGGCCGAGTTCCTGCTGCCGGGCCCGGCCCTCCGCTACGCGTGGCTGCACGAGCGCCGCGATTCCGCATCGATCGCGTCGTCGACCGGCCTCTCGGAATCCTGCGTGCTCGCTCAGCTCGCGCAGTCCCTTCTTCTGCCGGACGCCGCGGAGGGTCCGGAGAGGCCGCCGCCTGAAATCAGCCTGGATCCGAGCCAGATCGCGGCCGCGCGGGCCGGCGCCGGCCCGCTTCTCGTGGACGCCGGTCCGGGAACGGGCAAGACCCGAACGCTCATCGCTCGCGTCTCCCATCTCGTCCAGGCGCTGGACGCGCCGCCCGAGTCGATTCTCGCCCTCACTTTCTCCAACCGGGCAGCGGAGGAGATCCGGGCGCGGCTCTACACGGAGATCGGGCACGCGGCCACGGGCATCTGGATCGGGACATTCCACGGCTTCGGCTTCGAGATCCTGCGCAAGGAGGGCGAGTTCGACGCGCCGCCGCGGCTGATCGAGACAGCGGACGCCGTGGCCCTGCTCGAAGCGCGATACGACTCGCTGGATCTCGACGAATACGAGTATCTCCACGATCCGTCGCTGCCGTTTCCGGACATTATCGCCTGCATCGTGCGGGCTAAGGAGGCGCTTTTCACCCCGGATGCCTACATGGCGGCGGCGCTGAGACAGAGGGACGCGGCGGGCCGGAATCCCGAGCGGCAGCGCGCCGCAGCGCGCTCCATCGAGATCGCCCGCGTCTTCGCGGTCTACGAGGAGGCGCTGCGCTCAAACGGCATGCTGGACTTCAGCGACCTGCTCGCGCGCTCGATCTTCCTGCTCGAATCCCGGCCGGAGGTTCGCGCCAGATGGCAGCGGACCTTCTCTCACGTGCTGGCGGACGAGTATCAGGACGTGAACCGGGCCTGCGCCCGCCTCCTGCAGCTCATCGCCGGCGACGGGAAGGGACTCTGGGCGGTCGGCGACGTAAGGCAGGCAATCTACCAGTTCCGCGGAGCGTCGCCGGCCAATCTCCATGCGTTCGAATCCGATTTCCCGGGCGGCAGGCGGTTGAAGCTGGCGGTCAACTACCGCTCTTTGCCGGGGATCGTCGATCTGCTCGGCAACGTCGCATCCGACCTGGCGCAGCGCCCGGATCAAGCCGGCGGCTCCGTTCTCCGAGATCGGAAGCCGCCGGTCCCTTCGGGTTCCGAGCCGGCAGACGCCGACTTCGGCTGGATTGCGGATAGGAGGGGCTCGGCCGAGATCGCGGTGGCAGAGGCGGACGACATGGACGCGCAGGCCGATGGAATCTCGGCCGAGATCCGGCGGTTCGAAGCCGACGGATACGCCCTCATGGACCAGGCCGTGCTCTGCCGCACAAACGGCCAGATCCTCGACCTGAGCCGCCGGCTGGAGTCGCGAGGCATCCCGACTCTCTTTCCCGGCAGCCTCTCCAGCTCCCAGGAGCTGAGGGATCTCCTTGCGGCGCTCTCTTTCGCCTGCCAGGGCGAGCCGGCCGCGCTCCGGCGCCTGGCCGCTCTCGAATCCTGCGACATGCCCGAACCGGACCTCGAATCGCTGCTCGCGGCCTGCAGACCGGCCGGCGCGCACAGCCTGATGGAGGAGATTCCCGCCGGCGTGGAGCTTTCGGAGCCGGGCCGGCAGGCGCTTGCCAGACTGCGGTTCGAGCTCGATCCTGTCGCGCGCTCGGCCGACGCCTGGCTTGCGCTCAGCCGCTACCTATTTCAATCCGGCGACTACCTGCGCCGCCTACTCGTTCGCGATCCGGCCGAAACGCTGGCGGCGCGAGTCTCGATCTCCGCCCTGCTAGGCCATGCCGCCAGGTCGTCCGCGCTCTTCCGCGACGAGAGGCGGCCTGCCGTCGCCTTTATCCACTGGATGCGCGCTCGCTGGGCCTGCGCCGACGATCGCGGGCTGCGCATGCCCCCGGAGGCGCATCAGGCGAACGCGGTTCGGATGCTCACGGTGCACGCCTCGAAAGGTCTGGAGTTTCCGGTGGTCTTCGTGCCGAACCTCTCCGAAGGGCAGTTTCCGCCTCGCAGCCAACCGTCAATGGCCGCTCCGCTGGACGAGGTCGCGGAGGAGACCGGCGACGGGGGCGAGGAGTGGACCTTCTTCGTCGCGCTGAGCCGGGCGAGAGACCATCTCGTGCTGAGCCGGGCGCGCAGCCGCCAGGGCAGAGAGCTTGACCCGAGCTCGCTGCTGCAGCGAGCGCAGCGCGCGCTGGACGCGGCGGGAGCGCGCAGGCTTTGCTGGACGGCCGATCCCCGGCCCGATCCGGCGGAAGACGTGCTGCAGGACGCAGAGCCGGCGGCCTTGCCGGAGATCGCGGTCTCGAGGCTGGAGGAGTACCGCTCCTGCCCGCGTCTCTACTTCTATCGGCGGATCGCCGGGATTCCGGAGCCGGAGGACAGAGGCCCCTACGCGGCGTTCCACGAGGCGCTGAACAGAGCACTGAGATGGATGGCGGAGCCGTCGCCGGAGGGCGCGAGCCGCACGCTTGCCGGCGCCGTCGAGGTCTGGGACGAGTGCGCGGCCGAGCTCGGGCTGGACGTGAGCCGGCCGATCGGACGAGCGCTGCGCGCCGGCGCGTTGCGCATGATCGAAGCGCGCTTCGGCGACGGCGCCGCGCCTGCGCCTTTCGAGGAGCGCTCGCTGCGGGCCGACCTCCGGAGCGGGGCCGTCCGGCTCAATTGCAGCGCGTTGGAGACCACTCCGGACGGAGGGATCCGCCTGGTTCAGCACGTGCGGCGCCGGCCGCGCGCAGACGACCACGTCGATCCGAGGCTGGCGCTTATCCGTCTGGCAGGTCAGCAGGAGCGACCTGGAGCGCGCGTTCGGGTTACGCTCGAGTATCTTCCGGACGGCTCCAGGCGCGACGTTCCGGCCAGCCCGCGCTGGGAGCCGGGCCGGATCGCAAAGTACGAGTCGGCGCTGAACGGCATCCGGCAGGGACTTTTCGCCCCGAATCCGGACGAGCGCCGCTGCGCTCGCTGCCCCTTCCTGCTCTGCTGCCCGCTCTAACGACCGTAATCACCTCCGGACGTAACTCAACGGAAGGTTGTGAAACACGCGCGCGAGGACGGCGACGTTCTTCTCGTCACCCTGAAAGCTGTCCACCGGCCTCGAAAGATAGTAGCTCACCGGCGGCAGGAGCGAGCCGCGAACGGGCTTCGTGAAGCCGTAAAGGCCCACGTGCGCATCCAGCGCGGCCGGGACCACCTTTGTCGGGTCCTGCCTGTTCCAGTTTGCAAGGCAGGTGAGCAGCCGCGTATGCCTGCCCAGCATGCTGCGCACCGATTCTGTCGTGGCGACGTCGCCGGCCTCGTTGAGCACCCAGTCCACCTCTTTCAGCATGGCCGAGCCGGCGATGTCCCTGCTCGTGAGCTGGCAGGAGGTGAGCCAGATGATGCAATTGGGCTTGACCTGTTTCACTGCGGCCCTTATTCGCCGCCAGCATCGATCGATCGCCTTCCGGCGGAACTGAAGCTCGACGCCGGGCGCGATGTTCTCCTTGCCGGGGAAGGGCTGCCCCATCAGCTCGCGGAACATGGTCTGCTCGCATGGAAGCCAGCGGAGGGGCGGATACGGCTCCATCGTCGCGCCGGGATTCCAGAGCCAGTCGATCATGATCCCGTCGATGCCTGTTTTCCGGACGGCGTCGCTAATGGAGGCGCAGAGGTAATCCAGATAGGCGTTCGTATAGGGGATATGCGGCATGGAGGAGATCCCGTAGCTCAGATCGGGATGCTCCCGTCCCCATTTCGTGTTGGCGCCGGCGCAGAAGTAGCCGATGACCAGCATATGTCTGCGGTGTGCCAGCCTCACCTGCTCGGTGAGAAAATCGTGCTTCAGCCCCGGCTGTTCGGGGACGATTCCATTCTTGTACCAGGCGTAGCCGTTACAGGAGACGGCAAACGACTGGATGACGTTGCAGCCCAGCTCTGCGTACCATTCGACGTGCTCTGCCGGATCGGCGTCGGCCCAGAGGCCCGGCCTGGCGAAGCTGCACACGCCCGGCTGAACGAAATCGCCGGGAACGGCGCCCCAGTTGAAGTCGATGCAGTAGGCGCGCAGAGGCGTGTCGCGCCCCACCCCCGCGGCCCGGCAACCGCACGAAAGGGATAACAGGCAAGAGACGATCAGCGCAGCGATCATATTGACGCTCATGGAATAGCCCTCCGGACCGTCGGTCTGCTGCCGGCCGCCCCACGCCGGCCGGTCTGAGGCCGCATCGCCCTATTTCGACCGATTGTCGGCAAACGCACGGGCGTCGCGCGTTACTGTGGCCGCTCCGTCGAACGGATAATGGCTCGCGGCGGCTCGTCCGAGCAAACCGCCGGGACTGTAGGAAAATATCTTCCGCCGCTCCGTTGGATGGTGCTGCATGTGGGACGCCCAGGTCGGCGGCATCGGATACGGCAGTTCGGTCATCGCGTAGCGCCGGCTGAACGCCGAATCGCCATTTTGGATCGGGTAAAACGACGTGATCTCGTCTGGGCGCTCACGCACCAGCGTCCGCGTGAGCAACGTAGAGTGCCAGTATTTCCCGGGATTGCCGATCGAGGTACCGCCGACGCCCGCCGTCCCCTTGTAAAACGCCGGCACGCGCGCAATCTGGCGGTTCGTAAGTCCGTGAACATCCAGGAACCTCTTGTCAGGATTGCAGTACGGCCCATATCCCATCTCGGACGTCGCGACGTATGCTCCCCTCGGCAGGTCGCGTCTGTAATGCTGCGCCAGCCCCAGCCACATAAGTCCATAGGGATGGCCGTTGCCGACCAGGTCGGCGTCGGCGGTGGAAAACCGAACCGCAGACCAGGGCATGGCGTGGCTCATGGTTCCCGCGCCCATCGCCGCAAACGCCGCTGCATACGGGAACGCCCGTACGGCGCGCGCTCGCACGGGACGGTCCGGACGGGCGCCGCCGGATGCCAGACGCGCCGCTACACATCGAATCCCCAACATCTGATAGATCGCCAAGAATGGAAGCGCTGCTGCCATAAACCGCCAACCGAGCATCCAGTCTCCGCCCGCTCGGAGGACGAACACAATCGCCGCCGCTATGACGACCGCTCCGACCAGCGACGCGCGCGATCTGCCGGCCGCGACCAGCCCGATTGCCGCGAGAACCCAGAAGACGATCGCAACCATTATGACGAATACGATGATTTTCAGAAATGCCATGTGAGCTATGCCGTGAACGTCGATTGTGTGAGCGCACATGAGCAGGTAATCGAGGCCGGGCCCGAGCGCCTGAAGCGCCGGCGCGTTCTTCGCGTAATAGGTGTTGGGAAGGATATCTCCGTAATAGGCTATCCTCGCCGCCAGAAGAAGCGCCGTCGGCGCTGCAAACGCGAACGCCCAGCGCAGCGCGGCGAGAAAATCGCCCCGCCTGCGGCAATTCGAGCCCAGGCGCAGCGCAGCGAGAAACGCGAACACCAGAATAGCATCCGGGCGGGCAAGCATCGCGACAAACAAGATAATGGCCGATGACCAGCCACGGCCTGCCCGCCATTCGTCGATGAACCTGACGGCCGCCCAGAGTATCAACGCCATGTACATAGTGGTTTCCAGGCCGTTCACCGAGAGAATAGCGAAGTTGATATTTGACACCAACAGCAATTGAGCGATCCTCGCCTCGGGCACGGAGAGCCCGAACCTCAATGCCAGCGGCCGCATCTGATGCAGCGCGACGATCGCACAGATCAACGAAAACAGCTTGGCTTTGAATAACATGCCGACGCTGGGCGCCGCCTTCATGAGCGCAACGCAAGCGGCAAGGTGAAGAGGGCTGGAGAATCCCTCGACGCGCTCGCCCGCGTTGAAGACCGGCCCATGCCCGGCCAGTACGTTAGCTGCGTACCGGAAGGTAATGAAGGAGTCGTCGAAACTAATAACAAAAACGCGAAACGCCGCGTACAGGAGCGCAATGTACGGCAGAAGGTCCAGTAAACGCGGACGATATGAAGGATGCAGAGGGCGTTCGGGCGGAGCGCCTGCGCGACGGGCTGCTCCCTCTTCGCGGGACCTCGGCACATGGCTGACGGTATTCTGCATCTGGATCGGCACGTCGACGAACCCTCCTCGCCGGCGCCTGGTGCGAGCGAAAGCCGTCCGGCTACTCCCTCTGTCGAGACCGCTTTCCGGGTTTTCGACCGAAGCCGTCGCGACATGCATCGCTGCCGGCGTTCTGGACCATCCGGACACGGCGCACGGTACCCCGAAATCCTGGCCGGCTGGCCGGGCCAACGCCCTATTCCGGCCCTTCACGTGATCAGCGCCGCCTACCCGCTGTGCAGCCGGGCAAACGGCGATGCTCCTCGCACGTCCGGCCGCAGGATACTATTGCCCTGCGAACGCATGGGTGACGATCCAGTGACGGTTCCCGGAGGCTATCGATCGGACCGTTGGCTGCAGCCCGGTTGCCGTAGGACTTATAGAGATTGATTAATAGTAGCAACCGACGAGACACCGGGCATTTGTGGCCGAATGACACTCAGCCGAAGGCCCACAGCGGAGAAATTCACTCCGCCGCAACGCTGCCGCAACGCTGCCGTAGCGCCGCCTACCGACGCCGCCCGCCAACGGCGCCTCGCCGCTTCCACAAATCGAACGGCCGCCGGGATGCCCTCAGACCTGCAAACCTGCAAACCCATATGGTAAAGTAGAACCGGAAGGACGAACCGGGCCGCTTATGTTGACCGTCGAACAGCTCTCCAAGGTCTTTCGCGACCGCAAGCGGGGCGATATCCGCGCCGTGGACGGCGTGTCGTTCCAGGCCAAGGTCGCCGACGTGCTGGGGTTCACCGGACCCAACGGGGCCGGAAAATCCACCACGATCCGGATGTTGGCCTGTTTCCTGACGCCCGACAGCGGGACGGCGACCATCGCCGGGCACGACATCGTGCGCGAGTCGGTGGCCGTGCGGCGCGCGGTGGGCTACCTGGCCGAAACCGCCCCCGCTTACGACGAAATGGCCGTCCTGGCCTTCCTGCGGTTCATTTGCGACGCCCGGGGAATCAAGGGCGCCGCACGCAAGGAGGCCCTGGAAAAGGTCTGCCACAGCTGCGCCCTGGAGGAGGTCACGCACCAG
>Ga0181529_10004586_pt1 | contig 14882 bp, 11 predicted proteins | sample PEATcosm2014_Bin_36_FD_119763 | JGI IMG/M metagenome (GOLD analysis project Ga0181529, IMG submission 119763) | Peatland microbial communities from MTU Mesocosm Facility, Houghton, MI, USA - PEATcosm2014_Bin10_30_metaG | ecosystem: Environmental > Terrestrial > Soil > Wetlands > Peat | place...
AGGCGCAGGGACTGTCCAGCGTTGTGCGGCTTGCCGTGCCGCTCGAGGGCCAGACCGTTCTGCACGACCTGATCAAGGGCGAGATCCGGTACGACAACCGGACGCAGGATGACCAGGTGCTGCTCAAGTCGGACGGCTTTCCGACTTATTTTCTGGCCGCGGCGGTGGACGACCACGCGATGGGCGTGACGCACGTCATCCGCGGCGACGACTGGCTATCCAGCGCGCCGAAGCTGGCTCTCATCTATCGGGCGTTCGGATGGGAGCCTCCGATCTTCGCCCATGCCCCGCTGATCCTCGGTTCGGACCGCAAGAAGCTGTCGAAGCGACACGGCGCCACGCAGTTTACGGAATTCATCGACGCGGGCTACCTGCCGGAGGCGCTCTTCAACTTCCTGGTGCTGCTCGGCTGGTCGACCGGCGAGGAGAATCTCGAGATCTTCTCTATTCCGGAGATCATCGAGAGGTTCAGCCTGGAGGCGATCTCGACGAATCCGGCCGTCTTCGATTACGAGAAGCTGAAGTGGATGAACGGCCAGTATATCCGGCGGAGCCAGCCGGGCCGCATCGTCGGGATGTGCCTGCCCTACCTGATCAAGGCCGGTTACCTGTCCGATCCTCCGACGCCGGAGGAGATCGAGTATGCCCGCCGCGTGATTCCTCTGGAGCTGGAGCGGATGAAGCTTCTCTCGGACGTGACGGAGTTGGTCGGCTTCTTCTTCAAGAAGCTGGACTATCCGGAAGGTTACGAGGAGAAGGCCGTTAAGAAGTGGCTGGGCGTGGAGCATCTGCGCGCTATGCTGCAGGGCGAGATCGATGGATTCGGCGCGTTGCAGGAGTGGTCTGCGCAGGCGCTGGAACAGGTGGTTCAGAATCTGGCCGCAGAGCTGGGCGTGCCTGCGGCGCAGGTGATCCATCCCACGCGCGTTGCCGCCACGGGTCGGACGGTCGGGCCGGGCATCTATGAAACGTTGTGGGCGCTCGGTAAGGACAGAACTCTCGCCCGCCTGCAGACGGTCCTCGATCGCGCCTGCGGAGCGGGTCGCCGGAGTGGGTCGGGCGGGTCGCCGGAATGAATTCCTGCGCTAATCGGCCTGCGGCCTACCGTCCTGCGGACGGAATTGACTGGTGCGGCCAACGGCCGTTGCGGCCCTGCGGCCATACGCCGGAATGAATTCCTGCGCTAATCGGCCTGCGGCCTACCGTCCTCCGGACGGAATTGTCTGGTGCGGAGAACGGACGTTGCGCCCCTGCGGCCATACGCCGGAATGAATTCCTGCGCTAATCGGCCTGCGGCCTACCGTCCTGCGGACGGAATTGTCTGGTGCGGAGAACGGCCGTTGCGCCCCTGCGGCAGGACGCCGGAATGAATTCCTGCGCTAATCGGCCTGCGGCCAGCCGTCCTCCGGACGGAATTGACTGGTGCGGCCAACGGCCGTTGCGGCCCTGCGGCCATACGCCGGAATGAATTCCTGCGCTAATCGGCCTGCGGCCTACCGTCCATTCGGACGGAATTGTCTGGTGCGGAGAACGGACGTTGCGCCCCTGCGGAGTGGGTCGCTCGATACACTCTTAGACCTTGAGCACTGCGCCGTGGCTGCCGGACGTGACCATCTTCTGGTAGCGCGCCATCCAGCCGAAGTTGAGACGCGGTGCGGGAGCCTGCCAGGCTGCGCGACGGCGCGCGAGTTCCGGTTCCGGAACGATCATATCGATCTTCCGGTTCGGAATGTCGATCTGAATGAGATCCCCGTCCTTCAGGAGCGCGATGGGTCCGCCGACGGCCGCCTCCGGGCTTATGTGGCCGATGGAGCCTCCACGCGTCGCGCCGCTGAACCGTCCGTCCGTTATGAGAGCGACCTTTTCGCTCAATGCCATGCCGGCGATGCGGCTCGTCGGGCCGAGCATCTCCTGCATGCCGGGACCGCCCTTTGGTCCCTCGTAACGAATGACGACCACCATGCCGGCCTTCACCCTGCCGCCTGAGATGCCGGCGACCGCCTCCTCCTGGCTGTCGAAGCAGATCGCCCGCCCCTCGAACGTCAGCATTCCGGGCGCTACGCCTGCGGCCTTGATGACCGAGCCCTCGGGCGCCAGGTTCCCGAACAGGATCGCGAGGCCGCCCGTAGCGGAGTAGGGCGCGTCCACCGTCTTGATCACGCGCGGATTCAGGATCTTCCGGCCGGCCACGTTCTCGCCGAGCGTCTTTCCGCTTGCTGTGATGCAATCGAGATTCAGGAGCCCGGGCACTCGCGCGATCTCGGCAAGGATCGCCGAAATGCCACCTGCGTCGTCCACGTCCCCGATCTGGTACTCCAGACCGGTGACCGGGTCGGCTTTGCTGGGCGACACCTTGCAGATATTCGGAACGCGATCCGACAGAGCGTTGATGCGTGCAAGATCGTAATCGATGCCGGCCTCATGGGCGACGGCGAGCGTATGAAGGACCGTGTTGGTCGAGCCTCCCATCGCCATGTCCAGGATGAGGGCGTTGTCGAGGCTGGCCTGCGTCACGATGTCGCGCGGCTTGATATCGAGCCGGATCAGCTCGATGATCTGGGCGGCGGCCCGGCGGAAGAGCTCAACCCGCCTGGGATTGAGGTTCTCGATGGTCCCCGCGATGATCGTGCCGTTGCCGGGGAGGGCGAGCCCGAGCGCCTCGTTGAGGCAGTTCATGCTGTTGGCGGTGAACATGCCGGCGCAGGAGCCGCAGGTTGGGCAGGCCAGTTGCTCGAGTTCCAGGAGCTTCGCTTCGTCGATAGCGCCGGCCTGGAGCGCGCCAAGTCCCTCGAAAACGCTGCCGAGGTGCAGCGGCTTTCCGTCCAGGCCCTTTCCGGCCGCCATCGGACCGCCGGAGACGAAGATTGTGGGGATATTGACTCGGAGCGCGCCCATCATCATGCCGGGCACGATCTTGTCGCAATTCGGAATGCAGACCAGTCCGTCGAAGCAGTGCGCGCGGACCATAGTCTCGACGCTGTCGGCGATGATCTCGCGGGAGGCAAGGCTGTACTTCATGCCGTCGTGGCCCATCGCAAGGCCGTCATCGACGCCGATCGTGTTGAACTCGAACGGCACGCCGCCGGCTTCGCGGATCGCCTGCTTGACGATCTCACCGACCTTGTTCAGATGGACATGGCCCGGGATGATCTCGACGAACGAGTTGCAGACGCCGATGAAGGGCTTTCCCATGTCTGCATCTTTGACGCCTGCGGCGCGAAGCAGCGAGCGATGAGGCGCCCTGTCGACGCCGGCTTTGATGGTATCTGAACGCATAGCTTCCTCTGATTCGACGTGATGGTGTGATGGGTCCATTCTACCCCATCTACGGCCGGACCGGCTCGGCCGCCGATGCGGTTACAGCCGCGGGTCGACGGGTTCGGATTCCAGCGCAAGGATGCCGAACACGCACTCGTGGACGCGGTGCAGCGGCTCCATCCGTACGAACCGTTCCAGCGCCTCGACGCCAAGCGCAAACTCCCGCAGAGCGAGGCTGCGCTTCGAGGCGAGAGCGCGGCTTCTCAGCCGATCGAGGTTGGCCGGCTCCGTGTACTCGGGCCCATAGATGAGCCGGAGATACTCGCGGCCGCGCACCTTGAGCGCCGGCTGCACGAGGCCCGCCGGGCCGCGAGTTATGAACTGCCGGGGCTTAACTACCATCCCCTCGCCGCCGGAACCGGTGAGCGCCACCCACCAGGCGACCGCGTCGTTGCGCGATGCCTCATCGTTCAGCCGCACCATGCGCCAGTCGGTCGGCAGAAGCAGCGTCGAGTCTGCGCACAGCCTCCGGATCGTCTCCATGTGCCATACGTGATCGCTGTCGAACCACGTTCGACCCTCCGTTGCAAGGAGATGGAACGGCGCGAGCCGGTAGTCGTCGAGATCGGCGAGCGGCCAGCAGTAGGCACGATAGGCTGACGCGTAGGCGGAGACGCACTCCGACCGACGCCGGAGCGAGGCGAGCAGCTCACGCAGCGCGGGCTCGACCGCGAGGCCCCTCGCGGCCGCCTGCTCTACGCAACCGATCGATGCTGCGAGCGCCGCATCGGCAGCGGAGGCGACCGGCGCATACTGCTCGCGCACCAGCCCGGCGGCCTTCGCGTTCCAGGGCATCAACTCGCAGTCGAGGCAGAGCCAATCGGTGTCGAGCTCATCCCAGAGGCCGGCAGCCGTCGCCGAGCCACGCAGCTCATCCAGCACGGCGCGGCGCAGTGCGTTGTCGTCGAAGAAGGCGCGACCCGTGCGCGTCACGCACTCGCCGATCGTCTCCCCGCCGGCGCCGAACCTCCTCCGCGCGGCCGCCTCGTCGCGGCAGACGATTACAACGGCGCGGCTGCCCATGTGCTTGCGCTGGCAGACGACCTCGTCGACGCCCTGGCCCGCAAAGTAGTCGAATGCCTGTTCCGGGCGCTCCAGGTCCGGTCCTTCCCGCGCCGTCTCGCAGGGCGACATCGTCGGCGGAAGGTAGGGCAGCCATCGCGGCTCGACCGCGAACCTGCTCATGACCTCGACGGCCGCAGCGGCGTTCTCTGCGGGAATGGTGACCCGGCGCATCAGGCGCGTCTCGATGGATCGCCTGCCGAGCACGTCCTCGGCGCGCAGCAGCTCGTCGTGCCGCCACTGCCGGCTCACGCCGTCCTCCGATGGCGGGATCAGCGGCCGGATCGGCTCGCAGTGGACGCTCGCCGCGGGGATCTGGACGAGCTCGCGCTCCGGCCAGCGCAGCGCCGTCAGCTTTCCGCCGAAGACGCAGCCGGTGTCGAGATTGATCGTGTTGTTCAGCCATTCGGCTTCGACGACGGGCGTGTGGCCATAGACGGTCGTCGTCGCGCCGCGGTAGTCCTCCGCCCAGGGGTAGCGGACAGGCAGCCCGAACTCGTCGGTCTCGCCGGTCGTGTCGCCGAAGAGCGCAAACTCGCGCACGCGCGCCGAGGCGCGGCCGACGTACTCGTCGCGCATTCCGGCATGGGCGACGCAGAGCCGTCCGCCGTCGAGCCAGAGGTGAGAGACCAGGCCCTCCGTCCATGCCACGTAGCCGGTTCGGAACGGCTCTCGCTCGGATTCGGGCAGGGCCTCGATCTGCCTCAGGCTCTCTTCGATGCCGTGCGCGATTTTGACGGGATTGCCTTTGATGGCGCGCTGCAGCTTCATATCGTGGTTGCCGGGCACGCAGAGGGCTGCGCCGGCATCCATCATCCGCCATACGAGCCGGATCGTCTCTACCACGCCGGGGCCGCGATCGACCAGGTCGCCGAGGAAGACGGCGCGCCGGCCCTCCGGATGCCGCCAGCCTGAATCGTGCCGCGCGTAGCCGAGCCGCTCAAGCAGCTCCGTCAGCTCGGCGTAGCAGCCGTGGACGTCTCCGATAATGTCGAACGGTCCGCGTTCGTGCCTCCTGTCGGTCCAGAGCGGCTCGCGCACGATGCGGGCCGAGTCGATCTGATCCTGGTTGAGGATGTGTACGTGGCGGAACCCCTCGCGCGGCAGGCCGCGCAGGGATCCACGCAGATCGCGCTGCTGGTTATGCACGACGTGGGGACCGAAGTCGCGGTCCTTGCGCGATCTATTTCGCTCCCGGCAGATGCGCTCCGGCACGTCAAGGACTATGGCGACTGCAAGGGCGTCGTGCTGTCTGGCGAGGGCAATCAGCGAGCGGCGCGACGCCGCCTTCACGTTGGTGGCGTCGATAACCGCGAGCTTCCGCCTGCGCAGCCGGATAGCGGCGACATAGTGGAGCGCGTCGAACGCCTCGGCGGTGGCGCCCTGATCGTTCTCGTCGTCGGAGACCAGAGCGCGAAAGGCGTCCGACGAGAGCACTTCGGTGGGCAGGAAGCGGCTCCCGGCAAACGTCGACTTGCCGGATCCGGAGACGCCGATCAGGACGACGAGCGCGAAATCCGGAATCGTCAGGAGGAGGCCGGGCCGATCCGGGCCGTCGTTGTCCGGCCGTGTGGTCTCGCCGCCGAGCGGCGCTGGAGTTTCTGCATCTGCGCTCATTCGTTGCCGATCCTGTCGAAGACGGCCATCTGCGTGGGTGGTCCGAGGTCGGGATCTTCCGAACCGACCGGTCTGACGGCCGCGTTATATCCGTGTTCGCCCGCGACTCGCTCTACCCAGTCGCGAAACTGGTCGCGGCTCCATTCGAACCTGTGGTCGTGATGCCGGAATCTGCCCGCAAGCGACGGCCACGCGGCGTTGAACTCGACGTTCGGGGTTGTAAGAACGATGCGACGCGGCCTTGCGTGGGCGAACACGACCTGCTCCATCGCCTGAAGGCGCGGCGGATCGAGGTGCTCGATCACCTCGATCATGAGAGCCGCATCGAAGCCGCGGAACCGTTCGTCGCGGTAGACGAGCGAGCCCTGGATCAGGCTGAGGCGGTTCGCGTCGCGATCCGGGATGCGATCCGTTTTGAGCCGCCTTGCCGCCTGCTCGAGAGCGTGAGCCGCGACGTCGACGCCGACAATCCGCCGGATCGATCGCTCTTTCTGCAGCATGCGCAGCAGCTTGCCCTCGCCGCAGCCCAGGTCGACGACGCGTTCGGCGGGCGGGTCCATCTCGCCGACGGCGGCGAGAGCGGCCTCCATCCGCAGATCGTCCAGGCGCAAGGGCCGTTCGACCTCGGCCTCCTCGGCCGTGGCGCGCTCGTCCGCCTCCTCTTGCGTGCCTGCCGCGTCGTCACGCAGCACATCCAGCCGCGCGATGGCTTCGCGCACGATCTCCCGGCGGTAGAGGAGGTATCGGCGCGCGATCAAGTCCCGCTCCGGATGGTCCTTCAGCCAGTTTTCGCCGTGTGCGAGGAGCTTGTCCACCTCGTCCTCTCCGACGTAGTAGTGTTTCGCGTTGTCCAGGACGGGGATCAGCACGTAGAGGTGCGAGAGCAGGTCGTGCACGGTTTGATCGCCCGAGATCTCGAGGGAGGCAACGGGTGAGTCGCCCCACTCCGGCCGGCGCGCGTCCAAGGGGCCCCTGCTGACGCGGACCTCATAGCCGAGCGGACCGAAGAGCCGGCAGATAAGCTCCGTACTGCAGCGGATGGCGGCGAGCCGCGCGACGAGCGGCATGCGCTCGGTTACGCGCTGCTGCCTCTCCTTGCTGCGCCCGGCGAGCGCCGTGCCGAAGCAGTCGGCGATTGCGACGCTCAGCAGGCTGCAGGCGACGTAGGGCCGGTCGTTCACATATTGATCCAGGCTATGCGCGCGACGGGAGCGGACAAGCCCGACCGGATCGACTTCGATCATAAGAGCCGCCGTGCAGCGGTCGGCGGTCGCTTCCGGATAGAAGACGAGCGCCTCTCCGAACCAGAGACGGCTTCGGTGCATATTTTCGGGGTTCTTATGGAGCAGATAGCCGAGATCCGTAGCGTTCGGCGCGGTTGTCGTAATCGTAAGCAACATGGCGAAAGGAGCTGCCCTCCAATACTCTGACAGGGGCGACGCCGGGAAGGTTGCGGCGATTGGGCCTGTCTGCGGTCGATCCCCGAAATTGATGGATCGGGTCGAACGTTCGCGGCCGGGAAGCCAGTCATAACAGTGTGACGTAATATTGTCACAGAATTGGAGCCGGCCTGTGTGCGTACCAGGCAGGCCGACCTCCCGGCCGATCGGGGCGCCGGGCATCGTCGATCCGAATTGCCGGATCGGGACCCGCGGGAGGGATCGAAAGGAGCGGGCTGATGGCCAGGACCGTACTGGCGGTGGACGACGAGCGCGCGATCGTGCGTCTCATTCAGGTGAACCTGGAGCGCGTCGGCTACCGGGTGCTCACGGCATCGGACGGAAAAGAGGCGCTGGACGTGGTCGCCTCCGAGCATCCGGATCTTGTCGTGATGGACATTATGATGCCTCGCATGGACGGATTCGAGGCCCTCAACAAGCTGAAGAAGGATCCGGCGACGCGTGACCTGCCGGTGATCCTGCTTACCGCGAGAGCTCAGGACCGCGACGTCTTCTATGGGTATACGAACGGCGCGCATTGCTATCTCACGAAGCCGTTCGATCCGCGAGAGCTGATCTCGTTCGTCGACCGCGTCTTCAATTCCGAGAAGACGGACGCCGCCGATAGCGGCCGATACCAGTTATGAGCGACGAGATACGATTCACCGTCGGAGAGCTGGCGGAGGCGGCCGGCGTGACGGTGCGGACGGTGCGCTACTACGTTGCGGAGGGGCTGCTGCCGGACCCGACGGTCGAAGGCCGCTACGCGATGTACGGTCAGGACCATCTCAACCGGATCGGCCTGATCCAGAAGTTGAGATTGGCGCGCGTGCCACTCGCCTCCATCCGCGACCAGCTTAAGAGCCTGACGGCCGAGGACGTGGAGGAGCTGCTTTCGCGTGCGGCCTCGGCCGCTTACGAGCGACGCAGGGCGCTTGTCCAGGCCCCGGTTGCGGAGGCCGATGCAGATCGGGTCAGCGCGGAGTACGTGGCGCGGCTGCTGGACATCGCCGAGCGCGGAACAGACATCTCCCCACCGCCTGCGCGCCGCGCGGGCGAGTCCCAGACCGAGCGCTCCTCCGAGTTGAGAGGAGATGTACAGGCGGCAGAGACGTGGGAGCGGATCCCTCTGGCGGAGGGCCTGGAGCTTCACGTACGCTTGCCTCTGTCTCCGGAGTCGAGAGGCCGTCTCGACCGTTTAGTTGCCGAAGCCCGCGCTCTGCTGCCACCCGGGTAATAAGGAATCCGCGAGTGCGTGGACCGCCAACACTGCGCCACGGGCAGTTCAGACTCGGGCGCTGCCGGCGCTGTGTATGACGCTGGCGCGCCGCGGCGCCACGTTCGCGCAGTTCCCCGCCGTTGTTAAGCCTCCGCATGCCAGCGACATGGTCTCACGCAGCTACCATGACGCTGCCGACCTCTGCTGAGGGCTCGGGCGCCGGCGTGCCTTCGGCTCGCATCAGTTCGAGATGGCGTTCGATTGCCGCCCGGATGTTGCGTTCGGCCTCGTCTCTAGTTTCGCCGCTGGCGGCGCAACCGGGAAGGTCCGGCACGGACGCGATCCAGGTCGGTGACGCCGACCTGCCGTGTGTGTAGACCACAATATACTCCCTGACGTGGGCCGCGTTGACCGCGGCGTCGGTGGCCTGCCGCGTCGCGACACGCAGATCCCGGTTGCCGCTTGCCCAATCGACGCCTTCCTGCAAGCCGGCGGAAAGCCGCTGCCCGAATGGCGCCCGTTTCCGCGTTTCGCTCATCGCCTCTTCCTCCAAGCAATGACCTGATCCCGAAACTGCCGTGCCAGATGCGTAGCGAGCCGCTTGTCCTCTGCGCTCAGGTCGTCCGCTTCGTCCTTATCGTACACGTCTAGAAAGAGAATTACGTCTGCCTCAGGAACGTGCAGATAGATGACACGAAGCCCTCCTCGTTTGCCCTTCCCTCGCCGCGGGTCGGGCCAGCGGAGCTTCCTGACCCCGCCTGTGCCCGGGATCACTGCGCCGGACTCCGGGTTGCGAAGAAGGAAATCCTGGAGATGGAAATAGCGGTCATCCGATCCGAAGTAGTCCTCGATCGCGGCCGTGAAATTGCTTGTCTCTACAAAGGTAACGTCCATTACCAGTTTCGCCTCAGGTCGCTCGCATTGTCCAACGACGCCGCGTCTGCAGCCGGCGCCCTGCCGCCATCGCTGTTTGCGAACAGGGTGTTCAAAACACCCTGCTGCAGTGGCCTGCGGCCGAGCGTCCGAGGGACGCGGCTCACGGTGAACTTCGGCCGTTGTGCACTAGCCGATGACGACGTTGATTAGCTTGCCGCGGACTGAGATGACCTTGCGGACCTGTTTGCCATTGAGATCGGATCGCACCTTCTCGCTCGCCAGGGCGAGCCGCTCCAGCTCCTCGCCGGGCGTGCCGACGGGGACGATGAGGCGATCCCGCAGCTTGCCGTTCACCTGCACCACTACCGTGACGGCGTCCTCGGCAGCCGCCTCCTCATCCACGGCCGGCCACGGTTGGCGGAAGATGAAGCCCTGCTTGCCCAGGCGCTCCCAGAACTCGTCCGCCAGGTGCGGCGTGATGGGCGAGAGCAGGAGCGCGAGCGTCTCCAGAATCTCCGATATCACGATCGCCTGCGGCTCGGCGGGCGTTGCGCGGCCGAGAGCGTTGCGGTAGGCGGAGAGCTCGTTTGTGAGCTCCATCAGCGCGGCGACGCAGGTATTGAACCGGAAGTTTTCGATATCCTCGCCGACCTTTCGGACGGTCTGGTGCAGCTTGCGCCGGAGCTGCCGATCCGAATCCGTGAGGCCGGCGGCGACTGCGGGCAGCCGCTCTCGCCAGTCTTCGGCGTAGAAGCCGCTCAGATCGTTCCAGATCCGCCAGACGCGGCCGAGATAGCGGTGAGCGCCCTCGATGCCCTTATCCGTCCACTGGACCGTGTCTTCGAAGGGCGCGACGAAGAGGCCGTAGAGGCGCAGGCTGTCCGCGCCGTACTGCTCGGCCATCTCGTCCGGCGTGACCACGTTGTAGAGGCTCTTGCTCATCTTCACCCAGCGCCAGATCCACTCTTCCTTCGGGACGGTCTCCTTCTCGTCCGGACGCAGGACTTTCCAGTCCTCGATCGGCTCTCCGGTATCCGACTCCTCGCCCTCAACCGATTCGCCTGTGCGGATCGATCTGCCGGGCGTGAGCGCGAGGAGCATTCCCTGGTTACGCAGCCGCTGGAAGGGCTCCTCGACGTGAGTCAGGCCGGCGTCGAAGAGCACTTTGGTCCAGAACCGCGCGTAGAGCAGGTGCATCACGGCGTGTTCGGCGCCACCCACGTAGAGATCGACCGGCATCCAGTAGCGCTCGGATTCCGTGCTGTACGGCTCGGCTGCGTTACGCGGATCGCCGAAGCGCAGGAAGTACCAGGAGGAGCAGGCGAAGCCGCCCATCGTGTCCGTTTCACGCTTTGCCGGAGCGTTGCAGACCGGGCAGGTGGTGTTGACGAACTCCGGGATTCCGGCCAGCGGCGATTCTCCCGTGCCGGTCGGCTCGTACCGATCCACGTCCGGCAGGAGAATGGGAAGCTGCTCCTCCGGAACGGGCACTGCGCCATGTTCGGGGCAGTGGACGATCGGGATGGGGGCGCCCCAGTAGCGCTGGCGGGAGATCAGCCAGTCCCGCAGGCGATAGTTGACGCGGCCGGCGCCGAGGCCGCGCTCCTCCAGCCACTCGACGATGCGGGAGACGGTAGTCTTATCGTTGGGCGCGCCCGGGAACGGCCCTGCGCACATCGTGCCTCCGGCCGGCCGCGCCTCGGTCATCGCGTCGGGCGTATCGCTTTCGGATTCGCGATAGGAGAGCACGATCGGCAGTTTGAACTTGCGCGCGAACTCGAAGTCGCGCTGATCGTGCGCCGGCACGGCCATGATGGCGCCGGTGCCGTAGCCCATCAGGACGTAGTCGGCGATCCAGATGGGAATCGGCTCCGAATTGACGGGGTTGATCGCGTAAGCTCCGGTGAATACGCCGGTCTTGGCGCGCTCCGTGCTCTGCCGCTCGATCTCCGTCGCGCGCTGAGTGCGGTCGCGGTAGGCCTCCACGTCAGTCAGGCGATCGGGCGTGACGATGCGATCCACGAGCGGATGTTCCGGCGCGAGCACCATGAAGGTGGCGCCCCAGAGCGTATCCGGGCGCGTGGTGAAGACGCGGATCTCGTCCTGGCTGCCCTGAACGGCAAAACCCACGTCGGCGCCCTCGCTCCGGCCGATCCACTCCCTCTGCTGCTGCTTGATTCCATCCGGCCACTGGATGGTATCGAGCCCGGAGATCAGGCGGTCGGCGTAGGCGGTGATTTTGAAATACCATTGCGGCATCGGGCGCTTCTCGACGGGCGAGCCGCAGCGCCAGCACTTGCCGTTGACGACCTCTTCGTTGGCCAGACCGGTCTTGTCGACGGGACACCAGTTGATGGCGGTCGTGGCCCGGTAGGCGAGGCCTCGCTTGAAGAGCAGCAGGAAGATCCACTGCGTCCAGCGATAGTAGTCCGGCAGGCTGGAGTTGATCTCGCGGTTCCAGTCGTAGGAGATGCCGACGAGCTTGAGCTGGCGCTTATAGTTGGCGGCGTACTCCGGCACCATCTCGCGCGGATTGCGTCCCCGCTTGATCGCCTCGTTTTCGGCGGGCTGCCCGAACGCATCCCAGCCCATGGGATGCAGGACGTTGTAGCCCTGCATGACCTTGTGCCGGCAGGCGGCGTCGAGCGGGACGTAGTTGCGGCAGTGTCCGACGCTGATGCCGGCGCCGGAGGGATAAGGAAAGAAGTCGAGACCGTAGAACTTGGGCCGATCGCTGCCTGTGTCCACGCGGAAGAGGTCTGCCTGCTCCCATCGCTGCTGCCAGCCTGTCTCTATGTCGCGGAAGGGGTATCGGTTCTCGGTCCTGTCGTCGCTCATGGCGTTCATCCTGGTTCGGGAGCGTATGCCCGAAGCATGCAAAAAAACCGGCCGACCGTTTTGCAGCCGCCGGAGCGTAGGGCGCTTGAAGTTGCGGATCCGCCGGTCGTTTCAACCAGGCGCGCACCATGGTGCAGCCTTCGGCAAGCTGCGCTCAGCAGAAGCGAGTTATAACGGAGCTGTACTCGCCTCGCACTGCCGACTCGGAGGGGCCAACCGCCATCGGATCGGCCTCCATTATACTTCACGACAAGATCGAAGTAAAGGAGCGTGGCGACACACTACCGAACCGTGGCTGCGTGGCCAGTTATGTCTCGTTGTCCATCTGACGCGGTCGGGTCCGCTGACCGTTGTCCGTCCGGCTGGCGGCGGACTCGCGGCTCCGGATGGCCTCCAGCAGACCGGATTTGAGTGCATCGACAAAAAGCGCGAACCCGCCGTCTTCTTTTCCAACGCGATAAAGGTCGAGACGGCGAGCGATATCGGGGCCGTATTCCGCTCCGCCGAATTGAGGCGTAAGACCTGCGGAACGGATCGACTTCACGAGGGCATCCTTGTATCTATCCCTCTCGCACTTGTGGGCCGGGCATTCCGCCACTTCGGCAGCTCCGAGCACAGTCTGGAGCGTTGTCCGATCGAGCAGGTACCAGCGTTCAATGTGCGGGTCGGGGACGGCGCAAGCGAGCTGTCCCGGATAGACCCACCTGTCCGCCCTCTTTGTCACCTGCTTTATCCGCTCGAGATACCCGTGGCAATTCCCGTCAACAGCGACGACCGTCAGGTCGAAGGGGCTGGCGTTACCTGTCGAATAGTCGCGAAAGAAGCTGGCCAACTCTGCCATGACCCGACCGGCCCCGCCGGTAGCATTCCGCGTCTCGTGGCGGATCTCGGCGTCGGAAAGGCCGAGATCCTCCGCGATGCGGATCACCAGGGCCTTGAAGAACCGATCCTGTGCTATGTCCTCCAGAAAATAGCCGATGGTTATGGTGTCAGCCACCGAAGTCTCCACGCCGTATCCTGTACCCGAGCGAGGAAGTCATGTCTATCGTATCCGAATCGTCGTCGGCTTGCGGGACGGTGGGCCCTGAGTCTGCCGTCACCGGGTCAAAGCGGGTGCTTGCCCCGTCGCGGCGGCAGTTTACTATGAGCGCGTCTCGCAGAGTGTCTGCGCAATATTGCGGGAAATCGTCGGAATGCGTGTTAACCAGGAATTGAGAACCTGACTGCTCTGCGGCGCCCGCTAGAATTCTCGCGATCAACTGCAACCGCCTCGGATGAACACCGTTTTCGGGTTCCTCATAGCCAACCACCGTCGCCGGTGTTGGTGAATTGATTATCCCGAGAAGCCCGAGCACGCGTAGCGTGCCGTCGGAAACTACGCTCGCCGGGAAAGGGATCCCGGACTCGTACACGACCAGGCGGAGCTCGCCGTCCTTTGTCCGCTCGACGTCAATGTTGGTCACGGGCGGCAACAGGCTGGGAATCAACCGGTTGGTCGCATCGAACTGCTGCCTGTTGGTGGATTTGAGCGTATTGTAGAACGCGGCCAGGTTCGAGCCGGCGGGGTCCAGCCACATCGCCTCCTGCAACGAGCCGGTTGTCCGCATCAGCCGCTTCGGATCAAGGTAATAGAACCGCCAGCGGGACAACTCCTCGCGGAGAGCCATAACGTAGGGGTTGGGGTAAGCGTCCACCGGCTCAGAGACTACCGAATGATCCTGGCCAATTGCAGTAAGCCAGGGCCGTCCACTTGACCCGTCGCTCCAGATCTTCCAGCCGCTCGCATCGTCGTCGATTTCGGTGAGGAGGCTACCTCGGATGCTGTCCAGCTCCGCGAGGGACTCGCTGGAGACACGAAGCCGCCCGGATTCGGTCGACATCTCGACAATGACTTCGTACCTCATCGTGCACGGGACTGCCATGGGACGAGCCTTCTCGTCGCCGGCCTCATCCGGGTGTTCGCGCAATAAGTCGCCTATGCGCGAGTTGACGGCTGCGGCAACCGATCCGGAGATCGCAACATCGACGCAGATTTTAAATCTCGCCGTTTGTTCTGCGAACAAGCCCTCGAGCCCACGGTCGCCATGATAGAACGCCTCAATCGGCGCGCCGCGGTGGTCCTCGAACGCGCCGGCCAACGTCCGCTGCGTTGCGATCCTGCTTAGAAGCGCAAGCGCGTCGAACAGGTTGCTCTTGCCAGCCGCGTTCGGTCCAAAGATCACCGTGAACGGCGCAAGATCCAGGTCGACGTCCTTAAGCGACTTGTATCCTTGGACGGTTACGTGCCTGATCATTCCGGTTTCCGGCGAGCGCTGACCACGCCTGACGATCCGCGCGCTCAGATTCGCAGCGGAGGCATCCGCTTTTGGTTAAGGGATCGAGGCCGCATCGACGGCTCGGAATCACCGCGCCGCACGATCGCCGCCCCGTTGTCAGTCTACCACAATCATCGGCTGTGCGTTCGCGATGGCTGCGAAAGCAGGGCCCTACGGCTCCGATCTCGGAGGTCCTTG
>Ga0181529_10004587_pt1 | contig 14880 bp, 15 predicted proteins | sample PEATcosm2014_Bin_36_FD_119763 | JGI IMG/M metagenome (GOLD analysis project Ga0181529, IMG submission 119763) | Peatland microbial communities from MTU Mesocosm Facility, Houghton, MI, USA - PEATcosm2014_Bin10_30_metaG | ecosystem: Environmental > Terrestrial > Soil > Wetlands > Peat | place...
CGACGAACTCTTCTACGACTGGTCGCTGTGGGCGCGCGACGACCAGCGGCCGCCGCCGGGCGACTGGATCTACTGGCTGATCCTCGCCGGCCGCGGCGCCGGCAAGACCCGCGCCGGCGCCGAGGCGGTGCGCGAATGGGCGAAGGACTTCGCCATCGTCAACCTGATCGGCGCGACCCACGACGACGTGCGCGACGTGATGGTGCTGGGCGAATCCGGGCTGATGGCGGTCTGCCCGAGCGACGAGCGGCCGCGCTATGCGCGCGCTTCGGGCCGGCTCGTCTGGCCCAACGGCGCAGTGTCGTTGCTGTTCTCGGCCGAGGAACCGGACCGGCTGCGAGGGAAGCAGCATGAAAAGTTGTGGCTCGACGAACTGGCGGCGTGGAAGCGCCCCGACGCGTTCGAGCAGGCGCTGCTCGGCCTCAGGCTCGGCGCCAAGCCGCAGGCGGTCGTCACCACCACGCCGCGGCCGACCAAGCTGATCAAGCAGCTCGTCGCCGATCCGCTGACGATCGTCAGCCGCGGTTCGACCTTCGACAACATCCACCATCTCGCGCAGGCGTTCGTCGAACGCATCACCCAACGCTACGCCGGCCGCACGATCGGCCGGCAGGAACTGTTCGCCGAGATCGTCGAGGAGACGCCGGGCGCGCTGTGGACCCGGGCGCTGATCGAGCGCCAGCGGCTCGCGCCAGGCGGCGCGCCGACGACTTACGTCGAGATCGTCGTCGGCGTCGACCCGCCGGCCAAGTCGGGCGCGAAAGCCGACGAATGCGGCATTATCGTCGCCGCGCGCGCCGAGGGCGGGCTCATCCACGTGCTCGCCGACCTGTCGAGCCAGGGCGACACGCCGGGCCGCTGGGCGGCGCGCGTCGTCTCGGCCTTTCGGCGTTTCGAAGCCAACCGGGTCGTCGCCGAGATCAACAACGGCGGCGAGATGGTCGAAGCGGTGCTGCGCCAAAGCGACGCCAATCTGCCGGTGCGCAACGTGACGGCGACGCGTGGCAAATATCTGCGCGCCGAGCCGGTCGCCGCCGCCTACGAGCGCGGCATCGTCTTCCATCTCGGCGCGTTCGAGAAGCTCGAGGACCAGCTCTGCGCGCTGACGCCCGATTTCGACTCGCGCGCCGCCGGCTTCTCGCCCGACCGCGCTGACGCGCTGGTGTGGGCGGTGGCCGACCTGCTCGGGCTCGACGGCGGGGCGCAGGGGATGATGGCGTTTTATGCGGAGGGGGCGAACTGACGAACGCGCGCGTCACCGCGAGCGGAAGCGTGACAGCGCAAGTCGAATCCTCCAATTCGTCATCGCGAGCAAAGCGAAGCGATCCAGACTTGGGGATTGCGGCTGCGGCTGAGTCTGGATCGCGTCGCTGTCGCTCGCGACGACAGGCCTCGAGTTAGCGCGCGAAGTCTCTGGTCGCCACTTCGTGCAACTGCGCGCCCAGCTTGCGGTTGAATTCGGCCGCGGCGAATTGCGCGTTGACCGCGGCGGTCCTGTCGGCGACGGGCGCGGGGCATTGGACGTCGACGCGCGTCGCGCCTTGCGTCGCGAGATAGGCCTTCATGTCGCGTTCGAGCTTTTCGCGACCGCGCGTCGCGGCGAAGACGTCGGTGATCCAGACGTCGTCGCCGCCGCCGCGCGCCGAGGCGACGCAGAAGGTCCACGTTTCGCTCGCCGCCGCGGCGGATGCGGCGAAATGGGATAGGACGGCGCCGGCGAAGGCGCAGGCGAGAAAGCGGCGCATAAGGGAATCGACTCGGGGCGTTCGGCGCGCGCATCTATAGGCGCGGCGAAAGCGAACGCAAAATCGCGCGCGCGAATTTCCGTCGCAAACGCAAGCGTTTCGGCGCGAAAACGGCGCCTGCCGCGAACAATGTCTTGCTCGTTACGCGGCAAGCGACGATAATTCTATCATCGGAAAAATGGGCGCCGAGGCGACAAGCTGGCGGCCCCTCTCCCGGTCTTCCTCATCATCGAACCAGGCTTCACGCGCTCGGGCGCCGCGCCCCGCGCGCGCACGGTCTTTTCTCCCCTTCGCAGGAGTTCGCGACGCATGCCCACGCTCGATCTCTTCCTCGCGCTCGCCAAGGTCGACGTCGACCGGCGATTGATCCAGGGGATCGCCACCGCCGAGGCGCCCGACCGCGCCGGCGAGATCTGCGACTATGTCTCGACCAAGCCCTATTTCGAGGCCTGGTCGGCCGAGGCGCTGAAGGCGAGCGGCGGCAAGTCGCTGGGAGCGGTGCGCGCCATGCACGGACGCGTCGCCGCCGGCAAGCTCACCGACATCGCCTTCGACGACGAGGAGAAGCGCATCCTCGTCTCGGCGCAGATCGTCGACGACGACGAATGGCGCAAGGTGCAGGAAGGCGTCTACACCGGCTTCTCCCAAGGCGGCCGTTACATCAAGCGCTGGCCCGACCCCGACACCGGCCTCACCCGCTACACCGCCGAGCCGAGCGAGATCTCGCTCGTCGACCTGCCCTGCCTGCCCGGCGCGACCTTCGAAGTGATCAAAGACGGCGCAGTCGAGAAGCGCGCCTTCGCCGCTCGCGCCGAGGCGCCTGAGGCCGAGCCGCTACGCGAATCTTCGCAATCCGAACCTGCCGATGGCGCGGCCGCGACGGCTGCGCCTGCCAGCGCCGAGCGCCCGCCCGCCGCCGAAGTCCCCTCCCCTTCGGCCGCGCTCGCCAAGGCGGCCTCGGCGCTGGCGCTCGCCGCCGACAAGCTCGAGCGCGCCGTCGCTGAGAATGCCGCCTTGCGCAAATCGGTCGGCGCGCTGGCGCCGGAAGTCGCGGCGCTCGCGGCGCGCGTCGCCGCGCTCGAAGCGCAGCCGCTGCCGGCCCGCGCCGCCCTGCGCGCGACGTCGAAACGCGCCGACGCTTCGCTTGCCGACGAGCCGACGTTCGGCGTCGACGAGGCGATCCGGCGCCTCGCCGAATTGTCGCCCGACGCGCGCGCGCTGGCGTTGACCAAACTCAGCCTGGCCCACCCGCAGCCCTTGCGGTTCTGACGCGCCCTCCCGTTCTTCGCAAATCCTTTAGCCCCGGAGCGCCGCCATGCTCTTGGAGACGCTGCGCGCGGATTGGGCCGCGCGCGCGGCGCATGCGCGCGTCTCGGCGCTGCCCGAATTCACCGACGGCGCGCTGACGCTCGGCGCGGGGACGAAACTCGCCGAGACGCGCGCCGATCGCCGCGACGAGGCGGCGGAGGGCGAGCGCGCCGTCGCGCTGGTCTCCGTCGCCCTCGGTCGCCCGCTGGACGCTTCGGCCGCAACGCACGTGCGCCGCGCGCTCGCCAAGGTCCGCGAAGGCGACGCGCCGTTGGCGCTGACCCATCTCGCGCTCGCCGGCGTCGGCGGCCTCGACGACCCGCGCGAAGACGCCCGCCGCCTGTTCATCGCCGACGGCCTGATGAAGGCCGGCGTGACCCCGGCGTCGATCGTCGCCGCACTCCGCGCGCCTTCGATACAGGCCGATCTCGACCGCGCCTACGACCCCAACCAGCCGCGCGTGCCGGCGGGTAACGGGCGGCCGAGCGGGCAATGGACGAGCGGGGATTCCGCGGGCGAAGCTAGCGACGGTCGCTCGGCGCGGGCGCCGGGTGACCAAGTCGCCGATTCCTCTTCGACGCCGGGCCGCGAAGTCAGGTCCGGCGCTTCGTCGACGTCGGCCGCGCCCTCCGCGCCTGACAAACCTTCAGGCCTGCAGTCGCTTTTGACAGGCTTCTGGAGCGCCCTTCCGGGAACTCATTACAGCGCTCTTGCAGTCCAGACCTGGCACAGCGGTGATTACCTCAACTTCGCCCTCTATGAAGGAGCAGCCACGCTCGAAGCTGCTCTCATTTTCGTGCCCGCCGCCCGCGCCGCTTCAACCGGAGCGGAAGTCGCCTCGACCGCGACACAGGCCGCCTTAGAAACGTTGACGCTTGGCGACCGACGCGCGATTCAATTGGCGGCGAACAAGCTCGCGGGCGAGGCGTTCGAAAATCAGGTTGGAGACCAGTTGGAAGCTATTGAGAGCGAGCCGGGAAACGAAGTGACGCTGCAAACCCAGAGCGGCGCCAAAACGCGTTTGGACTATCCCTTCCGCGATCCGACGACCAATGCGATACGTTGCATCGAATGCAAGTCGTCGGAGACGGCGCCCTTGACGCCCAAACAAGAGGTCGCATTTCCTGAAATCGAGTCGAGCGGGGCGACGATCGTCGGCGCGGGAAAACCGGGATTTCCCGGCGGAACGATCATTCCTCCAACCACGGTTGAAGTGATCCGACCTTCGAACCTGGATGACTTGAACTTTTGGACGCCGCCATGACCATCGAAGACGCCGACAAAGTCGACAGGATCATCGTTGAACATGCGACGGGAAAGGCCCTGCTGACCATCAGCGATCATTTGCCTTGGGATATTGACGAGGGCAGACACTTGGAGTTGTTGCAGGCAAAGGTCTACCGCTATCTCGATGGGATCGAATCCGGGGAGTTGTATCAGCGCGTGCCTTTGACGAATGGGCGTCCCTTCGCAATCGCCATCTATTCCCTTTTCGAGCTGAGCCAAGACGGGCGAAACCTGGTCAACAATCTCACTCATTATCTCGCCGGAATGGGAATCGAACTGCGCTGGATTCACTTCGATCCCAACGCCGCGCCGGTCAGACCGAACCATCCGAATTGACGGCGCCAAGCTCGGCGACGTCGAAACGCGCCGACGCTTCGTTTGCCGGCGAGCCGACGTTCGGCGTCGAGGAAGCGATCCGGCGCCTCGCCGAATTGTCGCCCGACGCGCGCTCGCTGGCGCTGACCAAGCTGAGCCTGGCGCACCCGCAGCCGCTGCGGGTCTGACCGGCCCTCTCGCTTTTCGAAAATCCTTCAGCCCCGGAGCGCCGTCATGCTGGTCGAGGCGCTGCGCGCGGATTGGTCCGCGCGCGCAACAACTGCGCACGTCTCGGCGGTGCCAGAGTTCGCGAACGGCGCGCTGACGCTCGGCGCTGGGACGAAACTCGCCGAGACGCGCGCCGATCGCCGCGACGAGGCGGCGGAGGGCGAGCGCGCCGTCGCGCTAGTCTCGGCCGCGCTTGGCCGGCCGCTCGACGCGTTGGCCGCGGCGCATGTGCGCCGCGCGGTCGCAAAGGCCCACGAGGGCGACGCGCCACTGGCGCTGACCCGTCTCGCGCTCGCCGGCGCTGGGCGGCTGACGGAGCCACGCGAAGACGCCCGCCGCCTGTTCTTCGCCGACGGCCTGATGAAGGCCGGCGTGGCGCCGCGCGCGATCGTCGCCGCGCTCGGCGCGCCATCTGCGCAGAACGATCTCGACCGCGCCTACGACCCCAACCAGCCGCGCGTGCCGGCGGGGAACGGACGGCCGAGCGGGCAGTGGACGAGCGGAGACTGGGCGGATCAATCGAGCGGCGGGCAACAATCGACTGAATTGGAGCGCCCCTCAAGTTCCAGCGACGCTCAATCCGCAGAACCGACACAAATCGCCGACGCCTCAACAAACTGGGCGCAGTATCTCGTTCTCGTCGATCCCGCCGAGGCGGCTGAACGCAACGGCGCAGCTTTCAATGGCGTCGGTCCCTACAATCAGCACGCCCGCGCCGTAGCGGAAAGCGAGGCGAATTTTGCCTCCATGGGCCTCATCATTCTCAACGGCGGCAAATCCATGGCGGTCACCATCCCTGGATTTCCGACGCCGCGCTATTATGACTTCGTGGTGTTGAACCCCGAAACGGACGAGCTTGTCGGCGTCGAAGTGAAGTCGACCCAATTCGACGCAATACTCTTGAACCCGTTTCAAGTCGAAAAGGATGTCGCGGTCTACACGCTCGGCGGAGTGGACGTGAAAATCCCCTCGCTCGGCATACGAAAGCTGACCAGCGTCGCCTATGACGCCGCCTGCGACGGGTGCGAAAACCTAAAAGTGCGCACCTACTATCTCCGCTTTCGCTTGTGGCTGGCCGGCATTTCGTTCTACACAAGGGATTACATTTGGAGGGGCGGTCAATGACCAACGCGACCCCCGACGACGAGCCATCCAATTCACAGCCGCCGAAAGCCGAAGCGCCTTCCGCCGCTCCCTCGGCCTTGCGGGACGGGACGCCGACCAAAGGCGCGTTGCGACATTTCGTGACTCACTTCATCGCACGCGAAGGTCGCGTTTCCGAAGCCGAGCGGGCGGAAGCCAAAGCGATGTTGGAGCGTCATTTCGGCGACTTCGAGCGCTTTCGCCGGGCGCTGCCAAAGGAGCAGCCGGCTAAGATTCGCAAGACTGTTCCGATGTGGTTCGCCGACGAGTCGAAGCCGGTCGATTTCGTCGCGCTGTTGAACGAGACGCTCAAAGGCTTCGACTACGCGCCAGCCGGGCGCCAAGCGGTCGAGGACTTGAACGTCTACGGCTTCCGCGCCGACTGGAGCTCCTCGGAGGTCGCGCATTTCCTCGCGTTTCGTTCACACGGTCGACCCAACCAATTTATCGACGCGTCGGTCAGCCTCGGGCATCCGCCGGCGGAGGCGTTCGCCAACGAAACCATGTTGCGCTACCTCCCCGAGAGCTATCGAGAGATCTACGCGCGGGAGCCCGCATGGGAGTGCACGCTTTCCTTCGATCTCGGCGCTCCGGCCGGATGGCCGCGGTCGACTCTCGACAGCGCCGCTATGACGCTGAACGATTTCTCGCAAGCCGTCGACGCGGCGGTCGGCAAGTGCGTTATCGCCAAATTCCAGAGCCTGCTCGGCTGCGCAGCCTTGTTCGAATCGACGATCGGCGACAAAGCGCCGTTTCCCTGGTTCCCAGGGGGCAATCGCGGGCGCGTCGCGACGGCGATCTATCTCGGCCGCAAGCTCGGCCGGGACCCCGCCTCGCTGAAATCCGCGCTCGTCTCGCACGTCGGGAAATTCAAGTCGCCGCCGAACACATCGGCGCCGTCGGCCGAAGAGTTCGTCGATCGGACTCTGGCGGAAGCCGACGCCGCGCTTGCGCGACAATGACCGGGCGCTTCCGGCGCGCAACTGTGACGCGCGCCGACGCCGCGCTCACCGACGAGCCGACGTTCGGCGTCGAGGAAGCGATCAAGCGACTCGCCGAACTGTCGCCCGACGCGCGCGCCCTGGCGCTGACCAAGCTGAGCCTGGCCGTACGAATCGCGATCATCGATCGCGTCTGATATTCCCGCGTCAGCCTGTCGCCAGAATGCGCGGGGCCTAAGAACTTCGCCCTGTCTTGATCGACGCAAGTTCCAGAGACCCGTGACACGGGACGTAGAAGCGCGACGTCCTTACCTCATACCTCCCGACTCTCTTATCCGCGTCGCCCGAGAGCGTCGCGAGCGTCGGCGCGCGCTTTTTTCGACGCCTCCTCCCCTGCAACCTCGATAAGGACCCTCCCATGGACATCGCCCAGACGACGCAAGAAACCCTCGGCCTGATGAAGGAATCGCTGACCAAGGCGGTGACAATCGCCACCGGCCTGACCGCCTACGACCTCCAGGCGCCGGCGAAGAACCTCTATCCGGTCATCACGCCGCTCAGGAATTCGCTGCCGCGCGTGGGACGGCCCAATCCCGGCGACGCAGCGCGCTGGCGCACCATCTCCTCGGTGACCGGCTCCGGCTTCGACGCGATGGGCTGGGTGCCGGAAGGCCAGCGCACCGCCAGCATGTCGTATGCGGCGGCGCTGCAGGTCGCGCCCTATCTGACGCTCGGCGAGGAAGACTCGGTGACCTTCGAAGCCGAGGCGGCGGCGCAGGGCTTCGAGGACATCGACTCGACCGCCACCTTGCGCGTGCTGCAGAAGACGATGCGCAAGGAGGAGACCGCGCTGCTCGGCGGCAACGCTTCGCTCGCGCTCGGCACGCCGACCGCGCCGACTCTATCGGCCTCCGGGACCGGCGCGACCCTGCCCTCGGCGACGTATTCCGTGATCGTCGTCGCGCTGACCTTCGAGGGCTGGCGCAATTCGAGCCTCGCCGGCGGCGTCGCGACGGTGAAGACGATCACCGGCAACGACGGCAACACCTACACGTTGAACGGCGGCTCGTCGAACAAGTCGAGCAATACGACGCAGGCCGTCACGCTCGGCCAGGCGCTCAACGGCGTCGCGCCGATCGTCAACGGCGCGGTCGCCTACGCCTGGTACATCGGCGCCGCCGGCTCGGAGACGCTGCAGGCGATCACCACCATCAACAGCGCCGCCTTCTCCGCCCCGCTTACCACTGGCCAGCAGCCGGCGAGCGCGATCGCCGCCGACAATTCGGTCAACGCGACGCTCGCTTTCAACGGCCTGCTGACGGTCGGCTTCAACCCCGCCAACTCGGCCTACGTGCAGTCGCTGGCGAGCGGAACAGCGGGGACCGGAACCTTCCTCACCGCGTCCGGCCGCGGCTCGGTCAACGAGATCGACGACATGCTGGTCGAGATGTGGAACGCCTACCGGGTGTCGCCCACCGTGCTCTACGTCAATGCGCAGGAGCAGAAGAACATCACCACCAAGTGCCTGACCAACGCCTCGGGGCCGCTGATCCGCTACAACGTCGCCGCCGACAGCGACAACGGCGGGCCTTACGGCGTCTCGGCCTCCGGCGTGGTGCGGTGGTACTACAATCCGTTCAGCGTCGACGGCGGCTTCGACATTCCGGTCAAGGTCCACCCCGACCTGCCGCCTGGCACGGTCCTGGCGCTGTGCGAGCGGCTGCCGGTTTGGTACCAGTCGAACCAGACGCCGAACGTCGCCGAAGTGATGACGCGGCGCGACTACTATCGCGTCGACTGGCCGCTGCGCACGCGCCGGCGCGAGTTCGGCGTCTACGCCGAGGAGACGCTGGCGGTCTACGCGCCGTTCGGCGTCGGCATCCTCACCAACATCGGCAACGGCTGACCGAGACCGGAGGGCGGGCGCCGCAACGCGGCCCCCTCGCACCCTCCTCCCGCGCGCTTCACGCTCCCGTCCTCCGACTTTTCGGCGCCCGTTCCCATGAGCCCTTACGACCTTGCCAACCTCGCCGCGCTGAAGGCATGGCTCGGCCTGCCCGCTGCGCCTTCGGCGAGCGACGCGACGCTCGCCACGCTGGTCACCGCGGCGAGCCGCGCGATTCTTGCCGCGTTATCGCGCCCCGCCCTGCTGCCGCAGGACTACACCGAGCTTCGCGACGGCGACCGCCGCACGCTCTATCTGCGTCACTGGCCGGTTCTGCAGGTGGCGAGCGTGACGTGGAACGGGATCGCGGTTCCGCAGTTCGCCGCAGGCGCGGTGACAGCGGCGTTCGGTTACGTGCTGCGTCCCGGCGACCTCGCGCCGCCCGGCGCGCCGCAGGCGCTCGACCTGTTCGGCGTCGAGCTTTCGCATCGTCGCGCCAACGTCGTCGTCGACTATCAGGCGGGCTACGCGGTCAGCGGCGAAACGCAGGCGATCCCTGTGGCCGCGCCGCTGCAGCTCGCGGCGCTCGCGCCCTACGGCCCGTGGGCGAGCGACCTCGGCGTGATCTACGCAGAGAACGACGCGTCGCTGACGGCGGTCGAGGCCGCGCCGGCGGCCGGGCAGTACGCCGTCGCCGACGGCGTCTACAGTTTCGCCGCCGCCGACGCGGGCGCGTCCGTCTCGCTGAGCTACGGCTACGTGCCGCAGGATCTGGCGCAGGCGGCGCTCGAGCTCGCCGCCGAACGCTTCCGCGCCGCCGAGCACATCGGCGTCCGCTCTAAGTCGCTCGGCGGCCAGGAGACGATCGCCTTCGATTCCGCGCCGATCTCGGCCCCGGTGCTGGCGCTGATCCAGCCGTATCGGCGGGTGGCGGGGTGACCCTCACATCCGCTCCAGGCGCGAATATTCGGAGCATTGACGATGACGATCGACCTCGCCCGCCGGCGATGGGAACAAGACGGCGCTAAGCGTCCGATCGCCACAGCGATGGACTTCGCCGACGGCTGGCTTGTCCTCGGCGCCGGAACGCGCCTAGCCAAGCTCGAAAGAGGCGAGATGTCGCCGCGTGGCCGCGCAAGACTCGTCGCCCTGCTCGCTGCGGCGCATCGGCGGCCGATTGAAGCCTCGCCGCTCAGATACGTCGAGCGTGCGCTCGTCGCGAAATGTCACGGCGACGTCGCGCTCGCTTACATGCATATCGCCCTGAGCCGATTGGGAAAGCTCGCTCATCCGCAAGACGACGCACGGCGGCTATTCATGGTCGACGCGCTGATGGAGGAAGGCGTCGAGCCGAGCGCGATTCTCAAAGGACTCGGATTCGATCCCGCCGATCGCACCTTGGCAACGAACAAGTACAGCCCAGATCAACCCCGCGTCCCTGCCGGCAACGGCCGCCCAAGCGGACAGTGGACAGGCGGGGACTGGATCGCGGCGACCGGGGCCTCGTCAGCTGCGCGCCCTGCCGATGTGCAGGTGGCGGACGCCTCGACGACACGTGGCCAGGAGGTCATGTCGGACACGTCGCCAACTTCGATCGCCTATCCCGGCGACTTTCACGATCAAGTTCTTCAAGAGGAACTGAATTGGTATCGAAGCACGGGAGCCCAGTGTGTCTCCGAAGTTCGACTTCAAATTAACGGAGTCACAGCGAGACTTGACATTTTGTGCAAAGCGGTAAGCGGCCTTTTACTCGGCGTCGAGATCAAGACCGGAGACGACCCGGAATTCACGCTGCAACAGCAGATCGTGTATCCACACACACTGACCGGCGGCCTCGTCTCAACTCCAGACGCTAAGGCGACCGCTTTGGGCCTCTTGCCTGGGCAACCGCTTCCGCCGTTTCCGATCTTCTTCTTGATGGCCCCCGGCCCTGGTCTCCCGTACCACGTCTTTGGGCCGAAGCCTTATCAGTAAGCTGTCCAGTATCCGGCCCCGATGCAATGGTCTATCTTTGCGTTGTCGATCCCGCGAGGGCACAATGACCGGTCAGTTTTCTATGGACGGCCTATCGCCGAGCATGTGGTTGCGTCGCGCGAATGGAAGCCGGCTCGTATCCTCGAAGACGGCGACCGAACTCGTTCGGATGATCGTCAGGGACGAGTACGGTCAGGACGAACTCGACCGCAACGAGCCCTTGTCAGTCCAAGAAGATGGCGACTCGTGGGTGGTGGAGGGCGCGCCCGGCAAACAACACACGCTTGGCCCCGACCGCTTCAAAGGCGCGGGCCCTATTTATGCGCGGATAGCGCAGTTCGATGGGCAGATCTTGGACTATCAGTTCCTGATCGACTACGACGCCGGCTCGGATCCAACGACGCCATTGCGCGGCAATGACGATGCCGCCCCGAAGACATGACGCATCCGCGGCGGCGTTGCAGCTGTGAGTTCCGTTTCCGCTGCTAATCCCAAGTTGCGCGGCGACATTGCGCTAGTCTGTGATTGACTCGCGTCAGCGGCGCAAATGCCTGGGCGCAGTGGCGCCCTTTTCCAACACGCTGTGACCGCGGCTGGCGCACGAGGCATTCCGCTATGCTGACCTTCGCCTTCTCCGGCGACGACGCGCTCGACGCGCGGCTCGACGCCTTTGCCGGCGCGCTCGGCGAGGCGCTCGCCGCCAAGGCGGAGGCGCTGGCGCAGGCGCTTGCCGAGGCGGTGAAGTCGGACAAGCTTTCCGGCCAAGTGCTCGCGGTGCGTTCCGGCGCGCTGCGCGACTCGATCGCCGCCGAGGTCGCGGCCGACGGCGACTCGATCGTCGCGACGGTCGCCTCTGTCGGCGATGTCAAATATGCGGCGATCCAGGAATACGGCGGCAAGACGGGCGCGCACGAGATCCTGCCGGTTAAAGGCAAGGCTCTCGCCTTCATCGCCGGCGGCGCGATGCGCTTCGCGACGCGGGTCGAGCATCCTGGCTCGACGATTCCCGAGCGCTCGTATCTGCGTTTGACGCTCGACGAGCAAAGCGACGTGATCGTCGCCGCGCTCGCCGCGACGCCCGAAGAGACGTGGAGCCGCGCATGAGCCGCGAAGCCGCCTTCTCCGCTTTGTTCGCCGCCGTCTCGGCCGCCTATCCGTGGGGCGTCGCGTCGCGCCGGCTGAAGCTGTGGAGCGAAGTCCCGGCGGCGCTGCGCCCCGCGCTGTTCCAGCTCGAAAGCGGCGCCGAGACCTATCAATGGCCGACGCCGGCGGCGCCCAAGCGCACGCTGGAAGCGAAGCTGTTCCTCTATTTCGACGCGCGCGATCCCGCGACGCCGGGCGCAAGCGCGATCAACGCCGCGCTCGACGCGCTCGACGCGGCGCTGGCGCCTAACGGCGCCGATCTCGCGCTCGGCCGCCAGACGCTCGGCGGGACGGTCCACGATTGCAAGGTCAGCGGCGTCCCCGTCCGCGACCCCGGCGACCTCGACGGCGACGCGATCGCCGTCGTCGTCGTGCGGGTCGTGCTGCCATGAGGGAAGACACGATGACGCAAAGCGAGGAGCTGGTCCGGCGCTGCGATGATCATCTGGCGGCGCATCCGATCGGCGCCGAGATGGCGTTCGTCGGCGGCTTTCTCACGCTCGGCTCCGGAACGCGGTTGGCGAAGCTCGGCGCGCCGCTCGACGAACCGCGGCTCGCCGCACTGCTGACCAGCGCCCACGGCGGACCGATCGAGGCTTCATGTCTCACGCACGTCCGGCGCGCGGTCGAAATTTGGCGCGATGGCGATCGCGCGCTGGCGCTCACGCATCTTGCGCTGAGCGGACTGGCGAAGCTTGGCGAACCCTTGGAAGGGGCCCGGCGGCTGTTCTTCGCGGACGCGCTGATGGACGCGAACGTCGCGCCTGGCGTCATCGTTGAGGAACTGACGAACGAGACGGCCAGCGGCGGCGCGCCAGCGGCGAAGTACAGCCCTGACCAGCCGCGTGCGCCGGCAGGCAGCCCCGACGGCGGACAATGGACGCAGGACGCCATCGGGCCCCTTAAAGCGCCGGTGGCGGACCGACCCAAATCGCCATCGGCGGCGCAACAGATTGCGCTTGTTCTTCCCGACGGATGCGAACAAGAATGGGCAAGAGCGCGCGAAATATGCTCAGCATTGCTGATGGCGCCGAATCCTCCACGGGGACAGACTGGCGGGTACTCGGACATCAACAATTGCGCCAGGGGCTTCGCCAGCGAACGATGCGGCGGAAACCCGGTGAGGAGGTCAAAGTGAGCCTCATTGATCGGATGATCGCTTACGCGAGCACGGGCGATTGGGCCGATTGCCAGGCGTACCTCGCGGCGCATCCGCCCGGCGACGCCCCCGAAGAGCAGTCCTCCCATGCCACGTGGAGCGTCAGAGCTGAAATTGGCCTTCATCGGTTGGATGACGCTCTGCATCGCCTTGACGCTACGGCAGGAAGATTCCAGTGCCGTTGCGGGCTGTCCTATCTCCGCAGCGAGATCTATTGGCTGAAGGGTGAACAGAGCGCCGCCATCGAGGCGCTTCGCTCGGCCCCCTGGAGCGAGGAGATGGGCAGTTTTCCCGGGTTGGCGAAGGAGACAATGTTTCTTTACTGCTACTTTCTCGCGAAGGCGGGGCGCGAGGCGCCGCCAAAGCTCGTGCAAGCTATACCCGAGGACTATCGCGCGATTCTGTTTGACGGGAGTCGCGTCGGCAAAGCGGATCTGCTCGCCGCGATCGAGCAGAACCAGAAACACCAGCAATCGCAGACTACAGCTTAGACAAATGCCTGCGTTTAACGTCCTGACGCTCCTCAAGGCCATGGCCGCTGCGCTGCAGAGCCCGAAACCATTGGAGTGGGCTTCCATCGCTCCGGTTATTTGAGTGCGTTTCCAGGGCGTCAGGCCGGTTGGCCGAAGCGGCTCCGCATCGGCAATCGAAGGCGGAACTTTGATTGACGGCGACCGACCGGTGGACGGAGTCGCCGTCCAGAGCCCGCCGCGTCGCATCTCCCTGCTCTTCCCTGACTCCACGTTGAGCGATCCCAAAATCTCGTCGCGGCAATTCGCGCCGCAGCAGCGCATTGTTCCATCCCAGACCACCGGCGGGTATGCGATCGTCTTCGACATCGGCGAGATTGAATGCGCGGTGCTGGCGTCCGAGCCTGGACACTTCATTGACGGCCTCACCGCCAGCGCGCCGCGACGAGAGTCCGGGCGCGCATCTCCGTCAACTTGAACGACGCACGCGGCGCCGACTTAGACGCCAACAAGCGGATCGTCGGCGACGCGCATCCGAGTCCCCTGCCACAAGCCCGCATCGGCGAGCCGAACCATTGCCGCAAAGCATGGTTCCGCGCCGCGCGCCGCCGCCCTCCATCCCAAGGACCATCCGCCCATGCCCGACGAAGGCCGTCAGACGCCGTTGCCGCCGAGCCTCATCGCTCGCCTCGCCGTCGCGGCGCGCTATGCGATCTCCGGCGTCTCGCCCGACACCTGGTTCGGGCCGCAGCAGCCGCTCGCGCCCCAGGCGCCGCCGGAGGTCAAGGGGCGGCAGTTCGACTATCCGTTCGGCGTCAACCTCTCCTATGTGCCGCGCGCGACTGGCGGCATCAGCTTCGCCGAGCTGCGCGCGCTCGCCGACGCGCTGCCGCTGCTGCGCGCGGTGATCGAGACGCGCAAGGACCAGATCGCGGCGCTGAGCTATGCCGTGCGCGCTCGCGATCCGGGAAACGCGGCCGAGGCCGCTGAGCGCGCCAAGGCCGCCCTCGCCTTCCTCGTCCGCCCCGACCGGCGGCATTCGTTCTCGGCCTGGCTGCGCATGCTGCTCGAGGACATGCTGGTCATCGACGCCGCGACGCTCTACCCGCGCTTCTCGCGCGACGGCGCGCTTTACAGTCTCGACGTCATCGACGGCGCAACGATCACGCCGCTGATCGGCGAGGACGGCCGCTCGCCCGAGCCGCCCGACCCCGCCTACCAGCAGATCCTGCACGGCGTGCCGGCGGCCGACTTCTCCTCCGACGAACTCATCTACCTGCCG
>Ga0181529_10004588_pt1 | contig 14879 bp, 14 predicted proteins | sample PEATcosm2014_Bin_36_FD_119763 | JGI IMG/M metagenome (GOLD analysis project Ga0181529, IMG submission 119763) | Peatland microbial communities from MTU Mesocosm Facility, Houghton, MI, USA - PEATcosm2014_Bin10_30_metaG | ecosystem: Environmental > Terrestrial > Soil > Wetlands > Peat | place...
CTCGGGGAAAAATAGGTCCTGCCCGCCATCACGGCCTCCAGCGCCTGCCTGAGCTCCACGAGTGTCCCCGTCCGCTTGTCGACAAACCCATACACCCGGATCCGCTCAACCCGGTATACGGCGTAGTCGTCGCAATAGGCCGAGAGGAGCAAAATCCGGGGATTCGTGCCCGCGCGCCGGACCGTTTCGATCACACTGAAGCCGCTGATCAGGGGAAGACGCATGTCGAGCAGCACCAGCTCCGGCCTGCGGTGCAGGATCACCTCGATCGCCTGCGCGCCGTCGGCCGCCTCGCCGACGAGGACGCACCCGAATTCCTGCGAGCAGACCTTGTCCATGAGGTCGCGGGTGAAATGGTGATCTTCAACGATGACCGTCCGCATGGACTCCATGTTGCGGGCTGAGGTGGATCGGAAAAGGACATTTTTGTCAGCATACTGTCAGATTCCGCAATTATGGCCCGGGCTGCGGGCCTGTCCAAGCCAAGGCAGGCATGCTTGCCAGCGGGGCCCCGTCGCATATCAATGGTGAAATGTTGGCGATATTCACAGACCGCGAGTGGCTATGGGGCGCAGCGGCACTCTACCTTGCGGGATTCCTGCTTGGCACGGTGTCCCTCCTTCGCGGGGGCCGCCCCTCCAACATTGTCATGTACAGCCTGATCGCAGTCGGCTTCGTCATCCAGAACCTGGGCCTGGCGGAGCGGGGCCGCGCCGTGGGAGGCTGTCCCCTGGGCAACAACTTCGAACTTTTCCAGTTTACCGCCTGGTCCGCGATCACGCTCTATCTTTTTGTGGGAGTGACATTTCGGTCGAGCCTGCTCGGGTATTTCACGGCCTGTTTGACGGCGGCCCTGACGTTCCTGTCGCTGTCCCTGCCTGCGTGGGACTCGACCCGCCGGGTCCACATCTTCGGACAGAATCCCTGGATCGAGTTTCATGCGGCCCTGGCGCTTTTCAGCTACGGCGTATTTGCGCTCCTGGCCCTTACCTCCGTCCTTTTCATCCTTCGCATCTACTCTCTCCAGTCGAAACGGATCGGCGGGTGGTTCTCCTTCCTGCCGTCCGTCCTCGACTTGGACCATATTGGCGTGCGGCTGCTTTGGGCCGGCGTCGTGCTCCTCGGAGCCTCTCTCGCGGTCGGCTCCGTTTACTGGCTTCGAGACCCGGCGAAGGTGGGTATCGGCATGCTTACCACCGCTTGGGTTTGGGTGGCCTACGCCGTAGCCTTGGCAATGCGCATCCGTGGCAGGCTCCTGGCCAAGCGGTTTGCGTGGACCTGCCTCGTTCTTTTCGCGGTGGCGCTTCTGTCCCTGCCCCTGGTCGATGCGAGCCGCCATCCCGCTCCCGCCGCAGAGGTCCGCTTCCCGCGCAATAACGCATGAGCGCCCCGGGAATATTTGTAATCGGAGCGAACCATCACCGGGCCCCCATCGAAGTGAGGGAGAAGCTCTCCCTCGGGGCCGAGAACGAGGCGGCGCTCCAGGCCGAACTGGCCGGGCTCCCCGGCCTTCGGGAGTTCGCCGTTTTGAGCACCTGCAACCGGATCGAGTTCTACGGGGTGGCCGCCGACGCCGAGGCCGCCGCCAAAGTGGAGGCGGCATTCTGCAACCGGCAGCATTTCGACGCGGCGGAATTCGGAAAATTTCGCATGGACCTGCGCGGTCGCGAGGTCCTTCAGCACCTGGTGGAGGTCGCGGTCGGCCTCGATTCGCAGATGCTCGGGGAGACCGAGATCTTCGGCCAGTTGAAGGAGGCGTACGCCGCCGCCCAGGCCCGAAAGTCGACGGGCCCCGTCCTCAACCGGGTGTTTCAGAAGGCGTTCCAGGCCGCCAAGCACGTGCGCTCCTCCACGGCCATCACGGTCGGCCAGGTGAGCGTTGCGAATGTCGCGGTCGAGCTCGCCCTCAACATTTTCGGGACCCTCGCCGAGGCGCGCATCCTCCTTCTCGGGGCCGGCGACATCGGCGAAAAGACGGCCAAGGCCTTCCAAAGCCGGGGGGCCGCCTCGCTGACCGTCTCCAGCCGGCATATCGAGCGCGCCGCTGAGCTTGCCGCCCAGCTCGGCGCCTCGGCCCTGCCCTTTGATCAACGGGAGGCTCGAATCGCGGATTTCGACGTCATTGTCTGCTCGACCGCCGCGCCAAACACGGTGGTCTCGACGGTCGCGACCGCGATGGCGATGAGGAAACGGCCCGCGCGTCCGCTTTTTTACATCGATCTTGCGCTGCCGCGCGACGTCGAGACAGGCGTTGCCGAAATTCAGAATGTCTTTCTCTACAACCTGGACGATCTAGCGAAGATAGCGGAGGAGAACCGCGCCGCCCGGGAAGCCGAAATCGCCAAGTGCCGGGCGCTGCTCTCCGAGCGCGTGGACGGCCTCTGGCGCCAGGTCGAGCACCAGCTTCCCTCTTCGGCCGGGCGGAACGGGACTTAGCCGAGGTGCCGTTCGAGCCAGTCGGCGGCCGTTCGGCCCGCGGGCTGGCTCAGCAATTCGCGGAGGCGGGAGGCCTGGAAGGCGGCCCTTTCGCGGCGAGCCGGATCGTTGACACATGCCGCCAGTTCGGCCGCCAGGGCTTCCGGCGTCGCCGCAGCCTGGATGTATTCGGGGTACATCGGCTCCTTGAGGAGCAGATTTGCCAGGCCCAGCCGGGGGACATTCACGAGCATGCGGCCCAGCCAGTAGGTGACCGGGTCGATCCGGAAGGCGATCGCACCGGGAATTCCGGCCAGGGCGCAGTGCATGGAGATGGTTCCGCTGCTGGTCAGAACGGCGGAGGCCGGCTGGGGTCCGGCGCCCGACACGCCCGGTGCCGTTGGATCGCCGTCCCCGCCGGCAGGGATCGCCGTAACATCGGCCGCCCCCGCGGCCGCGACGATCGAGCGCAATTGCGAGGCGACCTTCTCGCTCGGATAAAGGGCGACAGCCGGGCGGCCGCCAAATGCCCGGTGCGCAGCAAGAAGAACCGGGAAAAGCCGCGAGACCGCCGGAGCGCGGCTGCCGGGGAGCAGGAGAACGGGGCCGGACGGGGAATGGCGGACAGGCGGCCGGTAGTCCGGGGCCAAAAAGGGATGCCCGACGAACTCGACGGGCAGGTCGGTGTCTGCGTAGGCCTCCACTTCGAAGGGGAAGATGACCGCCATCGCGTCGAGGTTGCGCGCAATCGAGAATCGGCGGCCCGGGCGCGACGCCCACACCTGGGGGCTGATGTAGTAAAGGGTCCTGATCCCGCCCCACCCCTTGACGCTCAGGCCCCGCGCGCGCATCGCATCGGCAACCCGCAGATTGAAGCCGCCGTAATCGACAAATAGGACGGCGCGCGGGCGGTGCTCGCCGATCCATCGCAGGGTCTCCTCGAAAAGCGGGCGGAAAAAAGAGCGGTACCGCCGGATCACTTCGACGTATCCGATGACGGAGGAGCCCGTCAGGTCGATCAGCACCTGGGCCCCGGCCCCGGCCAGCGCCGGGCCGCCGAGAGCCGCGACCGAAAGCCCCGGAGAGCGCCGCCTCAGTTCGCGGACGACGCGCGCCGCATGGCCGTCGCCCGAGTGTTCGCCGGCGATCACAAGCAGGTCCACCCGGCCGCCGGCCGGCGGCTGAAACGGGAGGAACGGCTGTGCGGCTGTGCTGCCCATCGGGTCGTCAGTTCTTGCGCATCGCAGTTCGCGAAAGCCTTGCCGCCATTGCTACGCAGCAGCAGCCCTGATCTGCTCGGTGATCGTCAACGCAAGCTCGAGCGCCGACTTGCCCATCTGTGCGTTGAACTTGGGCTGCTTTGCGGCCGCAACGCTCTCGACAAAATGGGCCAGTTCCAGGGCCAGCGGCTCGCCCTTTTCGATCGGAATCTCCCGCACCGGCACCGAGCTGTAGTCGCCGGGCTTCACGAGCCCGATCTTCATTTTCAGGCCATAGGCGATGATGTCGCTTTTGCGGATGAGGTGTCCGGCCTGGTTCATGAAATCGAGCGAGAGGTAGGCGTCGTCCTGAAACAGGCGGATCTCCCGCGCCTTCTTGAGGCTGATGCGGCTGGCGCTGATGTTGGCGACGCAGCCGCTTTCGAAAAGGAGGCGCGCATTCGCGATGTCCTCCGTCTTCGAGAGGACCCTCACGCCCACGCTGTCGATCCTCTTCACGGGCGAGCGCACGAGGGCGAGCACGATTCCGATGTCGTGGATCATCAGGTCGAGGACGACGCCGACCTCCGTTCCCCGCAGCTGGTAGGGCGCCAGCCGCTCGGCGGTGATGAACTTCGGGCGGCTCACCTCCTTCTCGAGAAACGCCATCACCGGATTGAAGTGCTCGACGTGCCCGACCTGGACCAGGCGGGAATTCCGGCGGGCGGCGGCCATGACCTCTTCGGCCTCCTCCATGGTGGCGCAGAGCGGCTTTTCGATCAGAAGGTGGCAGCCCTTGGCGAGCAGCGGCACGGCCACCTGCGCGTGCAGGTCCGTCGGCACGACCACCGAGACGGCCTCGCAGGCGGCACCGAGTTCCTCGATCGAGGAAAACCTCCTGCAGTTGTGTCGGGCGCAAATTTCCGCGGCGCGGGCCTCATTGCGATCGAAGATGCCGGCGAGCTCGGCGCCGGGCAGCCCCGCATAGATGCGCGCGTGGTGCTGGCCGAGGGAGCCGACGCCCACGACACCGCAGCGGATTTTGGGTGATGCCATGGCGAATGATGGCGCGCGACCTAGGCCGGATTCAATACTCCAAGATGCAGCGCAAGGTGCCGCTTGGTTCGCGCGGCATAGCCCGCATTGTGGGTCACAAGGACCAGGGCCGTTCCCGTCTCCGAGCAGAGGCTGAGCAGCAGATCCATCACCGAATCGCCTGTCTGCTCATCCAGGTTCCCGGTGGGCTCGTCGGCCAGGATCAGGCGGGGCGAATTCATGAGGGCCCGCGCGACGGCCACCCGCTGGCATTCGCCCCCGGAAAGCCGGGAGGGCACGTGCGTGGCGCGCTCGGCCAGACCCACCCGCGCGACCAGCTCGTCGGCCCGGGCAAAGGCCGCGCGATCGGGCCGGCCGATGATCCTTCGGGCCATCAGCACGTTGTCCCGGGCGTTCAGCTCCGGGATCAGGTAATAGGCCTGGAACACCATGCCGACAAAACGCGCGCGTGCGCCGCCCTCCGGCGCAGCCGCGCCGTCCCACGCAATCGTTCCACCATCGAGCGAATCCAGGCCCGCGAGAAGATGCAGCAATGTCGATTTGCCCGATCCGGACTCGCCGCGGATGCTGACGCTTTCACCAACCCCGACATCGAGATCCACGCCGCGCAGCACTTCGAGCCGGCGGTCGCCGCTCAGATAGCTCTTGCGGAGCCCCCTTGCGCTTATGACGGGCTCACTCATTGCGAAGGGCCTCCGCGGGTTTCAAACGGGCGGCCATCGCCGCGGGAATGATCCCAGCCAGCGTCGAAAGGACGATCGCGGCGACAATGATGAAGACGAGGTCCCGGCCGTCGGTATGGGACGGCATCTCGCTGAACTGATAGAACCGCTCGAGGACGGCCTGGCTCCCGGTGAACTGCGTGACAAGGCGGACGAGGTCGTTTCGGAAATGGAGAAAGGTGAATCCCAGGATGAGGCCGCCCGCAGTCCCGACAACGCCGATGCAAACCCCCTGGAGGCAGAAGCAAAGGGCGATCGCCCGGCGCCCGGCTCCGAGCGCGCCCAACAGCCCGATTTCCCGGGTCTTCTTGAGGACAAGGACCAGCAGGAGGCTCATCGTCAGGAAGGCGGCCACGATCACGACGAAAAGGAGGATCACCGTCATGATGTTCTTTTCGAGCTGCAGCACCCAGAGGAAATCCTGCTCGACCTCAGCCCAGGACCGCGCCTTCAGCCCCATCCCCCTCGGCAGCGTCTTTCCCTCGTCGGCCCGAAGCGCCTCGTTGATGCGCTCCGCCGCCTGATCGGCATCGAGCCCCGGCGCAATCTTGACATTGACCCCGTGCACGGCGTGGCCCAGGCCGTAGAGGTCCTGCATCCTTCGAAGGGTCACTTTGACCGTCGAGCTGTCCAGCTGCTGGTGGCCGATCTCGAATATGCCGACCACCGTCAGGGCGGAGGGAAGCAGGAGCTCGTCGTCATTCTTCGCCTTTTCCATCGCGAGCGGCGTGTAGACCTCGACCTTGCTCCCGAGGCCCGCGCCGATCGAGCGCGCGAGCTGCGAACTAAGGATGATCGAGTCGTCGTCGAGGTTGTCGAGGGATCCCGCAATGATGTAGCGGCTGAGAGGGATCACCTGGCCAACCGAGTTGATGTCAATCCCCTGGATCGTCGGAAACGAGGGCCGGTCCTCGTTCGTGATCATCACGAACCCTTGCGCGAATGCGGTCGTGGCCACCACGCCCGGCACCTTTCGTATCGCCGACTCAACCTCGGCCGGATCGCTTATGAAGCCGGCCGCGCTGACCGTGACTTCGCCCTGCGTATCCACGATCTTCTGGCGAATCTCGTAGCCGAAGCCCCCCATGACGCTAAGGACGACGATGAGGAGCCCCACCCCCAGCGCGACGCTCACAGTCGAGACAACGGTGAAGAACAGCCGCTGGCCGCTGGAGAAAAGCTGCTTGAGAGCGAGATAGAGGTACCAGGGCATGGGCGCGGCTTCCGCGTCTTGACAAAATGTCCTACAGGTCGGTGATGGTCCTGTGCCGGGGCACAAGGGCCTTGATTATGACCCACGCGATCAGATAGCTCGACGCGCAGATGACGAACATGATCAGGTAGGCTTTCTGCGGAGTCTTGATGAAGGCATCGGTGAGCCCTCCGGCGAGTTTCTGCACCACGACGCCCCCGACGCCGCCAGCCATCGCGCCGATGCCGGTGACCGTGCCAACGGCCTTCTTCGGGAACATGTCGGACACCGTTGTAAAGAGATTCGCCGACCATGCCTGGTGGGCGGCCGCGGCGATGCAGATCGTTGCAACCGCCAGGATGGCCGCGTTGGCTCCGAAACGGCTCACGTTGCCGAAAAACTGGGTGGACAGGACGACCAGTGGAAAGACGGCGATCAGGAGCATGGCCCGCATGCGGGCCTTGTAGACCGGCATGCCCTTGTTGATAAAAGTCATCGGAATGCTGCCCCCGTAGACGCTGCCGACAATCGACACGCCATAGACGATGAAGGTCGGCAACCGGACCTGTGCCGTCGTCATCCCGAACTGCTTGCTCAGATAGTCGGGCAGCCAGAAGAGGTAGAACCACCAGATTCCGTCGGTCATGAACTTGCCGAAGAAGAAGGCCCAAGTCTGGCGATAGCCGAGCAGCTTCGACCACGGGATCTTGGCACGGTCTACAGCCCCATCCGGGGCGTGGGCCTCGTCCACGTCGCTGTGGATGTAGTCGAACTCGGCTTTCGAAAGCCGCTTCTGGTTGGCGGGGGTCTCGTAGAGCCAGAACCAGAAGATCAGCCAGATGAAGCCCACGGCACCGGTGAGGATGAAGGCCATCTTCCATCCTTTTTCATTGCCCCAGTGCACCAGACACCAGGGAACGAAGAGGGCGGCGACCATCGCCCCGACGTTCGAGCCGCTGTTGAAGATTCCCGTGGCCAGGGCCCTTTCGCGCTTTGGAAACCACTCGGCGACGGTCTTGATGGAGGCCGGAAAATTGCCTCCCTCGCCGATGCCAAAGGCGCTTCGCACAAGGATGTGCATGGCCACCAGGCGTCCCACAAATGCGTTCAGGATCCCGCAAACCGACCAGACAATGATCGACAGGGCCAAACCGAGCTTGGTCCCGATTTTGTCGATGACCCAGCCGGCGACGATCGTCATGCCCGCGTAGAACGCCGTGAAGAAGGAGGTCAGGTTGGCAAAATCCGTGTTTGACCAGCCAAACCCGCCCTGGGCCACCGGCGTGCAATAATATACCTTCAGGTAACTGATGACCTGCCTATCGAGATAGTTGAAGGTGGTTGAGAAGAGCAACAGCCCGCAGATGATCCAGCGATAGCTGCTGAGGGCGGGCCGGGGGGCGGACGGGCTTGACGTCATGGGATTTTGTTCCGGCAGAGCCGGAACCGACATAAGACAGCGAAAAGCAAGAAGCGGAAAGCGAAAACTTCCGGCGCTGTCAGTCTTCGCGCCCCGCCGGCCGCAGCTGCGGAAACAGGATCACGTCGCGAATGCTCTCTGCGCCCGTAAGCAGGATGCACAGGCGGTCGATCCCGACTCCCATGCCACCGGCCGGCGGCATGCCGTGCTCGAGGGCGAGGAGAAAGTCCTGGTCGATGCTCTGCTTTTCCTCCCCCGCCTGCTGCTCGAACATCGCGCGCCGCGCGTCGGGGTCGTTCTGCTCCGAATAGGCCGGGGCGATCTCCATCCCGCCGACGCAAAGCTCGAACACATCGAGTGTCGACGGGTCCGCGGGGTTCACCTTTGCGAGCGGGCAAAGCTCCTTCGGCAGGTTGAGGACGAAGGTCGGCTGGATCAGGTTCGGCTCGATCCGCTTCGAGAAGATCTCGTTGGTGATCTCGAAGTCCTCCCATTGGGGCTCGATCTTGAGCCCGAGCTTTTCGGCGGCGGCCGCGTGCTCGGCCTTGCTGCGGCCAAACCAGTCCGGATCGCCCGTCTCGGCGCGGATCAGGTCCTTGTAGGTCGCCTCCCGCCACGGGCCTGAAAAATCGATCTCCTGCCCGCTCGCGGCATGCTTGATCTTCGAAGTTCCGAGGACGCCCCCGCAAAGCGCCGTGAGCAGGTCCTTGATAAGCGCCATCATTCCACGGTAGTCGCTGTAAGCCTGGTACACCTCGAGCATCGTGAACTCGGGATTGTGGCGCCGGGAAATGCCCTCGTTCCGGAAATTCCGGCCGATTTCATATACCCGGTCGATGCCCCCGACGAGCAGGCGCTTGAGATACAGCTCAAGCGATATGCGAAGGAAGAAATCGACGCCGAGCGCATTGTGGCGGGTCACGAACGGCCGGGCCGCCGCGCCGCCTGCGACCGACTGGAGGACGGGCGTCTCCACCTCGATGAACTGCCGCTCGTCGAGAAAGCGGCGGATCGCCGCGACGATCCGGGAGCGCAGGAGCAGCCGGGCGCGCGACTCGGGATTGACGATCAAGTCGAGGTAGCGCTGGCGATAGACCTGTTCGGCGTCGGTCAGGCCGTGCCATTTCTCCGGCAATGGCCGAAGCGCCTTTGCCACAAGCGTGACGGCTTCGGCCCTGACGGTGATCTCCCCGGCCTTGGTCTTGAAGAGGGTTCCGCGGGCGCCGACGATGTCGCCAATGTCCAGCTTCTTGAAAGCCGCGTAGGCCTCGTCCCCCATGACATCCTTCCGGACGTAGAGCTGGATCTGTCCCTGCTGGTCCAAGAGCTTGACGAACTGGCTCTTGCCCATGTCTCGGATCACCGTAAGCCGGCCGGCGACGGCTACCGGAACCGTGTTGTCCTGCCCCTCCACGTAGGCCTTGAGCGCGTCGCCGCTGAAGTGCGTGGGGGCAAAGTTTGCACGGAAAGGATCGGTGCCGCCCGCCCGCAGCTCGGCCAGCTTCTGGCGCCTGACGGCATGCTGGTCGTGGGTGATTTCACTCGGTATGTCGCTCATGAAACAGGCGAGCCTGAACCGGCGCGCGGCCCGGGCGCAAACCGAAACTCGGGGAGAGACTGCCTAGGGAGAACTGAGCCGGGAGCGGGCGGCCGCAAGGTCGAGCCCCTGAATTTCGACCAGTTTGTGCCGCGAAGTGCTTCCCCGGGCGACTCTTACATCGCGGGAATGGAGGCCCATGCGCCCGGCGAGGACCTCGCAAAGGGCTTCGTTCGCCCGGCCGTCCACAGCCGGAGCACGGACCCGAATCTGCAATTCATCGCCCTTCCAGGGGCCGACCCGGTCGGCCGATGCGTTCGGCGTCACCTTGACTGACACCCTGCAGGAGGGCATGCGACGAGAGTGTCCTCTCGTGCGGTCCGGTCAAGGCGCGGCACGGCCGCGTATGTGACTGGTTTGGCAGACCTGCAGCTTGAAGGGCCATGCGCTCCATCCCCACCGAAAGGGCGCCCCCGCGGGTGCAGGGGCCGGTCGTGCGGCCGGCGATGCTGGAATTGTGACCCAGGATGGGAATGTGAACCCCGCCGCAAAGGCGGGAATTGCGTTCGACACTCTTGCGGCTTTCTTGGGTGCATGTCATCCGCTTCCGGCGCCCTTGCGCACGAGACTCTCGACTGGGGCCGGACCCATCATGAGGCGGCCTTCCACCGTCAGCAGGACCTGGTCGCGCAGCGGATCGCGGGCGCAATCGGCGACACCCTGGTCTTTACCGAACACGAACCGGTCTTCACCCTCGGCGTCAGGCCGGGATCCGAGAAGCACATCGTCTGGGACGCTGTCCGGCTCGCGGGAGCCGGGGTCGAGGTGGTCAAGACCAACCGCGGGGGCGACGTGACCTACCACGGCCCGGGCCAGGTGGTCGGCTATCCGATCGTCAGCCTTGCGCACCGACCCGACCTGCACGCCTACCTGCGCTTCCTGGAGGAGGTCCTCATAAATTCCCTCGGTTCCCTCGGGCTCGCCGCGGGCCGGCGTCCGGGACAGACCGGGATTTGGCTTGGCACCCGCAAGATCGCGGCAATCGGGGTGGCTGTCCGCCGGTGGGTGACCTACCACGGCTTCGCCTTGAACGTGAATCCGGACCTGAGCCATTTCGCCGGCATCATTCCGTGCGGGATCCCGTCCAAGGACGGCACCGTGACCTCGATCCAGGCCGAGCTTGGCCGGGCACCCGGCTCCGCCGAGGTGAAGAGCGTCCTGGCTGCCGAATTCTGGGCCGGCTGGGATCGCTTCAATGGGGCGAATTGGAAGGCGGGCGAAAAATAGGGTCCGGCGCCCCGCCAAAATGCGCCTTTGATTTCAGCGGCGATTTGTGAAAAATGGCGCCGTGGATCCGATGGACACGACACGCAAACCTTCCTGGCTCAGAGCGAAACTGCCGACAGGCCCCGGCTACACGGCGGTCAACCGGCTCGTGAACGATCAGAGCCTTCACACGGTTTGCCAGAGCGCGCACTGCCCGAACCTCGGCGAGTGCTGGTCGCGGGGAACGGCGACCGTCATGATTCTCGGCAACATCTGCACCCGCTCCTGCAACTTTTGCGCGATCCAGACCGGCCGGCCCACGGAGCTCGATCTCGGGGAGCCCGCGCGCGTGGCGGAGGCTGTCGCCGCGATGAACCTGCGCCACTGCGTCGTGACCAGCGTGGCCCGCGATGAACTGGAAGACGGCGGCGCCTCGGTGTGGGCCGCAACCGTCCGCGCCATCCGGCACCGCAACCCGCGCACGGCAATCGAGGTCCTCGTTCCCGATTTCAAGGGAAAGGTGGAGGACGTGGACACCGTCCTCGCCGCCGGCCCCGATATCTTCAACCACAATGTCGAGACGGTCGAGCGCCTGCAGAAGCCGGTCCGGGTGCAGGCCCGCTACGACCGGTCGCGAAGTGTGCTCCGGCACGCGAAGAGCCGCGGCTTCACGATCAAGACGGGGATCATGCTGGGGCTTGGCGAGCGCCGCGAGGAGATCGAGCAGACGCTGCGCGACCTCGCAGGCGACAAGGTCGACATCCTGACGATCGGCCAGTATCTGCGGCCCACCCTCTCACACCTGCCCGTGGACCGGTGGGTGCCGCCAGAGGAGTTCCTGCACTGGAAGCAATTCGGGCTGTCCATCGGTTTCGGCGTCGTTGAAAGCGGGGCCCTGGTTCGCTCGAGCTATCACGCCGACGAGCAATCGCTCAAGTATACGGGCGAAGCCCACCTCAATTCCGCGAACAGCCTGGCGCCGGCCTGAACGGACAGCCCGCCTGTTTAGGCGTGAGTTCGGCCGCGTTCGCCGTTATATAAAGACGGCATGAATACCCGCAGCGAAATCGTTTCGAACTGGTTGCCGAGATATACGGGGGTTCCGCTCGATAAGTTCGGTGAGTATATTCTCCTGACGAACTTCCAGAACTATGTCGACCTGTTTGCCCAGTGGCACAAGGTCCCCGTCATGGGCCGGGACAGGCCGATGCCAAGCGCCACCGCCTCCGACATCACGATCATCAATTTCGGGATGGGCAGCGCGACGGCGGCCACGGTCATGGACCTGCTGAGCGCGCTGCCCCCCAAGGCCGTCCTTTTCCTGGGAAAGTGCGGAGCGGTGAAGCACCGGGGCCAGATCGGCGACCTTATCCTTCCGATCGCCGCGATCCGCGGCGAGGGAACGAGCAACGATTACTTTCCCCCTGAGGTGCCCGCCCTCCCGTCGTTCGCCCTCCAAAAGGCGATCTCGACAACGATCCGCGACCATTCCCGGGATTACTGGACCGGCACCATCTATACGACGAATCGCCGGGTGTGGGAGCACGACGATGACTTCAAGAAATACCTGAAGAAGGTGCGCACTCTCGCGGTCGACATGGAGACGGCGACCATCTTCATGACCGGTTTCTTCAACGAGATCCCGACCGGGGCCCTGCTGCTCGTATCGGACCAGCCCATGCTGCCGGAGGGCATCAAGACGAGCGAGAGCGACAAGAAGGTGAGCGAGAACTATGTCTCAGACCACTTGCGGATCGGGATCGACGCCCTCGAGCAGCTCATCAACAAGGGCCTGACCGTGAAGCACCTGAAGTTCTAGGTTGCGGCCGGCCACCAGCGGTAAAGGAAGAAATAGACGAGGACGCCCGTCACCGAGACATAGAACCAGATCGGGAAGACGAATTTGGCCCAGGCCTTGTGCCGGGCGAAATCCCCCCGCAGGGCGAAGATGAAGGTCCGCGGAACGAGATAAGCGATGCAGGCCGCCAGGATGATGTGCGAGGTGAGCATCGGGAAATAGACGGCCCGGATTAAGCCCGTTCCGCCAAAGGGCGTGTGAAAGCCCCGCCGCAGCGTGTGGTAGGTCAGGTAACCCGCGAGGAATAGGGTCGAGAACACCGCGGCCGAAAGCATGCATTTGCGATGGGCCTCCTTCCTCCCCCGCTTGATGCAGACAAAGCCGGCGGAAATGAGCACCGTCGCGATCCCGTTCATGGTCGCGTTGAATGCGGGAAGTTGCAGGACAGTCATCGTTCGGAGGACATTCAGAAGAAGAACATTCGATCCACCACCAGCGCCCCGAGCGTGACCGGCAGGTACGCTATCGAGGCCAGAAAGAGCTTCCGGGCCGCGACATCGCGGCCCGAGACGCGCAGGAAGACGACCGCGCGCCAAAGGAACCAGGCTCCCGCGATACCTGCGACCGCGGCATACGCTGCCGAGTCCTGGTGCAGGAACACCGGCATCAGGCTGATCGCGACAAGGAGCAGCGTGTTGAAGAAGGACCAGCGGGCGGCCACGCGCCCAGATTCGTCGGTCACCGTGGGCATCGGGAAATGCACGGCCGAATAATCCCTGCGGTAGATCCAGGCGAGCGCCATGAAATGCGGCATCTGCCAGAAGTAGAGCAAGCCGAACAGGATCCATCCAAGCGACGAAACGCCCCCCTGAGCCGCGCTCCAGCCGATCAGCGGCGGGAGGGCGCCTGCGATGGCGCCGATCTCCGTGCTCCACCTCGACCAGCGCTTGGCCGGCGTGTACCAGCCGAGGTACGTGAGGATCGTCAAAAGGGTGAAAAGGGCGGCCAGCGGGCCCGTCCCGGCGAACATGATCATGAGGGCGGCAATGCACATGAGCGAACCGAGGACGAAGGCAGACCCGGTCGAGATCTTGCCGGAGGGAATCGGCCGGTGCGAGGTGCGCTGCATCTGCGCGTCGGTGTCAAATTCGAGCCACTGATTGAGCGCCGCGACGCCGCCTGCGGCAAGGGAAGTCCCGGCGATCACGCACAGGAGGCGGGTGCCGTCCCCCGGGGAGCGAACGGCCAGGTAACCGGCAAGGGCGGTCAGAACCGACAGCAGGCTGAGCCGCGGCTTGGTCAGCTCTAGGTAGTCGGAAAACCGGGCGCTTCCGCTCATGGACAGGGTTCCCGATCTCATCGCTCCCATTTCGTCTCGATCCGGTCGCGGTGCGCGAACCAGGTCAGCCAGAAGGCGGTCGCCAGAACCAGGGCCCCCACCAGTACGTGGGCGGTCGTGATGGCCGGATCGCGGTACGTCCGGATTATCGCAGCCCCGAGTAGAATCTGCAGGGCGAGGAGGCTGACCAGAAATGAGGCGGCGGGCCGCAAAAAGAGGGGCGCCGCCCGCTCCAGCCAAATCTTCGCGGCGAGCCAGACGAGGCCAACGGCCAGAATGCAGGCCATCACCCGGTGCGCGAATTGAACCGCCACCTTGAAACTCCAGACGGCCGGAAGGAGCCCGCCGTCCGGCGTCGACCAGGGAAAGCTCGGGATCGCCAGACCCGCGTTGTTGTGACGCATGATGGCGGCGATCGTAAGCTGGATGAAAAGCAGGAGGACGCAAATCCGGCCAAGCCGTCGCATGCCCCCCGAAACGGCAACGGGCCTTTCGATCCATGCCCTGGAGCAGGCCGCCGCAATCGCGATCAGGAGGCAGACATAGATCTGCGCGATCACGCCGTGCGGGATGCGAAGCATCTGACCCAGCGTCATTTCAAAGCCGGGGACCTTGACCGGGTCGAGGAGGACCCGCAAACCCCCAACGATGCCCTGGAGGATCACCAGGCCGATTGCCCAGGCTCCCATCCTTCGCAGCCAGGAGCGTACCTCCCGCAGCCAAAGCCAGACTCCGAGGACGACCGTGATGAGTCCCATCGTCGATGCGCTCAGCCGGTGGGAGTGCTCGGCGAACATCGACACATTGCTGAGCCACCCTGAAGGATTGAGCGAACCATTGGAAAGGGGCCAATCCGGAAAGGCCATCCCGGCATTGATGCTCGTCGTGAACGCGCCAAGGGTGACCAGGACAAAGACCCAGGCGCTTCCAAGGGC
>Ga0181529_10004590_pt1 | contig 14878 bp, 7 predicted proteins | sample PEATcosm2014_Bin_36_FD_119763 | JGI IMG/M metagenome (GOLD analysis project Ga0181529, IMG submission 119763) | Peatland microbial communities from MTU Mesocosm Facility, Houghton, MI, USA - PEATcosm2014_Bin10_30_metaG | ecosystem: Environmental > Terrestrial > Soil > Wetlands > Peat | place...
ACGCTGTTTTATGTGGGGCAGGTTGGCAACCTGCGGCCGAGTGGTACTCGGCCTGCCGACCAGCATGCAAATGCCGACCAGGCCGAGTACCACTCGGCCGCAGGATACCATCCTGCCCCACAACGGAATCTTGCGAGACTCAATCGATACCGGGTTGTGGGAACAGTAAGTGGACTGGATATCGAGCGCCCCCCTCGCGACTCCGCGCCAATCCAGGCGGCTTCCTCCAGGTGCGGTCTGGGGTCGGTTGTTCGAGTCGCTCGGCAGATAGAAACGGCCCTTATGATGGCTTATACTCGATAATCGAAAGCAAGCCAATACGGACATCCTGGCTGCCGATCTCCCGCCCTGTTCCAGGCGGACAGAAAGGGACGACGAGTATGACGAGCGAAAGATCTTTGGTGGCGCCGCGGGTTTGGGGCTTTAGGGCAATATCGGCACTGGCGATAATCTGCACCTCCTATGGACTTGGCGGGCTGCGCGCCTCCGAGGCCACGCGAGATGGCAAGCGGCAGGCGGCGTCCACCGCGCCGGCCGTTCCGGGGGACCCGCCCCGCTCTCTCGCATTGTCCACGAGCCGCGCGGAAGCCAAGTTCATGAGCGTGCCCTTGAGTTTCGAGCCGAACCAGGGCCAGTTGGACTCCACGGTGCAGTTCCTCTCGCGCGGTTCCGGTTACGCGCTCTTCCTCACTCCCGGCAAAGTCGTCCTGAACCTGGAGCGGCAACTGCCGGCATCGGCGGCCTCCGTCGATACGCTGCGCATGAGCCTGATCGGCGCAAATCCCCGGGCCAACGCTGTCGCGCAGGCCCGGCAAGCCGGCGTGGTGAACTACTTCATCGGCAATGACCCAAAGCAGTGGCGCTCCGGCATCCCAACCTATGGCAAGGTGGAGTATTCCCAGATCTACCCCGGTGTCGATCTGGTCTTCTACGGTAATCAGCGGCAGTTGGAGTACGACTTTGTCATCGCTCCCGGCGCCGACCCCGGTTGCATCGCCTGGCGGATCGACGGTGCCCGCCCCAGCGTCGATGCGGCTGGCAATTCGGTCATGCACGCGCCCCATGGTCCGGCCACCTTCCGGAAGCCGGTGGTGTACCAACTGGATGGAGACAGTAAGACGCGCATCGAAGGCTGGTACGCGGTGGCCGGCAACGAATTGCGCTTCCGGCTTGGCTCCTACGACCATTCCCGGGCGCTGATCGTCGATCCCGTGCTCAGCTATGCCAGCTATCTTGCCGGCACCGCCAGCGATCGCATCGGGTTGCCGACCGGTCCGGGTGTCGCTCAGGTCGGTGTTTCGCAAGGCCTGGCAGTGGACGCCGCGGGCAGTATCTATGTGGCGGGCAGCACTTACTCCCTCGACTTCCCGACCAAGAACCCTTATGAAAGCGCGCCTCCGGCAAAGCAGTTTGGCGGCGTCACCGTGACTCCCGGGGAATGGCCTTCGGCTTTCGTAACGAAATTTAGTCCGGATGGCAGTTCGCTGGTTTACTCCACCTATCTGGGAGGCAACTACTCCGACTACATCTTCGCCATAGCGGTGGACTCCAGTGGCAGTGCCTACGTGACCGGTGAGACAAGCTCGACCAGTTTCCCGGTAACCTCCGGAGCGTACCAGACAATCTGCGACCCGGCTCCCAACAATACGGGGCCGTCCGCCGGGGCGGCAAGCTGCAATTCCGCCAACGTTTCCGCATTTGTGACCAAGCTGAATCCCGCCGGAACCGGCATTGTCTACTCCACATTTCTGGGCGGGTACGCGTACGCCTACGCCAATTCCATTGCCGTGGATAGCGCCGGCCGGGCCTACATTGCGGGCAATGAGCAGGAGTATTGCTCCACGCAATATGCGTACCAAGGCTGCTTTCCCACCACCGGCGGAGCGGTGATCGGGGGCAATTCAACCGGCGGAGGCTCGCCCCAATACGCCTTCGTTGCGGCCTTCGACCCCACCGGCTCCAAGCTGCTCTATTCCACTATGTTCGGCGACATGAATGGATTTGCGTGCACCCACGGCTGCGGTAGCACCTGGGCCACCGGCGTCGCCGTGGATGCCAACGGCTATTTCTACCTGGTCGGCGAAACCCAGGCCGGCAAGCTACCGACCACCGCCGGCGTGTATCAACCCACCGGTGCTCCTCTCGATACCAATGGAGCCTATGTGTTGGCCGGCCGCGGCTTCATTGCCAAGTTCAATCCCGTCACTTCCGCCGCCGGAGCAACGCTGGCCTACGCCACTTACCTTGGCGGGCAGACTGCGAATACCAGCGACTATATCAGTGGCATCGCTATCGATAGCGCCAGCGATGCCTATGTCGTCGGATACACGAATTCGACCGATTTTCCCGTGACTAGCGGCGCTTACGGTACTGTCTGCGCGCCCAATGGCGGGACCTGCGCGGCAGCCCATGTGACTAAGCTGAATCCCAGCGGCACGGCCATCCTCTGGTCCACCTATGTGGGAGGCAGCAAGAGCGATGGCAGCGACGCTTTGTACTTTACGGGGCCTATCCAATTGGACGGGAAGGGGAACGTTTATATCATGGGGCAAGCCGGATCCACTTTCCCGTTGATCAATCCGGTCGAGCCCGCTGTAAGTGGCGGGGCCATGGAGGTGTTGGTGGCCGAACTGGATTCCGCGGGCGCCAACCTGCTGTTCTCCACGCGTATCGGGTCCGGGGGACTCCAGACCTCATATCCAGCCGGGTTGGCAGTGGACTCCGCCGGAGACATCTATCTCGCCGGCAATACCATCGGCCCCGGCCTGCTCACCACTCCCGGCGCATTTCAGACGACCGCCAGCAGCAGCGCCTGCTGCTACCACGGCTTTGTCGCCAAGATCGCGGCCACATCGGCTCCGCAAATCACCGTGACGGGAAATTCGAGTGCCGTGTTCAATGCCGCCACCTTGCAGACCGGCGGGATCGCTCCCAACGAATTCATCACCTTGAAGGGCACCGGGCTCGGCCCGGCCACCGGGTCTTCCGGGCTGACCACGCAACTGGCGGGCTCCAGCGTCTCCATAGGCGGGACAGCGGCCTATCTGACTTATGCCCAGGATGGGCAAGTCAACGTCCTGGTGCCATTCGGCGTGTCGGGTTTGCAAAATACCACCATCCAGGTACAGTTCAACGGCGTGAAAGGCAACACCGTAACCGTCCCTGTCGCCGCCTCCTCGCCTGGAGTCTTTACCCAGGCTTATGGGCCCGGCCAGGCATGGATAGCCAACCAGGATAACTCGTTCAATTCCGCTTCCAACCCCGCAGCCCGCGGCACGTACGTCGCATTCTGGCTAACCGGACAAGGCATTGTCAATACCACGCTCGCCGATGGCACTCAACCCTCCGGTCCTATTTATCCAACTCCCATGCTCCCGGTGAGTGTGAGCCTCGGAGGCGTTGCGGTTCCCGCCGCGAATTTAGCATTTGATGGCCTGGTGTATTCCGGGGAGGTGCAGATTAATCTGCTCATCCCGGCCAATGCTCCCACCGGCAGCGCGGTCCCACTGGTTGTTACCATTGGCGCGGCGTCCTCCCGGTCCGATGCGACCATTGCCATCAAGTAAGTTCGCTCGCCATGCCGGCCGTACCTTCGTGTCTCGGAAGCGGCGTGACCCTATTGAAAGCGCCCCGGCGGAAGTGTTTGAGTCCGACCTTCTCACAGCCCACTTCGACGTGGTGGCGCACGTGTGAGTGCGCAATGCCACTTACTTTTCCCAATACCGGAAATACTGTGGAATTTGTGGGGCAGGCTGACAGCCTGCCCCACAAAAGACCGCGTGCGAGACTCAATCAATACCGGTGTCCGATTGTGGGATAACTGTGGCATTGCGTATGAGTACGTGCGCCACAGAGTCCGGCATTTCGACCTGTCAGTGGCCCGCTGCCCGGGCTGGAAGGCCTAGCCGCGTGCAAAGAGCCTGGAAATCCGCATCGCCCCGAAGCGAGTCGAAAAGCGGATTAACGCCGATGAAAAGTACGTCGGTTACGTGGGTATCGGCCGCCTGTCGCAGGCATTCGATCGCCTGTTTCCTCTCGCCGAGTCCGACGTGAACCATCGCCAGCGCCACGGCGGCGGTGCCGTCGCTTTTCTGTGCCGATTCCAATTCCGTCAGGATCGACCTTGCTTCGTTGAGCCGCCCCGCGCGTCCCAACGCGTTTCCCAGAGGGCCGAGAATCAAGTCGGCGCTCTCGCCCGCCCGTGCCCTGGCCTTTTCGAACGCGTCGATCGCTTCGGCGTACCTGCCCGTCTCAGCGTCACAAAGAGCCATCACGCTTTGCGCGGGAAAAAACTGCGGATCCATCTCCACGTGCCGGCGCGCCACGCGGACCGCCTCGTCATAGCGGCGCGCGCAATAGAGCGTGGTGGCCATGTTATTGGTAGTCAGGATCGAGATGGGATCGAGCTGTTCGGCCGTCTTGAGGTGCTCGATGGCTTCGTCGAAACGGCCCAGCGCCATGAGTTCCAGCGCGAAACTCCTATGCCCCGCGGCGTAGCTCGGATTCAGATCGAGGGCGCGGCGGTAATCCCGCTCCGCCGCCGGCCAATCGAAATCGTGAGAGTAACTCAAGAGGGCCCGTGCCTGATAGGTTTCGGGAATCGTGTCGTTCAATGCGAGCGCTCGCCGCGCCGCTTCCCGGCTCTTGGCAACCTCGTCCGCCACGCGGCCCTCGAGGTGAAACGCCATGTTGGCATGAACGGAAGCCAGCGAGGCCCAGGCCTCCGCGAATTGGGGATCGGCTGCGACCGCCCGTTCGAAGTAGGGAACGCTCTCGGCGCCCGCGTGTTGCCAATTGTTGGCTTTCAGGTAGCGCCCCTGCCAATAGGCCTCACGGGCTTCCGGCGGTGGCGTATGGAGGGGAGCAGTCCGGGCAATGGGCCGTACTCCAAGTACATTGGACACCGCCAACAGAATCTCGTCCTCCACCTTCTGGAGATCTCCGGCCTGTCGTTCGTAACCTTCCGCCCACAGGTGGTACCCTTGGCGCGCGTCGATCAACTGGGCGGTGACTTTGACTCTGCCCTTCTCTTCGCGGAATCCGCCTTCGAGCACCGCAGCCACGCCGAGGTCCCTGCCAATCTTCCGGATATCCTGATTCTTACCGCGAAACTGAAAGGCCGAAGTGCGCGCGGCCACACGCAACTCGCGAACCTGGCCGAAGCGCGTAGTCAGGTCTTCGACGAAGCCATCGGCCGCGTAATCGCCATCGGCGCCGCCGGTCAAATTCAGAAACGGCAATACCGCGATGGATCGGAGACCGGCTCCGCTCAGCGCCGGCCGCACTGCGAAGAACCACCACGCGAATCCGCAGAGCGCCAGCGCCAACGCGCCTGCAAGAGCGAACCGGGTAAACGGAAATCGCCCGGCGCGAAGGGTGCGAAAGACCGGTACGTACGATCCTTTGGGGATCTCGATGACCACCGGATCGCCGCTGCCTTCCCCCGAGTAGTACTCGTTCAGACGCGCCCGCAGGTTGCGTGCCTCCGAACGGACCACGGAATCTGTCCGTGGGTCGAACGAACCGGTCCGCCCGAACACCTCCACCGCCAGGACGGATTCCTTGACCCCGTCTTGGCGGCCCGCGAGGCTCTCCTCCACCACAAATTGCAGAAATCGGCGGTGCCGCTCCGAGGCCGCAAAGCCCCTGGAGGAGAGCAACTTGTCAAGTTCGGATCGAACAGACTCCGGGGAGGCCGAAGGGTGCCCTTCCGCGCTCCGTCGAACCGGGAAAAGCGACATGAAACACTCTTTATCCCCCATTATCTTCTCATGATTCCGTGCGACTGCAAACCCATAACTTTCTGTGCGTTACGGCAGGTGCGCACCCCTTTCGACTTGTGTGCGGAGAGCATTGCCTCTAGAGTCGGACCGATCCCGCAGCGACAGCAGGCGGCCACATCGCTTCGGGAGCGTCGGTGGTCCATTGGCATCGCGTTTGTGCCGCCCGGAGGAACTATATGTCATGCACGATGTCATGCACGAAATTGGCGACTGCCGCCGCGCTCATGGCCGCTTCGCTTGTGGCTGGCCAGGCGGCCAACCAGGTGATGTACACGGTCACGCCCCTAAAGCTGGTCTCGAATGGCTACCAGAGCGTGGCCAAAGGACTCAATAACCAAGGGCAAGTGGTTGGCTGGGCCTCGATGGGCCCCAATAGCAAGAGCGGTGTCGCTTCTCACGCGTACCTCTACAGTGGGGGCGTGATGCACGACCTCGGCACGTTCGGCGGCACCTCCAGTTCCGCCAATGGCATTAACAACAACGGCGAAGTGGTGGGTAATGCGTACTATCCAGCTCAATCCATAATCGGCAACGTCATTGTCTACAACCTGGAGCACGCGTTCTACTACCACGGCGGATCGTTGATCGATCTGACGCCACTCAGCGATTACTACAGTAACGCCAACAGCATCAACGACAGCGGCCAGATCGTGGGCGGGTATAACGACCCGAATGGAAGCGGGTTTGACCATGCCTTTCTCTACCAGAATGGTTCGCTTACAGACTTGGCCCCGAACGACGGTACGGGCCGGAGCAGCGAGGCTGCGATAATCAACGCCAGCGGCCAGGTTGTCGGCAGAATGCTTACTTCCCCAGCCTATAACTCATGGTATGGCTTCTATTGGAGCAACAACGCAATCAAGACTTTCCTTCCAGCACCCTCCGGCGACTATAACCGGATTAACGGCATGAACGATGCGGGCCAGGTAGTCGGCGGAGGAATAGGTCAGGCGGGGAGCACCACGATGTACCCGTTCCTGTACGACGGCAATAACCTGACATACCTGTTTAACACCTATGGGGCGGCCACCGCTATCAACAATGCCGGCCACGCGGTGGGATGGTACTCCAGTGCCGACTCGACTACCCAGACCGGTTTCCTCTTGAACGGCGGTACATACACCTACATGAATGCGTTAGGAGCCGACGGCAGCGGCAATAGTTGGCTGGAACCAAACGCCATCAACCGTTTCGACCAGGTTGGCGGAGTAGGTATGAATGTCAGTGGCGCCTATCGCGCCTTTGTCGCTTACAACGGGGTAGTTACGGACCTCAATACGCTGGTCGATCCTTCGCTGAACCTGGTTCTGTACAACGTGGATCATATCAACGACGCCGGGCAAATGACAGTCGCCGATTACTACAATGTCGAATACCTGCTCACGCCCGTGCTGAGTGTGGCTTCCTCTCATACCGCGAACTTCTCTCCCGGCCAGCAGGGTGCAACCTATAGCGTTACGGTTACCAACAGTGCCACGGCCCCGGCCACCAACGGTACGATCACAGTGGCCGAGACAGTGCCGGCGGGCGTCACGCTGGTCTCGATGAATGGATACGGCTGGACTTGTCCAGGCGGAAACACCTGCACCCGTACCGACACGCTGAGTCCCGGTTCGAGTTATCCGCCCATCACCGTCACGGTAAACGTCGCTGGCGGAGCGGTTTCCCCTCTGGTCAATTGGGTGAGCGTGTCGGAAGGCGGAGTCCGGCTCGCCAATTCGAGCGACAGCACCGTAATTCAGGGGTCGGGCGCCTCGACGACCACCGCGTTCAACGTAGGTGTGACCTATAGCCCCAGCGGCCAGAACGTTACCCTGACTGCGAACGTTACCAGCACGGCCGGAACGGTGAATGGCGGCACGGTGACATTCAGTGTGGCTGGTTTTGCGAATGCACCGTCCGGAACGGTAACCAACGGCGCCGCGAGCGCCACGCTGACGCTTCCTGCAGGCCTGGTCGTCGGCAGTTACGCCATCACGGCGACGTTCGGCGGGACAACCGGAATTGGCGGCAGCAGCGACAGCACGAAGGCGCTTCTGGTATCCCCGGCAACGCCGGTTATCACCTGGCACAACCCACCCGACGTTCAGTTCGGCTCCGCACTAGGGTCTGGTCAGCTCGACGCGACGGCGAACGTGTCCGGCACCTATGTCTACTCGGAGCCGGCAGGGACAGTGTTGCAGCCGGGCACGTATACCCTCGGCGTGCAGTTCACGCCCCTGGACACCGTCGATTACCTATCAGCCACGGCATCGGTGGTGCTCAACGTTCTGGGGACGACGAACCGGTATACTTATCCGAATTTTGTCCTGACGCGTTCGCTGTCCCGCGGTTATAGCAACGGCGCCGCGATTAACTGTCCCGACTGCGTCGTAGTGACGGTCACCCTGACCAACATAGGCGGCCAGCCGCCAGGCGCGGGGAACACTTACCCTACCGCCTCGTTTTGGCCCGGCACCAAAATGGGCACAACGCCGCCGTGGATTTACGACACCGCATTCACGTCGGGGCCGCCCAATTACAACCAAGGGATTCCGCCGGGCGCGTCTGCGCAGGCGAAGGCGGTCTGGCTCGGGTCGGGTTACCCCAGCGGCGGCAGCGCTGTGCTGACGATCTGGACGAATTGGACCATCGACACGTGCGGCAGCGGCCAAGTCATTCCGAACGGTTGCTACTGGAACGACTATGTTGGCGGTACATCGCGAGTGATACTGCCCTAGCGCCGCGGAGAACGCCATGAAATACATCGGTCTTTCCATCTTGGCCACGGCCCTGCTGGCCGCCTCCACGGCGCGGGCGGGCACCATAACCATGACCCTGGATTCGCCCGTCCTCTATGGCAATCCCGGAGCTGTTCTCGCCTACGCCGGGACCCTTACCAACACGACCGGCGCCACCGTATGGCTGAATGCAGACAATTGCAACCTGCCGACGGGAATTGGCCCTAGCGCGTTTGACGACACGCCGTTTTTCACCAACGCGCCCTTATTCCTCGCGGCCAACGGGACCTCGGGAGACATCGGCCTGTTCGACATCACGATTCCAGCCGGACTGGCGAACGGCACATATCCTGGAGGCACTTTCATGGTCCTGGGCGGCGCCGACGACAGTTCGCAGGACATCCTGGCGTCGGTCGCCTTTACCGTAGGAGTCGGCCCGCAGCCCACTAACGTTCCCGAGCCGGGCACCCTGCCGCCGTTGGCCGCCGGCTTAGTGGCCGGGGGTTTGGCGATCGCCATCAAACGATGCGCAGCGCTGCGAGCCGGGTAGGCCCATCCCGACGCCACGTACTCTGTCGGCCTGGACCGCTGCCGGGCAGATAAGAAGACAAACTTGCAAGGTTGACTGTTTGTCTGATGTCCTGTAATCGCCATGCAGCGAGACTCGCTCGACACCGCCGTCGTCGAATTCACCCAGGCCGTCGGTCTCCTCTTGCGCCGCATGCGCGCCGCGGCCTCCTCCGACGAGCTTTCCTTGACCAAGTCTGCCGTCCTGGCGCGCCTGGCTAAAGACGGCCCTGCCACCACCGCCGATCTGGCTCGCGCCGAGTGTATGAAACCGCAGTCCATGGGAACCACCATCGCGGTGCTCGAAGAAATGGGCCTCGTCGAGCGTATGCCGCATGCCACCGACGGCCGCCAGATGAATATCGAGCTGACGGCCAAAGGCTCCGCCGTGCGTAAGAGCGCCAAGGATGCCAGGAGGATGTGGTTGGCTCAGGCCATCGCCCAGCTCGACAAACGGGATCGGGCGACCCTGTTCGCGGCCGGCGAAATCGTCAAGCGCCTGGCGGAATTGTGAGTTCCCTGTCGCACGCCTGGCGGGCGTTGCGCCACCGCCGCACACCGCCATGCCGTCGAGAAGGGTTTCCTCCGCCTGGGCGAGACCGCCACCACCGCCGACGTGCTGAAGCTGTTGAACGCGCGCTCCGTCTGGTCCGTCCCCGGGCCGCCGAACGCCCCTACTCCCCGTCGAGCACGCTTCGCACCTGGTGCAGCAGCGCGGCGGGAGTGAACGGTTTCTGAATGTAGTTGCGTGCCGTCTTGGCTTCCGGCCACAGCCGCTCGCTATAGCCCGACATGCAGAGCACCCGCGTGCCGGGATGGCTCACCGCGAATGCGGCGGCCAGTTCGGCGCCACCCATTTGCGGCATCACTACGTCGGTGAGCAGCAGATGGATCTCTCCCCGAAACTCCCGTGCGGCGCGCAACGCTTCGCGGCCGTTGGATGCCGTCAGCACGGTGTAACCGTGTTTTTCGAGAATCTGGCAGGTGAACTTGCGCACGCCCGGCTCGTCTTCCGCCAGTAGAATGGTCTCCTTGCCGGACGGCGAGTTCCCAACCGGCGCGGCCTCGTCCCGGCCGGCCTTCGCATCCATGGCGGGAAACAGAAGTTTGAACGAGGTCCCTTTCCCGGGTTCGCTCTCCACCCAGATGGCGCCCCCGCTCTGCTTGACGATTCCCCAGACCGTCGAAAGCCCCAACCCGGTTCCTTTGCCGGGCGCTTTGGTCGTGAAAAACGGTTCGAAAATGTGCGCTTTGACTTCCGGCTGCATGCCACTGCCCGTATCGCTCACCGTCAGTGCCACGTACGGTCCCGGCGACACCGAAAAATGCGCCTGCGAGAACTCCTCGTCGGCGAACATGCTGGAGGTTTCGATCAGCAGTCTGCCCCCGTTCGGCATGGCGTCCCGCGCGTTTACCGCCAGATTCAGGATCACCTGTTCGATCTGGCCCGGGTCCGCCATGATCGCCCCGTCTTCCGGATCGAGCGAGAGCACCAGTTCGATCTCCTCGCCCAGCAGCCGCGCCAGCATCTTTTCGAACTCCCGAACCAGGTCGTTCAAGGCGACTCGCTTCGCCGCCGCAATCTGCCGCCGGCTGAAGGTCAGAAGCTGTCTGGTGAGCGACCCTGCGCGCGCCGCCGCATCGGCGATCTCCATCAGCGAATCCCGCAGCGCGTGGCCCTCCTCCACCTCCGCCAGCGCCATTTCCGCATACCCCGTGATGATGGTCAGCAGGTTGTTGAAGTCGTGCGCCACTCCGCCGGCCAGCCGGCCGATGCTCTCCAGTTTCTGCGCCTGGCGGAATTGCTCCTCCAGTTGCTTCCGCTCGGTGATGTCCAGGCTCACGCCGATGTATCGGGCGGGCTCCCCTTCCGAGTCGAAAAACGTCCGGCCCCACCCGGCCAGCCAGCGCTCCATGCCATCCTCTATGCCTACGGTGCGGAATTCGGTGGCGCAATACGCGCCGGCTCCCGGCCGCGCGCTGCGCACCAGTGCTTCGAGCCGGGTCCGGTCCTCGGGATGAACTCCGCGGAGCAGAGTCTCGACCGCGATTTCGGCGTCCGGCGCCAGGCCGAACTGCCGTTTGAGAGAGTCGGACACGATCGTTCTGCCGGCCCGCGGGTCGAAATCGAACGTGCCCAGGTGCGTCGCGTCCACTGCGATGGCAAGCCGGTCCTGGCTCTCCCGCAGTTCCGCCTCCGCCCGTTTGCGCTCCTGGCGGGTACGCGCATCGCGGATCTCGCGCTCGACTGCCGGCGCCAGGCGGGAAAGGTTGCTCTTCAGCAGATAGTCGTGCGCGCCGGACTTCATCATGGCTACTGCCAGCTCTTCGCCGATAGCCCCCGAGACCACCAGGAACGGCAGATCGCGATCGGATTCCTGCAGAATCAGCAAGGCCCCCGGCGCATCGAACTGGGCCATCTGGTGATCGGAAATCACCACGTCCCATTCCTCTTCGTCCAGAGCCTGCCGCATTTCCGCGGCGTCTTCCACCCGCCGCGCATGCACCTGGTAGCCCGCCCGCTCCATGTGGCGGACAATCAGGGCCGCGTCGCTTTCCGAATCCTCCACCTGCAAAAGCTTAAGTGTCTGTTTCATCGAATTTCGCTATCGGCCTTGTGGGGCAGGTTGGCAACCCAATGCCGCATACTTTTCGCAGCATTGGAAATGGTGCGGAATTCGTGGGGCAGGCTGTCAGCCTGCGGCGGGTTGTCAACCCGCCTGGTCGGCATTTGCATACTGGTCGGCAGGCCGATTGACAATCGGCCGCAGGTTGCCAACCTGCCCCACATAAGACAGCGTGCGAGACTCAATCGATATCGGTGTGCGGTTGTGGGATAAGTAAGTGGCATCGGGTTGCCAACCTGCCCCACATAAGGGCGGCATCTCCGGTCTTGGGCCGAGTAAGGGGCGCGCGCCCGCACCTTCCGCCCACCCGCGCCAGGCTGCCTCAAGCCTGCTCTCCGACCGTGAAATAAAACGTCGCGCCCTTATCCGGTTGCGCTTCCGCCCACACCCGCCCGCCGTGACGCCGAATCGCGCGCTGTACGGTTGCCAGGCCGATACCGGTGCCCGGAAACTCCGAAGCTTTGTGCAGACGCTGGAAGGCCCCGAAGAGCATTCCCGCGTACGCCATGTCGAATCCGACGCCGTTGTCGCGAACGTAGAAGACCGTCTCCCCGGTGCCGTCCCGCCGGCCGAATTCGATCCGCGCGTGGGTGCGCGGCTTGGTGAACTTGGCGGCATTGTCCAACAGGTTGGTCAGCGCGATCTCCAATAAATGCTCGTCTCCGCAAACCGTCAAACCGTCCTCGATCGCCATCTCCAGTTCGCGTCCCGGTTCCGCTTCGCGCAGCCTGGCCGCGATGGCGTGTACCATCGAGGTCAGATCGACAGTGGCGCTGCGCATCTCCGCCCGCGTGACTTGCGACAGCCGTAGCATCTCGCCGATCAGCGCCCCCAGACGCTGCGTTTCCGAGCGAACCCGCTCCAGATATTGCCGCGCCGGCCCGTCCAACTTGTCTCCGTAATCTTCCAGCAGCGCCAGGCTCCATCCGTCGATCCCGCGCAGTGGCGCGCGCAAGTCGTGCGACACCGAGTACGAAAAGGCTTCCAACTCCCGGTTGGCCGCTTCCAGTTGCGCCGTGCGGTCCCGGACGCGCTGCTCCAACGTGGCGTTCAGGCTCCGGATTTCTTCCTCGTCGCGCTTCTGCCGCGTGATCTCCTCGCTGAACAGAACAATTCCTCCGATGCTGCCATCGGTTTGGTGCCACGGTTGAATTTCCCATCGGATCCATTGCTCGCTGCCGTCGGCGCGGAGGAACCGCTCGTTGCCGTTCCGCTCCACGGCCCCCGCCAGGCAACGCTGGTGGACCGTTCGCCACGCTTCCGGGATCTCGGGAAAGATTTCGTAATGGCTGTGTCCCAGAACGTCCCTGTCGCCTAACCCGTAATCCTCGCGGAACCGCCGGCTGACCGCCAGGTACCGCATGTCCCGATCGAAGGTTGCGATGGCCGCGGGCGCGCACTCCATGTAACGGCGAAGGTCCTGTTCGCTCTTGCGGACGGCGTCGCTGGCGCGCTTCCGCTCGGTCATATCCATAATGTAACTAACGAACAGTGGACCCGAGGGAGTGCGCACGCTGCCCAGCGATACCTCCACAGGGAACTCGCTGCCGTCTTTGCGCCGCGCCGAGAGTTCCACACCCACGCCCGCCGGACGCGGCGCCGGCGCCGTCCCGTACTGCCGGTGGTGCTCCACGTGCCGCTGCCGCAGCCTGTCGGGAATCAGCAACTCCACCGGCTGGCCGATCAACTCGTCGCGGGAGTAGCCGAAGATTCGTTCGGTCATGCCATTGACCGTCGCGATCGCGCCGTCAGGATCGACGCCCACGATGGCCTGCGAGGCCGCTTCCAGCAGCGCCCGCGTGGCTTCTTCGCTCTGCGCCAATGCCGCGCCCCGTTCGTCCAAAACCTGCCGGGCACGTTCCAGTTCGCGAATGTCGCGCTCGATCACCACCCCCGCCAGCACCAGCAGCACCAGCAGGGACGCGGTGCCCAGTCCCAGCACCCAGCGCACCCGCGATTCTTGCGCATCGCCTGCCGCCTCGCGCCGCACCAGCAGCGCCTCGGCCTCGGTCTCGGCGGCGCGCAACATGGTGCGGATCTGTTCCATGTACCAGTTGCCCTCGCCATTACGCAGCAACGCGATTGCCGCCGCGCCTCCGGTTCGCCATGTCTCGATCCCTTTCGCCAATCTGTCCAGCCTCGCCGCCACCAGACGGTCCAACCCTTCCATCCGCGACTGTTGCGCGGAATTGTCGGCCGTCAGCCGCCGCAGTTCCCGGCGCGCCGCGGGTTCCGCCGCCACCGCGTCCCGGTACCGCTCCAGATATCGATCTTCCCCGGTGAGCAGGTAGCCGCGCTGTTCGGTCTCGGCGTCCTCGATGGTGGACAACAGCGCCTTGGTCGAGTTCAGAACTTCGTAGGTGTGCGTCACCCACCGCTGCCGCTCTCTCTGGCGCTCGAAATCGGAGCTCAGCAGCCGGCTCATACCGAACAGCAGCAGGCAAGTCGAACCCATCAGGACCAGCCGCCGCAAAAATGCCCGGTTCCCAAACGCCAGGTTCGCGAAAAAGTTAGTCCAGCCCACCCTTTGTCCGCGGCCCACCAGAAGGCTGAAGGTCATGCCGGTCACCGCGAATACCGCTAGTCCCAGGCGATCGCGGAGATCGGCAATGGCAAACGAGTAGCGCGGTTCGGTGAAGAAATACCCCGCGAATACGACGCTCAACGCCGTTGCGGCCAAGCCCGAGACACTCCCCCCGAAGCGGCTCGACACCACCACCGCGAGGGAAAACGTGATGTAACAGACCCCTGCCGGCAGGATGGGATCCAGCGATAGTTGCGCCGCCACCGCCACCAGGGACGACAGCAGCGCGATGCCATAGCACCAGGTTGCCGGGGCTCCAGCCGTATTCTGCGAGGTATCGATTCTCGGAGTCATTTTCACGTAGTAGAAGAACAGTGGCATTAAGATCATACATTCACGCCTGAAGGTGTGCAAAGTCACCGTCGAAATCTACGACTGCCCTGGACTAGCGGAAGCCGCCATTTCACGGCGCAGCAAGATTAGATGCTTTGATTTCTTTGAATTACGAATTACCCGCGTCTGCGGGGAGCCGGTCTTACCCACAAGAGACTTTGCCCGGTCTTATGTGGGGCAGGATGGTATCCTGCGGCCGAGTGATACTCGGCCTGGTCGGCATTTGCATGCTGGTCGGCAGGCCGAGTGCCACTCGGCCGCAGG
>Ga0181529_10004593_pt1 | contig 14874 bp, 13 predicted proteins | sample PEATcosm2014_Bin_36_FD_119763 | JGI IMG/M metagenome (GOLD analysis project Ga0181529, IMG submission 119763) | Peatland microbial communities from MTU Mesocosm Facility, Houghton, MI, USA - PEATcosm2014_Bin10_30_metaG | ecosystem: Environmental > Terrestrial > Soil > Wetlands > Peat | place...
ATAGGGCCCGCCCTGGCCTCATGGAAATTTGACGGAACCCAGGCATCCGTCCCGCAGGGGGTTACTGTGGAGGGTCAGGTCTACCTGCATCCGACGGTTAAGCTGCCGCCTTACGCCGTAATCAGCGGTCCGGCCTGGATCGGCCCGGATACGGTGATTCGCCCGGGCGCCCTTATCCGGCAAAACGTCATCGTCGGGGCGCGATGCGTTCTGGGGAACTCCTGCGAATTCAAGAACTGCCTCCTTTTGGACGATGTCCAGACGCCGCACTTCAATTACGTGGGCGACTCGGTCATCGGCAATGGGGCCCATCTGGCCGCAGGCGTGATTTGCTCCAATCTGCGGCTGGACCAGAAGCCGATCATTGTCACCGCCGCGGGCCGCGTCTACGAGACGGGACTGCGAAAGTTTGGGGCGATCGTAGGCGACCGCGCCGAGGTGGGATGCAACGCCGTCCTCAACCCGGGCACGCTCCTCGGCCCGCGTTCGCTTGTCATGCCGGCGATGGCGTTCGGCGGAGTGCTGCCGCCCGCGCATATAGCGAAAGGTCGGCCGTCCCTGTCGATCATCCCCCGGCGCGACTGAATCCCTTTTCATGCGGACTCTCACTGGCATCACTCCCTCCGGCACGCTTCATGTCGGCAACTATTTCGGCGCCATGCGCCCGGCGATCGAGGCCCAGTCGCGCGGCGAATGTTTCTATTTCATCGCCGACTACCACTCGATGACGGCGCTGTTCGACCCGGCCGAGCGACGGCGAAACACCTTCGGAATTGCGCTGGACTGGCTCGCCTGCGGACTCGACCCCAAGCGGTGCGTTTTTTGGAAGCAGAGCGACGTCCCCGAAGTGTGCGAACTGACCTGGCTCCTCGGGAGCCTGACGCCGATGGGTCTTCTCGAACGGGCGCACAGCTACAAGGACAAGGTGGCCAAGGGGATTTCGCCGAACTTCGGGCTTTTCGCCTATCCGGTCCTCATGGCCGCCGATATCCTGCTTTACGACACGAACCGGGTTCCCGTCGGCCAGGACCAGAAGCAGCACCTGGAGATGACCCGGGACATCGCGATCAAGTTCAACCAGGGTTATGGCGAGACGTTCGTCATTCCGGACGCGGAGATACGGAATGAAGTGGCCGTCGTCCCCGGGCTCGACGGCCAAAAGATGAGCAAGAGCTATGGCAATACGATCGAGATTTTCGGCGACGAAAAGGTCCTCCGGAAAAAGGTCATGTCGATCGTGATGGACAGCCGGACTCCGCAGGAACCAAAGCCGGACGCCGACAAGAACCTGTGCATCCAGCTGCTGCGGCTTTTCGAACCCGCCGACGTTGCGGCCGACTTTGAGAACCGTCTGCGGGCCGGCGGGCTCGGCTACGGCGACCTGAAAAAAGCCCTTTTCGAGCGATACTGGAACTATTTTGCAGCCGCGAGGGCTCGCCGCGCCGAGTTGGCCGCAAACCCCGATCATGTCGAAAGCATCCTCAAGGAAGGCGCTGCGCGCGCCCGGGAGATCGCCTCCGTCGTCCTCGAGCGCGCTCGGAAGGCCTGCGGCCTCGCGTAGCAGCCCGATCAAACCACCGGGGAGCTTGGCGGTTCTATTCTTGCGATCGCATCCATGATGCGTTCCGCAGCGCGAGCGTAGCGCTCCTTGCCGTCGTCGGGCCGGTCGTAGTCTTCCGGCTTGAGCGGCCAACCGTACCGCACCGAGATGGGCGTCCCCAGGCGCAGTTTTCCGTCCCGGCCAAAGGCGTCGAACGATCCAAAGACCCGGGCCGGAACGACGGGCACGCCCGTGCGGCAGGCGAGGAGGCCAATGCCGGGCTTGGGATGCTGAAGCTTTCCGTCCCGAGACCGGGTCCCCTCGGGGAAGAGTATGACGACCTTTCCCATTTTGAGGGTCTGGAGCACCCGCTTGATTGCGGTCACGTCGGTGCCGCCGTCTCGATCCACGGGAATCGTTCCGACTCCGTCGAGCCACCACGAAGCGAATCCCGGCTTCCAAAGCGTCTTGCGCGCAAAGAATGCGACCTGTTGGGGCAGGTACAGGCCGACCACCGGCGGATCCAGATGGCTGGCGTGATTGGAGGCCACAATATAACCGCCTTTTGCGGGGAGGTTCTCGAGGCCGACAATTTCACCCCGGAAAAGGATTTCATAGACGATCTTCATGATCGCATGACTGAAGCCATACAGCGGCTCCATCTCCAATTGGGGGTGCGAAACGCTCATTCGGCGGCGATCCGGGCGGAAATGGATTCGGCCATCCGGTCGATGACCTCGCCGAGCGTCAGATGGGTGGAATCGATGGAAATCGCCCCGGCAGGGCAGGAGAGAGGCGCCGTCGAACGCGAGGAGTCGATCCTGTCCCGCTCGGCCACCGCGTCGTCGTGCCCTTCCTTTGCGCGCCTGCGCGTGCGCTCGGCCGGATCGGCGTGAAGAAAGAAGCGAAAATCGGCATCCGGAAACACGACCGATCCGATATCCCTGCCGTCCATGACGAGTCCGCGGAACCCCTTTGCGCGCGCGACCTCCGCCTGTCCTCGCTCGTAGGAGAGCAGGGTGGCGCGCAATTCGGGAATGGCCGCGAAATGGGAAACGGCGGAATTGACCTCGGCTCCGCGGATTTCCTGGCCGGCCACCCGGCCGGCGATCTCCATTTGGGCGCTGCGCCCCGTTATACGCGTGGCGAGGCGAAGCGTCCCCAGGGCCGATCGGACGGCCGGCAGGTCTTCCGGCGGCACGCCGAGACGGAGCATCTCCGCAGTGACCGCCCGAAAATAGGAGCCGGTGTCGGCGTGCAGAAGATTGAACCTTTCGCACAGAGCCCGAGCCGTGGAGGATTTGCCCGCCGCCGCTCCGCCGTCGATGGCGACGATGATGAAGTTGGAGCTCATCGGGCCGCCAACGAACTTTGTCGCAGTCTCGCGAGCAACTCGAAAAAGCTCGGGAAAGTCTTCGCGCAGCAGGACGGGTCCTTGATGGCTATCCACGGACGCCCGTCGCCGAGGAGGTCTCGGCAGCCAAGAATTGCGAAACTCATTGCGAAACGATGATCACCGTACGTCTCGATTTCCACCGGACCCAGAGCGGCGAGGCGGCAGAGCTTGTCCAGCCGCGGCACGATTTTTAGGGAGTCATCGGTTTCGACGACCTCCTGCCCGAGCTTACTCAGCTCGCGCGCGGCTCCCGCCACCCGGTCGGTCTCCTGCTTTCGTGTGTGGGCGATCCCCGAAATTTGCGTCGGCCCCTCGAGAATCGGCGAAAGCGCGGCGAGGGTCAAAAAGGTGTCGGAAAACCCGTGAAAGTCGCGGGCAATGCCGTGAAGGCCCGACGAGCCGCCGTACGTCGAGCTTACTCCGGTACCGCCCGCGGCGGGACGGGCTTGGCCGGCGGGGACGGGACGCCTTTCCCCTTCCCGGATCGTTGCGCCGATCGAATTCAGCACTTCCATGAAGGCCGCGTCGCCCTGGATCGTTTTTTCACGAGCCGAGCAAAGATCCGGTAAAAACACCGAGCCCGTTGTCGCGAGCGGAAGCGAAAGAAAATAGCTGGCCGCCGTCGCGTCGGGTTCGATCGCAAAACAACCCGGCGATCGAATCTTCCGTTGTTTGCCCCCGAACCCGGCCGGCAGTCCCGCCGAGGCACGCGGGTCGGCCCTTGCGTTCCCGTCGCTTCCGCCTGCTCCAAATGCATCCACAAGCCTTCGGGTCATCTCCACGAAGGGCATCCTCACCCTTCCCGCCGTTTCAATGGCCAGGGGTTCGTCGGCCAGCGGCGCCACGAGCATCAGGGCGGAAACCATCTGGCTGCTTTCGCTCGCATCGATCTTCACTCTGCCGCCGCGCAATCCGTGTGCGTGGATTTCCAGGGGGAAATGCCCCTCTTCGCCCGGACAGCGGATGTCGGCGCCGAGCGAGCGCAATGCCTCGACAAGGCCGCGCATCGGACGTTTTCGCATCTGCGGGACCCCGTCCAGCCGGTAGACTCCGTTCCCGGCCGCCGCGCAAAGAGCCGTCAAAAACCGAGCGGCCGTCCCGGCGAGTCCGACGAACAGGTCTGCGGCCCGGGCCGGGATCGCACCGCCTCGCCCGACAATCCTTATCTCGTTTCGCGCGGGATCCTCTCCGACGTCAAATCCCAGGCGGCGAAGCGCCTCGACCATGATCCGCGTATCGTCGCTGAAAAGGGCCCCCGTCAACACGGTCGGTCCGTCGGCGAGCGCCGCGAGCAGCAGCGCGCGGTTGGTGATGCTCTTCGAGCCCGGGATGACCACTTCGCCCCGGACGGGAAGCGGGAAAGGCAGGATGGGCAGCAGCGGCGGAAGCGGCATGTGGCCTCGTATCGTCTCCCACCCGCGGCCGCGCGCCAAGCAATCTTTGCACCCGCAGCGGTTGCGCCTCTACAGTTCGGGAAGCCGCTCCCGGCAAGCCTTCCCCTTGGCCATGAGTCTTGCGAGGGTGTCCCAATCGCCCTTGGCGAGGGCGGACTCGTATGCGCGGAGTTCGACCTGGTACTCCCGCAGCGCCCGGCGCACCTCGTCCTTGTTTTGCTCGAAAATCGTGCGCCAAAGACCGGGGTCGCTGCCGGCGATCCGAGTCGTGTCGCGCAGCCCCCCTCCCGCGAATTTCAGCCAGGCGGGATCCTCCTCCCCAAGGAACGAGCAGAGGCTCGATGCCAGCAACTGGGGAAGATGGCTGATGTGGGCGACAATTTCGTCGTGCCCGCCGGGCGAAACCGTTGTCACCTTCGCACCCAGGTTCTTCCAGAATCCCGCCACGATTCCGAGCGCCTTCCGGTCCGTCTCCGGAAGAGGAGTAACGAAGCACGTGCGCGATTCGAAGAGTCTCGCCGATCCGTGTTCCCATCCCGTCTTCTCCGATCCCGCCATGGGATGCGCCCCGACGAAATGCGCACGCGGCGCAAGGGCTGCGTGGCCCTCGAGCGCGATCTTCCCTTTGACGCTGCCCACGTCGCTGACGACCGCTCCCTCGGGCAGGGCCGGCGCGATTTGGCGAAGGAGCGGGATGATCGTATCGACGGGCGCCGCCAGAATGACCAGGCTCGCGGTCCTGACAGCCTCGGCCGCGGTCTCGGGAACCTCGTCGCACCAGGGCTGGCCGCTCAGTGCCTGCCGCACTTCGCGCCTCCGGGCCCAAATCACGATGCGGCGCGCGGCATTTTGGGCCCGCGCCGCGCGTGCCACGGAGCCTCCGAGCAGTCCGGGGGCGAGAATTGTCAATTGATCGATCATGGGAGCGCCCGTTCCCCTCCCATGTGAACGATCCGGTCGAACTCGTCATGGGACAGCGGTGAAACGGACAGCCGACTGTTGCGCACTAGCGCGATCTTGGCGAGCGTTGGATCGGCCTTGATCTCCTTCAGGGCCACCGGCCGGGCCAAAGCCGTTCCCGCCTTGAGATCTACGGCGACCCAGCCGGGCTCCTCGGCCGTCGGGTCCGGGTAGGCGCTCCGGACAACCTCGGCCAGACCGATGACCGCCTTCACTTCGCCGCTGGCATAAAACAGCACCTGGTCTCCGGGCTGCATTTCCTGGAGGTTGTTACGCGCCTGATAGTTGCGGACACCTTCCCAAGCGGTCTTGCCGTCGCGGACGAAGAATTTCCAGGGGTAACTTCCCGGCTCTTGCTTCACCAGCCAATGTCGTGTTTTTTTCATTCGTCCGAAAATGCATTACAATGGCTTCCACCGACTCTGAAAAGATCAAAGCCCAGAGGGCCAAGTGGGTCCTCTATGCGGTCATGGGGCTGTTCATTGTGCTGCCTTTGGTCCTTTTTTGGATTCTCAGGTGATCGGACGCCCTTTCGCAAATTAGGTTGGACTTGTCGGCGGAGGTTTTTAAGAACCTCACCTTCCAACGGGCCCGTAGCTCAGTTGATAGAGCGCTTCGTTCGCAACGAAGAGGTCGTCAGTTTAATCCTGATCGGGTCCACCACCTTCCGTTTGGCACGAACGGCTGCTAAACCGGTGATTTCCCCATGAACTCCCAGCGCAAATCAGCCGTTGCCCTCCAAACCGGTTCTCGCCCACGCTGGCTCAACCACACCTAGCTCCAAAAGGAATGTCTTGGGTGTGCGGACATTAACGCCGTACACGGCCGTTCCCAGCAGGTGTCGGAAATCTGTCGTGTCGGACGTTACCAGATAGTCGGATTTGCTGCCAATTGCCGACAGAATCACAGGCCTGTCCTTGGTTGCATCGAATACGATCGGGCGATCAATCACGTAAACCGATCCGACTACTTCCAGTGCGGGCCGGATGATTCGATTCCAGCGGGCAGCGCCAGAACGATGTTTTAGAAGATTTCTTTCGACTTCTGCGACACAGTAATCAGCGGTGATCAGGTCCCAACCGGCTTTCGACCCATAGTCGATCAGGAGGTGGGACAGTCCCTTGGCCGACCAGGACGCAGCCAAGATCGTCGAGGTATCGAGAAATACGATCACCTTTTGACAATCTTCACGCTGGCTGCGTCGGCTTCGTCGTCTTTAACCCACTTCTTTATCGTTGCCGCAGGAATGTCTCGTATCGGGACAGTGACCGCAGGATGAAGAAAAATCCCGTCCGGCCTTTCCTCTGCCAGAAGGACGGCATGATCCCTATCAAGGCCCAGCTTGCGTCGGAGCCCGATGGGCAAGGTGAGTGTTCCGCGAGGCGAAATCGCAATGGTGGTGCTCATGCAGTAATACTGCTTTACTGAATTACGGACGTCAACCGGACAATCTTTCGGGGTGCGGGAGAATTCCCCATGCCCTGGAAAACAAACGGCACGCTGGCCTTTGCCTCGATGGGGATTCGGGTGACAACCTTGGGAAGGAACCGCCCAAGACGAATGGCATCGACCGCAGCCTGGCCCTATTACGGCGCGGGCGGCGCCGGGTGGGCGTCGGTTCCGCGAACGTTCTCCTTTAGCAGGCCGGTCACACGGACCGCTTGGATCAACGGGCCAAACTCGGGCGGGGGATTCGCCGCCCAGCGGACCTCGCAATTGCGCAGGGCGATGCCCCGCACGTCCTGCAGGTCGAATCCGGCGATGACGACGCCTTTCTCCAGGGGACCGCGCCAGCCGGCAGTCGGCCGCAGATCGATCCGGCTGGGCCACTGGGTCAGCTTGGCGATGTCCAGGGTCAATCCTTCGATCCGGACATCCTCGATCGGGGAGTCGGGCGTGCCGCGGACAAACACGCCGGCTTCGCCGACGGCAGTGATCCCGGAAACCAGCACATGCCGGACATGGCCGATCCTGGTTCCGGAAGAGCGCGGGACGGCGGTGATGTAGACCGCCTCGGATGCGCCCCACCACGGCTCGGCGAACAGGTGGGTGTGAATGTCGATATTGCGGGCGGTGATGTTCTCCACGTCGCCGCCGTCGCGCGCCATGATGTCCACGCCGCGGAGGGCGAGTTTGACCACGCAATCGGTGAACAGAACGTTGTGAACATTGCCCTCCGTGCCGCTGCCGATCTTGAGAGCGCTGTCCTGTGTGGTCAGGACGCAGTGGGAAACCGTGATGTTTTCGGACGGCCCCATGGTCTCCCCTTCGGACCCGCTGGATATTGCAACGCAATCGTCGCCGGTCTGGATCGTGCAGCCGGCGATCCGGACATTGCGCGAACTCACCGGATCGATCCCGTCGCAATTTGGAATCTCCAGGTTGTTCTCGATCGTGATCCCCTGGATGTCCACGTCGACGCAGCCGCGCAACTGCACGGTGAACCGGGGCGCATCGTGAAGGGTGAAGCCGCTCAATCGGGCGCGGCGGCAATCGTCGAACATGACGAGTTTGGGCCGCCAGATCTTGGGTTGATAGATGTAGGGCCGCTTGGAGACCATGAAGGCTTCGCCCTGGCCTTCTATCGTCCCCGTGCCTTCGATTGCGATGTCCTCCGCCCCCCGGGCCACAAGAAGCACCGGTTCGCTGTAATCGAGCGGATCGAGGCTGGCGACGAGGCGAGAACCGGGATCCAGCCGGAGCGTAACGCGGGACTTCAGCTCGAACGTCCCGCAGAGGAAGGTGCGGCCAGCGGGGACAACGACGGTGCCGCCGCCGGCGCGCGCGGCGGCGTCGATCGCCTTTTGCATCGCGGAAGCATCGTTGGTCTTGCCGTCGGCGGTCGCTCCGAAAGCGATGGGTGAGTAGGTGGGGGACGGCCCGGCGGGCGGGGCCGCGGTGGCCGCGCAAGCAAGGCCCAACGCGGCCAATGCAAAGCGACGGACGGCCTTGCCCGGTCCGCGGGCAAAGGAGGAGAGGAGGGGCGAATGCAGGTGGAGATTCATCTTGGGTGGGGTTTCTCGGAGCGGATGCGGCCGCACGGGATCATGCGCTCCGGTCCCCGGATGATGCGCGCACCGTCGCCGGCATCAAGACACTTGATTTGGAGGATCTCCGGGAAAGCAGGGCTTCAGACCGCATGGCGCCGGAGCGCGCGGATGGAAGCCGGGGAGAGGCGACGGGTTGCGGATGTGTTGCCTACGGAATTTTTCGTTGACCTACGAAGAACGTCGTATATCGGTCATCGCCGACAATCTTTCACCTTCTCACTCCCATGAAATCCCATTTGCCCGTCCTGCTCATTTGCGCAGCCCTGCTGCAGTTGCCGCTTAAGGCCGACGATTTGCGCGTGCGTGTCGGTTCGGTTATGGACAGCCGCAGCTCGAACGGCGTGGTCGGAGGAGGGGGCCTGCGAATCCAGCTGAGGTTGCTGGGTGAGGCGGCCCTCCAGGCGCACGCTGCACGGGCGTCCGTGAGCGGCGCCGTGGACGATACGGGAGTCCAACTGGACCCTGTCGAAAACGGAATGTCGGGTTATACACAATTCAACCTCGTTCCGGGTGGGTTCAACGAACACCGTGAGGTGTGGATCAACCTTACAAGTCCGCAGCGCGCCGCGAAGTTTCTTCAGTCCGTAACAGGAAAAGTCGACGTGTTTGTCCCGGACAACGATCCGGACGCCACGATTGTAGTCCCGGGCATCCTGGGCAAGGTTGGCGAAGCGTTGAACGCCCCCGCTTTGGCACAGGCCAATGCGGTCGTGACCGTCTACGACCAGGCGGCCTTTGAAAAGGCCCTGGAAAATGGCGACATCGAATGGAACGGTGGGTCGAGAGGTTTAGGGATGGGCCGCGCGGAGATCGTCAAAGCCGGGGATCTTGCCGTGGCCGTTGCGGACCCGCGGCATCGGGTGATGGGTGTCAAGTTTCAAACACGGGACGGGCAGCCCTTGCAGGTGATAACGCCGATGGGGATGAGTTCCTCGCAGGGAGTGATGATCACAGTTTATCAGTTTCCGACGAAACCCACTTCCGAGGTCAGCCTCGTATGCTATGTGCTGACGCCGAAATCCGTCGTATCGGTGCCCTTGAACCTGACCAATGTTCCTCTTCCTTGACGGAAACCCGAGGCGTGCGGGCGCTGCCGCCTTGGGAACGGCCCCATGAGCGAAAGAACAAAATCCGCCAGGCCGACGGATTCGGAACTGGCGATCCTGAATATCCTGTGGCGCACGGGACCTTGTTCCGTGCGCGAAGTGTGGAAGCGGCTCGGAAAGAAGACGGGCTATACGACCGCGCTCAAGACGATGCAGATCATGTTGGAGAAGGGATTGGTGAAGAGGGACGAGCGGACGTTCTCCCATATCTACGAAGCGGCGGCGCCGGAACGGGAGACGCAGGAGAAACTGGTCAGCGGTTTGATCGATCGGGCGTTTAACGGCTCGGCGAGCCAGCTCGTCCTGCGGGCACTTTCCGCGAAGCAGGTTCCCGCAACCGAGCTGCGTGCGATCCGGGAGCTTCTTGCGGAGGCGGAAAAGAAGATGCGATGAACTCGTGGTCGGAGCGCCTGGTGTGGATGCTGGCGCATTCGCTTTGGCAGATCGCGCTTGCTTGGATCCTGCTCAAACTCGCGTTGACCGGCCTGCGGAAAAGATCCGCGCAAGCGCGCTATGTGGTGTGCTGTGCGGCTCTATCGGTCGCGACGCTGGCGCCGTGGGCCACTTTTTTCAGTCTCGATCTCGGGCAACGCCTCCAATCGGCGAAGACCGGCGCAAGGGTCGATGGGGGTGGGCCGGTGCACTCCGCAACGGAGGAGCGGCCGGCGATCCGGGGATCTCCGCGAGGCGTCATGGAAGGTCGTGTTGCCTCGGTGGAGGCGCTTCGCGAAAGGCTTTCGGAGGGGCTGATTCCCTTTTTCCCATGGATCGCCGCGGCGTGGCTTCTCGGCACCTCGTTTTGCTGGATTAGGCTCATCCTGGGATGGAGAGCTACGCGGCGCCTGGCACGCGCGCCGCTGGGCCCGTTGCCGGCGCATGCGGCCGAACTTTTCCGCAATCTTTGCCAGAAGCTGGGCGTGGATCGGGCTATTCGCATCGGCATTTCCGTGCTGGTCGAGATACCGACGGTCGTGGGATGGCTGAAGCCCGTCATCCTCGTGCCCGCCAGTTCGCTAACAGGACTGTCCGAATCGCAACTGGAGGCCATCCTGGCCCATGAGCTCGCCCATATTATCCGCTGCGATTTTCTCGTGAACATGCTGCAGGCGATCGCTGAGGCGGTGTTTTTTTACCACCCGGCGGTCCGCGCGATCAATCGGCAGATACGGTTCGAACGGGAACTTGCCTGCGACGAGATCGCGATAGGCCTGAGCGGCGATCCGTTGCGGTATGCCCAGGCGCTGGCGGCAATCGAATCCGCGCGCGCACCCGATCTTGCGCTGGCCGCCACGGGAGAGGGAGAGCTTCTTGCGAGGATTCGGAGGCTGCTCGGCGTCGAGGCGCAGGATACTTGGAAGTGCGTTGCTTGGACCGCCGTAGCCGGGGTCGTTCTCTATCTGGCCGGAATGTTCGTTCTGCCGCCCGTCACGGCCTGGATGATGACCGCAAAGCAGCGAATCGAGGCGGTGAATGCGAGCATGCCGCCGACCCAGTTCGAAATCGCACAGACCTTCGGAAGCGAAGGCACCATGCTGGTCGAGGGGGAGGTGCGCAACCCGAATGGTTCGCGATCCAAGGGCGAATTTTCCCTGCGCGGCTACGTCGAGAGTTACCGCATCCGCAGATCGATTGAGATCCCGGTCAAGAACGGACGTTTTTTGTGCACGGTGGATGCCGGCGTTTTCAGCATTGGAACGTGGCTTGACGGTTACGCGCCGCTGACTGCGGGTCCGTTCTTTCCCGATCTCAGGACGAGAGCAATGGCCCCGATCAAGCTCACGCTCGCGCTTGGGCGCGAAGCGCGGGTCAGATTCGTGGATCGCGACGGACGCCCGGTCGCCGGAGTCGGATTGACGGCCTCCGCCGTGGGTCCTGCGTCTTGGGCGGGAGACAGGGTTTTGGGGGGCGTTCAGATGCATGTCAGCGATGCAGCCGGTGAAGCAACGATCGAAGACGTGGGCTCCCGCACGGTCCTTATGCTCACGATCAAGAAGAGTGGCTATCGGTCCGAACACCGGGAGGTGCGGGAATTTCCGGCGGGCGGCCCCTTGGTTTGGGTTCTCGGATCGTCGGAACAGAACCAGTACCAAGCGCAGGTGGTGGATGACAAAACCGGTCAACCGGTAACCGGGGTGCGAGTCCTCCGGGGAACCTCGGTTTCACCCATCTATGGATCGCAGCAAACGCCTCTGGCAGTGACCGATTCGAACGGCAGGTTTTCGCTTCAAGAACCGGATTCGGGTTTCGAAGGCTGGATATACCTGGAATCGGACGATTACCCGAGGCGGAGACTCAGGCTTTCAGGCGGCTTGCCGCCCGAGATCCGGCTGGCGCGCGGATTTGAGCTTTCGGGCCGGATTGTCGGGCTGCCGGATGGGGATGCGCCGATTGTCTGCCGACTCATTTTCGGGCCGATCGCTTCCGGCACGGCGGCGGATCTTCCTTTCCAATCTTTCCCTCCGCAAGAGGGCATTCTCCACGGGAGCGGCGGCGAAAGAAGTTTCTCGTTCTCGCACCTGCCTTCCTGCGAAGCCGTTTTGGCCGTCGCGGGGCGGCGATTCCCGGTCGAACTGCGCGGGGACCTCAGGGATAAAGTCTTCGATGTGTCAGCGAAGACAGCCGCAGCAACCCCTTCGAAAAGGACCGTGCGGGTCCGATTCGAATTGGAACCAGGCGAACCCCCGCCAACCGGTTCGTTCAGGATACTCTACAGCCGGGGGGTCGAGTCGGAGCATCCTTTTACGGATTCAGTCGAACTGGTCCCGGTCGAGGGCGATCACGCGGAGTTTTCGCTCCCTGCGCCCACGAAGCTGGCCGTCGAGCCGGAGAAACTGATCGGCTACTGGTTTGCCGATGTTGCGCGCGAAATTCCCTCCGGAGGCGGGCCTTTCGTCGTCGACATCCCGCTCGTGCCCGCAGGCGCCATCCAGGGGCGTTTGCTCGAGAGCGACGGGCGGCCTGCGGGCAGGATGGCCATTGCTTGCATCGAATGGGGCCCGAATGACACGGCGGGGAGCGGCCGGCGAATGATGAAGCCAAGATTGGAAGACACGATGAGAACCGACGGCCGTTTTACGGCGACCCCGGTTCCTCTCGGATCGCGTTATATCATCGTCGCCCATGACGGATGCAACTTCACGGTATCCCGGCCTATCCGGGTGGACTCCCTTCACCCATTTCCCGACATGGAAATCCGGCGGGCCGAGGGCACGACGATCGCGGGCAGGGTCGTCAACCGCGAAGGGAAACCGGTTCCCAACCTGAGCTTCTCGGCCTATTACGACACGGGCCCGCCGGCTTTCGTTCGCTTCCGCTTTCCGGGCATGGTGACGGACGGCGAAGGCAATTTTTCCCTCGAACACATCAACCTGGATCTGCCGGGTTCCTACGAGTTTAGGCCCGATGGGATTCGGAACTCCGAAAACGCGCATTTCAAGTTGGACCGCAGAACCAATCTGCCCTTTGTTATAAGCTTTGCGGAATCGCCGTAAGGCGGAGAAGCCGCAGTACAAAGGAGATGCATTCATGAACCTTGCCCGAACTGTCGTTTGTCTAGCCTTGGCGTCTGTCATCGGAAACTCGCTTCTGGCGGCCGATCCGCTCCGGCAGCGGCTGAACATCAACCGCGAGTGGAAATTCGAATTGGGCGACCACCGCGGCGCGGAGTCTTTCGGTTACGACGACTCGGGGTGGGGGACCGTCGGCCTGCCGCATTCGTTCAGCGCGCCCTATTTTCAGGGGAAGGACTTTTACACGGGTTATGGCTGGTATCGAAAGAACCTGGAGATTCCGACGGCGTGGCTTACCAGGCGGATATCCCTGGAATTCGACGGGGCGTTTCAGGAGGCCGAGGTTTTCGTGAATGGCGAACGCGTCGGCGAACACAAGGGGGGCTACACCGGATTCTCAATCGACATCACCGGCGCCGTAAGATCCGGCGGAAACCTTCTGGCGGTGCGCTTGAACAACAACTGGAACGCCCGGCTCGCGCCGCGAGGCGGCGATCACATTTTTCCCGGCGGACTTTATCGCGATGTCTGGCTGGTGGCAACCGATCCGCTTCATGTGGCATGGTACGGGACGTTCGTGACGACGCCGGCCGTTTCAAAGGAATCCGCAACTGTGGACGTGAGGACCGAGGTGGAAAACCAGAGTGCGACCTCAAAGAACCTGGCTTTGTCGACGGATATTTTCGATCCGGACGGAAAATGCGTCGCTCATCTGGCTTCGGAGCAGGAGGTCGGCGCCGGGGCCGCCGCGACGGTCGATCAGGCGAGCCCGGCCCTCCCGAATCCGATGCTTTGGAATCCCGATCATCCGTTCCTCTACACCGCTGTGACAACCGTTTATGATGGAAAGAAGGCGGTGGACGATTACCGGACGAACTTCGGCATCCGGTGGATTCAATGGACGGCGGACAAGGGGTTTTTCATCAACGGAGAGCACTTGTATTTTCATGGAGCCGACGTCCATCAGGATCACGCCGGTTGGGCCAACGCGGTCACGCAGGCCGGGGTATACCGCGATGTGAAGCTGATGAAGGATGCGGGACTCGACTTCATCCGTGGCTCGCATTATCCGCATCATCCCGCGTTCGCCGACGCGTGCGACCGGCTCGGGGTGCTTTTCTGGTCGGAGAACAGTTTCTGGGCCGCCGGTGGGACGCACAGGGACGGCACTTGGACGGCCGAGTCGTACCCGATCCACCCGGACGAGGATGCCGATTTCGAGAAAAGCGTCGGGGAATCGCTACGCGACGAAATCCGGATATTCCGGAACCATCCGTCGATCGTCGTGTGGAGCATGTGCAACGAGGTGTATTTTTCGACAAAGCAGGACAAGGTGAAGGCGCTGCTCAGCCGGATGGTCGCGCTCGCGCACCAGCTCGATCCGACACGGCCTGCGGCGATCGGAGGGTGCCAGCGAGGAGGCTTGGACAAGCTGGGCGACATCGCCGGATACAATGGGGACGGCGCGAGGTTGTTCATCAACCCGGGAATCCCCAGCGTCGTGAGCGAGTATGGAAGCGTGACTTCCAACCGTCCGGGCAATTATGACGGCCAGTTCAAGCCGAAGGACGGGTTGAATGCCGACACGCCCGCCTATCCGTGGCGCAGCGGCCAGGTGGTGTGGTGCGGGTTCGACTACGGAACGATTTTCGGCCCGCTGGCGGGTTCGAAAGGAATCGTCGATTACTCCCGGCTGCCGAAGCGCTCCTGGTATTGGTATCGAAACGAATTCCGGCACATTCCGCCGCCTGCCTGGCCACAACCGGGAATCCCCGCCAAACTGGCGCTTGAGGCGGACAAGGCTGTGATCGACGGAACCGATGGCCGTGACGATGTGCATCTTATTGTGACGGTGGAAGATGCCGCAGGAAAACCGATCAGCAACTCGCCTCCCGTCACCCTGACGGTCGAATCGGGCC
>Ga0181529_10004594_pt1 | contig 14874 bp, 9 predicted proteins | sample PEATcosm2014_Bin_36_FD_119763 | JGI IMG/M metagenome (GOLD analysis project Ga0181529, IMG submission 119763) | Peatland microbial communities from MTU Mesocosm Facility, Houghton, MI, USA - PEATcosm2014_Bin10_30_metaG | ecosystem: Environmental > Terrestrial > Soil > Wetlands > Peat | place...
GAAGCGAGCGACCAGCGCAATCGCCAGCGGGTGCAGCGGCGGCCCGGACAGGTACATCAGCGGCTCGCTGGCGGGGAAGAAGCGCTTGTGGTTCTCGACCACCAGCGTGTTGGAGAACTTCACGCCGAAGCTGCGCCCACGCGCCTTGGCGAAGGCGCCGAGGCGGTCGATCATCGCCGCCGCGTCGTCCCAGCTTGCGTCCTCGGCGAAGGCGCGGTCGGGGACCTTGATCTCGTGGTAGCCGAGCGCGTCGTGGAGGATGGCGCCGACCTCTTCCCGGCCGAGCAGGGTCGGATTGAGCTTGACCGTCACGTCGAGGCCGACCTCGCCGATGAGGTGCTCGACGATGGCTTCGATCTCGCCGGGCGGGCAGCCGTGGAAGGTCGACAGCGTCAGCGTGTCGGAAAGGCGGGTCGGGAACGGCAGCTCCCTGAACGGGCGATAGGCGCCGGGGATCTTCGCCCGCAACCGCTCGACGACTTGGCTTGCGTCGATCATGCCGTCGAGGAAGCCGCGCACCTTGGCCGAGCGAATGCCGGCGAGATCGTAGCCGACGCTCATGTCGAACACCGTCTCGCTCAAGCCCGCGCCGACGCCCGAGGCCTTCAGCATCTCGATCAGCATCGCGCCCTTGACGTATTCCTCGAGCGATTGTCCGACCGTCAGCTCCTGCGACCATTCGACGTTGTAGCCGACCGTCTCCATGTCGATGCATGGCCGCGGCACCTCGATGTCGTCCTTGACCTGAACGGTCTTGCACTCGATCGTCCGGCCGCCCGCCAACCAGGCGAGCGCGATGTTCTGCGCCATCTGGGTATGCGGACCGGCGGCTGGTCCAAACGGGGTCGCGGCGCGGCGGTGGTGGACGGCGACGGAAAGATCGCGCCCCGGATAGGCTTTGACGAACCGTTGGGCGGGCAGATCGAACGCCGATCGCTTCCGCTCCAGCTCGCTGAGCATTCGGCCGACCAGGACGTCGAAGGGAACAGGAGCGAGTTGGACCATGGGGGCTTCCGCAGGGCCTTGAACGGGAACGACAAACGCCGTCCCCCTATCGATTGGCGCAAACCCGCCGGCGCGTCTTGACGCCGATCAAAGCGCCGGCGGACTCGCCTTCAGGCGCTCTCGCTTCGCTCGACCCCGGAAAACACCGCTGCGGCCGACCGGCCGGAGCGCGGCGAAGCTAATGCGCCGGCGAGCCCGGCCGCGCCGGTCGCCGACACGGGAATTGCGGTATGGGCGCGCGCCAGGCTCAGCGCCCGAGCGATCGCGGCCTCGTCGGCGACGATCGCCTCGCCGCCCGTTTCGCGCATCGCCTTGACGACTTCCCACCAATCGTAGGTCTCGTCGTCGAGGATGCCGTGGGCGAGGCTCGCCGGCGCGCTTTCCCACGGCCACATGAATCGCGACCGGCGGCGGGCCGCCTCATTGAGATCGGCGCCGTCGAGACGCCGCCAGGCGCGCGCCAGCGGGGCGCAACCCGCGGTCTGCACGGCGATCAATCGCGGGGCGCGCCGCGCGAGCCCGGCGGCGGCGGCCATCGCGAACCCTTGCGCGAGCGCGCTGGCGAACGCGCCGCCGCCGACCTGGACGAACAAGGCTTCGACTTCGGCGCCCGCGGCGGCAAGCGTCTCGGCCATTTCGAAGCCGAGCGTGCGCGCGCCTTCCACCGCGAGCCCGTCGTCGGGCCCCTGCACGCTGAACGGAATGGCGCCGGCCGCGACCGCGGCGCGCGCGGCGCGCACGCAAGGGTCGCCGGATTCGCCGCCTCGTCGCTCGCAGACGACCACGGCGGCGTCGAGCTCCTTGAGCCGCCGGACGACGCTCGGCTCGGCGTCGATGGGGATGAAGACGTCGAGCGGCCAATCGGCGGCGCGCGCAATCACAGCCGCGGCGAGCGCGGCGTTGCCGCAGGACGCGATCGCCAGCCGCCGCGCGCGCAAATCCTGGCCGAGCGCGAGGCCGGAGCGCTCCAGGACACGCAGGTAGAGCGTCACGCCCATCAGGTGGCGACCCTTGTGCGAGCCGGAGACGTTGCGCGTCTCGTCCTTGATCCACAGGTCGCCGGCGAGGCCGAGCGCCGCGGCGAGCGCCGGCTGACGCGCCATCGGCGTGATGCGGAAGCCGCGCCCGTCGATCCGCTGCAGACGCAAGTCGAGTTCGCCGACCAACTCGGCCCAGGCGGCGTCGGAAAGGCCGACGGCGCGCGCGAGCCGGTAGGGCGTCAGCCAGCGCCGGTAGCGCAGGAACGGATTGTCTTGGTCGCCTTTGGGGAGGTCTCGCGCCGGCGCCGGGGCGACCAGCACATGGTCGACGTCGTCGCCAGCGCGCGCGCCGGGACAGGCGAAGGGAAAGGCGCGCGCCGGATCGACGACGGCGCCGCAGCCATGGCAGACGAATAGCGGCGTCTCGTAGCGGTCGGTCACGACAGCTTGGCGGCGGCGCCGCTCTCCGCGTTGAACTTGGCGATCAAAGCGTCCCACGCCGGCGCCAGGTCGAGCAGGCCGTCCCAGAACGCCTGACGCGAACGCGCCTGGAAATCCGCGAGCGACACGCCCTGTTGCTCGACCCAGGTGAAATAGCCGAGGTTGAACATCCGCTTGCGGTCGACGTGGCTGAGCTCCAGCACATGGTCGACGCCCGCCGCGGCGAGCGACCGGCCCCAGGTCTCGCCGGCGCTGATCGCGTCGACGCGATTGCCGAAATAGCGCACGATCGCCTTGCGCACTTCGCTGCCGTACATTTCCGCGCCGTCGGTAGCGACGGTGATCACGACGTCGTCGGGTCCGAGGTCGAAATACTTGGCGAGTTTCACCGCCGCCACGATGTTGCAAATGCTGGACAGGCCGAAGTTGTCGAGCGCCGCGGCCACGGCGGGATCGACGCCGCGCCGCTCGACCAGGTAGTGGCGGCCCTCGTCGGTGTTGAACAACGTCAGCAGCGTGTCGGTCGCGCGATCGCTGACCCCGATCACGACGTCGGTGTTCATGACGTTGTGGATCAGCGGCACGTGCTTGTCGCCGATGCCCTGGATGTTGTGCTCGCCGAAGCCGTTGTAGAGCAGGGTCGGGCATTCGACCGCCTCGACCGCCGCGATCTTCGCGCCGAGCGTCGCTTTGAGGTGGTCGCCCGCCGCAATCGTGCCCGCCGAACCGGTGGCCGAGACAAAGGCGGCGAGCCGGGCGCGCGGCCGGCCTTCGGCGACGGCGCGGTAGACGCGCTCCAACGCCGCGCCGGTGCACAGTCGGTGCACGAGATAGTTGCCGTACTCGCAGAACTGATTGAAGACGATGTTGGCCGGATCGCGTTCGAGCGCGGCGCAGGCGTCGTAGATCTCCTTGACGTTGCTTTCCGAGCCCGGCGTGCGGACGATGTCGGAGGGGTCGGCGACCCAACGATCGAGCCAGTCGAAGCGCTCCTGGCTCATGGCCTCCGGCAGCACGGCGACGCCGCGGCTATTGAGAATTCGCGAGATGGCGACGCCGCCGCGACAATAATTGCCGGTCGAGGGCCAGATCGCGCGGTGGCGCGTCGGGTCGAACTGGCCGGTGACGACGCGCGGCGCGAGGCAACCGTAGGCGGCGAGAACCTTGTGGGCGCGGATCATCGGGAAGCGGTCGCCGAGCGCGACCACGATGCGCGCCGGCGAGCCCGTCAGCTCGGAGGGCAATTCGATCGCGGCGGGCTCGCCCACGCGACCGCGGCGCGTCTGGTCGTTGAACCAGTGGACGCGAAACAGGTTCAGCGGATGGGGCGCATCGGGATCGACGGCGCCGAGGCGCTCGGCGATTGCCGGCGGGATGGTCGAAGGGTCCTTCAACTCGCCGAAGGTCGGCAGGACGACCCCGGCGTCGCCGAAGCGGGCGAGCGTTCGCTTGTAGACGTCGCCGTCGACCAGATGCGTTTCCAATCCGAGCCGCGCCATTCCACTTTCCCTTCCCAGTCTCGACGAGCGGCTGGTCTAAACCCAATCTGGCGATGGGCGCGCGCCGACGACGCCCCGCGGCCGAGCGGGACGACGACATCGATCTCGCGCTTTGCCGAATGCCGTCCCGCGCGGCGACGCTGACAACCCCGCGCGCCCGGAGGGCCGGACGCTCGCGTCGGTCGCCGGCGCGGGCCGAGCGTGATCATGGTCCGACCGAACACCCGTGTCCAGCAAGTTGATTCCGCGCGTTAAATCGACGCGGCGGCGCGGATCCCGTCGCTCCATTCACGCTCGAGACGCGAAGGCGAGCGGCGAGCGGCCTCCGGGACGCTCGCCGATTTGACAGGCCATGCCGGCGACGGCATGACCGACGCGGCGGCGATCGGTGAGTTCTTGGCGTCGCCGGAGTTTTTGGGGTGGCGCAGACAGTGACGCGGCTCGACACGCGAACTTGCCTGACTGATTCGCGCCGCGGCGCGCTGGCGCCGAAACTGCGCCCCACGGAGAGGGACCGATGACCGAAGCGCTGTTCCTCTATGGGCCGGGCGACGCCCGCGTGGCGCCGTTCAACCTGCGTGAAGGCGACCCGGGCGAAGTTCTGGTCGAGGTGGCCGCCATCGGCATCTGCGGCAGCGACCTGCACTACTATAAGGACGGCGGCATCGGCGGCGCGGTCGTTCGTGACCCGTTCGTGCCGGGACACGAGTTCGGCGGCTATCTTTGCGACGACGTCGCCGCACTCGGCCTTGCGCGCGGCGCGTTGGTGGCGGTGGACCCCAACATCGCCTGCGGCCATTGCGATTGGTGCCGCGAGGGCGACTTCAATCTCTGCCCGAACGTGAAGTTCTTCGGCGCCCCGCCGTTCGACGGGGCGATGACGTCGCGGATTTGGGTTCCAACTTCGCAGCTCGTCAAGCTGCCGTCGGCCCTCACGCCGCTCGACGCCGTGATGCTGGAGCCGCTGGGCGTGGCGATGCACGCCGTCGATCTCGCCAAGCCGCGGCTGCTGGAAAGTGCGGTGGTGCTCGGCGCCGGTCCGGTCGGGCTCCTCATCCTGCAGGTGCTGAAGGTCGCTGGCGCCGGCGCGGTCTGCGTGGTCGAGCCGCAGGCCCATCGGCGCGAGATGGCGATGCGGTTCGGCGCCGCCGTTGTCGGCGAATCGTTGGCCGAGGCCCTCGGCCAAAGCGACGGCAACGGTTTCTCCCTGGTCGTCGAGGCGACCAACAATCCGTTCGGTTTCCGTGACGCCGTGCGGGCGGCGCGCATCGGCGGCCGCATCGTCCTGGTCGGCATTCCCGACGGCGACACTTACACGCTGCCGGCGTCCGAAGCGCGCCGCCGCGCCCTGAAGATCAAGTTCTCGCGCCGAATGGTCGACGCCTACCCGCGCGCCATCGAATTGGTCGCCTCGGGGCGCGTCGACGTCGCTTCGATCGTCACCCACCGCATCGACCTGGCGGCGACGCCCGCCATGTTCCGGGCGCTGGCCGACAGCGCGCCGGGGCTCGGCAAAGTCCTGATCTATCCGAACGGACGGTGATCGCGGCGTCGCCGCCAGCGCGCCGCCGGTTTGACCGGCGAAGTCGCGCCCGGCACATTCGCAACGGACTCAATGGCGCGCGCGCGCCGCAGCGGGGCGTGAGACGGCGATGAAGAAAATTGGCTTCCTTTCGTTCGGCCATTGGACGCCCTCGCCGCATTCGGAGACGCGAACGGCGTCCGACGCGCTGCTGCAGTCGATCGACCTCGCCGTCGCCGCCGAGGAATTGGGCGCAGACGGCGCCTATTTCCGCGTCCATCACTTCGCCCGTCAGCTCGGCTCGCCGTTTCCCCTGCTGGCGGCGGTCGGCGCGAAGACGAGCCGGATCGAGATCGGCGTCGCCGTCATCGACATGCGCTACGAAAATCCGTTGTACATGGCGGAGGACGCCGGCGCGGCCGACTTGATCGCGCGCGGCCGCCTGCAACTGGGCATCAGTCGCGGCTCGCCCGAGCAGGTCGTCGACGGATGGCGCTATTTCGACTACCGGCCGGCCGAAGGCCAATCCGACGCCGACATGGCGCGCCGCCACGCCGAAGTCTTTCTCGACGTGCTGCGCGGCGAGGGCTTCGCTGAGCCCAATCCGCGGCCGATGTTCCCCAACCCGCCCGGCCTGTTGCGCGTCGAGCCGCATTCGCAGGGCCTGCGCGATCGCATCTGGTGGGGCGCCGGGTCCGACGCGACCGCGGTCTGGGCGGCCGAGAAGGGCATGAACCTGCAGAGTTCGACGCTGAAGAACGACGAAGGCGGGCTGCCGTTCCATGTCCAGCAGGCCAAGCAGATCCGGGCGTTCCGCGAGGCGTGGAGGGCCGCCGGGCACAAGCGCGAGCCGCGGGTTTCGGTGAGCCGCAGCATCTTCGCCCTCGTCGACGACCGCGACCGCGCCTATTTCGGCCAAGGCAATCAGGCCGAGGATTCGATCGGCTATATCGACGAGTCGACCCGCGCGATTTTCGGCCGCAGCTACGCCGCCGAGCCGAACGCGCTGATCGAGGAGCTGAAGCGGGACGAAGCGATCGCGGAAGCCGACACGCTGCTGTTGACCGTGCCGAACCAGCTCGGCGTCGACTATAACGCGCATGTCATCGAGTCGATCCTGAAGTCTGTCGCCCCCGCCCTCGGCTGGCGCTGAGAACCGGGGCGCTGTCCGACCGTGCGGGCGCAGCGCCGGGCCCGCCCGCTTGCACGCTGCGGAACCGCCCAACCTTGCAGCGGCGCCGGCGCCAATATTTTCAAATCGACCGCATCCTTCAAAATATGGCCACATGCCTTCGATAAGGATCGCCGCAAGCGGTTGAACGTTGACTGCGCCGAGAGAACCCGGCCGCTGAAGGGCGTCGCGTATCTTGAGCTGCCGAGGTCAACGCCGGCCGCCGTTCCGACGACGCCTGGACGAGGGCTTGCGATGCCAACGCATACGGAGGTCTCAGGTCGTTTTGCGCAATCGCGCGGGCGCGGTCCGCTGTTCACGACCGTCGTCGTCTGCTTCGACGACGCGAACGAGGTCATGCAGGTCCGGGTTGGAATTCCCGATAGCGGCGACAGCGGCCAAAACCGGAGCGACGCCATTCGCGCCGCGCGTCGGCTCGCGTTGCGCTTCGCCACTGACGAGGGCGCCGCCAGCGAGCGCCATTAAGGCGGCCGGGTCGGCCCCAGAGGGCCGCGCTGGCTGACCACCCGATCGACCGCCCGCGACATCCTGCGTTCGAAGCTCTCGGTTCCGGCGCGAGCGCCGGCGCGCGCGGTCTTAACCATCTGATGTTGCAGAGCGATCATTCGAGCGAAGAGGGCCCCAGCCGATCGAACGGCACTCCTGGGAGACGTCGCGGCGACGCGCTTCGTCGCCTGGCGGGCGGCCGGCGCCCGCGCCTCAATCTGGGCGAGATCAAAGTCCGGCCAGGACATTCCGACTAGTGTGTCGCCGCCCGCGTCTTGGCGAGACCGACGTCGAGGGGCGGGCGACAGGAATGACGGTCGACGTCGCCAAAGATCCGAGGGAACGCATGCCCGAGCCCCGCCGATTGCGCGACCTGATCGCTGACAGCGAGAATTGGCTCACGGCGCGGATCATCCAACACGCCAAGGAGCGCGGCTACACGCCGTTCACGTCGACGCTCGAGCAGGCGTGGCTTGCTTCCATTCGCGGCCTGTCGACGCCATTGCTCGCGGCGCTCGACGAGGGTCGGCCGTTTGGGGCGGTGGCGGCGGAAACCGACTATGCTCGCGACCCGATCGCGCTCTACGGCATCGAGGCGGCCAAGCGTCACCGATCGCGCGGGGTCACGCTCGGCCTGTTCCTCGGCCTGATGAAGAGCTACCGCCAAACTTATGTCGAGCTCGCTACCGGCCCCGACGCGCGCGAGGAAGACCGACAGGAAAATCGCGCCATCGTCGACAGCTTCTTCGACCGCATGGAAGTCGGATTCTGCGACGAATGGTCGGGGCGGCCTGCCGACGAGCAGTTCGAGCAGCTCAGGCTGCAGAACCAGCGGATCACCAACGAGAAGAACAAGTACCTGACGATCTTCGAGAGCCTCAGAGATCCCGTCGTCCTGATCGACGAGAGCGGCAAGGTCGAGAACGCCAACCACGCCGCCCTGACTTTGTTCGCCGGCGCGGCGGCCCCGGGCGCGAGCTATTACGGCGGCGCGCGGCTGCCGATCGACGACATCCTCGGCGGCGCCGTCGTCGATGGGCGCGAGCCGGCCGGCGAGCGTCTGCTGACCACCAACGCCGGGCTGCGCTGGTTCGACGTCAAGACTCAACGCATGCTCGACGTTAGCGAGAAGTATCTCGGCGCGGTGGTGATCCTTAACGACGTGAGCGAGCATCGCCGCGCGCGCGAGGAGGCCGAACGCGCCGACCGCGCCAAGTCGGCGTTTCTGGCGACGATGAGCCACGAAATTCGCACGCCGATCCACGGCATCCTCGGACTTGCGGAACTCCTCAGCGAAGGCCGCCTCGACCCCCAGCAAAGCAAGTATGTCGACGCTATCGCGCGGTCCGGCGAACTGCTGTCGTCGGTCGTTTCCGACATCCTCGACTATTCCAAGATCGAGGCCGGCGTCCTCGATCTCGAACGCACGGAGTTCGAGCTCGCAACCGTGCTGGAGGACGTGTTCGGCCTGATGCTGCCGCTCGTCGACCGCAAGCCCGAACTGCGGCTGGTGGTCGAGACGCCGCGGGTTGGGACGATCGTCGGCGATCCCGGCAAGCTCAGGCAGATCCTGCTCAACCTGGTCGGCAACGCCGTCAAGTTTTCCGAACGCGGCGCGGTGACGCTGGCGGTCGGCGAGGCGGCAGGGTCGAACGGCCGGCGGATGCTGCGCTTCGAGGTGAGCGACACCGGCATCGGCGTCGCCCCCGACCGGCTGGAGGCGATCTTCGATCCGTTCACGCAATCCGACGCGACCGTCAGCCGCAGGTTCGGCGGCTCAGGCCTGGGATTGGCGATCTGTCGCCGTCTCGTCGACCGTCTCGGCGGCGAGATCGGCGTCGAAAGCCGGCTCGGCGAAGGCAGCCGTTTCTGGTTCACGATGCCGCTCGAACCCAGCCTCGGCGCGACGGCGACTGCGCCCGATCGCGCCGCCGAGCGGGGCAAGCGCGCTTCGGTCGCGCTCGACCTGCTCGTCGTCGAGGATAACGAGGTCAACGCCATGGTCGCCTCGGGTTTGCTCGCCCGGGCCGGCCACAAAGCGATCATCGCCTCGACCGGCGCGGAGGCGCTGGCGCTGTTCGAGTCGCGCGATTTCGACGCCGTGCTGATGGACCTTCGGCTGCCCGACTTCGACGGCCTCGAAGTCGTACGCCGCATGCGCGCTTCCGCCGACGCCAAGAAATCGCGCATCCCGATCATCGTTCAGTCCGCTCACGTTCTGGCGAGCGACATCGAGGCCTGCGTGACGGCCGGCGTCAACGAATTCGTCGGCAAGCCGTTCAAGCTCGAACGTCTGCAGGCCGCGTTGCGCCGCACGGCGTCGCCGGCGGCTCTGCGACGATCGGCGCGACGGTCGGCGGAGGCGCCGCCTGCGCCCATTGCGCCTCCGCGGCGGCCCGAGGCCGCCGCGGAGGCGGCGTTCGATGACTCGGTGCTCGCCGAGCATGTCGACCAACTCGGGTTCGAGCAGACGGCGCGGATCGTCGCGGCGTTCGAGGCCAGCGTCGCCGGCGCCCCGGCGGAAATCGAGCGCCTGGCGCTGTCCGGCGAGCGCCGGGCGCTAGCCGCGATCGCGCATCGGCTGAGGAGTTCCTCGATGCTCGTCGGCCTCGCCCGCCTGTCAAGGCTCGCCGGCGCGCTCGAATCGTGTGCGCTGGACGAGGCGCAGGACGTCGGCGGGGCGGCGGCCGAACTCGCCGTCGCCTGCCGCGAAGGTCTCGTTTCCCTCGGGCTTTCGGTCGCCCGGCTCCGCGAACGTCAACCGGCGAACACGTAACCGACGCCGTGAACGGTGACGATGCGGCGCGGCTTTGAGGGATCGTCCTCGATCTTGCGCCGCAGCCGGCCGATCAGCACGTCGATCGTGCGGTCGAACGGATCGCGGCCGCGATGGCTGATGTGGTCGATCAGGCTGTCGCGCGTGCAGACGCGACCGCGGTTGACAACCAGTGTGGCCAGCAGCTCGAACTCCGCGCGGGTCAGACGGAGCTCTTCGCCGCTTGGCGAGGTCAGCGTCCAGTGCGGGATGTCGAGCGTCCAACCGCCGAAGCTCTTATTCGGTTCGTCCGGCGTGTGCAGGCGCGCGGCGGCGACGCGGCGCGCGAGGTTCTTCGCCCGCGGCAACAACTCGCGCATGTTGTAGGGCTTGGTGACGTAGTCGTCGGCGCCGAGCTCCAGCGCGACGATCCGATCGACGGCGTCCTGTCGCGCCGTCACCATGATGACGCCGACTTCGGATTGGCGCCGCAATTCGCGCAACAGCGACAGCCCGTCTTCGCGGGGCAGGTTGATGTCGAGCAGCACCACGTCGACGTCGCCACGCGCGAACAGCCGATGCATGTCGTCGCCGTTCGCCGCCTCGGAGACGCGATGACCTTCCTTGCGCAGATACGCGGCCAGAGTCTGTCGGCTGACCGGATCGTCCTCGACGACGAGCATATGATGGGTGGCGTTCATGGGCGTCTTGAAGGCTGGCGGCGCGACGGCGGTCAAGCTGCGGTCCGCCGCTGTTCACATTGGTTTACAACTTCATACACGCCGTTCACCGACGCCGCCAACTCCATTCACGTCGTCGGCCCATAAATCCGCATGGTCGGACGGGAGGCTGAGGCGTGTTGACGAACCTGCTGAGGCGCAAAAGCTTCTGGGCGACGACGGGCGTGGCTTTGGCCGGCGTCGTCGCTGGAATCATCTTCTGGGGCGGTTTCAACACCGCGATGGAAGCCACCAACGAACTCGGCTTCTGCATCTCGTGCCATGAGATGCGCGACACAGTCTACCAGGAATACAAGACCTCGATCCACTACAAGAACCCGGTCGGCGTGCGCGCGGTCTGCGCCGACTGCCATGTGCCGAAGGACTGGACGCATAAGATCATCCGCAAGGTCCAGGCGTCGAACGAGCTGTGGCACAAGATCATCGGCACGATCGACACGCCGGAGAAGTTCCAGGCGCAGCGCGCTTCGCTCGCCAAGGACGTCTGGCGGACGATGAAGGAGAGCGACAGCCGCGAGTGCCGCAACTGCCACTCCTACGAGGCGATGGACTTCGCGCATCAGAAGAACGCCGACGACGCTCAGCGGATGAAGCAGGGTCTGGAAAGTGGTCAGACCTGCATCGATTGCCACAAGGGCATCGCCCACAAGTTGCCGGACATGAGCACCGGCTACAAGGCGATCTTCGTCGACCTCGAAGACGCCTCCAAGTCGCTGAACCCCGCCGTCGGCGCGACGCTCTACACCATGACGACCAAGCCGTTCTGGCTCGAAAAGCCGAAGGACGAGTCCGACACGAGCGACGGCAAGCTCGTCGCCGCCACGCCGGTCGAAGTGGTCGAACGCGACGGCGCTTGGCTCAAGGTGAAGTTCTCCGGCTGGCAGCAGGAAGGCGCCGAGCGGATGTTCTACGCTGCGCAGGGCAAGCGCATCTTCGCCGCCGCGCTGGGCTCCGACGCGATCGACAAAGTCGTCGCCGGCAAGTCGATGACCGACCCCGACACCGACCAGAAGTGGACGGAGTCGAGCCTCACCGCCTGGGTCGCCAATTCCGATCTCACCCCCGATCTCGGCAAGCTCTGGGACTATGGCGGCGAGATGTACAACGCGTCCTGCGCGCTGTGCCACACGCTGCCGCCGACCGGCAATTATCTCGCCAATCAGTGGATCGGCAATCTCAACGCGATGAAGCGCAACGTGTCGCTCGACGACGAGCAATATCGCTTCCTGCAGAAGTACGTGCAGATGCACGCCCAGGACATGGCGGGCAAAGACACGGGAACGAAGCCATGAACGACCTGCCGCGTCCGGCCGCTTTCGCGGGCCTCGACCCGCACGATCTCGCCGCTGTGATCGAATGGCTCTCCGCCGTCTTCGCCGCGCCGCCCGACCGCGCCGCCGTCGCCTCGTATCGTCGCGGGCTGGCCGCCGCTTGGCTGGACGGCGTCGCTTCGCTGCCCGGTTGCGGAGAGGCGGTCGCGCGCATGCAAAGCGCGCTCGAGGTCGATGCAGACGACGCGTTCGTCGTCGCACGGGTCGGGTCGGCCTACGGCATGTTGTTCGAGGGCATCGGCGGCCCGAAGACGGTGTCGCCCTACGAGTCGGTTCATCGCGACGGCGGACGTCTGTTCGGCGCGCCGGCCGCCGAAATGGAGGCGATCCTCACCGCCCACGACTTGTCGGTGGCCGCCTCCGCCCATGAGGCGCCCGATCACCTCGCCGTCGAACTCGCTGCGGCCGCGCGGCTGCTGGCGGACGGCGAGCCGGACGCCGACGCGATCATCGCGCGCCTGCTGGGCTGGGTTCCCGCTTTCGCGGCCGACTGCGCCGCCGCCGACTCCAACGGGTTCTGGGCGGGCGCAGCCGCCGTTCTCACGGCCATTGTCGGACTCGCGACGCGTCGGCCCGCCAACGCCGAAATTCCAGACGCGACCAAACACTGAGGGAGAGACACTATGTCAATGCTGAAGGGAGACGAGTTACGCGCCGAGATGTCGAGGCGCGCGTTTCTGAGCTACGGCGCCGCGCTTGGCGCGCTGAGCATCGCGGCGCCGTCGCTGCTGGCGACGGGGGCGCGCGCGGCGACCCCGGACGGCGAAGTGCTGACGGGTTCGCACTGGGGCGCCTTCCGCGCCAAGGTCGAGGGCGGACGGGTCGTTTCGCTCAAGCCGTGGGAGAAAGATCCCGCGCCGAGCCATCAACTCGCCGGCATCCTCGATTCGATCTATTCGCCGACCCGCATCAAATATCCGATGGTTCGCCGCGCGTTCCTCGAGAAGGGGCCCGGCGCCGACGTCGACAGCCGCGGCAGCGGCGACTTCGTGCGCGTGACCTGGGACCAGGCGCTCGACCTGGTCGTCAAGGAATTGCAGCGGGTCGAGAAGACCTACGGACCGGCGGCGACCTTCGCCGGCTCCTACGGCTGGAAGAGCCCCGGCCACCTGCACAATTGCCAGAGCCTGCTGCGCCGGATGATGAACCTGAAGGGCAATTTCGTGAACGCCTCGGGCGACTACTCGACCGGCGCGGCGCAGATCATCATGCCGCACGTGGTCGGCTCGCTCGAAGTCTACGAGCAGCAGACGGTGTGGCCGGTGGTGGTCGACAAGACCGAGCTGATGGTGTTCTGGGGCGCCGATCCCGTGCTCACGAACCAGATCAGTTGGTCGATCGCCGACCACGGCGGCTACGAGGGCATGAAGGCGCTCAAGGCCAAAGGCACCAAGGTCATCTGCATCGATCCAGTCAAGACCGACACCGCCGAGTTCTTCGGCGCCGAGTGGATCGCGCCGCGGCCACAGACCGACGTCGCGCTGATGCTCGGCATCGCCCACACGCTGGTCACCGAGAAGCTCCACGACGAGAAGTTCCTCAAGAACTACACCACTGGTTTCGACAAGTTCCTGCCGTACCTGATGGGCGACAGCGAGGACAAGACGCCGAAGAGCGCCGAATGGGCCTCCGCGATCTGCGACATTCCGCCTGACGCGATCAAGGACCTCGCACGCCGCTTCGCCAAGAACCGGACGATGCTGGCGGCCGGTTGGTCGCTGCAGCGCCAGCAATACGGCGAACAGCGCCATTGGATGCTGGTGACACTGGCCTCCATGCTCGGACAGATCGGTCTGCCGGGGGGCGGCTTTGGATTCTCCTATCATTACGCGAGCGGCGGCGCTCCGTCGGCCGACGCGCCGGTGCTGACCGGCATCACCGACGGCGGCAAGGCCAAGGCAGGCGCGGCCTGGATGACGGAAAACGGCGCGGCGTCGATCCCGGTCGCGCGCGTCGTCGAGATGCTGCTCAACCCCGGCAAGGACTTCGACTTCAACGGCGTCAGGGCGAAGTACCCTGACGTCAAGATGGCCTACTGGGTCGGCGGCAATCCGTTCGTCCACCACCAGGACCGCAACCGTATGGTCGCGGCGTGGAAGAAGCTCGAGACGTTCATCGTCCAGGATTTCCAGTGGACGCCGACCGCGCGCTTCGCCGACATCGTCCTGCCGGCGACGACCACCTACGAACGCAACGACATCGACAGCGTCGGCGATTACTCCGCCATGGCGATCATGGCGATGAAGAAGGTGGTCGATCCGGTGTTCGAAAGCCGGTCCGACTACGACATCTTCGCTGCGATTTCCGAGCGCCTCGGCAAGGGCAAGGAGTTCACCGAAGGTAAGAGCGAGATGGACTGGATCAAGTCGTTCTACGACGCGGCGCTGACCCAGGCCAAGGCGAAGAAGATCGACATGCCCGAGTTCGACGCGTTCTGGAACGGAACGGGCGTGGTCGAGTTCCCGGTCACCAGCGGCAAGAGCTTCGTGCGCTATGCGAAGTTCCGCGAAGATCCGCTGCTCGAGCCGCTCGGCACACCGTCGGGCAAGTTCGAGATCTACTCGAAGAACATCGAGAAGATGGGCTACGACGACTGCGGACCGCATCCGATGTGGTACGAGCCGACCGAGCGGCTCGGCGGACCGACGACCAAGTACAAGCTGCACGTCGCCGCCAGCCATCCTAAGAGCCGCCTGCACTCGCAGCTCTGCGGGACCAAGCTGCGCGACACCTACACGGTCAACGGCGCCGAGCCCTGCCTGATCAACGCCAAGGATGCGGCGGACCGCGGCATCAAGGACGGCGATCTCGTCCGCGTGTTCAACGACCGCGGCCAGATCATCGCCGGCGCCAAGGTGACCGAGTCGATCCGGCCCGGCGTGATCCGCGTCAACGAAGGCGGCTGGTATGATCCGGCCGAGCC
>Ga0181529_10004595_pt1 | contig 14874 bp, 6 predicted proteins | sample PEATcosm2014_Bin_36_FD_119763 | JGI IMG/M metagenome (GOLD analysis project Ga0181529, IMG submission 119763) | Peatland microbial communities from MTU Mesocosm Facility, Houghton, MI, USA - PEATcosm2014_Bin10_30_metaG | ecosystem: Environmental > Terrestrial > Soil > Wetlands > Peat | place...
GCGCAAAGCTAAAATCCGGCTCCTCTCACGCCCCAGAATCATACACCGCTTAATCAAAGCGGCGAAGAATGCGATTTCGCCTAGCTGCGCAGGTATTTTGCAAGTGGCTCATAAGGCAGGAAAACGCAGATGCCGCGGCAAGAGTCCTTTTCGATGCCGGTTTCAACGTCTGCACGGCGACAGTCGATGTCTCCTCGCGTACCTCAGTCCAAGCTCTCGTTGAAGCAGCCACCAAGCTCGGCGAGGTCTCCGGTGTCATCTATGCTGCGGGTGTTTCGCGTTCACAGGCCTCTCCCGAGACGATCCTCAAGGTCGACCTCTACGGCACTGGACTTGTACTGGAGGAGTTCGGCAACGTCATTGCTCGCGGAGGCGCCGGTGTCGTGATTGCATCCCAGTCCGGCCACCGCCTGGGGCCTCTCACCACCGAATAGAACGCTCTACTCGCCATGACTCCCGTCGAAGATTTGCTCGCGCTCCCCATGCTTCAGCTTGACCAGATCAAGGACTCCCTCCACGCATACCAGATCTCCAAGCGAGGGGACTCCCTGCGCGTGATGGCCGAGGCAGTCCGTTGGGGAAAGCGCGGCGCCCGAGTCAACACCATCAGCCCCGGCATCATCATCACAGCTCTCGCAAACGACAAACTGAAGGGACCGCGCGGGCCAGGCTATCGGCGCATGTTGGAAGTGTCAGCGGCGGGGAGAGCTGGCACGCCTTATGAGGTGGGAACTGTTGGCGCGCTGCTGATGAGTCCGGACGGAGCGTTCATTACTTGAAGCGACTTCCTTATGGATGGCGGCGTGACGGCAGCCTATTGGTTTGGCGAACTCGTTCCCAATTCCCTATAGCAGCGCGGGATTGCCCACTTCTTGAGGTATCCCTCATAACCGCACCCGGTAGAAAATGTGCTCCGGGAGGACTCTGTTCTCAGTTCTTGCCGGCGGAAGCGGGCAAATGCAACGGCAATGGTGACCGCTTTGTCTCATGTCCGCAGCCCGCTTCCGCTGACGTCGAGTTGTAGAGCCACTACTACGTGCCGAGCCGGTCACGCCATAATGACTACTTGAACATTCTCAACCGCGATCGATCTACGTATTCGCGGCGCGCCGGCGCCTTCCACTCAGAAGATAAACTGCCGCACGCAGTTCGAGGAGCGGGTCGGCCGAAGGCTCGATTCCGTCCACTCTCGGTATCGGGTCGAAGATGATGTGTTTCTGCTGCGCGAGAGTATCGGGCACAACCTGGCTCAACTCAACCGTGCCCAACTCCACAAGCTTCCGGCTCTCCGGCCAATGGACTGTGGCGTCATCGACTGTATCTTCCGCGTTGGCGATCTGCGCCACGATCCGGAATCGCACTGGTCCCTTCGAAATGCGCTCGGCGAGCTCATCGTAAAGGTAGTTTTCCTTGAGCTTCGCGGCCTGGTCCTCGGATAAGCGGTCGTTCCCCAACTCCGGCAGGATGCGATACCGTCCGAACCTTGTGTGCCCCTCGCCGTTTGTGAAGGCGAACGCCGTCACGCCGTAGTAGCTCTCTCGCGCCAGGCTCGATGGAGACGGCTTGGGTGTCTGCACAAAGGCCAGCGCCGCCGGGTGAGAGCCCAGAAATTGCTCCACCGGCTTGGGCGAAGGGACGTCAGGGCCGCTCGCGGCCAGAGCGCGAAGAAACTCCAGGAACTCATTGCCATCGCGGGTGGGGAACCCGTCAGTGGAGTGACTCACGATGTCGGTATGCACATGTTCGGCAAGATTGAATCGAATGGCCATACCGTGCGGGTTGGCCTCGGGGGCGTTGTCCGGCAACTGAGGCAGTCCGGTTGAGTTGGAGAAGCGTACTGTCACCGGAGTCGACGGAAGCGACACATGGGGAGCCCGGGTCAGCGTTTGCGCCTCGGTGGACGGAATGAAGACGCCTGTCAGCATCAGGCCCTTCGCGTGAGCAGGCCGAAAACCGGGATGGAGACCAAAGATCTGATCGAATTGCTTCAGCAGATCGGTCGCGAGTGCAACGATGCGTTCATCTTGTGGCAATGGCAAGTCGAATGTCCTCCTGTCGTCAAGAAGATTTGGGCTATAGATGGGCTTGATTGATGCTACTTCAACTCTTGAGGTCGAGCTGGGGCAAAAGGAAACGGGGAAGGCACGCCGTCAGGCGATGACACAATTGTATGACACGAATCTGACCCTGCGGATGTCCTCCCCGTTGATGTTTCAATTGTATGAATGACAAGACTCGAGGGGCTTTCGTGGTTGTTCACTGACTCAGCATCGGGCTGGGTTCCGCCCATGAAGCAGCTTGCTTTCCGCTGACCGATGCGTGAAACCCCACATGGCTTTGCTTGAGATGCGCTTGCCGACGATGCCAAAAACAGCCGCCGGAATGCGCAGGTATTGCATCAGCTCTGGGCGTATTGCACCAAGCATCGCTAATGCCGCGCTGGCCGTGAAGCAAAGGTCTTTGAGGTCTGCGATGGACAAATTTTCCCCGCCCAATTCGACGCAGTCGGAATGGTTGATCGACCATCGTAGCAATGCTGAGCAGCGTTCGATCGCCAAGAATCCTGCATGCCGGAACTCCGCCGTGGGCATCTGGCCGAGGCCGAGAAGGATTTCACGCGCATGGCCGACAGGCTTGCGTGCATGCTTGTGCTTGCGTCAGCCCTTGCCGCAGCAGGTATGCTCGGGATATCCGGCTGTGGCGGGAGTGCCAAATCATCCACGTCATCCACACCGCCAGGAACCTACAGCATACCGATCAATGTAACCAGCGGCGGGACAACAGCCGCGCTGAAGTTGTCGATCACCGTTCAATAGCAAGCCGGTACGCCGACCAGCGCGGGCGCTGAGAAGCTGGCTCCGCCCTCGGATGTGGCGCAGTGGGTGCTGGAGAAGAGCGCGGTGGTCAACAACCTGGCCGTGGCCACGCTGCACCACGGCCAGGGCAGTCCACTTGGGAACTCAGGACGCGTACGGAGAAGACATGGTTTGGAAGGAAGCAGTGTCGTGTCTGGCTATTTGACAGGAGCAGCGATCTTTACAACGGCACTTGTGGGGCCGACTCTTCCGTCGGGAGAGACATAGGCTATGCGATATCCAACCTCGCCCGCAGAAGGCACTTTGTTATCCGTGGCGTTATCGGTCGCCATTGGGCCGGCGATGCGGATCCATCCGCCATCTTTCTGTTCCTGCCGCTCGACGATCAGGCTTAGTCCGGCGGGCGGCATCTGGAATTGCAGAGCAAAGTGCGGATAAGGATCGGCTGTGTATTTCACCGAGGGTGCCGGCGGCGCTGCCATCTGCGGCGAACCGACACGTATGGCAACGGGCCGCGTAGGATCGCTACGATTTCCGTTCTTCCCCACCGCAACAAGACGGTACCAGTATCGTTCGCCTGGACTCACATACTGGTCTGTAAAGTGGCGCGCGTCCCCTGTGAGCGGATCGCCGATCACGACCCCCAGGTCTCCTTCGCTTCCTGAGCGCAACACCAAAAACTGAGTTGACCTATCCATTGGCGAGGCAGGAATAAAATCGAGCTGCGACTTGCCGTCTGCACCGCTCGATGCAGTGATTGAAGGCGGCTCCGGTATTGATCGATCCGCGACCACTACCTGCACGGAGTTGCTGGCCGGCCCCTCTGCGTTATCGAAGGCAACGGCAACAATGCGGTACTCCATCGTCACATCGGAGGCGAGGCCCAGCGAATCGTCATAGAGGGGCTCGGGCGTCACGCGAGCATTCAGCCGAACCCATTGTTCGGCGCTGGCAGTTCCAGTGACGACGCGGCGCTCGACAAAGTAACCGGCCACGGGAAAGACGACCGGTTTCCAAGTCAGACGGATACGGGATTGACCTGAGTCGGCCGTGAGTCCCTCAACTTTCGGAGGACCTCCTGGATTCTTTGCCTGCGCAGCGCTGGCGCTCGAAGGCTCTCCCAAGTCTCCGCGCGAGTTTACGGCGCGGACTCGATAGTAATAGGTCGTGCCGCCTTGAACCGTGTCATCTTCAAACTGCGCTGTCGCTGGGGCCAGAGCCTGTGCGGAAAGCGCCTCGTAGGGACCATCGTAGAGAAACGCGCGCTCCACCAGATACCCTGCAAGGTTGGGCTTTTGCACAGCGGGCCAACTCACAACGATCTTTCCCACGTCAGCTTTTGCCGTCACCGGCTGCGGCGGTTCCAGTGCATGAAAATCAGGGAAGAAGATTCGAATCGACGTGGGAGCGCTGCGGCGGCCAAAGGCATCGATGCTGAAAACTCGATAGGTCAGCATCTCGTTTGGCGGAGCGTTGCGGTCGAGCAGCAGAGGAATCTTCGCATCCCAACGCACCCCAGGGATGATCGGCTTGGCGGTGACCGCCGCATTCGTCTGACCTCCGCCATCGCGTTCGACGGCATAGGCAATTGCCGGAAGTTGCCGGTTTTCCGCCGGCGGCGACCAGAAAAGCGCGACCCCGCGCTCATCTGATTTGACTTGAACTCCGTCGGGCGCCGGCGGCAACGCCGTCGCGGTATTTCCATCGACTGCCGGACTCGTAAGTTGCAACCCCGTCGGCTTTCCGGCTGAATCAAGCCCTTCGACTTTGTAGCTGCGGCTGCCGGCAGCAACCTTGTCCAGCGTCCAGTAAATCCCCAGCGCACGAGCATAGGCCGGGTCGGTCAGTGCGCGCAGTCCTATGATATTGAACAACTGCCTTTGCTGTGGCGTAGAGTCGCGGTTTGATAACACGTCGGGCAAATGCCGGATCGCGTCGGCGTCCTCGACTGAAAGAGCTTGCAGCGCCGTTGGATCGGCGATGCCGATTCGCGGCGCGAGTACCTGCCCGCTGGAATCGGAGAGCTTCCAGCCGCCGGCGGGCCACTGGGAAGGCGGAGGAAACCACAAGAGTGATATCTGTCCTTTGCCATCGGAGGCCGCAAAGATGGCGCCGGAGGCCTCTTGTGCTGCACTATTCCGAGCCGCAAGCAGTAGAAGCCAAGTCAACAGCAGCAACGATATTCTTATGCGACTTATCATCTCTTGCTATCCAGATGTTACATGTGAACGGAGAAAGTAACAGAACCCAACGGCCAAGGCAGACCGATGCTTGCGCTGGCATTCATTTCCAAAGGCAAAGCCTCGGCGTGGATCTGCGCAGAAACACCGGCGGAAACGCAGACACTATCCACGCAAACACCCGCCGAGACGCTGGCTGAAAGGTCGCCGGAGATATGCGGCTGCGGTGTCACCGCCAGGCCCAGATCTATATCGCCCCGTACATATGCCGACGCCACCGAGTTGTCGCCTATATCGAGATTGATGCTTTCTCCGCCACCGATCGCCAGGCCGGCGTCAGAGAGCATCAAGTACATGTTCGCGCCTGCATCAAGGAGCTGCCCGCTGATGCGTGGGCCCTGCTGCTTGCCGGCATCGATGTGCCACGGCCCGCTAGGACCGAAATGCAAATCAACCGCGGCATTACTGGCGCTATTGCCCAAATCCACAGAGGCAATGCCGCTCATGAGATTCAGATGTCCCCAGAGACGCGCGTCGAAATTTCCGCCGGCGTATTGCAAGTAGCCCTGAAAATCTCCGTTGCCGCTATCCGCCATCTTCAACAACCACGCATGGAAGTCCATGCGTGCGCCTGAATCCTGACCGCCCGCTTTGATCACCAAATCGCCGTCGAGCGTATAAGTGAACTGGTCCGGCATTCCCACGCGAATGCCCGCCATGAAGAGAAATGAATTGTCCATAACCGGCTGCTCTGCATTCAGAGACCCGGTGTCTTCAAAGGCACTGATCGGGAAGTTATGACCGATTCCGCCCTGGACGCGATAAAGATTCATCAAAGGAACCGGAACGGAAATCAAGGGCAAGCCAGTGGGACCCAGCGCATAACTGATGCGCGTCAGCCAGTAATCGTGTCCCCCTTGATAGCCCAGGCGAAACTCACCGGTAATCGGAGGTCCACCCAACTCGGAGAGATCGACCGAACCGGAGATTTCAGTTCCGCTCGACCCGCTAGCGCCGGAGTAAACAGGATGGATTTTTGCGTCGGCGCTTGGCTGACCCGAAGGATACGGAACGTCGATGGTAAAGGGTGCGAACGAAGGACCTGTTGTTGTATAGTTCGTTCCATTCTTGTCGATCGAATAGTTCACCTGAGCCGTTGCCGCTGCCATAACTTCGGACAAGTGAACGCTCGTATCGAACAAGGCCGCCAGAACCTGCGGACCGGAGGAAGGCGCCGTCAAATGCACCGAGGCAAGATCGACCGGCGTCTGGCCCAGGTGCGAACTGCCGCCCAGAGAAACATCCTTCGTCGGAGCGCCCTGCGCAAAGTAACCGCGCCCATCCATTCCGAAGTTGAAGACCTGATCGAATGCGGCAAAGGACTTGTTCTCGGCTGAGAAGATGAAATGAGTATTGGCCTGCACCACCCAGCCGATATTCTGCTGTTGCATGAACGTCAAATTACTGGCAGTGAAGCCGAAGTTACCGTAGCTCTTTGTAACTGGAGAGCTATTCAGCGGGAAGGTGATGCTGGCCTGCTTGCCTCCGCCAGATTGCAATATTGCGTTGCCTTTAAGGTCTGTATCAAGCCAGGGGACATGGACATCCATCCCGTTGTATTGCGCACTGAAAGTGCCATTGAAAGCAGTCGCGTTGATGGAGGCGAAACTGACGGTTCCTGCACCTAAGCTGGCCGTAAAAGGTCCCGTGGTGAGGGCACCGCAAAGTCCGCCTCCAGTCACGCCCCAATCGGTAACAACAGGTTGCAATGAGGCAGTCGAAACCAGATTCATCGTATAGGGAGTAACCGCCAGATTCGGGAATCGTACCCCGACCCAGTCGTTACCACTCAATGGCCCGCAGTACGATGAATTCGCGGCATCGCCGTCATGATGGCTCAGATCCAAGCGCACCGAGTTGGATTGCATCGTGAAGGCACTCCAACCAATCAATGTGGTGGGAAGCGTCAGCCCATTCTTGATCCAATCCCCGTTTGCGTGAAGTTCAGCCGTAACTCCGTTCCATGAAACCGGCATCTCGCCCGGCAAGCGCAGCGTGTCGTCGCTCAACGAGACATTGAGCGTGGCGTCGAGTTCTCCACCTGCCTTTTTCGCTTCGATCTGCTGAATACTGCCCTGCAATCCCGGAACGCTTGCTGCCAGCGTCAGATTGGGAGAAACATCGATGCTGCCTGTTTGCACATGCAGTCCGTCAGGCACGATCCAGTTATCGATCTTCACGGAAATGGGCGGATACTCGTCGTAGCCTTCGCTGACGGAGTTGGCAAGGTGAATGATCAGGTTGCCCGTACCGCTATAAGTCGTACCTTGCTGAGTAACATGATTCTGCAAGCCACTGATTTCGAATTCCTCGCCGTTGTTGGCAGGAAAGAGAAACTTGCAGGGTTTCTTTGGATCGGAGGCGATGACTTCATAAAGCGTTGCGTTTGAGGCAACATGCTGATCTGGAACCGAGCTGGCCAATTGGTTCATCGCCTGTTGCAGCGGACCGTTGACATATTGCACCGCGCCAAGCCCGGAGACACTTTGGTTGGACGACGAGAGAAGGCCAACCTTCAGCGGAGGCAGGTTGCTTCCGGCTGGCGCGGATAGCGTCTTCAGCAGAGATTGTGCCTCGGCGACGTTGGGTCCAGTGGGAATCTTGTTGCCGTTGCCATTTCCCGCAGATGCGCCGGAGGTTGGCGTCAACCCCATCGGCATCAGTGAGCCTAACGCCTTGCCTACAGCATTCGAGAGATTGGGCATGGTCGGCTGGGGCAATACATCGGCCTCAACGGTTACGCTGTGATTGCCCAACGGTTGAACCTGCAATCCCGGTGAATCGATCGGCTTGCTTGTAGAGACAATGATCGGTGGCTCGGGAATCGGAATCGGAATCACCATTCCACCGAATTGTATGGTTGTAAATCCTTGCCGTGTCAGGTTCATGCGGCGCGTGGAAGGAGGCAGCGAAAACGTCTGCTGCGACTGGACCCCATCGACCGTCCAGGTCACACGCACCGGTCCGGTTCCGTAGTACTGGAGCGAAGTGGTGGCGTCGATGCCATCGTCGCACGTGCTGCATATCGCCACCGGAGTCTGCGCTGCCGGCATGGAACCCAAACCGCGATGCTCAAGCTCCGGCGACTTCTTTACGTCCGGTGGAGAGTTAGTTTGTTCAAGGGAAGGATGTGGCTCCTTCGGCGAATTCTGTTTTCCGGAGGTATTCCTATCGAGGAAATGATCCAGAACTGGAGTCTTTATTTGTGAGATGTCATACGCGCCAAAGTCCGGATCGGCGATTCCCTTCAGATGAAGCGGCCCGTCTGCGGCCAGATCTTCTACAACGCTGATATAGATCGGCTGGCACTCAAGCATGTAGGCATCGCTGGCCGCCTGCGATGCGGAAGAATCGCCACTGCTGCCCGGCGAGAGAATCTGCTGGAAGCTGGATTGCACCGCGGCCATTGTGAGACCGTTTTGGCTCACCGCGCCTTGCGAAGTCATCTTCGAAAGCAGCGCAGCCTGCATGAATGGCGTTGTCGGACCATCCACACTCGATGAGACCGCACCGACGCTTGTGTGCTGCAAGTCCTCATCGGAGAGTTGATAGACACGGATCTTGAAACCGCCCGTGGTCTGGTAGGCATGCTGCATGGGGCCGGTGGAATTCGTTGGCAACGCAAGCTGCTGGCTTGGGTCCCAGTTGGTCAGCGTTGCAGAGACTGGCGGCGCGGTCAAGGGCACTACCGTTCCATCGCCCCAGTCTACAAAGACGTTGCTGAATTGCACCTGAGTAACATCTTTGACGACACATTTATTGCCGCAGGTCGATCCTGGCGGAACCGCGGTTTGAGGGGTGTAATCGGCCTGATACGGAGAACGGGAGAGATCGATGGTGCCGCTCAACGACCAGTTATCGCCAATATAGTTATTGGGATCGGTACTGGAGCCGCTACTGTTTTTTGATAGGTTCTGAGCGACCAGATTCCCAGCTGTTACGCCGGTGCCGCTGCACGCCAGCCCGGTCGGCGGAAGAGGAGCCTTCAGCGGCCACCGATCCGATAGCTCCACTTGCACATCGACAGTGCCCCCGGCGTTCTGCGCATTGACAATGTTTTGCAATACGCTCTGATTTTGCATCGGAACCGCGCCGCCGGTCTGCTTTGGGGCCGGCTGTGTTGTCACTCCATTCTTGTTATAGGTGTGAAACCCCGCTACCTCCCATTGCAGATCGCCCTGGTTGAGTTGGCCGTTCAACTGGTCGGGAGGCGCAGTTGGACTCGCATTGCCACCGGACGGCGGGCTCTGCTGCACGGGCGTCGGCTTGCCGAATCCCCCCAATGGCGCGATGCCGAAGACCATCCGCCGCGTCGGCTCGAGTACCGTTTTCAGAAATGCCGGGTCGGGGCGATAGTAGGTTGGAACCACATTGATGAAGCCGCCCGGCGCTCCCAGGGCAAGGGTTTTAACCCCCGTAATCTTCTGCGTCGCGAGTAAGGTCTTGCCATCTTTGGCGTAAACGCGCAACTCGTAGTAGTCGGCCAGGCCAGGATTCTGCTCATGCCATTTGAAGACCGAGTTATCGTCCAGCAGAGGAACCGTGTAAGTTACGTATTGATCGCTTTGAGTGCCAGGACCGAGCGGCGCATCCAGATGAATCACGCCTTGAGTGAATTTCTGAATCGAAATAGGCGGGATCTTCAGCACCGTCGGAAGACCGGATTGCTTCTGCGCCAGAATATTCAACATTCCTTTGCCAACCACACCTTGCTGGTTAACCTGACTGACCAGTTCAGCCACCCGGATCTGGCTTCCGGGTGGTTGTAGATTGATATCGCGGCCACCGGGGAGTGCCGACGGCAGCGCGTTCACCGACACATGCATCTCCGTGCTGTTGACGTAACGAGCTGGGCCGTTGGCAAAAATCGCCGCGGGAACTCCCGCTCCCACCGTAAACGTCACCTGCGTGCCGGGAACAAAATTCGTACCCTCCAGCGTAAGGTCCACATTCTGACTGCCCGCAGCAATCTGGTTGGGAATGACGCGCAGAATCTGCATGGGCGGAGCATGAGGGGAAGTTGCGCTGGAGACGACTGTAAAAGTGTTCGTTGCCGTTAGCCTTTGCTTCTTGCCAACAATCAGAGCCACGCCACGCGAACTTAGAGCGGCATTGGGAGCAATGACGACCTGAGCCTGAATCTGATTTGCGTTCGTTACAGAGGTGGACTGCACTGTTAGACCGCTATTGGGCGTGAATTGTAGAGAGGCTGGAGCAGTGAAGTTTGCGCCTGTAAACGTCATCGCCACCGTCGTACCCTGCGCACCTGACACCGGGGTGAATTCTCGCAGAACCGGCGTTGCGGGGGGTGGAGTGGGACCGCAAGCGGTGGCAGCCATTCCAGGTGGACAATTGCTCTGTGCGGCAGCCGTAATCGTGAAGAGCGTGGAGACATGCAGGTTATGATCCGCATCCAAAAGAATAACCTGGCGGCTGCCCGGCTGAGCACTGGCGGCAACTTGCACCTGCGCGGTAATCTGCATCGAAGAAACCGCTCGCACGCCGCTCACTGTAATTCCTTGTGCTGGAGAAAACATCAGATTCAGTGAGCGCGGAACAAAGTTAGCACCAGTGAAAGTCAGCGTTACAGTAGAGCCCGCGGAGGCTTGCGTAGGGCTGAAGCCAATGAAAGTTGGCGGAGCGAACTGCGCCTCGCCCCTGCCGCAAAACAGCATGGTCAGCAAGAGCGCCAGAGATGCGCTTTGTGCGCAGACATTCCACTTGCAAGCGCGCTGCCTCATCGCGGTTTCCTCAGAACGTGTGCTTATGTCCCCATGTTGCGGTCCACAGAATCAACAACTGCGTTGTGTTCTGGTCGAGGCTCGCAACGGTATTGTGATTCTGGTTGTAACTTCCCTGCGCTGAGAAGGTGCTGAACTTCAACGCGCCGGGCAGGGTCCAGGAAACTCTCCCGCCATATTGCCCGGTCAGCGTATCGCTGCTGAGCGTGCCATTGGCCAACTTCGTCTGGCCTTTGGTCACCGTAACCAGCGGAGAGATCTGCAGCGTCGGCTTCTTCCAGGAAAAGGCCGGCTGAATATAGACGGTATAGTTGCCTGTCGTTCCCACCGTCTGTCCATCAGCCGCAACCCAATTCGCATTCACCTGCGCATTCAACTGGAAGAACCTCTTCGTGGCAAGGTTGACGCCAGCGTTAATTGAAGAAGTAATTGTGTCCGCGCTTGGAGTGAGATTGTTGCGGCTCCAGTCCCGTGTTCCTCCCGCAGTCATCGACACGGTGCCGATCTGTCGGCTCACATTGATGCTTCCAGAGATGTCGCGCAGATCTTGCGCGCCTGTTTGATCGGCCGGTTGGCCCACGAGAGCAGCGGGAACGGTTCCGGTTTCGGTCGTCGACTGGCGCGACTCCACCGTCAGGTTGGTTTTCACCCCCAGAGCCTTACTCCAGTTTTCGTCGAAGCTGTTCATGCGCAACTCGTCGCTGGTGGTGGGATGAATGTTGTTATCCAGGAAGGTGTACGTCAGCCCGAAGTTTCCAGCGCGGGTGGCATCGGTAATCGACCCATCCACACCGCGCAGGTTAGGCTGGCTTGACTGCGTCAGGCTGGGGTTTGCCGGATTACCGAAGTTGGCGCTCTCTTCGCGGTAGGCGACGTTGGCATTCATTTTGCCGGCCTGCCCGGAGATGCCCGACCGCCAGGCGCGGCCAAACTCTCGCGTGGAAGTCGGGTCAGAAGTGTTGGCATTGTCGTAGCTGATCGCGTATTCGGAAGACCACAACCACTTCTTCTTGATGTGGACGTTGAGCAGTGCTCCCATCACATCGCCGGACGAGGTTGTAGCTATCGGATTGGGAAGAATGATCGGGTTGCCCTGCGAATCGTAACTGACCGTCGTCGGCGCTCCCGTATCCTGCGCGCTCAGCCACATCAGCCGAAACTGCGCCCACTGCGGTAGAGGCGCCTGGTAACTGGCGCCCATAATCTGCTGATGAAAGTTGATTCCCGAGCCTCCGCCGAGCGCGGTGTCATCGGTATTCACAAAGTATCCCAGTGTGCCCGCGGGCGATTTCAGTGTCAATTCCGCTCCCTGCCGAGGCGTCGCGGCAGTTACAAACTGCGCGTCCGTAAACAGAACCGGAGTCACAATTCCAAAGCGCAGATTCGCTCCCCATCCCTCTTGCTTGTAACCGACCTGCAGCACGTAGTCGTTGACCACCCCTTTGCTGGTGCGCTTCACTTCAGGATTCAATACAGAGTTCAGCGCGCCACTGCCGTTGGCTTCCACATGCCACGGACCCTTCTGGTAGGTCATATGTTCGGCCGCCGACAAGACATTTGTGTCCGGTGGATTCGATCCGGAGGCCCACTGCGTGTTCATGCCAATCTGGCCTTCAAGCGATGGCCGGACGGCATTTTGTGCCGACGATGTTTGAGCGTTGTGCGCGGCTGCGACGGTCGATGCCTTTGGCATTCCGCCGGCCGTAGCTGTAGGGGGAGCCTCCGCGTCCGTGCCCGGCACCAGCGCAGGCGTCGCTGGAGTCGTGGAGGAAGAAGGCGCAGGCGGAGCTAAAACTGTGAATTTCCATGTAGTGGCATCGCTGCCCACGGTGAGATTTACATTGTGCTCTCCGCCGGCCAGCGCCAGCGGGGGCGTAAAAGCAGCCTTGGCTTCGGTGATCTGCGCCAGAGTGGTAATGTCGATGTCATCCACCATCAGGCTTACGTCGGCCGGGTTGACCGGCGTCTGAAAGCTCACCGAGATCGACGGCTGCAACTGGCTCGTGCTGCTGCCCGGAGCAGGTGTTTGGCCTGCGATCTCGCTCGTCAGATCGAGCGAAGATGGCAGCGATGAGGGCGTTCCCAATGAAGCCAGCAGCACCGGCTTCTCTTCTCGCCTCAGCTGCACTTGCGGCCCGGCTTCCGCTATAAAACTCTGCACCGGCCCGGAGAAAAGCAATTGTCCCGTGGGCGCCAGCGCATCGATCTGCCAGTAATACGTCATTCCCGGCAGTAATTTCGACTGCACGGCCCGCAGATCCAGCTTTGAATCCATGGTTAGATACTGGCGAACAATCTGCGCACCGGCAAAATCGCTGCTGATTGTGACAAAGTAATAACCATTTATGTGCGCCGGCTTCCACTCCAACAGTGTGTGGCCTGCTGCCGTGCGCGAAGGAGCAGGATGCGTTGCGCTCAAATCACCCTCCGCAACGTGATAGATGGGGCGCAGCGGCAACGGTTTGCGCGGTACGCCGTTGGAATCGATTGTGCGCACCGTCCAATAGATCATCCCCTCCGGCAAATCCCTCCACACCGATGCGGGAAGATCCCAGCGATTGTCCACCACGTCAAACCATCTGCCGACCGTGCTCAGATACGGCTGACTGGAAAAGCCTACTTGATACTTTTCCGCGCCGGGAACCGGAGACCACAGAAGCGACGGAGGATCGGCTGCAGAAAAGCCTCGACCATATTCCGGCAGAATCATCTGCTCCAACCGCCAGCCGCCTGGATTGACCACCACCGTGATGGGAACGCTCGCCACCTGGTTCGGCTGGATCATCCGCAACTGCAGTGAATGTGCCCCCAGAAATGCGGTCGGCAGCGATTGACGCGTACGGATTGTCGTACTCGTTCCACCCACGACGGTTGCGGAAAACTGCTCCACCACATTGCCGTCCCACACCCACTGGCCAATCACAGTTCCCGTTCCTGACCCAGCCAGAATGGCGTCGGCATAGAGTTCCTGGCCCTGCATCACGACGGTTCCGTCGCGTGGATGCAACAGGCCCATGTTCAAGACAGTCAGCGGTGCTCCCAGCGAACTGGCTGTCTGCACTCGCATCGGCTGTGAGCTTCCCGAACCCACCGCGGCAACCGCAATCCCACCGGCGGTGCTCGTCCCGTCTGCATTGAGCACATCGATCGCACGCAAGCCTGTAGCGGCCGTGGGGCTGATATTAAGATTCGCAGTCATCAGCCCGGAATTCACCAGAGTGACGCTGACCACCGTCACATCTGTGGCTTGTACTCTTCCCGTCGACGCGCTCAACGACGCCAGCGGTGGAGAGATCACCACCGTAGCTCCGACCCGAAAGTTTGCCCCCACCAGCGTCATCCGCACCTGGCTGGCCCCTTGCACAGGAAACTCGGGTGAAGCGCTCGTCAAGAACGGCGAGGGCACAGGAGCGGCCACGATGAGCGTCACCGCATTGGATGTGAGCGGGGCCCCCGTCGGGGCACGATTGACGACTGAAACCGAGAGCGTACCGGTCGAAGCAATCAGCGAAGCCGGAACAGTGACCGTTAACTGTGTTGCGCTCTCCGAAGCCGGACTCAATATGGTTCCATCGATCTGAATCGTGGAAGTGGTGTCGAAATTGGCGCCCGCAATCGTCAGCGTGAATGCCGGACTGCCCGCATTCACAGTACTCGGACTAATGCCGGTAATGGCCGGAGTTTGAGCAAACGCTCGCTGGCCGATCCCAATCGGCACCACCAGAGTTGCGAGCACAAGCCACGCATAAACGGGGGAAGCCCCCCCATTTCCAAAGCCGTATGGGGCTTTGGATGCCGGTCTGAAGAACATGGGATGACCTCCCCATTCCACCTTGTATTTCGTTGCGATGAAGCATCCGGAGTAAAGCGGGAAACCGGAAAACTATGCAACAGCAAAAGTGTTTCAAGAACCCAGGGAGGCTGTCTTCAATATGGACCGCTCGGCGACCAGCCCCTTCCCCATATTAAACAAACAAAATGAATAAGTTGGCAAGGGAAAAATGTGTAAACGTCGACATGCGAACCGAGTTCGTTTGCGCAAGATCAAAGTCTTTCATTTCGGATTTAAGAACTCTA
>Ga0181529_10004600_pt1 | contig 14858 bp, 11 predicted proteins | sample PEATcosm2014_Bin_36_FD_119763 | JGI IMG/M metagenome (GOLD analysis project Ga0181529, IMG submission 119763) | Peatland microbial communities from MTU Mesocosm Facility, Houghton, MI, USA - PEATcosm2014_Bin10_30_metaG | ecosystem: Environmental > Terrestrial > Soil > Wetlands > Peat | place...
ACTGCCGTGACCCCCGCTCCCGCAACGGCGCCGGGCCTTGGGATGGCTGTGGCGATGGAGGATCTGCGCCGGCGCCGGAATCCCCGGCCGTCCGCCATCCCGTGGGCGCCGGCCACCGCTTGGAGGACGTGGGTCAATTTGCAGGAAGGAGGAATGCGATGAGGTTCGACCGGCGATTCATGACGGTAGTGGCGGTGAGTCTGATCTGGGCGGGGCTGGTGGCCGGAGCTTTCTACCGGCTGGCCGGCGGAGCGGGCGGCCGGACACGCGCCGCTCTAAAGCAGGTAGTGGTCGCTACCCGGCAGATTCCCGCGGGAGGCACTCTGGACCGCGATTCGGTCGCCCTGCGCGGGGTCCCCGAAAGCCTGTTTCCGGCGGGAGCTTTCTCGCACCTGGACGATGTGCTGGACCGGCCCGTGATTGGCACCATCGAGGCAAGCGAACCCGTGGTCGAGGCGCGCCTGGCGGTGAAAGGCAGCGGCCCGGGTCTAGGTCCCTTGATTCCGCCGGGCATGCGCGCCATCGCGGTGCGCGTCAACGACGTGGTGGGAGTGGCCGGCTTCGTGCTGCCGGGCATGCGGGTGGATGTGCTGGTCACCGGCAACCCGCCCAATGGCGGCCAGGCCAATCCGGAGACCCAAACCGTGCTGCAGAACATCACCGTACTGGCCGCCGGGCAGAGCGTTCAGACCGACGGCAGAAACCAGCCGGCGGTGGTTCCGGTGGTGACTCTGCTGGTAACTCCGGCCGAGGCGGAGGCCCTGACTCTGGCCAACGCCGAAGGCAAGATCCAACTGGTGCTGCGTAATTCCACCGACCGCACGGTGGTGGCTTCCGGCGGGAAGAAGTTGCGCGAGATCTATGGGACTCCGCCGGCCGAAGCCGCCCCGCCGCCGCTCCGCAGGGCGCCGGCGCCGCCGAAAGCTCCGGCGGTGGCGCCGCCGGCCGCCCTGCCGGCCCCCACGGCGACGGCCATGCTGGATCAAATGGTAGTGATCCAGGGAGCCGTGAAAAAGGTGGAAGTCTTCCCGCGGCGGGAGGCGGCGCAATGACCTCCGCCGGTCCGCCGGCCGCCGCCGAATCGAGCTGGGAACAGCGTCTGCTGCGCAACGCGGTCAGCCCCGCCGCGGTCAATCCGGAATACCAGGAGCTGAAGTTCACGCTGCACCGCAAGCTGCTCGAACGGATCAACCTGGAGGCGCTGTCGGGCATAGACGACGACCAGATCCGCGCCGAAGTGCGGCGCGCCGTGCTGGCCATGGTGGAGGAGGAGCCCAACCTCCTCACCGCCAACGAGAAGCAGCGCATCAGCCATGAAGTGCTGCACGAAGTTTTCGGCCTGGGGCCGCTCGAACCCCTGCTGCAGGACCCCGGCATCTCCGACATCCTGGTGAACGGCCACCGGCAGGTCTACGTGGAACGCAAGGGGCTCCTGGAACTGACCAATGTGCGTTTTCACGACGAGGGGCACCTGTTGCGCATCATCGACAAGATCGTCTCCCAGGTGGGCCGGAGAGTGGACGAATCCAACCCCATGGTGGACGCGCGGCTGGCCGACGGCTCGCGCGTCAACGTCATCATCCCGCCGCTGGCCGTGGATGGGGCGCTGCTGTCGATTCGCCGTTTCGGCACCGACAAGCTGATGCCGGAAGACCTGGTGGCCAAGGGCGCGCTGACCCGCGGCATGATGCGTCTTCTGGAATCCGCCGTGAAAGCCAAGCTGAACATCATTGTCTCCGGCGGAACCGGGGCCGGAAAGACCACCCTGCTGAACGCGCTCTCCTGGTACATTTCTCCCAAGGAGCGGATTCTGACCATCGAGGACGCCGCGGAGCTGCAATTGAAGCAACCCCACGTGGTGCGCCTGGAAACGCGTCCGGACAACCTCGAAGGCCACGGCGCGGTGCGCCAGCGCCAGCTCCTGATCAACAGCCTGCGGATGCGGCCGGACCGGATTATCGTGGGCGAGGTGCGCGGCGAGGAGGCGCTCGACATGCTGCAGGCCATGAACACGGGCCACGACGGCTCGCTGACCACGGTGCACGCCAATACCCCGCGCGACGCCATTTCGCGTCTGGAAGTAATGGTCACGATGGCCAATTCCAACATCCACCTGACGGCCATCCGCCAGCAGATCGCCTCGGCGGTGCAGATCCTGGTGCAGTGCTCGCGCTTGAGCGACGGATCGCGCCGCGTGACCAGCATCACGGAAGTTATGGGCATGGAAGGGGATATCGTGACCCTGCAGGATATCTTCGTGTTCGAGAAACGCGGACTGGCGGCGGATGGCACGGTGCGCGGCCGGTTCTCGGCCACCGGGATCCTGCCGAAGTTCCACGAGAAGCTGGTGGCCGCGGGCATACGCCTTCCCGCGGAGATCTTCGACGAGATGGTCGACAGCGGAGGCCTGTGATGGTCTTCCTTTTTCTGGTGGCGGCGGCTACCGCGGTGGTGACGAGCGAACTCTTGTGGGCTCGGCTGGAGCGCCGGGACACGGCCCTGGCGCTGCGGCGGCTGGCCCCGCCCGCCGCCGAAAAAGGGAACCCCAAGCGGGCCCGGCCGCGCCTCATCGATACGGCCGGCGAGGTGCGCGGCGTGCTGACGGGACGCCTGCTGGACCGCCTGCGGCTCCGCGAGGCCGCCGGGCGGATCCTGGAAACGGCGGCTCTCAAGTGGGGGCCGGCGGGACTGTTGCAGCGTTCCATCGCATTATTTCTGGCGGGCTTCCTGGTGGCCACGGTGATGACCCGCAACACCCAGCCGCTGGTGGCCCTCGGCGCGGGTGCGGCGCTGGGGTGGACGCCCCTGTGGTACGTGCGCCGCAGGGCGCGGAGGCGGGTAGCCGCCTTCGAGGAGCAGTTTCCCGATTGCCTGGAATTCGTCTCGCGCTCCATGCGCGCCGGGCACGCCTTTTCGGTGGCCATCGATATGGTGCACCAGGAATTCAGCGACCCGCTGGCCGGGGAACTGCGCCGCGCCTTCGAGGAGCAGAACCTGGGGCAGCCGCTCGAGATCGTGCTGCGCAAGCTGTGCCAGCGCGTGCCGTCGATGGACGTGCAGTTCTTCGTTTCCGCCGTGCTGTTGCAGAAACGCACGGGCGGCAACCTGGCGGAGGTGCTGGACAAGCTGGCGCAACTGATGCGGGAACGCTCCAAATTGCGCGCGCGCATCCGCGCGGTGAGCGCGCAGGGGCTCATGAGCGGGCGCATTCTGTCGGCCATCCCGGCCGGCGTGGCGCTGCTGATGTTCGGGGTCAATCCGCAGTACGCCCACTTCTTCGTCGACGACCCGGTGGGGCACCGCCTGCTGGCGGCCGGCCTGGGGCTGCAACTGGTGGGATATCTGATCATCCGCAAAATCGTGACCTTCGAGGTGCCGTAATGGTGGGGCTGCTGACTGCGATCCTGTTCCTGCTGGTGGCCGCCGGGACGGCCTGGGCCGGGCTCCGCGCGGGGGCGTGGCGTTCGCGGGGGGTCGGCCGGCTGGCGCCGGCGCAGGCGCCGGGGCCGGAGTTCCTGCCCTCCCCGGCGTTACTCTGGCGCGAGCTGGTCAGCCGCATCGGGTCGGCCGTGCCGGCGTCCGCGCGGGCGCTGCCGCAACTCAAACGCCGCCTGGTCCGCGCGGGCTTTCGCAACCCCAACGCCGCACGCTACTTCCAGGGCATCCGGCTGATGACTACCGGGCTGTTCGCCGGCGCTGGACTGCTCGTGGCATGGCACTCGAACGCTTCGCCCGACAACCTGCTCCTGGGCGTAGGCGCGGCGGCGGCCCTCGGGTATGCGGCGCCCATGCAGTACGTGCTGCTGCGCCTGCGCCGGCGCCAGCATGCCATCGCGCGCGGGCTGCCCAACGCCCTGGACCTGATGGTGGTATGCGTGGAGTCCGGCCTGGGAATCGACCAGACCACGCTGCAGGTAGCCAAGGAGCTGCAAGCGGCGCATCCGGAGATCTGCAGCGAGTTCACCGTAATGAACCTGGAGCTGCGCGCGGGCAAGCGGCGCGCCGAAGCGCTGCACAATCTGGCGGAACGCACCGGCGTGGAGGACGTGCGAAAACTGGTGGCCGTGCTGGTGCAGACCGACCGGTTCGGAACCAGCATCGCGCAAAGCCTGCGCGGGCACGCCGATTACCTGCGGTCCATGGCCCGGCGCAGGGCCGAAGAGCGCGCTTCGAAGCTCGCCGTGAAGCTGGTTTTCCCGATTTTCTTCTGCGTGCTGCCCTCGTTGTTCGTGGTAACCGTGGGCCCCGTCATCACGCACATGGTGCGGGATCTGATTCCCATGATTGAAAACATGTAATCGGCCGATAAGGGGGGAGAAGGAGATTTCTCTTATGGACTCGAACACGATCCGACTGATCTGCGCGGCTCTGGTCGTCCTGTTTGGCGCGGTGATTTTCATGCGCCGCCGCAGGAAAGCCGACTGACGCGGAAATACCCGTCCGAGCCGGGACGGCGCGTAGCCAACCGGAATCCCACGGCGGCTTTCGCCGTGGGATTCCACCACTCTGCGACATATGCGCGCGGGACCGCCGGGCCAGAGCCCGGAGTGCGAGCCAGGCGCCGCCAAAGCAGGCCTCCGCCCGCCGCGTGCCCAGGCGCCGCCAACGTGGGCCTCCGCCCGCCGCAGGCCCAGGCGCCGCCAACGTGGGCCTCCGCCCGCCGCAGGCCTCAAGTTATCACCGGCGCCGCCGGCAGCTTTCGCGTCACCAGCAGAAGCGGGCGCGGCTTGATGGGCTGCCCCGCAAACGGATCCGAACGCCTGGAGTCTGCCATTCTCTCCAGCCCGGGTCGGCCGCTGAACAGGTTCTTCCGCCCGTAGAGCGCCATGTCCAGCCGGTTATTCATGCCCAGCTTCTTGAATAACTTGTACAGATAGACTTTCAACGTGCCTTCGGTGATTCCCATGGAAAGCGCGATGTCCCGGTTCTTCAAACCCTGCGCCACCAGCGTCACAATCTGCCCCTGACGCGCGGTCAGGGCAACCCGCTCCTGCGACAACATGCTCTCCGTCAGATCTCTTTCAAAACACAGCACGCCGCGATACACATCGCGCAGCGCCGCCAGGAAATCGGCGATCGCAGTGCCGGCGGGAAGAATGCTGCGTATCCCCGACTGCATCGCTTGCGAGGCAAAGTCCCCCCCCACGTCCTGGCCCCAGAGTACAATCTGGCAGCGGCCGTCGGCCGACCGCATCTCGCGCAAGTCCGCAAGGCTGATTCCCGCCAGAAGATGCACCAGCAGCACATCCGGCCGGGCGGACTTCAGGCACTCCAGCGTGCCGGCGAGACTGTCCCTGCAGGCCGTCAGTTCCAGGTCCGGCTCGGCCCGCAACACGGCAGCCAATCCTCGGGCGGCGAAGGGCTGCTGTGTGTAAAGCGCGATCCGAATTTTGCGATCCGACGGCACAGTGCTGCTCCGGTTCCGGTTCCGGCCAAGGCCGCGTGGCCCGGCCGGCTCCCACCCATCTATCGGAAGGTGCCTCCGTTAGCTTTAGCGCACGTTTCCGGAACAGGCCGCCCTAACGCTCCGATTGGAAACCGCCGATGATTTCAACATGCGCTGGTCTGCAACGCTGACGGTCGCTTCCGTTCTCCTTCTGGCGCGGATGGCTGTCCGCGCGCAGAATCCGAACGAATCCCCCGCACCCGCCGTCTCCACCCTCACGGTTACGGCCGGCAAATCGCTGGTGATCGACAGCGCGGTCAAAATCAGCCGGATCGCCACCGCCAATAGCGAGCTCATCGAAACGGTTGCCATCAGTCCCAAGGAAGTGCTGGTCAATGGCAAACTCCCCGGCCAGACTTCGCTGATCGTCTGGCGGGAGGACGACACGCGCCTGACCTACGATCTCACCGTGCTGGCGAGCCCGCAACGCCTGAACGCGGTGCGCGAACAAATTGCGCACGAGCTGCCCGCGAGCAATGTGAACGTCACCGTGGACAATGACACCGCCTTCGTGCGCGGCACCGTGAAGGATCTGTCTTCCGCCGGCCGGGTCCTGGCGATTGCCGCCACGCTGGGAAAGGTGGTGAATCTGCTCCGCGTCGAGGTTCCCCCCGTCGAGCCTCAGATCCTGCTGCAGGTGAGGTTCGCCAGCGTAGATCACTCCGCCGTTACCAACCTGGGGCTCAACCTGGCCGGCAGTGCGCTCAACCAGAACACCGCCATCGGGACTGGCTCGCCCATCAGTCAGACCGGCGGACCGCCGTTTTCGCTCAGCCAGACAGTGAATATTTTCCTTCTCCGGCGCGACCTGAACCTGGCGGCCGCAATCCAGGCGCTCGAAACGAATAATCGGTTGGAAATGCTGGCTGAGCCCAACCTGATGGTGGTCAATAACACCTGGGCGCATTTCCTGGCGGGCGGCGAATTCCCATTTCCCGTGATTCAACCGGGAGCGAGCTCCAACTCGATTACGATCTCCTTCAAAGAGTACGGCGTCAAACTCAGTTTCCTGCCCGTGGTAACGCCCCGCGGCACCATACGGCTTCAGGTCATGCCCGAGGTCAGCGCCTTGGACTACACCAATTCCGTCACGGTAGCGGGGACCACGGTTCCCGGCACTTCGCTCAGGAGGGTGCAAACCGAGGTGGAGCTGGATAGCGGGCAGAGCTTTGTCATCGGCGGGCTGCTGGACCGCCAGACCACCGAGACCCTTTCCAAAATCCCGGGCCTCGGCAGTATCCCCCTTTTGGGCAAGCTGTTTCAGAGTAAGTCCCTCACCCGTAGCAACAGCGAGCTGCTGGTGATCGTCACTCCGGAAATCGTACGCCCCATCCCGAGCGGCCAGCCGGTTCCGGAAATCCAGTTTCCGTCCCCGCTCCTGCCCCCGAACAACTCCGCACAAACCCGCCAGCCCGGCATGGACAAGACCGGACCTGTGCCAGTCACTGCACCTGTGGACAGCATTCCGATCGAGCAACTGACCCAACCGCCGAAGCCCGCGCCCTTGCCGGCTTCCGGACTGCCGGCCTCACCCGCACCGCCCGCCGGAGTTTCCGGATTTGAAGGGCACCAGGACTGAGTGCATCCTTGCAGAGTCGCCACTCTGCTCCCCGGCCAATTCGAGCGCTTCCGGTATCCGTCGTGCCGGATGGAGCGGCCGGGCAGAGACGCCACCGTCCGCCGCGGCGTTATTGCCGCTTGGGCACCGAAATCAGCAGGTTCCGGAAGCGGACGCCGGCTGCGTGAGTGCCTTGCAGGTTGAACGGTCCTGGAGCGTCCTCATTGCTGTCCAGGGCACCTCCCGTGATTCCGGCGATCTCCTGGTTGTCGATGATGGTCACACCATTGCGAACCACCGTCACCCACCGTCCAACCAGCGTAATGTCCATCGTCTCCCACTCGCCGGGCTTTCGCGGCAGGTCCTGGACCGGAGCGACGTAACCGTAAATCGAACCCATGCCGTGGATCTTGTCGTTGCCCCCCTGGGATGCATACTCGATCTGGACCTGATACCGCCCGCGCAGGAAGATGCCGGTGTTGGCCCCATCGGGACAATTGAATTCCAGGTGCAGCTTGAAATCGTCGAATTTGCCCGTAGTGCGCAGGTTCGAGCCGGGCGCGAGGTTCACCAGCTCGCCGTTCCCGACTACCCAGTGATTCTCCGCCGGATTGCCCGGCTCCCACCACGTGAGATCTTTCCCGTTGAACAGGGGCTCGGGACTGGTCCAATTCCTGGGCGGCTTGCTTTTCAACTCCGGTGCGCGCTGCCCGACGATCCGTCCCTGTACTTCCTGCCCCCGCTTCACGGCGCCGGCGAGCGAGCCGCCCTTCACGTTCAGGTCCCAGGTTATGGCCGGCCGGTCCTCCGCGGCCGGAGAAATCGTGACGATCAGTTGGTTGCCGTCGAGATTGACCTCATTGGCGAGCCGCACGCTTCCGCCCCGCGGCTGGATGCGGGCTTCGGGCTTGCCGTCTTTCCCGGCCACCTCGATCCACGCGGGATACGCCCCGTTGGGCGCCTTAACGGTCAGGTCCCAGCGTCCCGCAAAGGGATTCCGGCCGGCTGCTCCCAGCAGGAGCACGGCGCCGAGCAGACCACAAAGCTGCCTCATGCCTGCATTGTGCGGCCAAACGGCGAAGATAGCAAGCCGGAGAGCGCCATGAGAATCCCGCGCCGGGCGAAGCGCCCGCGGCCCGCTCGCACGCGCACGGCGGCTCCACTCACGGGGTGCGGCGTGCGATCCGGCTTTCGCCGCGGCCCTTTCCGGGGGCCGGCGCGGCCATCACGCCGGCGGGAACGCGTGTCTCGCCTGGCGCTCGAACGTCTCGCGGACGCCGTCCAGCGTCACATCGGCGCCCGCCGTTCGATAGTAGTCCAACGTCCCCCGGTACAGCGCCTCCCGCGTCGCCCGCAAGTAGAGGTTGCCGTTCTTCCGGTCCGGTTCCAGATATGCGCCTTCCGCCCATTCGTTCCACGCAAAAATGAAAACCAGGGGGTTGTGTTTACGGCTCCCGGCAAGGCTTTGCTCCACGGAGAAGCGGAGCCACGCCCCATAAGTACCGGCGTCCTCGTTAATGACAATTCGCGCGCGGGGGCCCCAGCGCGCAGTGTTGTCCCAGCCCGGCATCACGCATCGATGCCGTACATATTCCGGCGGCGGTCTGGAGATCATGCGCCGCACCAGGGCGCGGTAATCCTCGATGCAACCGCCAAAGCCGGCGCGCAGCCCCGCGAGCGTCCGGGGATCGAACTCCTGCCTTCGGCTGCGGGATGGGGCGGGAGGAACGAACAGCATGGCCCGGGGAGTGAATTCCACCACCGAGTCGAATCCCACCGAGGCGGGATCCGGGCTGCGCTCATCCTCCACCAATGCCAGGTGAAGTTCGAGACCGGCCTCGTTCTGCAGCGTTCGCCGCCACACGTCGGCAACGCGCCGCGCATCCGGAATCTGGTCGATGCGGTACACCAACAGGAGCGGAGCCCCGCCGGCGCGGATATAGTTCGGCGCCGTCAACACCGGCAGGGCATCCCGGATGAATTTCTCCGCAAAACCGTCCGGGTACTGCTGTTCGATCAGGATCTCATGGCTGGAGCCTTCCCACACGCGCGTCCAGGTCTCGTTGGCCCAGCAGATACAGAACGGGAAGTCCGGGCTCCGCCGCGCCAGCATCTGTTCCACGGGACGTTCCAGCAACTTACGGTCGCCGAACCGGTAGTGATAGAAGCAGAAGCCGTAAATTCCGGCTTCTCGCGCGAGTTCGGCCTGCCGCTCCATCACCGAGGGCGAACGAAGATCGTAGTAGCCGAGATCCGCCGGAACACGCGGCTGATTGTGTCCCGCGAAGCTCGGCTTGGCCCGCGCCACGTTGTGCCAGTCGGTGAATCCTTCTCCCCACCACAAGTCGTTTTCGGGAATCGGATGATATTGCGGCAGGTAGAAGGCAATCGCCTGCACTAAGGGCGCGTCCGGGCGACCGGAATCCCGCGGCTCGGCCGTGCTCGCCCCCGAGGGCTCGCGTGTGGATACGGTCACCCGGGGCGGGTCGGCGTCCGCCTTCCGGAGGATCCTCCCGCGCCAGTCCACCAACTGTTCCGATACGATCATGTGCTCCAGGACACTCATGGCGGGAGGCACGCTGTCCGCCCAGTGTTCCAGATATTCCCGGGCATTTACATCGGGATTCGGATCGTAGTGCAACCGGTAACCCAGACGGAGATAATGGGCCAGCGCACTTTCCCCGGTCCCGGCAAGCTCCGGATGCTGCCGCAGATAGAACGCACCGTCGAAGTAAGGATGCGGTTTCAGGCCAAGCCGGGAGCCCGACTCCACATAATGCCGCAGCGGACAGATTTCGCCGGTTTGGCTGCCGCACTGAGCGCGATAGAACGAGGTATCGAACAGGATGTGCGGGTTGCGATTCTCGATCCAGCCGTACATCAGATAATGCACCAACGGATTGGTGGGCGCCTCCGCCACGTCCGGATTCTCCCGCAAGTAGTACGCCGTGTCGAACAGGACATGAGGCCGGCGGGCGGCGGCGCCCTGGCGCGATACAAAGTCCGACAGCGGATTGGCTTTGCGTGCAGCCACATCCGGATACTGCCGGAGATAGAACCGCGCATCGAAAAGCGGGTGCGGATCCCGCGCCTCCCCGGCCCCCACCTCGAAATAGTGCCGCAGCGGATTCATGCCGCTCGAGGTCACGTCGGGATAGCGCCGCAGGTAGTACGCAGTGTCGAACAGAATATGCGGGTTGCGCCCTTCCGCCGCTCCCCGTTGGATATAGTGTCGATACGGATCGAGTCCGGCAGCGGCCACGTCGGGGTAGACGTAGAGATAGTAGCCCGCATCGAACAGCGATTCCGGCCCCGCCTCGGAGGGCGCTCCCGGAGCGCCGGCGAACGGCCTGAGATCCCCGCTGCCGGCCGTGACGTTCCGGTCGACCAGAGCCTGATAGGAGTCTTCCCGCCGAAGTTCCGGCGCCGGTACGGCCTCCATCAGGAACTGGAACGCCATCGCATCGGGTGCGGAGACGATAGCCAATCGCACGCGCGGATCGAGGGCTTCGAGAGAGGCCGGAGGAAACCGGCTTTCGGACAGCGGACGGCTGAGATCCCGCTCGGCCGCCACCCGCATCCCATTCAGGTTGAGAAACCGGTGAAAGGATGCCCGGGTGAAGAAGCGCAGGTGGGCATAATCCAGAATCCCATACTTGTCGTAGTCGAAGCGCCCGGCTAATAGAGATGCGAGTAAGCCCGCATATCCGACGTTCGGGATGGAAATCAGGATACGGCCGCCGGGGTTCAGCACAGACGGGATCTGCCGGACCACTAATCCCGGCGCTTCCAACTGTTGTAAGACGTCCGCCAGTACGACATAGTCGTAACGCCGGCCTTCGAATAAGTGCTCCAGGCATGCAGTCTGGAGGTCGGCTTCGATCACGCGCCGGTAGTGCTCCCGCGCGGCGCGCGCCGCTTCCGCATCGCACTCCACGCCGTCGAAGACGGCGTCTCTCGCCGCACGCACAGTCCGGCCGAGCACGCCCGGCCCGCAGCCTAAGTCGAGAACCGACGCGCCTTCCGGGATCGATCCCGCGAAAACCGCCAGGGGATCCAACGCCTCCGCCGTAACCTCGCGATTGTAGCGAATAGCTCCCATCGGTTCCGCTACAGGGCCGTCATCGACTTATAGCGTCCAGGTCTGCCGGCAACCGCCCGGCCTGAAGCATCGATCTTGTGTGAGCGCACGCGCGCCATTCCGCAAACCCCATGACCACCGATGTTAGCATGGGTAAACTCAAAGCCGCCTAAGCTCCCGCGCCGGCGCGCGTTCAGTTTCGAATCGGGTGCCCCTGGGGAGCGAAAGTATGTCCGAATTCCGGCTGGACTCGGACGGCGGCATCCCTGCCAGGAAGCAATGTCGACAGGCTGTGGCTGCCGTGCTCCAGGAAACCCATCGCCGGCGCCGGAGCACGGGGCTGTTTGCGGGTTACCGCGGATGCAGACGATAGGCATTCCGGCACCGGGAGCCACCGGATGTTGGGATTACGCGCCGTGGCCGACGGGCTTGGCTTCCAGATCCTCGATGGCCCTCCTGCAAGCCTCGGGGACGGGGACCGCCTTATTCTGGGCATAGTCGAGGATCACGATGGTGGAGTCCACCTCGGCGGCCACCGCATCCAGAGCCTGACTCACGATGCGATGTTGCATCTGGAAGCTGCGGTTCCCGATCCGTGTCACCCTGGTCCCGACGTAGACCGTATCGGGAAACGTCAGCGGACGCTTGTAGTTGCACGAAACACTGGCCAGTATCGGCCCAATGCCCACCGGCGGCAGCGAAGGCCACATCGCCACGCGCATCAGGTATTCCACCCGCGCCGTCTCGCACCAGCGCAGGTACGCCAGGTTGTTCACATGCCCGAAAGCGTCATGGTCCCCCCATAACAGGGGGATGGCAATCACGACGGGAAAATCGATCAGAGACTCATGCATTCCTGGATGTCCTACCGAAGACAACATGGTAATCAAAAGCGCGCACGGCCGCAGCCGCGCCTGGTTGCGGCGCCCCAGGCCGGCGTCGCCGCCTAGCCCCCGGCGGTCGCGGTTGCGGCGCCCTGGCCGGCGTCGCCGCCTAGCCCCCGGTGGCCGCGGTTGCGGCGCCCCAGGGCCGGCGTCGCCGCGTAGCCCCGGCGGCCGCGGTTGCGGCGCCCCGGGCCGGCGTCGCCGCGTAGCCCCGGCGGCCGCGGTTGCGGCGCCCCCGGGCCGGCGTCGCCGCGTAGCCCCGGCGGCCGCGGTTGCGGCGCCCCAGGCCGGCGTCGCCGCCTAGCCCCGGCGGTCGTGGTTGCAGCGCCCCAAGCCGGCGTCGCCGCCTAGCCCCCGGCGGTCGTGGTTGCGACGCCCCAGGCCGGCGTCGCCGCCTAGCCCCGGCGGCCGCGGTTGCGGCGCCCCGGGCCGGCGTCGCCGCCTAGCCCCCGGCGGCCGCGGTTGCGGCGCCCCTGGCCGGCGTCGCCGCCTAGCCCCCGGTGGCCGCGGTTGCGGCGCCCCTGGCCGGCGTCGCCGCCTAGCCCCCGGCGGCCGTGGTTGCAGCGCCCCAGGCCGGCGTCGCCGCCTAGCCCCCGGCGGTCGTGGTTGCGGCGCCCCAGGCCGGCGTCGCCGCGGCGCCCCCGGCGGCCGCGGTTGCGGCGCCCCTGGCCGGCGTCGCCGCGTAGCCCCCGGCGGCCGTGGTTGCGGCGCCCCTGGCGGGCGCCGCCGCGGCGCCTCGAAAACCCTTGACCTGTCTAAGGCTTCAGGGTTCACACTGGAATCAGGACGATGCCGCTGACTGTCACCTCGCTCGCGCGCACCTGCAAACTCTCGCGCAGCACACTGCTTTATTATGAGTCCATCGGGCTGCTGCCACGGCCCCGCCGCACGGCGGGAAACTACCGCGCCTACACGCCGCAGGATGTCGAACGGCTGCGGCAAATCTCGGTATACCGCGATGCCGGAGTCCCGCTGGCGGACATCCGCGCGCTTCTCGACGGCCCCTCCGACGACGCCACCGCGGTGCTGCGCCGGCGCCTGGTGGCGCTCGGCGCCGGCATCGAACGCATGCGCGGGCAACAGCGCGCCATCGCCCGCTTACTTCAGAGCGCACAACAACTAAGGAGCATTCCCATGGTTACGAAAGACAAGTGGGTGGCCATCATGAAGGCCGCCGGTTTCAATGAAGACGACATGCATCGCTGGCACGCCGAGTTCGAAAAATCCGCGCCCGACGAGCACCAGGAGTTCCTGGAATTCCTCCACATCCCGGAGGACGAATTGACCCGCATTCGCGAGTGGAGCCGCCATTCGTGAGCCAGCCCACGCCGCGAAGGGCCGCACGGGCTCGGGGCGGTGCCCGGTAAATCCCGGCCGCAATTGCCAGAACGCCGCCGGCTCCCCGGACGGCTTTCGGTGAGACGGCTGCGAGATAGCCGGTGTGGATCTTGTCCCCCTCATCCAGGTAGCCTGGCCAACTCGGGAACAAGCCGGGCGTCTTCAGCTCTCCGTTCATCGGCCGGGTGGTTTCGCCGACCTTCACCCGCACATCGGTCCAATCCGGATACTCCGCCGGAAGACGCTTGTATTCCGTTGCCGGCAGGCATGCTTCCCCGCGCACCGCCCGCAGGTGGGCCGCCAGGCGTGCTGCGCCTCCCCGTGTCGCAGCGGCGGCACACGAGAAGAGAGCCGATAACAGCACTGCCGCTCGCAGGGAATGCCGGCGCATCTTGCCCCAATATGCGCCGCTTTCGCCATCGGATTTTCCGGCGCTTCGCCACCCCGCCGCCGGCGCGCGCGATAATCGATTACATGTCTGTCTCCGCCGACGTCTTACGCACACAGATCGACTACACGGCCTGGGCCTCCATGCTGCTCGCGGATGCGGCCGCGCAACTTTCGCCCGAAGAGCTGACCCACGATTTCCGGACCGCCGACGGCAGCATCCTCGGGACGCTGGTGCATATCTTCGCCGCCGATCGCCTCTGGCTGGAGCGCGTGCACGGGAGGCCGCATCCCGTCCTCGTAACCGATGCCGACCGCAGCCTGTCCGCGTTGCAAAGTGGCTGGCCCCCGCTCCTCCAACGCTGGAAAGCCTGGGCCGCGGATCTTACCGACGAACGGGCGCGGGAACCGCTCGCGTACTCCACCATGGAGGGAACGCCCCGTCGGCAGCCGATTTGGCAGGTGGTCTTCCACGTGGTCAACCACGGGACGCATCACCGCGGCCAGGTGTCCGGTTTCCTGCGCACCCTCGGCCACACACCGCCCATCCTCGACCTGGCCTATTTCTACCGAAAACCGTAAGAACCGGCCTCCATGCGAATTTCGCTTTTGCTTTCGATGGCTATGATCTACACACCCGTGCACGGGCAGGACCGGTCGCAGGCGCGATCGATGACGATTTCGGATCGCGGCATCGTGGCCACCAGCCAGACGCTGGCGTCGCAGGCCGGCGCGCAGGTGCTTGCGCGCGGCGGCTCGGCCATGGATGCGGCCATCGCCGCCAACGCAGTGCTGGGAGTGGTGGAACCGGAAAGCGACGGCATCGGCGGCGACCTGTTCGCCATCCATTGGGACGCCAGGACCGGCAAGCTTTCCGCCATCAACGCCAGCGGATGGGCGCCCACCGGGTTGACCATCGATTTCCTCAAGTCCCAGGGGCGGACCGGCATGCCCCAGGAAGGCATCCATTCCGTCACCGTGCCGGGCTGCGTCGATGGATGGGAGAAACTGCACCGGCGCTTCGGCAAGCTGCCGTGGGCGGACCTTTTCCAGCCGGCCATCTATTTCGCCGAGCACGGCTACCCGGTCACGGAGTTGATCGCCGAAGCCTGGAAGATGGAGGAAGCTAAGCTGGGCAAGGACGAAAATGCCCGGCGCATTTTC
>Ga0181529_10004604_pt1 | contig 14848 bp, 11 predicted proteins | sample PEATcosm2014_Bin_36_FD_119763 | JGI IMG/M metagenome (GOLD analysis project Ga0181529, IMG submission 119763) | Peatland microbial communities from MTU Mesocosm Facility, Houghton, MI, USA - PEATcosm2014_Bin10_30_metaG | ecosystem: Environmental > Terrestrial > Soil > Wetlands > Peat | place...
GCATCGGTATCGATCTGCCGCCGGGCCGGATCGGCGTCGAACCACGCCAGGGTTCGCCGGATGCCCTCGCGGTACGGCACGGTGGCGCAATAGCCGGGCACGAAGCGCTTGATCTTGGTATTGTCGAAGACCACGCTGACGGCCTTATCGCCGGTCAGGCTGCCTAACTTCTCGGGCATGCAGGCCGCCAGAAAATCGGACGGCACGTGCAGCAGTTGCGGCTCCGCGCCGGCGGCTTCGGCGGTCAGGCGGTAGAACTGGTCCCAGCACATCGCTTCGTCGCTGGTGATGTGGAAGGCGTCTCCTATGGCTTGCCGGTGGCCCAATAATCCCACCAGCCCCTTGGCGAAATCGCTGTTGTGGGTGATGACCCAGAGCGAGGTCCCGTCTCCCGGCACGATCACTTTCTTTCCGCGGCGCATGCGCTCGACCACCGTGTAGGACTTGGCCCAGCTATTCACCGCGAGCGCTACCTGCGTGTCGCCGTAAGTCAACGAGGGCCGCACGATGGTAACCGGGAAACCCTCTTCCCGATAGGCTTTCATCAGGCGCTCCTCGCAGGCGACTTTGTCGCGGGAATACTGCCAGAACGGGTTGGCCAGCGGGGTCGATTCGGTGATCAGGTAGTGGCCCGGCGGCTTCTGATAGGCGCTGGCGGAGCTGATGAAGATATACTGCCGGGTGCGCCCGCGGAACAGGGCCAAGTCGCGCTCGACATGGGCCGGGGTGTAGGCGACCCAATCGACCACAGCGTCGAAGGAAGCGTTTCCCAGCGCGCGCGCGGCCGCCGCCGCGTCGTCGATATCCGCGGTCACAGTGCGGACGCCGGCCGGCAGCTCGGCAGCGTGCTGGCCGCGATTCAGAAGGGTGATGTCGATGCCGCGTTCTGCGGCCAGCCGGGTGGACGCCGTGCTGATGATTCCGGTACCGCCGATGAAGAGAACTCTCATCACGAACCTTTCAATTCAATTTAGCGTATTGCCGGGGAGTGCCGGGAGCGCCGCGGGGGCGGGGAGTCCGGGGAGTCCGGGATGCACCGGGGAAGCGCCGGGGTTCGCCGCGGAGCGCCGGGGTTCGCCGCGGTGCGCCGGGGTTCGCCGCGGAGCGCCGGGGTTCGCCGGAGAGCGCCGGGGGTAGCGCCGCGGTGCGCCGGGGAGTGCCGGGGGTCCGGGGGAGCGCCGCGGACCGCCGCGGAGCACTGGGAGGCGCCGGGGACTCCGGGGAGCGGCCTTGACCGGAAACCTGAACGCGAGAGTGACGACGCGCGGCGTCAGCGGTTTGACTTTCGGCGCCCGGCGGCAAATAGCAGGCCAGCCATCGCCCCCGAGAGAATCGCGCAGAAACCCGGTTCCGGAGTCGAAGTAATGCCTCCCGTGTTTTGTGGATCCGGAGTAATGGCTCCTCCGACGATCTGGCCGCTGTCATTGATCCCGTAGGCGTCGGTCTCGCTGGCGCCGGCGATATCGATCGCGGTGAAGACGCCCCCCGCATACAGGAAGCCATGGGTCCCGCTATTGTCCGGGAAGGATCCGACGATCTGGCCGCTATCGTTGACGGCGTATGGGAAGGTCTGGATGACACCGGGGTAATTGAACGTGCTGAAGGCGCCCGCCGAGTACAGGAAGCCGTCCATACCGGAGAAATTGCCGTCGTAGTATCCTACGATCTGGCCGTTGCCACTGATGCCCGATACGTAAGTATCGCTGGCGCCGGGGACATCGATCGAGGTGAAGACGCCCCCCGAGTACAGGAAGCCATGGGTCCCGCTGTTGTCGTCGTAGATTCCCACGATGTCGCCGCTGTCGCTGATCCCGTATGCGTAGTAATCGATGACGCCGGGCATATCGATAGCGGTGAAGACGCCCCCCGTGTCTACAAACATGCCTTCGGTAGTGTTGTCCCAGAAATCCCCCACAATCTGCCCGCTGGCATTGATTCCGAAGGCGGCGGCGTTGCCGAAGCCGGGGTAATCGATTGCGGTGAAGACGCCCCCCGTGTCCACGAAGCCATAGGTTCCGGAGTTGTTGTCGAAGTATCCTACGATCTGGCCGCTGGCATTGATGCCCTGTGGCACAGTGTCGCTGGCGCCGGGGTAAGTGAGCGTGGCGATGACGCCCCCCGTGTCCACGAAGCCGGAGATATCCGCCAGGGCGGTCCTGGCGCCTCCGAATAGGATTCCGGCAATCAGGAAACTTGCGATCTCAGAAGATTTCATGTTTCGCTCCTCCGCAAGGGACCCGGCCGGCTTGCGGCAGACCCGGATTTTCTATTTCGGATTTCCGGCCCTGTTTAGCATAACTCCAAGCGCTTTCTTTCGATCCTCCGCGGTTGTGTCTTGTCTGTCAAGACCCCAACAACTAGTACTTATAAGCCGAAAGCTCCTCAATAAGTACCGGTACTTCTAAACCCCACGCCGCCGTGGTAAGTTCCGGCGGGCAATACCGCGGCGTCGCGACTTCAAAGGGATTATGGGCCGTAGAAGGGCTTGCAGCGCAAAAAGGACTATAAGATCTAGAACTACTAATACCATAAGCCGCTTGCCGGGCGAAGCGAAAAGCAATCCGGGAACCCCTCGGGACGCCGCGGCGGCCACCGGACTCCCAAAAAGTCTAGTAGTTCTCCCACCGCACCCATTGACAACTCCGTGCAAGGGGTTACCATTTGAGTACCCCCCCGATTGAAATTGAAAACGTAAACGAATCGTGAACCCTATTCAAAGCCCCACTATCCTCGAAACCAGCCTCGCCGGCGTGGAACGCTACGGGCGAGGCAAGGTGCGCGACGTCTACAGCGTGGACGGCCGGCTGCTCATCGTCGCCACCGACCGCATCTCGGCCTTCGACTACATCCTGCCCACCGGCATCCCCGGCAAGGGCAAGGTATTGACCCAGCTCTCCATCTTCTGGTTCGATTTCCTCAAGGACCTCACGCCCACGCATTTCCTCAGCGCCCGGGTGGACGATTACCCCCAGCCGCTGGCCGATTTCCGCGACCAGCTCGAGGGCCGCTCCATGCTGGTCAGGCGCGCCGGCATGATCGCGATCGAATGCGTGGCGCGCGGCTACCTGGCCGGCTCCGGGTGGAAAGAGTACCGCGAGCGGGGCACCGTCTGCGGCATCAGGCTGCCCGCCGGCCTGCGCGAGAGCGACAAGCTGCCGGAACCCATCTTCACGCCCTCCACCAAGGCGCAAAGCGGCCACGACGAAAACATCTCCTTCGACCAGGTCTGCTCGGCCATTGGCACGGAACTTGCGGGCCGCCTGCGCGATCTCACGCTGAACATCTACACGCGCGCCGCCCGCTACGCCGAAACCCGCGGCGTCATCATCGCCGACACCAAGTTCGAGTTCGGCTTCGCCGGCGAAGAGCTGATCCTGGGCGACGAGGTGCTGACGCCCGACTCTTCGCGCTTCTGGCCCGCCGACACCTATCGGCCGGGTGGACCGCAGTTTTCTTTCGACAAGCAATTCGTGCGCGACTACCTGGAATCGATTCACTGGAACAAGCAGCCGCCCGCCCCGCCGCTGCCCGAGGAAGTGGCCGCTAAGACCGGCGAGAAATACCGCCAAGCCTACCGCATCCTCACCGGCCGCGAGCTATGAACTGGCTGGACATCGTTCTGCTGCTGATTCTCGCCGCCAGCGTGATCCGCAGCTTTCGCACCGGCTTCACGCGCTCCATCGTCCGCCTGGTTTCGGTGGTGCTCGCGATTCTGCTGGGCGCCTGGTTCTATGGAACCGCCGCAGCGTATCTGCAGCCCTACGTCAGTTCCCAGACGGTGGCCAACCTGGGCGGTTTCCTCATCGTTTTCTGCGGCGTCCTTTTCCTGGGAGGCATCGTCAGTTGGATGGTGGGGAGATTTCTGCGCGTCACCGGGCTATCCATCGTCGATCATTTGTTGGGCGCGGGCTTCGGCCTGCTGCGCGGAACCCTGGTGGGGGTAGCTTTGATCATGGGAATGATGGCCTTCTCGAAGGACGGCAGACCGCCGCAATCGATAACCGAATCGCGCCTCGCGCCCTACGTGTCGCAAGCCGCCCGCTTGTTCGCCGCGATGGCCCCGCACGACTTAAAGGAGGGTTTCCACAACACTTATTCGCAAGCTAAGGAAGTTTGGAATAACACATTGAAAAGCGGCATTCATACCGTTACCAAAACGGAAGGGAAATAATGAAACAGGAATTCGATCGACTCGTAGAGCATCTGCTGGCAGGCAACATTTTTCTGGAAGAAGCTATAGAGCTGCTGGAGCGGAGGATGATACAGGGGGCGCTCGAAGGGAGTGGCGGCAAACAGACCACCGCCAGCAAGCTTCTGGGAATCCATCGCAACACCTTGCAGCGCAAGATGGTCGAGTACCAGCTTGGCAACAGCCGTCCGCGCCGCAGGCCCGTGGTCCGCGCCGTCCGCGCGGTGAAGCGGAAGTCCAACGCCGCCTAATCCCATGGACCTTCTCATATTCGACCTCGACGGTACTCTGGTCGATTCCCGGCTGGACCTGGCCAACGCCGTCAACGCGACCCGCGGCCATATGGGCATGACGCCGCTGGCCAACGCGCGCGTCTATACCTACGTCGGCAACGGCGCGCCCCTGCTCATCCGCCGCGCTCTCGGCGACGGGGCCACCGAGCCCGAAGTGCAGGAAGCGCTGGAGTTTTTCCTGGAATACTACAACGAGCACGACCTCGACAACACCACGCTCTATCCCGGCGTCAGAGAATCGCTCGACCGCTTGCGCGATGCCGGCAAGCGCATGGCCGTGCTCACCAACAAGCCCGTGCGCATGACCCGCTCCATCGTAGAGGGGCTGGGCGTTCGCGGCCACTTCTTCCAGGTTTACGGCGGCAACAGTTTCGACCAGAAGAAGCCGCACCCCATGGGCGTGGAAGCTCTGATGCGGGAAGCCGCGGTGGACCGCGCCCGAACCATGATGATAGGCGACAGCTCGGTGGACGTGCTCACCGCGCGCAACGCCGGCATCGCCTGTTGCGGCGTGACCTACGGTTTCCAGCCCGAGTCGCTGGCCGACCCCGCGCCCGACCTCCTGGTGGACCGCATGGAGCAGTTCGCGGACTGGGTGCTCGGGTAGCTTCGCCGGCGTCGCGCGGAAGATCCTGACACGGCAGTCGCCGCGGTTGCACAGGGCGAGGGCAGAACACCGGGAGAGCACCGCGAACGCAGCACGCGCCCGCGAGTTGGGCATCGCAGCAAGGGCAAGCCGAGACAAATCGTGCAAGGTGGATATCCACCCGGTTCCGCGGGCTGTTCTTGTGGAGCGGACCTCCGGGTCCGGCTTCCGGCGCCTTCAAAGAGGCCGACGCGGTGGCTCCGGCGGCCGGACCAGAGGGTCCGGCTTGCGGACCGAAAGGTCCGCTCCACAGAGCACCGGCAGCGGGACGAGGGCGCCGGACCCAAAGGATGCCCCCCGGGCGGCCGATCTTCTGCAACGCCTGATAGAGGAGCACTCAGTGCTTGTGAATGCGCATCGGAACTGCTACTACTTGTCTACATGCCAGTCTTTCGAGCGGCGGTCCGGGTCGTCGTACTCCCTCTCGTCGTGTGCTGCGCCGCGCTGGCGGCCACCGATCCGGTCTATAAGGCCATGCGCGAAGCGGGGCTCGCGGACTCGCTCGTCGTCGAAAACATCGTTCTCAAACGGGATGCCGGCGTCGTCACGCTCAAGAGCGGCGCCATCGGGTTTGTCGCGCCTGCCATGGGCCGCGATACCGTGGCGGTCTTCGCCGGCGAAGGGGAATTCGACTTTACCCCGCAATCGCCCGTCGACCGGAACTATATGAAGAGCCTGACCGGGCAGGAATCGGTCGCGGAACAGTTCGACCGCGCTCTCTTCTGCTTCAGCGACGAAACCGGCAGGGAGATCCGCGCCTCCGCCAAGACGCCATCGAGCGACGCGCGACTGGCCGAAGCGCTGCGCAATTTCCGCAAGCTACTCCGCTCGCGCCCGGAAACGCCGCACTCCATGCTGGAGGCGGAACTTACTTCCGATGCCATGGACAACATCGAAGCCGACCTGCTGGCCGATTTGTACAATCCTCGCGCGCCGGGCTTCTTCAGCGCCTACCTGCACGGCCGCAAGCACTCCGATCTCCGCTTCCACGTGCGGCCGCGCGGGGCATTCCCGGAGATGTCCACGCCGGCGGAAGTGGCCGTCATCAACCTGGACATCCAGGCGCCGCAGGAGGGCATCTGGTATCTATCGCACCTGCAGGGCGAGCTGCGCAGCCGCACCGCCAGCTCCGACGAGAACCAGCGAACCGTCGAGGCCGACCGTTACCGGATCGAAACCGCGATTGCCGGGAACGATCATTTCACGGCCACCACCGGGATCGAGTTCCACGCCGTGACCGAGGGCGACCGCGTCATCAAATTCTCGCTGCTGCCCAGTTTACGAGTGACGCGCGTAACCAGCGGCGGCCAGGAAGCGGCGTTCATCCAGGAGGATAGAAAGGAGGATGGCAGCTTCTATGTGGTGATGCCCGAAGCTATGGCCAAGGGCAGCGCTCACCAGTTACTCATGGAATACTCGGGCGACCGCGTGGTGCACAAAGCCGGCGGCGGAAACTTCAACGTTGGGGCGCGCGAAAGCTGGTATCCCAACGTCAACACTTTCCGCGACCACGCGCGCTACGACCTTACCTTCAAGGTTCCGAAACAATACACCCTGGTGGGCGTGGGCACTTTGGCCAAACAATGGACGGAGAAAGACTACGCCTGTACCCAATGGGTTTCCGAAACGCCCATCGCCGTGGCCGGGTTCAACTACGGCAGTTTCAAGAACAAGAAGATCACCGACCCGCAATCGGGTTTCGTCATCGAAGGCTACGCCAATTCCGAACCGCCGGATTCGCTGGCGAGAGCGCGCAACGTTGCGTTGGTCGGGACTATGTCTCCCGCCGCCATGATGAACGTGCCGATGGCGCAGGCGCAGGCTGCCGTGCAAATCTTCAGCGACTGGTTCGGCAAACCCGAGTTTACCCGGATCGCCATCACCGAGCAGCCGGAGCTCAATTTCGGCCAGTCCTGGCCCACCCTGGTGTATCTGCCGCTGTTCGCATACCTGGATTCCACCCAGCGCTATGGGCTGCTGAAGCGCATCTCGCCGGGTCTGACGGATTTCGTCGACGAAGTGACGGCGCACGAAGTATCGCACCAGTGGTGGGGCCACATGGTGGGATGGAGCACTTATCACGATCAATGGCTCTCGGAAGGTTTCGCCACCTTTTCGGCCGGCCTATACCTGCAGTTCACCGAGAAGACTCCCGAAAAGTATCTGAAGTACTGGCAGAACGCCCGCCTGCGCCTGCTGGAAAAGAACGCGTATGGCCGCCGCGCCAACGACGCCGGTCCGCTCTGGCTGGGCGAGCGCCTGGACAGCCTCAGGAATAAAGATGCCTACCAGGCCGTGGTCTATGGCAAGGGCGGCTACGTGCTGCACATGCTTCGACAGATGCTGTACAACCCCAAGCAAGGCGACAAGCTGTTCATCGACATGATGCACGATTTCGTCGGCCAGCACAGGAACCGGAACGCCTCCACCGAGAGTTTCCAACGGGTGGCCGAAAAGCACATGCCTCACGAGATGGATTTGGCCGGAGATGGCAAGCTCGACTGGTTCTTTTCCGAATGGGTCTACGGCACCGCCGTACCGCGCTACAAACTGGACTACACGGTCACGGAGGCGGATGGCGGAAAGTTCCTGCTAAAGGCCAGCCTGACGCAGAGCGAAGTGCCGCCCGATTTCATGATGCCCGTGCCGCTGTACCTGGATTTCGACGGGCAGATCGTATGGCTCGGCGTGTTCCGCATGCGGGGCTCCAGCACCAGTAGCGAATTGCATGTGACGCTGCCGAAGAAGCCCAAGCGCGTGATGGTCAATTACTTTCACGACATTCTGGAAGCGCTGTAGCGCTTTTACGCCAGCAGGTTGAGCGTCTGTTTCTCCATCTCGTTAGCTGTGTGCGCCAACCCGAGGCTGGCATCGAATTGATTGCCGGCGGACATCAGGGAGACCATCTGGTCGCTGAGACTGACGGTGTCGGATGGGGCCTGGCTGGCGGCGCCATTCATACTGGTTTGCGCGATGCCCTGGGCGGCCTTGTTGACTTGGTTCTGGGCCTGTTGTAGGCCTTGTTGTGCGATCGCGAGAATCTGCATACCTGTCTTATCGGCCGCATTTGGCGTTCTTTGAGCGCCGCTCCGTATCTGCGAAAATACAGCCATGCGCCGGCTCCGGACCCTGGTGGTTTTCGCCGCCGCCGTGTTGGTGGCGGCCCTGGCGGCGCTGCCGTACGGCCCCGCGCCGGCGTCCATTTCCCACGCTCCGGCGCCCGCAGGGGCACTGGCGGCGTTCCCCCGCCCTCCCGCGCCGGTGGCGCCATCTCACGGCCCTGCGCCGGCCAACCCTGGCGACTTCCATTTCGTCCTGCTCGGCGACCGCACCGGCGAGGCACAGCCCGGCGTCTGGGAGCGCGTCTGGCGGGAGGCGGCTGCCGCGAACCCCGCCTTCGTTCTCGGCGTGGGAGACACCATCCAGGGCGGCGACGACGCGACCGCGGAGTCCGAGTGGCGCGAGGTCGCGACGCTGCTGGCTCCCTACGCGCGCTTTCCGCTGTATCTCGCGCCGGGCAATCACGACGTCTGGTCGCCGGCCTCCGAGGAGCTATTCCGCAAGTACGCGCGGCGCCCGCTCCACTACGGTTTCGACCACGGCGCGGCCCATTTCACCGTCCTCGATAACAGCCGTGCCGACCAGTTCTCCCCCGAGGAGCTGGCGTTTCTGGAATCCGATTTGCGGCAGCACCAGGCGCAGGGGGTGAAGTTCATCGTGTCCCACCGGCCGTCGTGGATCGTAGACGCCGCCCTCCGCAATACCGGTTTTGCCCTGCACAAGCTGGCCCGCCAATACGGTGTCCGATACGTGATTGCGGGCCACGTGCACCAACTGCTGCACGTCGATCTGGAAGGCGTTTCGTACGTATCCGTGCCCAGCGCCGGCGGGCATCTGCGCCTGTCGGCGCGATACCAGGATGGCTGGTTCTTCGGCTATACCGTGGTGACGGTGCGCGGCGCGGACGCCGCCTTCGAGATCAGGGAACTCCCCGCGCCCTACGGGCAGGGCCGTGTCACCAGCCTGGCCGATTGGGGCCTGACGGGCTTGTCGGCCCGCCAGTGACAGCCGGGGCCGCACTACGGCAGCCGGAAATTCACTTCCAGGTTCGTTGCAACCGTCACCGGCGTGCCGTTCCTCGTGCCCGGCTGGAAACGCCATCTGCTGGCGGCTTCGATGGCGCGCGCGTCGAGCCCCATACCCAGGCCGCGCAGCACGTGCAGGTTCACGGCATTTCCGCTGGGGTCGATCTGCGCGTACAACACCACGGTTCCCTGCAACTGCGCCTGGAGGGCCTCCACGGTATATTCGGGCTCCGCCTTGGAGACCAATACCGGCGGGGTGATGTTGTCGCCCGCCCGATACACGCGTTCCTCCGCAGTGCCGGCGGGAGAGAACACCGCTACCGGTGGGGTAAACCGGCTCCCGTGGGGTTTGACGATAAGAATGCCAAGCAGCGACACCGCGAGTCCTACACCGGCCAGGATGGCCCTGACCGTGGGCAGGTTATCGGGAGAGGGCGCAGGCGCCGGATCGAGGATGCTCAGCAGCTCCGGCTCCGCCCCGAATTCTCCCCGGCGCGGTCTTTCGCGGCAGGAAACGTCATCCTCGAACTGCCAGAAAGAAGGAGGCTCGATGGGGGCGGAAACGGGGGCGGCGTCCGATGCCGGCCGGGCAGGCGCGGGCTCCGGTTGCTCGATCGCGGGCGGTTCGACGGCCTTCGCCTCCACCGCATGCGGAGGTTCCGGCAACTCCGCCGGCGCCGGCTCTGGCGCCGGCACCGCTTCAGGCACCGGCGCGGCGGCCAGGGTCGCCAGTTCGGGCTGGGCGGCGATCAACTGTGCCCGCAACTGCGCCGCCGCGAGGCTGGCGGGGTCGAGCGATTGCGCCGCGGTGACGGCTGCATATGCCTGGCTCAACCGCCCCGCCGTCTGGTGATAGCGCGCCTCCGCCAGTAGGGAGGCTACTCGCCCGGACATTTCGCGCGCCCGGCCGGCGGCCGCCAGCCGCTCTTCGATGCCGGCCCGCACAGCGGCGGAATCGCCCGAAAGTTCGTCCAGCGCGGTGCGATAGGTGTCGATTGCCGCGTCGTACGATTGCGATGCCAGTTGCCTCGCCGCGGTCGAGAGCAGGTCCCGTACCCGGCCTTCCCGCAACCGATCCATGATTTCCATAACGGCCTCGCGCCAGGTAATCCGATACGGAAAGGATAGCAATTATCGGGGCGGGCTGAGCGGGCCGCGGCGGCTCGACACAACCGGACGGACGGCGCGCGCCCCGTTCCACCGCCACCGGCAACTGCATATGGATTACGGGTTCAAGATGCTGTTCGACGTGGTGTAGACGCCACCCCAAGGCTGCCCAAGGTTGCATTGACTCCGGGGAGGCTAAGCGCTTCTGATCGGCGGGGTTTGCGCATACCGTATGTTTACGCCCGACTGGCAGGTGGAACCGGATCGCGATGGGTTGCTGCAATTTGCGGGCCTGCTGATGGCTCTGACCCTGGTGACGGCGCTGGCCCCGCTGCGATAGCGCTGCGGTGAACCGTTGCCCGCGCCGGCGGCGCCCAACTGGCGACCGTATTGGCGCGGTTGCGTAGCGGCGGCGGGTGGGGTCCGGCTGCGGCGCCGGGCTTCCGGTGAGGGCGCCGGCGCGGAGGCCGCCGCGGCGGTTCCGCTTGGGGTTGCGCTCCGTGCTGCCGGCTGCGCGCACGAGTGGGGCGGGTACCCCTGGGACCGTTTGGGTAGGGTGCTCTCCGAGCCCAACGCCCTCGTCCCGCCGGGCGCGGAGGCAGTGGCCTCCCCGGGCCCCAAGAGCACCCCGGCCGGGAGGGCGCCACGCCCCCGCCCCACCAGGCTGCTGCCAGAGCTGCTGCCTAAGTTGGGCGGGTGCCCTCTTTCGTGCTATTGCCGGGTTTGTGGCGGCGGAAACGTCGCGCCACGGCAACGCAAAGCCGCCATCTCACGGTTTCTGCCGATATGTACAGGTGTGTTGAAACCCCGGCATAGGGCGAGTTCATCCGCCGTCGCTACCGAACTCAACGGCTGGTTGCGGACCTATCACCGTTCGCCCACGGTTTCGGCTAGTGGAATCCGGGAACTCCTGGAAGCTGACAAGGAGGCATTCTATCCCCACGCAGTTCGGGAGATCCGCACGTTCGATGGATCTCCCGGCGCCCTTTTCCTGGCGGGTCTCATGTTGGAAAGCGGTCTGCTGCTGCGGGCCCTCTGCGAGCCGCTGGTTCCGGAGCAGCGGGTGCGCGGCGTTATCCAGGCGCTCATGGCGGATAATGCCGGGAGCGATCTGGCGTTGGTAAAAGCCATCGTGGAGAGCGCGCAGAGCGTGCAGCCGCAGGGTACTTGTAAAGCAATGCTCCGCGTGCTCAACAACCTGGAGCGGCTGGTGGACACCAGGCGGGTGGCTCCCCGGTTGCTGCCGCTGCTGCGCCACCCGGACCCGAAGTTGCGCTCGAAAGTGGTGCGCATCATCGGCCGCTGCGGCAGGAACACGCAATGGGTGGCGCGCCAGTTGGCCGATCCGGATCCGCGCACGCGGGCCAACGCCATCGAAGCGCTCTGGGGAATCGACGACCGGGAATCGCGGGATCTGCTCAGAAGAGCCGCCCTGGATTCATGCAACCGCGTGGCCGGAAACGCGCTGCTCGGGTTATATCTGGCGGGCGACGCTTCGTCCATTTGCGGGCTTCTGAGAATGGCCGCGAACGGCGAGGCGAGATTTCGCCTCACCGCCGCGTGGGCGATGGGCGAGAGCGGCGATCAGAGATTCCATGACGCCTTGCAAGCGCTCGCCGAGGACCAGGATCCGCAGATTCGCAAGCGGTCCGAATTGTCCCTCGGGCGGCTGGACGCGGAGGCGGCAAGGCTCGAGATGGGTCATCCCTGGCGCATGGCGGCGCTCCGCGATCCGCCGGAGGGCGAAGAATCCCCCAATCGGCTGCTGGTGGCGCTTCAGTGCATGGACGGCACCGAGCCGCCAGCCATTGTTCCAACCCAGTTCTGGGTTTTCGACGATGACAAGCCGGTGCTGGATTATGGCGTGGAACGGCTGGAGGTCCAGCGTAAGCTGGTGTTCGCTCTGCTGATCCCCGTAACGGAAGATGGTTCGCAGAATCCCCTAACCAACGCCGCGCTGCGCGCGCTCGCGTGGAAACGCCCCCAGGATGCGTGGGCGGCCGTGCACTACAAGCCGCCCCGTCAATGGCATCTGTCGGTCACGCTGCTCGGCGAAATCATCGAAATCGCTGCACCCGAGGAGGTTTCCGAGCCGGTCGAAGCGCCGGTCTTCGTAGCCGACGACGAGAGCGCCGCCGAGGCCATGCAGTGCGCCCCCGCGGGCCCCGTACACGCGTGCCTCTGGGATGCGATTGTGGAAACCATCCGTGCCTGCACCGGCGTAGGCGCCGCCGATGTGCAGCCGCATGTGGTAATCTACTGCCCCATGGACGCCGGCACTCCGCCCGAGCATCAGGTCCAGCGGCTGGCCGCCCTCGATTCGGCTATACCCATCCACTGCATCGCCGGGACAGACCATGCGTTCCTGCGGAAGCTTTGCGAGCGCGGCAACGGCACGTACCATGTGGCGGCTGGCGACGCCGAGGTGGCGGAAACCCTGGAGCGGCTGTACATTCGGCTGCTGGCGCGCTACCGCGTGAGCTACCTGGGAGCGCGAGACGCCGTGCAAGGTTGCCTTCAGGTGCGCACTCCCGAAGGCTGGGCAAAAACCGCAGTCGAGCTCGCTGCGGAATAAGCGGCCAGGCACGCCTCCGCGATCCACCGCCGAGGGGCGGCGCTTCGCCCGGCGGCATGCGGCCCCGTTTGGCCGCCGCCCCCGTCCGGGCGGATCCCGCAACCACGCCGTCGGCGCCGCCACGCCGCCGGCGCCACAAAAATGGTCCGCCTCACTCAGCCGCCGCCGGGACCGGCCGCGACGCGCACACGACGCGCTCGACGCACCCGCCTTCCAGCAGAAACAGAAATACGCCCCGGACAAACCGCCAAGAACTCGGCGCCCCGTCAAAAGATTGGCGGTAGGACGGACGAACCGAGCGTGCCTTTTCAGTATCTTAGGACATCGCTAAAGGTGGACGCAAAAATGCCGATGTAAGGCACATGAGTATAGGCTCCGTAACCAATCTTGGCAGTTATCTACAGTCGATTCTCGGCACTGCACTTCAGGGGACCGGCTCGACAACCAGCACCACCGGGAAAGCCAACACCGTCAGTTCGGCTTCGCTCCAATCACATTCGGACAACGGCCAGCTTTCGCCCTTCGCTCAATTGCTGAGCACCCTGCAGCAGTTGCAGCAGTCTAACCCAACCCAATACCAGCAGGTCACGCAGCAAATCGCTACAAACCTGCAAACCGCCGCCCAGACCGCCACCTCGGACGGCAATACCACGGCGGCGACTCAGCTCACTCAGCTTGCGACGGACTTCACCAACGCCTCGCAGACCGGCCAACTCCCCAATATCCAGGATCTGGCAGCGGCGGTCGGCGGCGGTGGGGGCCATCACCATCATCACCATTTCCATAACGATGTGAGCGGCGCTTCGAGCTCCGGCGCAAGCAGCAGTTCGACCAGCACTACGAGCACCGGCAGCTCGAGCGGCACAAGCCCCCTCGACCAACTTCTGGCGGCCTTCCAGACAAACGTCACCCAGAACGAGGCGCTTAATCCGATGGCGATCATCACCAACACGCTGTCCAGCGCCGGAATCAGCCTCTCCACCAGTTGATCCGGGCCGGGAGCCGGCCGGGGAGCCTGTCCTACTTAAGCGACGCGCTGACCCGCGCGCGGTACTCGGCGGCCTTCTGTAGAATCTGCGCCGGGTCAAGCGTGAGAATCCTGGCGTCGAGCACTACCGGCTTGCCGTTGACCATGACGTCGCGGACGTCGTCGGCTTTGAGAGCGTAGACCATCTGCGAGATGGGGTCGTAGAGCGGCGCGGCGTTGGCGCGGTCCAGCCGCACCAGGATCAGGTCGGCGCGTTTTCCGGTTTCGAGCGAGCCGATTTCCTTCTCCATGCCCAGCACACGGGCGCCCCGGATGGTGGCCATCTCAAGCGCCGTCGACGCCGGCAGGACCTCGGGATTGAGCGTGGTCACCTTTTGCAGTTTGGCGGCCAGATCCATCTCTTCGAACATGTTGAGGTCGTTGTTGCTGCCGGCCGGGCCGTCGGGGCCGAGGCCCACCGGCAGGTCGAGCGCCAGCATGCGGGCCACCGGGGCCACGCCGCTCGCGAGCTTCATGTTGCTCGACGGGCAGTGCGCGATGCCCACGCCGCGGGCTTTCAGGATCGCCAGGTCGCGCTCGTCCACCCACACGCAGTGCGCGGCCACGGTGCGGCCGGTCAACACGCCCAGTGTGTCCAGGACCTTGGTGGGGGTCATGTGGCGCTTCGCCAGGGAGTCGTCATTTTCCTTTTTGGTTTCCGAAAGGTGGATCAACAACGGTGCGCGGTATTTGTTGGCCAGCGCGCGGGCGGCCATCAGGGTCTGGTCGGAATTGGTGTAGAGCGCGTGCGGCGCCACGGCCGGCACCACCAGCGGGTCGTTACGGAATCGCACCAGGTATTTCTCGGTGAAGCGGAGCGCATCGGCGGGGGTCTTGGCGTCGGGCGCGGGGAAACCGATGATGGTCTCGCCCAGCACGCCGCGCATGCCGGCTTCCTTGGCCACTTCGGCCACCACGTCCTCGAA
>Ga0181529_10004605_pt1 | contig 14846 bp, 7 predicted proteins | sample PEATcosm2014_Bin_36_FD_119763 | JGI IMG/M metagenome (GOLD analysis project Ga0181529, IMG submission 119763) | Peatland microbial communities from MTU Mesocosm Facility, Houghton, MI, USA - PEATcosm2014_Bin10_30_metaG | ecosystem: Environmental > Terrestrial > Soil > Wetlands > Peat | place...
CAGCGACTACGTGCCAGTGGGGCGTCTGCGCACGATCGGCGTGCTGGTCGGCATCGCCGGCCTCATCGTGGTGCTGCTCGGTGCGCTCGTGTCGGTGGCGGCGGCGCAGAACGTGCACCATGCGGTGGCCATGAACCATCTGCCCACCAAGCTCGGCGTCTACCTCGGCCTGGCGCTCACCGTCGTGGCCGCGTTGATCGGCCTCGTCACCCTCGTGCAGGGTCTGCTCAAGCGTGGCTCGCTGGTGCTCGTGTGCTGGTCGGCCGTCGCGATCGCGCCCGCTGTCATCATGTTCCTGGTGATCCGGCCCATGATCCACTAGGCGCGCGACGAAGCCACGCCTGCCTGAGCGGCGATGACGAAGTCAATCGACGGACTAGCCGTCGAGGTGACGCCGAAGCTCGAGCGGCGCCACACGCGTCGGCGCCCGGCGTCGGTCGCGCCAGCTTCGGGCCATGGCTCCGTCCCCGCTGGCTGTTAGCGTGGGGGCACGCCCATGACGCAGACCGCAGACACCCCTGACCGGACCCTCGTCCTCGGCGACCGCGTGCGGCTCGAAACGGCCCTGGCCGCCTGGATCGCAGCGGTCAAACGCGACGACCCCCTTCGCGAGGTCGTCGTGGCGACCGGCTCCAACCTCGCTTGCGGTTACCTCTCTCGCGCCGTCGCGCGCGAGCTCGGCGCACATGCCGCCGTGCGCTTCGTCTCTATCCACGCCCTGGCCCCGGCGCTCGCCGGCGAGTCTCTCGAACGCGACGGCCTGCGCCTGCTCTCGCCCCTGCTGCGCGAGCGGCTGGTGGCGGCGCTGGTCGCGCGCCGTGCCGACCAGGCGTGGTACTTTGCGCCGGTCGCCCGCACGCCCGGCCTGTCGCGCGCGCTGCTGCGCACGATCGACGACCTGCGTCACGCCGGCGTGCCGGTCGACGCGCTGGCAGCGCTCAAGTCGCGCAAGGGCGCCGACCTCAAGGCGCTCTACGCCGACTACGTCGCCGCCCTGCAGCGCCGGCGGCTGGTCGACGACGCCGGCCTCTACGAGCTCGCCGCCCGGGCCGCGGCGCGCGGTGTCGCGCCGGTCGGCGCCGGCGTGGCCGTCGCCCTGTTCGGCCTGTACGACCTGCCGGCCATGCAGGCGAGGCTCGTCAAAGCCCTCGCCGCCGACCGTACCTTTGCCGCGTTTCTGCCCTGGGCCGACGGGGTCAGGCCCTACGCCGCGCCCGCACGCGCCTTTCTCGAAGGCCTGGGGCTCGAGCCTGGCGAGCCCGCCGCGCCCGCCCAGCCGGAACGACGCGAGCTACGCGGCACGGCCCCCTCGCCGCAGGCCGCGCCTGTCGGCGCGCAGCTCTCGCTCGACGTCGTGCCGACAGGCGCCTGCGACTCGTCGCCTACGCCCGCCGCCCCTGGGCCGGCCACCGGCGCGCCAGTCGCCGCCGTGACCACGAACGGCACGGCAGCCACCCGCGTGCCTGCGGCCGGCGCGATAGCCGCCGGCTGCAAGCTGCGCATCGTGTCGGTGGCCGACGACGCGGCCCAGCGCCGCGCCGTCGTCGCCACGCTGCTCGACGCCGCGGCGAGCGGCATCGCCTTCTACGAAATGGCCGTCGTGGCGGCCGACCGGCCGAGCCGCGATCGACTCGCCGGCGCCGCGCGCGCCCAGTCCATAGCGGTCGCGGCGCGCACCGCCGCCGACGACGTCGCGGCGCGCACCTGCCGGTTGCTGCTCGATTGCGTCCTGCCGGCCGCCGGGCGTCCGTTGCGGCGCGATGCCGTGATCGACCTGGCCGCCACTGCGCCTCGTCTCTCGCTGGCGGTCGACGCCGCCGGCCTTGCCCTGTGGGACGACCTCTCGCGGCGCGCCCGCATCGTGGCCGACGACGAATGGTCCGACCGCCTGGGGCGCCTCGAATACTCGCTCGGGCAGCGCCGCCTGCGCGAGGCGGCCGCCTCGCAGAGCGCCTTGGCGGCCGACGGCGGCGAGCTCGTGGCGGGCCCGGCCGCGGCGCTCGCGGCCGCCCCCTGCGCCGCGTCCGACGAAGCGGCGACGCCCTCCGCCGGGGTCGACGAGGCCGCGGCCGCCGCTTCGCTGCGCGAGTTCGCCGGCCGCCTGCGCGGCCTGCGGCGCCGCCTGATGGGCGCCCGCAGCTGGCGCCAGGCGACGCATTTCTTCACCGAGGCCGCCCGCGAGCTCTGCGGCGTGTCGCCCGACGACCCGGTGCTGGTGGCCCTGGGCGAGCTCGCCGACGTCGGTCTGGTCGACGACGGCGGCCCGCGCGGCGCGTTCGCGGCCGTCGCACGGCGCGCCCTGTCGTTGCTCGAGACGCCCACGACGGCCCGCGTGGGCCGCGACGGCGTGGGGGTGCTCTCGCCGCAGCAGCTGCGCGGCTTGTCGTTTCGCCTGCTCGTGTTCTGTGACCTGGCGGAAGGCGGGTTCCCGTCGCGCCCGACGCCCGACCCGGTGCTGCTCGACGGCGAGCGCCAGGCCGTGGCGGTCGCCTGCGGCGCGCGGCTGCCCGACAGCGCCGAGCTGCCCGCCGAGCACGACGCTCTCTTCGCCCTGGCCCTCGGGGCCGCCACCGAGCGGCTCGAACTGCTCTACCCGCGACTCGACTCCTCGACCGGCCGCCCGCGGCTGCCGTCGCGGGCGCTGCTGGGCCTCGCTCGCGAGCTCGCCGGCGGCCCGGTGCGCTTCGAGCAGCTCGACGCCCACGGCGAGCTCGGCGGCGTGGTGCATCGGGTAGGCGCCGGGCTGGGCGAGCCCGTCGACCTGCGCGACTTCGACCTCGAGAGACTGGCGCGCGCGACCGCGCCGCGCGTGACGCGGCCGGCGTGGCTTGGCGCGTACGCCGCCGAGGTGCTGGGAGCGGGGCGGACCGAGCGCGCCGCGTCGGCGGCCTACGGCCGCCGACGCGCTGCGCTTGGTCCCTACGACGGCAGCCTGTCGGGCGCCAACGCCGCGCGGGCGGCGGCCGCCGTGTTCGCGGCGCCGCTCTCGCCGAGCGCGCTGCAGTCGTACCTGTCCTGCCCCTTCGCCTTCTACTTGCGCTATGTGCTCGGCCTGCGGGTGCCCGACGATCCCGACGAGGCCCTGTCGATCGAACCCGTCGACCTGGGCAGCCTGGCGCACGAGATCCTGCAGGGAGCCTATGCGGCAGCCGTGCAGAGCGGCGACGTCAGCGCCGAACGCGTGCTGGCCGAGCTCGACCAGGTCGCGGGCACCGCCTTCGCGCGCGCCGAGGCGCGCGGCCTCACCGGCTTTCCCCTTGCCTGGCGCGTGCAGTCCGACGAGCTCCTCGTCGACCTGCGGCACGTCGTGGCCGCCGACCCCTGCTGGGCCGACGGTCTGGCGCCGGCGCGGTTCGAGTGGTCGTTCGGTGGCCTCACCGCCGCCGGCCCCGCCGCCGCTGCGCCGCCCGAGCTGCTGGTCGGCGAGCGTGTGGTGCGCTTTCGGGGGCGCATCGATCGCATCGACGCGAGCCCCGACGGACGCCGTGTGCGCCTCGTCGACTACAAGACGGGCAGGGGCGCGGCCGAAGTCCAGCGGGTGCGCGACGGTCACGACGTACAGCTTCCGGTCTACGTGCTGGCGCTGCTCGCCGCCGGCGAGCGGGTGCCCGACAGCCTCGTCGCCGAGTACCGCATGGTGCGCCGCAGCTCCGGCTTTCGCAGCGTGCCGCTCGACGCCGCCGACGACGATGTGCGCTCGACGCTGGCCGCTACGCTGGCGGTCGCGGTGGGCGGCATCGACGCGGGCTTGTTCCCGCGCTGGCCGCAGCGCGCCTGCGACTACTGCGACGCTTCGGCAAGCTGTGGCGCCGACGCCATCGCCTTCCGCCGCAAACGCGCCGACCCCCGCCTGCACGACCTGCTCGACTTCAAAGAGCCCGTCGCCGCCGGTCCACAGGACGATTCGTGACCGAGATCCGCGACAGTCTGGGCACGACGGCGCTGCCGGTCGCCGACGCCGTGGCTTTCAGGCCCGTCGACGACGACGTGCGGCAGCGCGCCACGACCGACCTCGACACGACCTTCCTGGTCGAGGCCGGCGCCGGCACCGGCAAGACCAGCGTGCTGGTCGATCGCTACCTCGCCTGCCTGTCGGGCCCCGACGCGCCGCCCATCACGTCGGTGGTCGCCATCACCTTCACCGAAAAGGCCGCCGGCGAGCTGCGCCAGCGCATCCGCGGCGCCCTCGAGGCGCGGCTGGCGGGCGGTGACCCGGCGGGCGCGCCGCTCGCGCCGTCCGGGCGCGACCGCCTCGCCGCCGCGCTCGACGGTCTCGACGACGCCCCCATCTCGACCATCCACGCCTTCGCCGCCCGCCTGCTGCGCGAACGGCCCGTCGAAGCGGGCGTCGATCCGGCTTTCACGCAGCTCGACCAGGTCGGCTCCGAGCTGCTGCGCGAGCGCCTGTGGCGCGACTGGCTGTCGGCGCTGCTCGACGACGATCAGGCCGCGGGTGCGTCGGGAGCCGAACGGCCCGAGACTGGGCTCGACACCGACCACGGCACCGGTCCCGACCACGACACCGGTCCTGTCGACATCGGCCCCGACCGCGCAGCCGACCCCGACAAGCCGGGCGTCGGCATCGCCGCCCTGCTGGCCGAGATCCTGCGCGCCGGCGTCAGTATCGAGCAAGTCGCCCGGCTGGCCGGGGTGCGCTTCGCCGAGCGCTACGCCGTCGACGGCGCGGCGCCGTCGGCGGCGCCCGCTCTCGGCGCGGCGATCGCCGCGCTCAAGGTCGCGGCGGCGGCGGTCGCCGAGGCCACGCGCGAGTGCGCCGACGACGCCGACCGGCTCAAGTGCGGCAGCCTCGGTCTGGCGGGCGCGGTCGCGGCGCTGCCCGGCGACGGCGACCTGCACGAGCTCGGTCGCGCGCTCACCGCCCTGGCGGGACGCGCCGGCTCGCTCACAGCCAGGAACGCCGGCAAGGGCGCCAACTGGCCGGGCGGCAAAGACGCCATGCTGGCCGCTCGCGACGCCCTGCGCGACGACCTGCGCGCGGCGGCCGACGCGTACGGCGCCTACGTCGTCGGCCTCGCCCTGGCGGTGGCCGCCGACTTCTCGTGCTACGCCTCGCAGGCGCAGGGTAACGCCGGCGCGCTCGATTTCGACGACCTGCTCGGGCGCGCCCGCAATCTGCTGTCCGGCGTGCACGAACCCGACAAGGCCAGGGTCGTCGCGACCCGCCGCCACTTTCAGCGTCGGTATCGCTACCTGCTGCTCGACGAGTTCCAGGACACCGACCCGCTGCAGGCCGAGATCGCCTTCCTGCTCGCCGAGCGCGAGCCCACGGCCAAGAGCTGGCGCGACGTCGAGCTGCGGCCCGGCAAGCTGTTCCTGGTGGGCGACCCCAAGCAGTCGATCTACCGCTTTCGGCGGGCCGACATCGGCATGTACGACGAGGTCAAGGGGTTGCTCACGAGCCAGGGCGGCGAGGTCCTGAAGCTGCGCCAGAACTTTCGCACTGTGGCATCGGTCGTCGGCTGGGTCAACGGTGCCTTCGGCGAGCTGATCGGCCCCAACGAACTGCTGGGCCTGCAGCCGGCCTACTCGGCGCTCACCCCCGCGCGGGCCGATGGCGAACCTGGCCGCAACGTGGTCGTGGTCGCGGCGCCGACCGAAGGCGCGCCCGACGCCGGTGGCAAGGTGCGCCCTCCGACCCCGGCCGACCTGTGTCGGCGCGAAGCCGACCTCATCGCCGCCCTCCTCACCGACATGGACCGCCTGGGTTGGAAGGTCCACGCCGGCAAACATCCCCACGGAATCTGGCGCACCGCCCAGCCGGGCGATGTCGCCATCCTGATGCCCACGTTCACCTTCGTCGGCTTCTACGAGCAAGCGCTGCGCGAGGCGGGCCTGCCGTACCGGGTCGACGGCGGGCGCACGTTCTTCAACCGCCGCGAGGTGCTCGACACGCTGGCCGTGCTGCAGGCGCTCGACACGGCCGCCGACCCTGTGGCTGTCTACTCCGCCTTGCATGGTCAGCTCTTCGCCTTCTCCGACGACGACCTCTACGAGTTCCACGCCGCCGGCGGGATCTTCGACTACCTCGGCGCCGCGCCGCCGGCAGGCTTTTCCCAGATCGCCGCGGCGCTCGCCGACCTGCGCGCGCTCCACGAACGGCGCAACCTGCGGCCGCCCGCCGAGACGCTCGACGACCTGGTGCGCCGCACCGGCCTGCTCGAGAGCCTCGCTCTGTGGGCCGACGATCCCGACCAGGCCATCGGCAACATCGCCGAGCTCGTCTCGCTCGCCGACGAGTTCGCGCAGAGCGCCGAGGCCACGTTCCACGCCTTCGTGGCCAAGACGGCGCACGACGTGTCGGCCGCCGACACCGCCGAGTCGCCGGTCGGCGAGCCCGGCGCCTTCGTGCGACTCATGACCGTCCACAAGGCCAAGGGCCTCGAGTTTCCCATCGTCGTGCTGGCGGGCGCCATGCGTGCCGCACGGTCCGCGAGCCGCGACCCGCTGGTCGACCGCGTCGCCCGGCGGCTCGACTGCGCGCTCACCTGTCCCTCGCTCGATCCCGGCAAGCCGGGCGCCACGGCGCGCCTGCAGACGGCCGGCTACGAGCCGCGCTTCGCCCTCGAAAAGCAGGCCCTCGAGCACGAACGCGTGCGGCTGCTGTACGTGGCGCTCACCAGGGCCGCCGACCTGCTCGTGCTGCCGGTCGTCACCGCCGAGCCGGGCGCCGGCTCGCTGCAGTCGCTCTGGCAGGCGACCCTGCCCGAGGGCGTCATCGCGGCGGCGGTCGCGAGCCCGGGGTCGGGTGAGCCCGACGACGCGCCCGGCGGCCCGTTCGACGAGACCGGCGCGGCCGCCGGCGACTCTTTTCTGCGCGTCGAGAGGTGGCTGCCGCACGAGGTGGCCGCGCGACCCGCGCCGACCGTGGCGCCCGATGCCGACCCGTTGCCCCTGCGCGAGGCGTGGCGCAAGGAGCGCGGCGCGCTCCTTGCGCGGGCCTCGCGCGCCGCGCCGATCTTCGCGCCGAGCTCCCTGGAACGTCTCGAGGCGCCCGACTGGAGCGACGGCGCCAGCCTCGCGCCATCGGCCGCCCCGCCGGCGGCCGCCGCGGCCCCCGCGCCGACGCCCGCCGATCTCGCGCCGGCGACCGCCGATCTCGCATCCCCGCCGCTCGCGGCGCCCGCCGGCCTCGCGTCCGGCGCGGTGGGCCCTGGTCGGGGCCGCGCCCACGCGCTGGCCCTGGGCACCGCCGTCCACCTCGTCCTCGAGCGCGTGGCGCTCGAGGACGACGGCGAGCTCGACGGGCTCGCCGTCCAGGCGGCCGTCCAGGCGGGCGTGCCCGGCGACGCCGACCGCGTCGCGACCCTGGCGCGCGCCTGCTGGCGGGCGGAGCCGCTGCGCGGCGCCGCCCGCAGCGCCCACCACCGCGAGCTGCCCGTCTGCGCCTGCCACGGCGACGTGCTGATCGAGGGCGCCATCGACCTCATCTACCGCGACGACGAGCTCGGCGGCTGGGTCGTGGTCGACTACAAGACCGACGCCCAGCCGCGTCCCGATGCCGTGCGTGCCCAGTACGGCGGACAGGCGGGCGCCTATGCCCTGGCCTTCGAGGCCGCCGGCGGCGGGCCCGTGGTCGCCGTGCGCGTGCTGCTGGCAGCGCTGCCCGATGCGGCCGGGGCGGCGACGGTGGTCGACCTGCCCGTCGACCAGGCCCTGCGCGACCTCGTCGAGTTGCGCCTGCTCGACGCGGCGGGACGGGCAGAGTAGCGGCGGGGCAGGGTCACGTGCCCGGGTGCTCGAAAGAGACGGCGTGATGCCTACTTTCGACCAGGCGAGGCAAGGGGACACTGCTCCCCTGTCGCAGCGCCTCAGACATCCGCGCTTACGCGCCAAGATACTGGGGGGCGTGCTGCTCGCCGCCGTGCTGGCACTGGGCGCGCAGTTCGCCATTTCGTACGTCGTCGCCTCGAACAGCATCGACCGGCTCGAGGCGTCGCGCGTCGCCGATCATCTGACCGTGGCCGGCGATGTCCTCGGCGACCATCGCGCGGCGCTCGAACTGCTGGCAGTCGACGCTGGTTCGCCGCTGGTCGCCCCGCACGTCGTGAGCCGCGACCTGCCGTGGCTGCGTAAAGAGGTGGTCGATCGTCTCATGGCAGCTCACCGCGTCGATCTCATAGTCGTGCTCGACGGGCGCGGCTCTGTCCTGGCGGGTTCGTCCAGACTCCCGGCCGCCGCCAGTGCGGCTCCGATCATGCGCTCCGCCGCGCTTGGTTCGGCGGGTTCGGCATGGGCGACCTGGAACGGGAAGCTCTGGCTTGTGGCTGCGGCTCCGATCCTCGTCGACCAGCCCGCGGAGCAGCGCGTCGGTACGGTCGTCGTCGCCGATCAGGTGGACAGCAGGTTCGTGGCGTCGCTCGAGCGGGCCTCGGGCTCTCGCATCGCCTTCCTTCTGGGCGACCAGGTCGCCGCCGTCACCGATCGCGCGATCCTGCCGCTCGTGGCGAACATCGTCGCCGCCCCGTCGGGGCGCGGCACCGTGCATGCGGCCCAAGGCTACAGTGGCGACCGCCTGGCGCTGCCGTTGGTGGCCGGGCGGGCGAGCATGGTCGCCGCCGAGGCGCGCACGCCGATCGTCGCGACCCAGCGCGGCCTGCTGCACGGCACGCTGCTCGCGGCACTTGGAGCGATGGCGGTCGCCGCGCTGATCGGAAGCATCCTCTCTCGCCAGCTCGTCAGGCCGCTCAGCTCGCTGACCGGCGCGGCGCACGCGTTCGCCGCGGGCGACCTGCACCGCCGTGTGACGGTCTCCTCGCGCAAGCGCGACGAGATCAACGATCTCGGCCAGGCCTTCAACCACATGGCGACGCAGATCGAAGACGCTCAGGAGACGCTGCGACAGGCGGCCACACGCGACGGCCTTACCGGGCTGCTCAACCAGCGCGAGTTCTTTCGCCGCCTCGCCGCCGAAGTCTCCCGGGCCGACCGCGGCGACGAGCCTGTGTCGGTCCTGATGATCGACCTCGACCACCTGAAGGCGGTGAACGACACGTTTGGCCACCTGTACGGCGACGCCGTCCTCAGCGAGGTGGCGCGCATGATCGAAGCCACCGTGCGCGAAGGTGACGCGGTGGCTCGCTACGCCGGTGACGAGTTCGCGGTGATCCTGACCGACGCCGACGCGGAGCGTGCTCTCGGCGTCGGCGAGCGGATCCTGGCGGGTGCGGCGGGCGTCGCGGTCGCCGCCGGCCTGCCGGCCCGCGTCGTCTGTACCCTCTCGATAGGAGCGGTCACCCGCCCGACAGGTCGCTGGAACCCGAACCGGACCGTCGAGCTCGCCGACGAGGCCCTGTACCGGGCGAAGCGCGCCGGCCGCAACCGGGTCGAGGTCGGCGCCGACACAAGGTAAGGCCGGCCGGGTCAATGTGAGCCCGACCAAACGGCGGCTCTCCTTGTTGCCCGCTCGCCCCCGATGTACCTTGGCGGGGTTGGGATCTGACCACTACAGGGGGGTCACCATGCACAGGTTCGTGCGTCGGATCGCGATGTCGTTCGTGCTCGGCACGGCTCTTGCCGTGCTGCTGGTCACGAGCGCCGGAGCCGCTCCTGGGCGGAGCGCCAGGGTAAGGGGCAGCGTGCCGCCCTGGGCCGAAGCGGCGGCGCTCCAGGCGCCCGCCGACGGGTCCGCCGTGGTGGGTTTCCACGTCTACCTGGGCTGGCGTCACGGCGCCAGCGTCACGGCGCTCGCCAAAGCGGTCTCCGACCCCTCGAGCGCCCGGTACGGGCGCTACCTGAGCCCGGCGCGGTTCCGCGCGCGGTTCGCGCCCAGTACGGCCGACGTAGCCGCCGTCGTGCGCTGGCTCAAAAGCCAGGGCTTCACGATCGCCGGCATCCCGACGAACCGTCTCTACGTGGCCGCCACCGGCACGGTCGCTCAGGCCGAGACCGCCTTTCGCGTTCAGATGAACGAGTACAGCGTCCAGGGCCTCACGCTGCGCGCGCCCGTGGCGGCCGTGAGCGTCCCGGCGTCGCTTGCCGGCGTCGTCACCGCCGTGGTCGGCCTCGATCAGGGCGGCGAGCTCACCCACCCGCTGAGCAGCAAGGCCATCGCGCCGCCGCCGGCCGGTTTTCGTAACGCCCAGCCGTGGTCGCCGTTCTGGGGTCAGACGATCGCCACGACGCTGCCCAAGGCCTACGGCAGCGCTCAGCCCTACGCGGTGCGCGGTTACACGCCGGCCCAGCTCCGCGGCGCCTACGGCGTGGCCAAAGCCATCAAGCGCGGCAACGACGGCAGCGGCGTGACGGTGGCGGTCATCGACGCCTATGCCGCCCCCACCATCGTCTACGACGTCGATCGCTACTCCAACGACAACGGCATCCCGGCCTTCACCAAAGGACAGTTCACGCAGGTCTGGGCGCCCGGCCTGGTCGCCGAACCCGCCCAGGGCGACGAGCAGGACTGGTACGGCGAAGAGACCCTCGACATCGAGGCCGTGCACAGCATGGCGCCCGGCGCTCACATCGTCTACGTAGGCGCCCTGTCGAGCTCCGATACCGACATGGACGCGGCTCTGAACTGGGTCGTCGATCACCGCGCCGCGCGCATCGTCAGCAACTCCTACGGCGATGCCGGCGAGGGCGTCCCGGCCGACCTCATCAAGGCCGAGAGCGCGATCTTCGTGCAGGCCGCGGTCGAGGGCATCGGCCTCTACTTCTCGTCGGGCGACGACGGCGACGAGGTCGCCAACCTCGGCGACCGCACGGTCGACTGGCCGACTTCAAGCCCCTGGATCACCGACGTCGGTGGCACCTCGCTGGGCGTGAACGCCCGCGACGACTACGTCTTCGAGACCGGCTGGGGTACGACCAGGAGCGTGCTCACAGACAACGTCTGGACGCCCGCCCCACCCGGCGACTACCTCTACGGCAGCGGAGGCGGTACCAGCAAGCTCTTAGTCGAGCCCTGGTATCAGTTGGGCATCGTGCCCAAGGCCATCAGCCACTATTTCTCGGCCATTCCGGGGCGCGCCGTGCCCGACGTCGCCATGGACGGCGACCCCACGACCGGCATGCTCGTCGGCGAGACGCAGACCTTCTCCGACGGCGTCTCCTACGACACCTACCGCGTCGGCGGCACCAGCGTGTCGTGTCCGCTGTTCGCCGGCGTGATGGCGCTCGCCGACCAGCGGGCGGGCCATGCGCACGGCTTCGCCAACCCGGCGCTCTACACGGCGCTGCGCAAAGGCGCCTACCGCGACGTCGTCGACCCGCCGAGCATCATGGCGGCGGTGCGCAGCGACTTCGCCAACGGCGAGAACGACACCGACGGCATCGTTTACTCGCTGCGCACGTTCAACCAGACCGGCACGCTGCACACCCTCCCTGGCTACGACGACGTGACCGGTCTCGGCAGCCCCGACGGCGAGGCCTTCCTGAACGCGCTCAGCCGCTTCGGGCCGAGGCACAGACACTAGGTCGGCGACTCAAAAGCCACAAGGCCAAGCCACGCGACTACGACAAGGGAGGGCCCGATGAGTGCGGAAGAGCCCATCCTGCTGACCGGCGCCACCGGCTACATCGGCGGGCGCCTGGCGCCACTGCTGGTGGCCGCCGGCTACCCGGTGCGCTGCCTGGTGCGCGACGCCGCCCGCCTGCGCGATCGTCCGTGGGCGGCCCAGGTCGAGATCGTCGAGGGCGACCTCTTCGTGCCGGCCACGCTGCCCGCTGCCTTGCAGGGCGTGACGACCGCCTACTACCTGGTCCACGCCATGGCCGCCGGAGCCGATTTTCGCGCGCGCGACCTGCAGGTCGCGCGCGCCTTCGGCCGTGCCGCCGCCGACGCCGGTGTGGCCCGCATCGTCTATCTGGGCGGCCTCGGCGACTCCGGCAGCGGCCTCTCCGAACACCTGCGCTCACGTCACGAGGTGGGCAGCGCGCTCGCCGCCTCGGGCGTGCCGGTCACCGAGCTGCGCGCGGCGGTCGTGGTCGGCGCCGGCAGCCTGGGTTTCGAGATGATCCGCTACCTCACCGAGCGGCTGCCGGTCATGGTCTGTCCGCGCTGGGTCTCTACGCGCGTGCAGCCCATCGCGGTCGACGACGCGCTCGCCTACCTCGTGGGCGCACTCGGGCTGCCGCCCGGAGCCGGCGTGATCGAGATCGGCGGCGCCGACGTGCTCACCTACGGCGGCATGATGACCGGCTACGCCGCGGTGCGCGGCCTGCGGCGCCGCCTCGTGGCGGTGCCGGTGCTCACGCCGTTCCTGAGCTCCTACTGGGTGCACTTCGTCACGCCCATCCCCAGCGACATCGCGCGGCCCCTGATCGAGGGCCTGCGCAGCGAGGTCGTGGTGCGCGACGACACGGCCGCCCGCCTGTTCCCCGACATCCACCCCGTCGACTACGACACGGCCGTGCGGCGCGCCCTGCGCAACCTCGACGAAGGCCGCGTCGAGACCGCCTGGAGCGACGCGCTGGCCAGCAGCCAAAGTGGTGAGGGGCCGGTGGTGCTGACCACCGCCGCCGGCTTTCTGCTGGAGCGTCGCGACCTCGACGTGCAGGCGTCGCCCGAGCGCGTCTTCGCCGCCGTCTGCGGCATCGGCGGCCGGCGCGGGTATCCGTTCTGGAACTGGTCGTGGCGGCTGCGCGGCGGCCTCGACCGCCTGGTGGGCGGCGTGGGCCTGCGCCGCGGGCGGCGCGACCCCGACAGGCTGCGCGTCGGCGACGTGCTCGACTTCTGGCGCGTCGAGGCGCTCGTGCCCGACCGTCTGCTGCGCCTGCGCGCCGAGATGCGCGTGGCGGGCGGCGCCTGGCTGCAGTTCGAGTGCGAGCCGCGCCAGGGCGGGGCCACCAGGCTGGCGCAGACCGCCTACTTCGCGCCGCACGGCCTCGCCGGGCTGCTTTACTGGTACGGCTTGTACCCCATCCACAAGGTGGTCTTCTCGGGCACCATCCGCGGCCTCGCACAGGCCGCCGAGGCCGCCGAGGCCGCGCCGGCCGCGCCGTCCACGACGTGATCTTGCGTCACGCGGGCGAGCGTTTCGCGGTGGTTGACGCGCCTCCCCGCGCCACCGTAGAGTCGCCCCCACGACCATTCACCCCCGGAAGACCTCGGAGGCGGCGACGAAACCAGACTTCACAGAGTTGACGCCCGTCCAGGTCGACCAGCCTCCTCCCGCCTGAGCGCCTTGTGGCGCGGCTGCGCCGTGCCGCCCTCGCAAGACCGATAGACGCGGACGCCGCCACCAGCGGCAGCACCACATCGCCACCACATCGCCTTCGCCGGCACCCCGGCGAAGCGCGCCTTGGGCAATTGGTTGAACGTGGCGTCCGCACACGTATACTTGCATCAATTCTATTCAGGCAAGTCATCCATGGGAGGGACCATGATCAAGGTAGTCGAATGGGGCACCGGTGAGATGGGGCAGGGGCTCCTCAAGTTCATCCTCGACCGGCCCAACGACATCGTGCTCACCGGCTGCATCGTCACCAACCCCGCCAAAGAGGGCAAGACCGTCGGCGAGCTGCTTGGTCGCCCCTGCGACGTCAAGATGACCACCGACTTCGAGAAGGTGCTCGCCACCAAGCCCGACGTCGTGTGCATCAACACGCAGTCCAACTTGAACGAGGTCGAGCCGCAGATCGTGCCGGCCGCCAAGTCGGGCGCCGACGTCATCTGCATCGCCGAGAAACTCGCCTACCCGTGGGCCAGCGACCCCGAGCGCGCCGACCTGTTCGACCGCGTCGCCAAAGAGAACAACGTCTCCATCCTGGGCACCGGCATCAACCCCGGCTTCATGCTCGACGCCCTCATCGTCATGTGGAGCTCGATCTGCATGCGCGTCGACAGCATCGAGGCCTCGCGCGTGAACGACCTCTCGCCGTTCGGCCCGACCGTCATGACCGGCCAGGGCGTGGGCACCACGGTCGAACAGTTCGAGAAGGGCGTCGCCGACGGCAGCATCGTCGGCCACATCGGCTTCCCCGAGTCGATCGAGCTCATCGCCAAGGCGCTGGGCTGGAAGATCGACGAGATCGTCGAGACTCGCGAGCCCATCGTCACCAAGGTCGAGCGCTCCACGCCGCACGTCAAGGTGCCGGCGGGCTGGGTCGCCGGCTGCAAGCAGGTCGGCAAGGGCTACAGCAACGGCGAGCTCAAGATCCACTTGATCCACCCCCAGCAGATCCACCCCGAGCTGGCTGACCAGGGCACCGGCGACTACATCAAGATCATCGGCGACCCCATGGTGAACATGGCCAACACCCCCGAGATCCCGGGCGGCAAGGGCACCTACGCGAGCACCGGCAACTACATCCCGCTCATGAAGGACGCCAAGCCCGGCATGCTGACCGTCGTCGACATGCCGCTGCCGCGGTTCCTGAGCCCCACCAAGTAAAACGACTCCCGCTTTTGGGAGCGAAAGAAGGACCGCATGACTGAGACACAGCAGGCCTACGCGGGCGACTGGGTCGAGGTCGAGTGCGTGCTGCTCGAGCCCGCCGACAGGTCGACGAACCTGCCGGCGGAGACCGCCGAGAAGCCCCTCAAGATGTGGGTCAAGGGGTTCGCCGAGGGCCAAGCGGCCCTCGGCGGACCCGTCACGGTCGAGACCATGACGGGTCGTAAGGTCGCGGGCACGCTGTCGGCGATCAACCCCGGGTACTTCCACACCTTCGGCGAGCCCATCCCTGAGCTCGCGCACATCGGCAAAGACCTGCGCGCCCAGCTGGCCGCCTATCGCGCCGCCCACAGCGGGGGTGCCTGATGGCCAGCAAGTTCGACGCCACCATGGCCCGCCGCGGCGAGATCATGCGCCGCGCGCTGGGCATGGACTACAGCGAGTTCGAGCTGTCGCCGATCGCCTTCGACTACGAACGCATGATGGACG
>Ga0181529_10004607_pt1 | contig 14833 bp, 13 predicted proteins | sample PEATcosm2014_Bin_36_FD_119763 | JGI IMG/M metagenome (GOLD analysis project Ga0181529, IMG submission 119763) | Peatland microbial communities from MTU Mesocosm Facility, Houghton, MI, USA - PEATcosm2014_Bin10_30_metaG | ecosystem: Environmental > Terrestrial > Soil > Wetlands > Peat | place...
CATCCAGCCGAACGCGCTCGACGGGATCATCGTCTCGCCGTGCAGCCACGCCGCGACGGCGAGGACGACGGCGGAAATCGCGGAGGTCCACATCGTCGCCGTTACGGCGTCGAGCCGAAGGCGCAGCTGCTTGATCAGCAGGAGATAGCCCGAGTAGGTGATCGACGAGCAGAGCGCGAGCGCATCGCCGAAGCCGATGTGCGTCGGGGCGACCAATCCGGCCATCGTCCACGCGCCGAGCAGCGCCAGGCCGAAAGCCAGCCACATGCGCGACGGCGAACGTTCGCGGAAGAACAGCGCGCCGCCGATGACGGTGGCGATCGGACCGACCGCGCCGATGAAGGCGGCGTTGGCGATCTTGGTGCCGGTCAGCGAGATGTGGAAGAACCCGATGTTGAGCGCGAAAGCGAGGCCGGCCAACAACAGCAGGCTGGCGGAGCGTCCCGGCTTCGCCGCGTCGCGCTGATCGCGCTGGACGAACTTCGCCAGCGCCGCCAGCGCCGGCGCGGCGAGCCCGACGCGCCAGGCGCCGGCGGCGAACGGCCCGACGTCGATCAGGCGCACCAGTACGCCCGACCAGGCGGTGATCAACGTTCCCGCGATCATCGCGAGGACGCCGAGGCGGTCGACTTTCGCAGGAAATAGGGGAAGCGCGTCTGCGACGCGCGAGGCGGTGGACATCGCGCCCTCGATAGCTGATTTGCGGCGACGATGGCCAGTGCGAGATCAATCTCGCGCATTGTTGAACGAAAGAGGCGATTTGCCGGCGTCGTCGCGTGGTTCGACGCGCGCCTGCGACCCCGTCAAGCCGCGCGTCAAGTTTCGTCAAGTTTCGTCAAGCGATGTCAAGCCGCGGCAAGCCGTGTCAAGAGCATAACCTTTACGAATCAAATACTTGCGGCGCGTCAAGGGCGGCTTCGGCGTCTGTCAAGTCGCCCTCGCCCGGCGCGGCGTCGCCGTGCAGCTCCCGCGCCGTGCGGCGGCGGGGGTAGAGGAAGGCGAAGAGAGGAACCCATCGGTCATCGGTCGGCTCATTCGCGGCACGCGGCGGGCAGTCGAACGGGATGCGGAATTGGCGAATGAGTATGATAGCATGAATTCCGATAAACAGAAAGACGTTGAGGCCCTGGAAGCGGGGGCCCATTTGAACGACCGCTTCGCGCCCAGCACGGACCGTCGCATTCAAAGCGACGCTCTCGAAGGCGGATCGCCTTTTCCGCTTGGGTGAGGGCGTGTGCAGGCGCGAGCGCCCGCTTTCAACATTTCGATCGCCCGAAACCACCATTCCGCTCGCACCGTCTCGCGACAGGATCGCGCCTATGGCGGCGGCGCGTGCATGGCGCCAGCGGTCTCGAACGCGGGCGCGAGACGGCGACGCCAGCCCCCCGAAGGCGGCTTCGAGAGCGAGCGGAAAATCGAGCCCCGACGCGGATTCCACAACGTCTCGTCATCGGCGCCAAAGGGCGTACAGCTAAACTGAACAGATTATCTTTACAGTCTACCTGTCTATGTGATACGCCAGTCGGTATGAACGACGCGACGGACAATCTCCTAGCCTCAACCCTGGCGCAGGACCTCCGCGCCCTGCTGGGCAAACTGAAGCGCCGGCTGCGCGAGCAGGCGCATAGCGGCGACCTGACCCCATCCCAGGTGTCCGTATTGCTGCGCCTCGAAAAGGACGGACCGGCGACGGTTTCGCAGCTCGCCCGGGCCGAGGCGATGCGGCCGCAGTCCATGGCGGCGGTCGTCGCCGCGCTCGAGGCTTTGAACCTTGTCAGCGGCGCGCCGCATCCGACCGATGGGCGACAAACCCTGCTGTCGCTGACGGAGACTTGCCGCCAGCAGCTCAAGGAGGGCCGCGCGGCGCGACAGGATTGGCTGACGCGCATCATCCAGGCTCGGCTTTCCCAGTCGGAACAAGCCGAACTCGCGACGTCTGTCGCTTTGCTCAAGCGGCTCGCCGACGATTGAGCGCAATTCGGCGGCGTCGGCACGGCCGCGCGTCGTCTTCTTGAAGGAATACGCCCTTGGCGCTGACCATGCTCGACCCCATGACCGCTCTGATCGTCGTCGACCTGCAAAAGGGCGTCGTCGCTCTGCCCCTCGTTCACCCCATCGGCGAAGTCGTCGCGCGGGCCTGCGCGCTGGCCGACGCCTTCCGCGCGCGCGGCCTGCCGGTGGCGCTGGTCAACGTCGTCGGCGCGGCGCCGGGTCGTACGGAACAGCCGCGGCAAACGGGCTGCCGGCCGGAAGGCTGGGCCGATCTCATCCCGGAGCTGAATCGACAACCCGACGACATCGTCGTGACGAAACGGACCTGGGGCGCGTTCGCCAGCACTGACCTCGAAGCCCAGTTGAAGGCGCGGGGCGTCACCCAGGTGGTCGTCGCCGGCGTCGCCACCGCGACCGGCGTCGAATCGACCGCGCGCCAGGCCTATGAGCTCGGCTTCAACGTCACCCTCGCCATCGACGCCATGGCCGACAGGCGCGTCGAGGCGCACGACTACAGCGTCAAGAACGTCTTCCCGCGACTCGGTGAAACCGGGACGAGCCAGGAAATCATTGATTGGCTCACGAAAAGGAGCGCCTGAGATGCCTTGGTTTTCGCTTGTCGCCTATGTCTTTGGCGGCGCCTTCCTCGCCAACGCGATCCCGCATGTCGTCAGCGGCATGATGGGCAAGGCGTTCCAAACCCCGTTCGCCAAGCCGCCGGGGCAAGGGCTGTCCTCGTCGACGGTCAACGCGCTCTGGGGCTTCTTCAATCTTGTCATCGGCTACGTTCTGGTCTGCCGCGTCGGCGATTTCGACTTGCGAGACGCCAGCGACATCATCGCGCTCGGCTTGGGCGCGCTGGCGATTGCGCTTGTTTCGGCGCGAGGGTTCGGCCGCTTCAACGGCGGCAATGCGCCGGAGCGTCGATGAAGGCTCCGTCCGCAGGCGTTTTCCGGTCGCTGCGCGGTTTCAATTATCGAGTCTGGGCGCCGGGCGCCTTCGTCTCGAACATCGGCACCTGGGTGCAGCGGACAGCCCAGGACTGGATGGTCTTCACCCAACTCACTCACCATGACGCTTCCGCCGTCGGCCTGGTCATGGCGTTGCAGTTCGGGCCGCAGCTCCTGTTGCTGCCCTGGACGGGGGCCGCCGCCGACCGTTTCAATCAACGCAGGCTGTTGATCGCCACCCAGGCGACAATGGGCGGCCTCGCCCTGGCGCTCGGCCTCCTGACCGTGACTGGCGTCGTCCAGCTATGGCATGTCTATGTCTTCGCCTTCTTGTTCGGGAGCGCGGCGGCGTTCGATGCGCCGGTGCGTCAGACCTTCGTCGCGGAACTGGTTGGCGACGCGGATCTGCACAATGCGGTGGCGCTGAACTCGACCTCGTTCAACGCCGCTCGAATGATCGGCCCGGCCGTCTCCGGCGTGGTCATCGCCGCGATCGGGACCGGCTGGGCCTTTCTGATCAATGGCGCCTCCTTCGTCGCGGTGCTTCTCTCGCTTGCCTTTCTGCGCCTCTCCGAGCTTCACCCGAACGCCAGGGCGCCGCGCGGCAAGGGAGGTTTCAGCGAAGGATTCCGCTACGTGTGGAGGCGTGCGGACCTCAAGACGATCCTGGTCATGCTGTTCCTGATCGGCACCTTCGGCCTGAACTTTCCGATCTTCATTTCGACCATGGCGATCGGCGTCTTTCATACCGACGCCCGCGGCTACGGCCTGCTGTCGTCGATCATGGCGATCGGCACGGTGGCGGGCGCGCTGTTGGGCGCGAGCCGTGAAAAGCCGCGCTTCAGCCTGCTGCTGACCGGCGCCGGCGTGTTCGGACTCGGCTGCGCGATGGCCGCGCTCGCTCCGAGCTACTGGTTCTTCGCTGGCGCGCTCGTCGTCATCGGCGTGGCCGCTCTGACGCTGACCAACACTTCGAACAGCCTGATGCAACTCTCGACAGAGCCCGCAATGCGCGGACGGGTGATGGCGCTGCGCGTCGGCGTTGCGCTCGGCGGCACGCCGATCGGGGCGCCGATCGTCGGCTGGGTGGCGGACGCTTTCGGGCCGCGCTGGGCGCTTGGCGTCGGCGCGGCTTCGGGCTTCGCCGCCGCTGCTGTGGCCATTTGCGTCTTGGCGCGTCGGATCGACCGGCCTCTTTCCGGTGGACCGACGGCTGGTCGTGAGGGCGCTTCGTGAGATGGATCGCGCCGGACGCCCCGATCCGCTTGGCGTTGATCCGGGGTTTTGGCGCAGAGAGATTGTCGGCTTGCCGGCTCACGCTCCGGCCGCGGCTTCTCGATCCCCGGAATGTCGCCAATCTGCTCATTCGACGGCTTTGACGACGTGCGGCGGATTCGTCTTGTTTACGTCCAGCGTTGGCGTCGGCGGCGAGACGGGCGATTCTCGAACCATAGACAGGCGCGGCGAGTTGTCGCGCCGCCGCCGCGCTCGTTCAGAACAACCTGACAGTCCCTGTTAAACGTTTGACGATACGCCAACGACAGCGGCCCGTGACCGGGCGTCGTCGGCCAGGCTCTGCCCGCGCGAGCGTTCCGTTCTGGTGTCCGGCTCCCATATTCGCGAGGAGACGTCTGGTGCGCGTCCCGGCCTATGCGGCGCTTGCCGTTTTCATGGTTTGCGCCGCGCATGCGGCGAGCCCGGCTCAGGCACAGACGGCGCCGCCGCCGCAGTCGGACGAGCCCGCCGCCCCCGTCGCGCCGCTTCTTGTCGGCGGCTCGCCGCTCGCGCCCGGATGGTCCTTCACACTGGCGCCGTACGGTTGGCTGACCAATGTCAGCAACAAGATCAAATCGCCGACCCGAGGGGGCGGCGTGGCGACGACCGACGTGTACGTTCCTTTTGACGACCTTGTGCGCGACCTCCGCTTCGCCGCAATGCTGTCGGGCGAGGCGCGTTATGATCGATTCTCGATCGTGACCGATATCATGTACACAAATCTCGGCATGAACCTGAGCGCGGTTCATCTGTCGTCGGTGAATCCCGGCGGGGGGGCGATCACTATTCCCGAGTCGTTGCAGATGAACATCGGCGCCAGCATGGCGACGACCGTCTGGACGCTGGCGGGCGGATATACCGTGGCGATGGGCGGGTGGGGCAATATCGATGCGATCGCCGGCGCGCGGCTTTTGGCGATTGACGTTACGACGAGTTACGAACTCAACGCCGATCTCTTCACGAATACTGGCCAACTCGCGCTGTCCAAGAGCGGTTCGCTGAGCGCCAGCGCCGCCGACTGGGACGCGATCGTCGGCGCAAGGGGCCGGATCGATATTCCGAACAGCAACTTCTACGCCCCGTTCTACTTCGACGTCGGAACAGGAGAATTGCCTCTGACGTGGCAGGCTTATGCCGGGCTCGGCTATCACACCGCATGGGCCGACTATTCCCTCGGCTACCGCTATCTCGCTTTCGAGGACAGCGCGAACGCGCATGTGAAGAGCCTGACGATGGGCGGCGTTATGGCGGCGGCGAGTTTCCGCTTTTGAGTCGTTCGCGACGTCGGCGGGGATCGACGCCGCGCCAAAGTCTTCGCCGATCCGTTCGCGCCCATTCTCCAGGGACGCCGCCTTAAGCCGCTCCGAGCGGAAAATCTCGCCGCGCTTTCGCGATCTCGCGTTTCCCAGGCGAACGGAGACGGAAGGCGTTGGACGGATCGCCACGGGACCGTGCGGCCGGTTCCGACGCCGGCGTACAAGATCTCCGCGATGTGGCGCCCGCGTGTGGACGCAGACCCAGCGCGCCGCTTGGCGGCGCGACGCGGTCATGTCGGCGCGCCGGACGGCGTACCCGCGTCAATGAGGACGGGTCGACGTCGAAAACCGGACATCCTGCCGACCGAGGACGTCATTGGCCGAACGCTATCGCCCATCAAGCCGCGCCCTACGAAGGGCCGGTTTCCGGCCTGCGCTGACGGCGCCAAGCGTCGGCCTTGAACGGGCCAACCTGCGGCCGACGATCTCTGCGTCTGGTGGGTGGCGGGCGGAATTCATCTCAGAGCCGTCATCTCAGCCCAGCAGCCGCTCGAACTCCGCGATGTCGACCGGGGGGCTGAACAGGAAGCCCTGGTAGGTCGGGCAGCGGTGCCGTTCGAGGAACCGCCGCTGCGCCTCGGTTTCGACCCCTTCGGCGATGACGTCGATCCCCAAGGTTTTGGCCAGGGTGATGATCGTCACCACGACCGCCGCGTCATTGGCGCTGTCTGGCAGCTTGCGGACAAAGGACTGGTCGATTTTAACCTGGTCGAGGGGCAGCCGCGTGAGGTAGGACAGCGACGAATAGCCGGTGCCGAAATCATCGAGCGAAAAGCCGACGCCGAGATCTTTCAGCGCCCGCATCTTCGCAATCGTGCCCTCGATGTCGTCGATGATGAGGCTTTCCGTCAGTTCGAGCTTCAGCTTGGCGGCGGGCGCCCCGGCGCTTTCCAGCGCGCGCCGCACCGCGTCGACGAAATCGGCCTGGCGGAACTGGCGGGCGCTGACGTTGATGGCGAGGCGCAACGCGCGGGTGCGCGGGTCGCCCGCCCAGTCCTTGAGGCGCGAACAGGCGGCTTCCAGCACCCACTGGCCAATCGGCAGAATCAGTCCGGTTTCCTCAGCCAGCGGAATGAACTCGCCGGGCGGCACCATGCCGCGCTCGGGATGGCGCCAGCGCAACAGCGCCTCGGCGCCGATGATTCCGCCGCCGCCGGCGACCTGCGGCTGATAGAAAAGGGTGAACTGGCGGTCGAGAATGGCGAGCCGCAGCGCGGATTCCAGCACCGCCCGAGCGGCGAGCGCGCCCTGCATCTCGGGGTCGAAGAACCGCAGCGTGTTGCGCCCCGCTGATTTTGCCTGGTACATTGCGATGTCGGCCTGCTTGAGCAATTCGTCGAGCGAGTCGACGGCGTCGATGAACAGCGTGACGCCGATGCTCGCAGCGCTGTGACGCTGCCGCCCGGCGATCGTGTAGGGCTGGGCGAGCGCCGACAGAATCCTTTCGCCGACCTCGTTGGTCTCCGCGGCGGCTTCCTGGCGATTGCTGCTGAGGTCTTCGAGCAGGGCGACGAACTCGTCGCCGCCGAGGCGGGCGACGGTGTCGCCGTTGCGCACGCAACCGCCGATCCGTCGGGCGACCTCGACCAGCAATTGGTCGCCGACGTCGTGGCCGGCCGTCTCGTTGAGGATCTTGAAATTGTCGAGATCGACGAACAGCAGCGCGCCTTTGCGCCCGCTGCGCGCGCAGCCCGCCAGCGCCTGCTGCAACCGGTCGAGGAACAGGCGACGATTGGGCAACTGGGTCAGCGAGTCGTAATAGGCGAGGTGCTCGATCTGTCTTTCGGCCTGTTTGCGCTCGGCCCGCGCCCGCAGAGACGCAATGCCGTAGCCCAGATCCTCGGCGAACTCGGTCAACAGGCTCACTTCTTCGTCGCCGAACGCCCCCACCTCCGAAGAATAGATCGATAGGGCGCCGAGCGGCGCGCCGGCGGCCCTTAGGGGAATGGCGACGCTCGAAGCATAGCCGCGCCGGCGCGCCTCTTCCCGCCACGGCGCCTTACGCGGATCCGTGTCGATGTCCTTCACGGTCTGGGTTTGGCCGGTCCGAATGCAGGTCCCTGTCGGCCCGTGGCCGCGCTCGGAGTCGGCCCAGGTGACGTTGGCCATCTCCACGTAGCCTTGGTTGAAGCCGGCTTCTGCGACGGGCCGCACAGTCTTGGCGACGTCCTGTTCGGCATAGCCGACCCAGGCGAGCCGGTGGCCAGCCTGCTCGACGATGATCCCGCAGACCTGTTGGACCAGCGCCGCCTCGTCGGTGGCGTGAACCAAAGCTTGGCCGCACATGCCGACGGCGCGGCGCGCGCGGTTGACGCGCCGGAGCTGCTCCTCGACCCGTTGGCGCATGGCGATGTTGCGTTTCAACGTCGCCGTCCAGATGGCTACGACCAGCAGCCCGACGGCCAGGGCGAGGATCGCCGCCCAATAGTTCCTTCGTTCGATCTGCTCGCGGGTTTCGAAAATCGCCTCGGTCGGCTTCCATTTGTCGACAATGCTCTGGTAGACGCCGTCGGCGCGGATGGTTCGCAGGGCGCTGTTGACTTCGCTGAGCAGCTTCGCGTCCCCCTTCCTCACCGCGATCGCCGAATAGGAGAACGCGATCGGTTCCCCGGCGGCCTTGATGTTGGCGATCCGATTGACGCCGAGGACGTACGATCCAACCTGGTAATCCACGACCACAGCGTCGACGGCGCCGTCGCTCAGCTGTTTGAATCCGTCGACGAAATTGGGAATGATCGTCAGGTGAATGTCGGGATCGGCGGCCAGCGTCTGGCGCGGCAGGCCCGCCTCTTCGACCCCGACCCGCAAGCCGCGCAGGCTCGAGATCCCCAAGACGCCGGTTCTGCTTGCCTGGACAAAGATCGAGAACTGCGACTCGAGCAGCGGGTCGGAAAAATCAAAGACCTTTTTGCGTTCTTCAGTCGGGTTGATTTGAATCAGCGCCGAGGCGTCGCCCTGGGCGACCATCGTTTGCGCCTGCGCCCAGTCCATCGCTCTGATTTCAATCGGTTCAGGCATATGCCGAGCCAACGCGCGGACAATGTCGACCGCGACCCCCGTCGGCGCGCCGTCTTCCAGATAGACCACCGGCGCGATGTTCTGGTTGCCGAGAAACAGCAGTTTCGTCGGCGCCGGCGTATCGGCGGCCGAGTTGAAGGCAAGAAAGCAGCCGAACAAAACGCCAAGGATGGCGGCCGCCGCCAATCTGTCCGGCGTCAATTTTCGAGACTGCCGCCGGGTGAGGGCCTCAAGGCGGCGGTTATTCGCCTTCTCAATTCTGACGTCAGGTCGGCCCAAGGGCCCCCACTCCAGAAACGGGGCAATATTTCACAGAATAGACGCGCGGAGCGAAGATTCGTCAATCCATACGATGGTCACACTGAGCCGCCGCCGCCCCGCCGACGTCAATAGACGCCTCTCTAAGCCGTTCAGGAACGAGTGTCGCCGCGATGCTACGGAAGCATGGCTTTCGCTCGACGCGCGGCGCGTCTTGGCTATCCGCGGATCAAGTCCGGAAACGGCTCGTGGCGATGGAAGGGGTCTTGAGGGGCGGTTGGTCGGCCGCCGCCTTCCCCTCCGGCCCCGCCCGTGGCAATACGCGGTCCCCCCCTGTGATGGGAGCCTCGCCGCCATGACAGAAGCCGCGCAGCGCGGCGCGCCGACGCCGCCGATCGCCGCCAAGAAGCCGCAGCAACGCAACGCCCACGGCGTCGCCTGGGTCGATGATTACGCGTGGATCCGCGCCGACAACTGGCGCGAGGTGCTGCGCGACCCCGCGACGCTGCCCGCCGACGTCCGAGTCTTGCTGGAGGCCGAGAACGCCTATGCCGACGCTGTGCTGGCGCCGACCCGCGCGCTGCAGCGCCAGCTCGTGCGCGAGATGCGGGCGCGGCTGAAGGAGGACGACAGCGAGGTGCCGCAGAGCGACGGTCCCTACGCCTATTATTCGCGCTTCCGCCACGGCGGTCAGCACCGCATCTACTGTCGCAAGCCGCGCGGCGGCGGCAAGGAGACGGCGCTCATCGACGGCGACGCGCGCGCCGAGGGCAAGGGGTTCTTCCATCTCGCGCTCGCCCGCTGGTCGCCCAACCATGCCAAGCTCGCCTGGAGCGCCGACGACAAGGGCTCGGAGATGTACGCGATCCGCGTGCGCGACCTCGCCGGCGAAACGGACCTTGCCGACTGCGTCGAGAACACGACCGGCGAAGCGGTATGGACCGCCGACTCGGCGGGCTTCCTCTATGTCGAGCAGGACGAGGACCATCGCCCGTGGCGGGTGATGCTGCATCGGCTGGCGACGCCGCAGAGCGCAGACGTCCAGATCTTCGAGGAAGCCGATCCCGCCTATTTCATCGCCGTCCGCGGCGCGCGGCTCGGCCGTGCGGCGATGATTTCGGTCCACGGCCACGATTCGTCGGAGACGCATGTCGTCGATCTCGCCGACCCCGCCGCCCGGCCGCGGCTGATCGCGCCGCGCCGGCCTGGCTTCCGGTACGAGGCGATGGACCACGGCGACGTCTTCTTCATCCGCGCCAACAGCGGCGGCGCGGCCGACTTCCAGATCGTCGTCGCGCCGCGCGAGGCGCCCGAGGAGGCCAATTGGCGTCCGTTCGTGCCGCACAAGCCGGGGCGGCTGATCGAGCGCGCGACCTTGTTCAAGGACTTTCTCGTTCTGCTGGCGCGAGAAGACAACGTCCCCCATCTCGTCGTCCATGCGCTCGCCGACGCCAGCGCGCACGAGATCGCCTTCGAGGCGCAGACCTACACGTTGGCGCTCGAGCCGGTCTACGAATTCGATTCGCCGACCTTCCGCTTCAGCTTCGCGTCGATGGCCTGCAGCCAGGAGATCTACGACTACGATTTCGTCCACCGCCAGCGCATCCTGCGCAAGAAACAGGAGACGCCGAAGGATTTCGACGCCTCGGCCTATGTGACGCGCTGCGTCTTCGCCTGCGCCGACGACGGCGAGACCGTGCCGATCTCGCTCATGCATCGCCGCGACCTCAAGCGCGACGGGACGGCGCCGCTGCTCGTCTACGGCTACGGGGCCTATGGCCACGCGATGGACGCCGGGTTCTCGACCAACCGCCTGTCGCTGGTCGACCGCGGCTTCGTCTACGCCATCGCTCATGTGCGCGGCGGCACGGAGAAGGGCTGGCGCTGGTACGAGTCGGGCAAGCTCGCCGCCAAGCCCAACACCTTCGGCGACTTCATCGCCGCGGTGCGCCACCTCGTCGGCGAAGGCTACGGGGCGGCGGATCGCGTCGTCGCCCACGGCGGCAGCGCTGGCGGCATGCTGATGGGCGCGATCGCCAACATCGCGCCGCAACTGTTCGCCGGCGTCGTCGCCGATGTTCCGTTCGTCGACGTGCTCAACACCATGCTCGACGGCTCCCTGCCGCTGACGCCGCCGGAATGGCTCGAATGGGGCGATCCGATCCGCTCGGCCGAGGCGTTCGCCGCCATCCGCGGCTACAGCCCCTACGACAACGTCAAGCCGCAGGCTTATCCGGCGATCCTGGCGCTCGCCGGTCTGACCGATCCGCGCGTCACCTATTGGGAGCCGGCGAAGTGGGTCGCCAAGCTGCGCGCGACGATGACCGGCGGCGGGCCGGCGCTGCTGCGCACGGCGATGGAGGCCGGCCACGGCGGCGCGTCGGGCCGGCTCGAGCGGCTCGACGACGTCGCCCGCATCTACGCCTTCGCCATCGCCTGCGCCGACGGCAAGATCGGCGCGCGGGCGGGGCAGGGGGGAGCGGCGGCGGCGCCCGCCGCCGCGGGGTGACGCCAAGCCTCGGTCGTGGTTCCGTGTGGACGACTCTTTTGCGTCCAGCTCAGCCATTCCGGGGCGCCGGGCGGACATCCGAAAGCCGCCGTCTGGTCAAGCTCGATCGGCGGAGAACGCAATGTCGCGTTGGGCTTCGAGCGACTCAAGACGCTCGGCGAGCGCGGCGCGGATCGATGCGTATGCGGCGCTGCCGAGCGTCAAACGAAGCGGACATCGATCGGCGTCGGCGGCTGCGATCATCGCGTCGACGGTGTTTGCCGCGTCGCCCTTGACCGCGAAACTGCCGTCAAACACAGCGCGACGGACGTCGCCTGCAGGCGTGGCGTCATAGGCCGGCATCGAAGGAGCGTGATCCAGTCCGGCCGCGAAGTTGGTGGCGGTGGGACCGGGCTCCACAATCAGGAAGTCGACGCCGAACGGCGCCGCTTCCTTGGCGACCGCTTCGACGAAGCCTTCGATGCCCCACTTCGTGGCGTGATAGACGCTGAAATTCGGATAGGCGATCTGCCCGCCCTCCGAAGAAACCTGCACGATGCGCCCTCCGCCCTGGCGGCGTAGGTGCGGCAGGCTGGCGCGGATCAACTGGATCGAGCCGACAAGGTTTGTCGCGATCTGCCGATCAATTTGCGCATCGGTGGCCTCCTCAGCCGCGCCGAAGAGGCCGTAGCCGGCATTGCTGACGACCACGTCGATCCGGCCCATCTCCGCGAACGCGCGTGTGACGGCTGCCCGCACCGCATCGGCGTCGGTCACGTCGAGTTTCAGGACGCAAAGGCGATTTCCATGCGCCGCCTGCAGGTCGTCCAAGGCGCCTTCGCGCCGTAGCGTCCCGACGATCCGATCGCCGCGGGCGAGAAGTTTCTCCGTCATCAAGCGGCCAAGCCCGGAAGAGGCGCCGGAAATGAACCAGGTCTTCGTCATCGCAAGAACTCCCAATCGTGAGATTGGAGATTTAGTCCCGTGCCAATGATGCGATTAGGGGCTATAATCGGCATGACTTCGTGAAGGATCAGCACCAATTCCCAAGCCGACGCTTGCCGACCTCACCGCCTTCACGGCCGTCGCAGAGCGTCGCAGCTTCCGCGTCGCCGCCGACGACTTGGGCGTGTCACGCTCTTCGCTGAGCCACACGATCCGCGCCCTGGAGCGCAATCTCGGGGTTCGTCTGCTCAACCGGACGACCCGCAGCGTGGCGCCGACGGAAGCGGGCGAGCAAATGTTGCGGCGACTGAGGCCCGTTTTGCGCGATCTCGATCAAGCGCTGGACACCGTCGTCGACGAAGGCGGCCACGTCAGCGGCGTTCTGAGGATCAACGCCAACGAGTCGGCGGTGCGGCTGCTGTTGCGGACCGTCGTTCCGATTTTCCTCGCCCGCCATCCCCAAATGACGCTCGATCTGGTCGCCGAGGGACGGCTGGTGGATATCGTTGAGCAAGGTTTCGATGCGGGCGTGCGTCTGGCCGAGGCCGTGCCACAGGACATGGTCGCCGTGCCGATCGGCGACGACCTTCGTTTCCTCGCCGTAGCGGCGCCTGCCTATCTTGCGGGGCGGCCGCCATTGGCGACGCCTGACGACCTTCGCCATCATCGCTGTATCCGACAGCGGCTGCCGAGCGGGAAGCTCTATCGCTGGGAGTTCGCAAGGCATGGTCAAGAAGTCTCGGTCGACGCGCCCGGCGTGCTGACGCTCGATCACAGCGGACTGATGGTTGAGGCGGCGGCCGATGGGTTAGGCATAGCCTATGTGCCAGAGTCCGTGGCGCGGCCTTGGCTCGAGGATGGACGACTGGCGACGGTCCTCGAGGCGTGGTGCCCATCCATCCCGGGGCTGCGCCTCTACTATCCGGGGCGCCGCCATGTCCCGGCGGGCCTGCGTGCGTTTATTGACGTCCTGAAGGAGGCGAGCCGACGCTGACGTCGGCTTCGCAAAGACGGAGGCTCGAAACCCGTCGGTTCGCCTGCGCCGAAGGCAAGATCGCGCGGGCGGGGCAGGGGGAGCGGCGGCGTTGGCGCCCGCGGCGTGAGACAGTTTGTCGCAGTTGACGAATTGATCTGCGTCAATGACATCGGGGGAGCCCACTTGCGGGCGGTTCCTGTCAAAGGCGTCGAAATGGCAATGGCTGGTCAGGTCGCTCTTCGTTTTCCCGTCGTCGGCTGGTTGGTGCGCGACGCGGTCTACGGCCGTCCCGAGGCGAAATACTATTTCCTCGCCAATTGCCTTCTCGCCGCGGCGCTCGGCGCCGTCGTGTTCGGCTACGCCTTCGTCATTTTGCTGGCGGTCGTCGCCGCCTGGGTCGCGCTGGCGCTGCTCATCTACATGACCGCCGCCGACAGCTTCTCCAAGGCCAACCGCCGCGCGTTGGCCGCCGACAAGAAGCGCCGCCCGGCGCTTTGAGGGCGCTTCAGTTCTCTTCGCCGTCCGGCTCGTCGGGGCTGGCGGGAGCGCCGGGGACGACGTAGGCGCCGCTCAGCCAATGGTGCAGGTCGACGTCGGCGCAGCGCTTCGAGCAGAACGGATCGTAGCGCGGGTCGCGCGGCTTGCCGCAGATGGCGCAAGTCTTGACGTTGGCCGCGGCCTTCGCCGCCGCGCGCTGATCTTGCGTTTGCGCCATCGCTTATGCGCCCGGAGTCCAGCCGCGGAGGACGGGATAGCCTTCGCCGATGAGCAGGTTCGCCGCCTCGGCGAGCGGCAAGCCGACGACGCTCGAATAGGAGCCGACCAGCCGCAGCACGAATGCGCCCGCCAGGCCCTGGATGGCGTAGCCGCCCGCCTTGCCGCGCCATTCGCCGCTGGCGAGATAGGCGTTCATTTCGGTGCGCGACAGGCGCTTGAAGCGCACCCGGGTCTCGACCAGACGGTTGCGCTGGCCGCCGCTCGCCGTGATCAGCGCGAGGCCAGTGTAGACGCGGTGGGCGCGGCCGGAGAGCAGGCTGAGGCAATCTTCGGCTTCGTCGTGGATCTCGCATTTGGGCAGGACGCGCCGTCCGACGCAGACCACCGTGTCGGCGGCCAGCGTGATGGCGTTCTCGAGCTCTGGCCGCTTGTTCGCTATGGCGGCCGCGATCGTCGCCTTCTCGACGGCGAGCCTTTGCGCCAGCGCGCGCGGCGACTCGTTGCGCCGCGGCGTCTCCTCGATGTCGGCGGGAATCACCGCGTCGGGCTCGACGCCGATCTGCGCCAGCAGCGCCAGGCGGCGCGGCGAGCCGGAAGCAAGGACAAAACGGGGGCGCTCGGCGTCGATCACGCGGCGCTCCTCACGCGCGAAGCGTCCATGGCGTTTCGCGCCTACTTGAAGCGGTAGGTGATGCGGCCCTTGGTCAGGTCGTAGGGCGTCATCTCAACCAGCACTTTGTCGCCAGCCAGCACGCGGATGCGGTTCTTGCGCATCTTGCCCGCGGTGTGGGCGATGATCTCGTGGTCGTTTTCGAGTTTGACGCGGAACGTCGCATTGGGCAGCAGTTCGACGACGAAACCGGGAAATTCGAGCAGTTCTTCCTTCGACATTTGGACC
>Ga0181529_10004608_pt1 | contig 14832 bp, 5 predicted proteins | sample PEATcosm2014_Bin_36_FD_119763 | JGI IMG/M metagenome (GOLD analysis project Ga0181529, IMG submission 119763) | Peatland microbial communities from MTU Mesocosm Facility, Houghton, MI, USA - PEATcosm2014_Bin10_30_metaG | ecosystem: Environmental > Terrestrial > Soil > Wetlands > Peat | place...
CTTGATCGTAGGCGAAAAGAAATTTACGGCGCAGATCATCGCCAAGGGGTTTTCCCATGTCTTTGTCCGCCGCAGAGTCTCGCCAAAGCAAGTCTACACTATTTTGGAAAATGCTCTAAGACCGCAGGTCCTTCGGCTGCGCAGCCCGCAGAGCACGCGGCCTGCATTATTCAGGATGACTGCTTTGCAGTGGAGCAATCGTCTCGCGGCGGATCAATGGCAATGCAGTTTTTGCGCGGCTCCGGTTGTACAATGAGCTTGTCTCTTCGGCGCGCCAAGCAGCGTTATGGATGAGCGCCGAGCTGGTTGCGCGCATAGGAAGATGCAAACTAGTCCGACTCCCGAGGTAGTACTCTTGCGTTCCTTCGCGATTCTTTCCTGCAGATTCTGTTGTTTATTGAAGACAATCAACACTCGTCAGCGCTGCCGTGCGGTTGCGGTTGCCGCAAGCCTGTTGTGCGTATCGACGCCAGCACTGGTTGCGCAACACGCTGCACAGAATCCAGCGAGCGGAGCAGAGATCGAGGGAACGGTCCGCAGCTCAGCCGGCAATGCGGTTGACAACGCAGTGGTACGCATTGCGCAAAAGGGATCTTCAAGCAATGTGGAAGCGAAGACAGACAGGGCGGGCGCTTTCACTTTTTCCGGTCTCGGAACCGGGACTTATATTGTGAGCGCGGAGAAGTCTGGGGCGCGCAGCCGCGCCACAGCGGTGATTGTGGCATCGGAGCAAGATCGAAGGCAGGTCGATCTGCTTTTGGAAGATTCGAAGCAACCCCATGCGGATTCGAGCGCCTCTTCGGCGCAAGCCATGGAGCTCGCCGACAAGCCGAATTTCACCATCGCCGGCGTCACCGATTGGACCGCGGCGGGCGGGCATGGATCGGACTCCACGCTGCGCGCCAGCGAGGCTCTCACGCGCGAGACTCTGACGCTCAAGCCCGGCAACGGAAGCAGTGCAGCCGCTGTTGCCAGCGGTGGCAAACAATCAGAAGGCGAATTGCGCGCGGCTCTTGGCAAAGCTCCAGAAAGTTTCGCCGCGAACCGGCAGCTTGGCGAACTCTACCTCCACGCGGGCAAATATCGCGACGCGATTCCGCTGCTTGAAAGCTCTTACCGGATCGATGCGGCGGATCGCGACAACGAATACGATCTGGCGGTGGCTTGCAAGGGAGCAGGCGATTTCGCGGCCGCCCGCGCGCACGTAAGGAACCTGCTGGCCCATGCGCAAAGCGCGGACTTGCACCGTTTGGCGGGTGAGGTTGAAGAGCAATTAGGCGATCCCTTGGCCGCGGTACACGAGTTCGAACAAGCGGTCCGCATGGAGCCCAGCGAACAGAACTATTTCGAGTGGGGCTCCGAGTTGCTGCTGCATCGCGCGGTTTGGCAAGCGCAGGAGGTTTTTGGAAAAGGCGCAGAAGCCTACCCGAAATCGGCCAGAATGCTGACTGCGCTGGGCACTGCTTTCTTTTCGAGCGCGCTCTACGATCAGGCGGCCTTGCGCGTTTGCGATGCCTCCGACTTGAATCCTGCCAGCCCCGAGCCCTATCTCTTTCTAGGCAAGATCGAGATGTCGTCGCCCGACCCGTTGACCTGCGTGGAGCCCAAGCTGGCGCGCTTTGTGCGCGAACAGCCCGCGAATGCACAGGCGAACTACCTTTACGCAATGACCGTCTTGAAGCATCGGCAACCAGGCGACGAGAAAGCCGTCGAAGAGGCGGAGTCGCTGCTCAAGAAAGCGGTGACCCTCGACGCCCGATGCTCCGAAGCTTATTTCCAGCTGGGCGTTCTGTCCTTTTCGCGTCGAGATTATCCGCAGGCAATCGGGTTCTTTGCAAAGGCGGTCGAGGCCAACCCACAGATGGCCGAGGCGCATTACCGGCTGGGCATGGCCTACGACCGGACAGGCGAAGCAGAAAAGGCAAAGCAGGAATTCCAACTGCACGCCGAGATCAAGAAGCAGCAAGCAGCAAAGGTCGATCGCGAGCGGCGGGAAGTGAAACAGTTCCTGGTGATTCAACCGGGCAAGCAGGGCGAGTCACCGGTACATTAATCTGCTCTATGCCCGCTCAGGGCTTGGTGGAGCGGCTGGCCTTCTCCGAATAGACGAATTGCTGAACCTCGGCGCGCTCCTTGTCGATCTCCGCCAGATGCTCCGCCCGCAGTTTCTGGTAGATATCGAATTCCTTTTGCGCCTCTTCCCTCTTGCCGATGTGCACGTAGTCCTGGCCCAGGCGGTAGTGGGCGTCGCCGAGATTGGGATCGAGTTCCAAGGCGCGCACAAACTCCGGAACCGACTTTTCGTACAGATGCTGATCGGCGTAGAAATTGCCCAGTTGCACATGGGCTTCGGCGAGGCGCTCATTCAAGGCGATCGACTTCTTGAGCAGGGATTCGACGACCGCGGGATCGAGGCTCGTATCTTGAATCCTCTTTCCCTTCCACAGGCTTAACGCGTAGTAGTACTGGGCCAGCGCATCCTCTGGCTTCAATTCGGCATAGCGGCGGAATCTCTGGATAACGTCCTTGGCCTGGCTGGGTGAGTTGTCGTAGGCCTTGGAGAGGAAGAGATAACAGCGCGCGTCCGATGGGTCAAGATCGGCAGCGACGAGCAGCGCCTTTACAGCCTCGTCGTACTTGCCACGCAGGTCCAGCGCCATGCCCAGCCCGATCGTCAGCCGAGGAGATTTCGGGAAGCGCCGGGTAGCTTCCTGAAAGACTTCGATAGCCGGATCGTAGGTTCTGTGCAGCAACAGCTCGCTGCCCCAATCGAAAAAGTTGCCCTCGCTGGGGTCCATGTGCACGGCGACCTCGAAGTCGTTCGCGGCTTCGACGAACTTGCCGTCCTTCTCGTCGATCTCGCCGAGCAGGTCGTGCAGCTCTCCGGTGTCCTTCTGGCGGGCCAGGTTCTGGACCAGTTGCCGCGCGTCGGCAAGGCGGCCGGTGAGAAAATCGGCCAGCGCCAGATCGTATCCATTGTCGTAGGAAGCGGGATCGAGTTTCTGTGCCCGTTCGAGCAGCGGGAGCGCTTCGGCGATTTTTCCGGTTTGGACGTAGAACTCGCCCAGATTGTGATTGGCGTCGAAGTCCTGCGGCGCCAATTCGAGGGCCTTGCGGAACTGCTCCCTGGCCAATTCAGGTTTGCCCAAATGGCTGAGAACGGTTGCCAGGCTGGTGCGCGCCGCGGCGGAATCCGGTTGCAGGCGGACCGCGGTTTCCAGGTATCCGAGCGCCTTTTTCCCTTGAGAGAGCGAGGCGTAAGAGAGGCCGAGGATCTCATGGATGGCAAAGCTGTCGGGTGCGTAAGGTAAGAGAATCTCCAGTTGGGCAGCGGCTTCCGCGTACTGGCCAGCCTCGTATTTGGCGACCGCCTCCTGATACTGGCGGTCCAGCTTCTGCTTCTGGCTCTCCTGGGCCGCAGCAAACAAGGCGGCACACACAAGTACACAAAGCAATGCCAGCCGAGAGAATATCTTTTTGCTCACAGTCGTCCTCCGGAATTGCCGCGTGAGCAAATGCGCTACGCAGAAAAAAGCCCCGGAAAGGCACCCAAAGGGCGTGCCTTCCCGGGGCGTATTCATTTTAGCTTAGTAGTACAGCTTCAGAGCAAACTGGATCTGACGCGGATCGTAAGGAGCATCGCGAGTCGAACCCACTTCGCCGAAGTGCGGATCGTTGAAGTTGCCCGAGCCGCCGATCGCAACTACGCCGTTGCCGCCGAAGTTAGGAGCGTTGAAGTTCGGGTGGTTGAGGATGTTGAAGAACTCTGCACGGAACTGCGCCGAGAAGCGGTCGCTGATCTTCATGTTCTTGAACATCGAGTAGTCGAGGCGATGGAAGCCCGGGGTGACAGTCTGACCGGCCTTGGAACCAAGGACGGCGCTGCCCGTCAGAGGAATACAACCGGCAGGCGAACCGACGATCGGGCCATTGGCGCCGAGTTGGCAAGGCTGCTGGAAGGCCTTTGCGTTGTTGATCCAGAACGGACGCATGGTGCCGGAGGTGTCAGGCCGCAAAGACATCTTGAGACCCTGAGAAGCGCCGGCAACGCGAACGTCGTTGCAGCCGGTTCCAGTGGTTGTGCCGGACGGGCAGCCGAAGTTGAGCGGCTGGCCGCCCTGGTAGGTAACGATCCAGTTGGTGGACCAATCTCCCACGATGGCATTGAGAAGCTTTCCTTGGTTCAGGAAGCGCTTGTTCTTGCCCATGGGGAGGTTGTAGCCGCCGGAGAAGTGGATGACGTTGCGGAGGTCGAAGTCGGCAGGAGCCCAATCGAACTTGGGACCCAGGCCGGGGACGCTGTAAGCGCGCAGGCTGCCGGTGTTGCCGCCGTTGAGCAGATCGCCCGCGTCGGACATGGTCTTCGACCAGGTGTAGGCGAGGAGGAAGGACATGCCGTTGGAGTACTGCTGTTCGAGTTTGGTTTGCAGGCCGTTGTACTGGCTGCTTCCGTAGGTGGCCTGGTAGCTGCCGCCGCCGAAATCCGGGAAGGGAACGCAACTGCCGGCGTTGAGACCGGCAATACCGGAGCCGGGGCAACCCGACTTGGTGGAGAAGCCGGTGGGCAGGATCTTGTTGACGTTCTGATAGCCTACGCCGCCCTGGAGGTCCTGGCCGTCGGTGAACACATACGAGGCCTGGAGAGACAGAGTGCGGGTGAGCGAGTACTGGAGGGTGCCGTTGGCGCTATAGGTGCGCGGGGTCTGGTAGTTGAACTGCAAACCTTGCAGTCCAAGGCTCGAAGCGTTCAAAGCGGCAGGCGTCAGCGGGATGCAAGAGAAACCGGACTCGAAGGAGGCGGTTCCACCCGGACCTGCGGTGGAGCAGTTGGCATACGGAGAGTTGTAGCTGATCGGAGCGACCTGTGAGGAGACGCTGGGATCTTTGGGATTGGGCGTGGTGCCGTAGTCGAGGTTGTAGACGAAGGGATAGTTCTCGCCGATGTTCGGGCCGTATCCCTGGTTCTCGAAGGAGTTGAAGAACAGGCCGAAGCCGCCGCGGACGACGAGTTTCGGAGTGGCTTGATAGGCGAAGCCCACGCGAGGCGCAAAGTTCGCCTTTTGGGTCTGCAACAGGCCCTGGCCATAAGAGTCGCTGCTCAACAGAGCAATTCCGTCCGCAGCCAGCAGGTCGATGAAGCCATTGCAGCCGACTCCCGCGCAAGTGCCGTTCTTCGACAGGGTTCTGTTGTCTTTGCCGGTGGCGGGGATGATAAAGGTGGGCTTGGTGATGGGACCTGCAGCGGCCGGGACGAAGTTGGCCTGCCCGCCATTGGTCTCATTGATCGGTCCAAAGTAATCCCAACGGATGCCGAGGTTGACGGTCAGCTTGGCGTTGACCTTCCAGTCGTCCTGGAGGTAGCCGGCATAGTACACCTTGGCATCGTAGGTCTTGTTGATGTTGGAGGCATACACGGTGTCCGCGCCGCCCGAATAATTGTAGCCATTCGGGTTAGGGTTTCCATTGATAGTGCTCGGGGCAGCCGTGGGAGGCAGCAACATCTGGGCCATGCCGCCAGTGGTGTTGCCGGCGTTGGGAATGTCGGTGAAGCCGCCGCCGTAGTTGAACTGGCCGCGCGACCATGCCGGCTGCAAGGTGGAGAACTTCACATGCTGCAGTTCGAAGCCGGCCTTGAAGCTGTGCTTGCCGTAGATCTTGGTGAAGTCGTCCGTGACCTGGAGGGTCTGGCTGACTTCGTCGGAAGGCAGGAAGTTGTTGCTGCCCAGGGTGGAAAGGTCGTTGATGCCGAAGGCCGGAAGGCCGCCGTTCTCAGAGACCTGTTGAATGTCCTGAATGCCATACTGGGCCGGGATACCCATGGTTCCGCCCACCGGGCCGAAACGCGTGGTGTGAAGGTGAGCGAAGCCCGCGCGGGCCACGTTGATGGTGTTGGGAGTAAAGACGTGGGTCCAAGCCATGGCTGCCTGGTCGGACTTGGCAGTCTGCACGCCCTGCTGGAAGGCGCCGCCGTCCGCTACGCCGCCGAAGATGCCCGGGATGTACTGGGGATCGTCGGAATAGCTGAAGCGGAAGTAGATCTGCTCTTTCGCGGAGGGGTTGACGTCCCACCGGGTATCGAACGCGTTGCGGTGCTCGAAGAGGTTGGGGCTGGAGGTGAAGGTGGCCAGGCCGGAGTTCGGCGAGGGATACAGATTCAACAGCTTGACGGCGTTGGCGTCGATGCGGCCGCTAGGCAGTTGGTTGAGGGCGCACGCAGTGGGAGAGAAGCTTGTTGCGGTTCCCGTGCAGCCCGAAGTGCCGTTGGTGAACGGATCGCGAACATAGCCGTCGGAGCCGGTTTTGTTCGTCAGGAGTGTGACTGGGTCCACGGCGTTGTTGGCAACAAACCTGGTCGTGGCGGGGTCGAGGATGGTTCCCAGTTGGATGTTGCGGCCGAGGAGATCGGTCCTGGTCGGGTTGGTCGTGTTGGCTGACTGAGTCAGGATGTCAGCGAGGTTTTGGTAGTTGCTGCTGCGTTCCGTGGCGGTCGGGACCGTGCCGGTGGATGCGGTGCCCTGCACGCGGCGCAGACCTTCGTAATCGCCAAAGAAGAAGATCTTGTTCTTGATGATCGGGCCGCCGGCAGAAACGCCGAACTGGTTCATGCGCAGCTCGCCCTTTTTCGTGCCGCCATTGTCTTCAAACCAATCGGCGGCGTCCATCTTGTCGTTACGGAAGAACTCCCAGACAGCACCGTGGAGGCTGTTGGTTCCGGACTTGATGGTCGCGTTGAGAACCGCGCCCGCGGAACGGCCGAGTTCGGCGCTGAAGTCTGCCGTCTGCACCTTGAACTCCTGGATGGCGTCCAACGGGGGCAGAATGACAAAGTTGGTGCCGTTGAGGAAGTCGACGGCGTTGGAGTTGTTGTCAATGCCGTCCAGCAGGTAGTTGTTCTGCGCGGGACGAAGGCCGTTGGCCGAGAATGCGCCCGAAGCCGCGTTGCCGCGGGTATCGGCCTGCGGTGTCTGCATGCCGGCGCCGAGCTGGGCGAGGAAGGTAAAGTTGCGCCCGTTCAGAGGCAGAGCGTTGACGCTCTCCTGGGTGATGACCTGGCCGACCGAAGCTTCTTCGGTCTGCAGCAGCGGGGGAGCGGTGGTGACCTCGACGGTTTCCGTCGCGGCGCCGGGCTTGAGTTGAACGTTGACGGTGAGGTGCTGTGCAATCGCCACTGTCAGGTTCTCCTGTGTTGTCTTGGAGAATCCTTTGGCAGTAGCGCTGATCGAATAGTGTCCGATTCTGACCGGCGAGAAACTATATTCGCCGTTGCCGCCCGATTTGGTTTGCAGGGTTGTTCCCTGGTCTGTATTCAAGAGCGTCACTTGCGCGCCAGGAACAACCGCGCCAGTGGTGTCTTGAATTGTTCCTGCGATCGATCCTTCATCCACCTGGCCAAAAGAAGATTGGCTTGCGATGAGAAGGAAGCACAAGCATGCGAGGGTTATGTAGCCAAACTGTCTGAACCAGCCGACAGCTTTGCGATCAAGGGCCATCCGAATTGCCTCCGCTTTCTCATTTACGTAATTGCCAGCGCATGGGGAGTTCTCCACTGCGCCGCCAACTAGTGTAAACGATTTCATCGAAGTGCGATTACCTCACGGCGTAAACGCTTTCATCGATGTGCCAGCGACAATAGAACATTCTCATCTTCTTTGTCAACCGAAAGTTGGAGAGTCCCGCTTTACGGATTCGTGTCTTTTAGAATCAACATCTTACCTAAGAGAAATTCCCCCAAAAACTTCGCTTTTTCGCCCTCCTGGCCCGGAAAGCGGGCACGCCCGCAAAAATCCTGTCTGCTCCACGTCGCGAGAATTCCCAGCCCGATCCCGTGCAGACTGTGTCACTTTTCCACAGCCTGACTGCTCCCCTTCTGAGACCCACTGCCCCCTCCCAAGCGGGGAATCGCGCCTTCCGCGGAAGGGATTTTGGCAGGAGATGAACATGGTGCTATTCTGCGGACACCTAGACGGCTCCACGGATACCTTGAGAATGATGTCGCATGATCCGAGAAGAAACAGCTCCCTATCCAGACGGGCAATCCTCAAGAGTTTGGGGCTGACGCCTCTGCTTCTTCGGTCAGCGCCGTTCTTTGGTTCTTCGTTTCCATCCGGTTTTTCCGGTGTTTTGCCTGATCGCGGCCCGGCTTTCCCTTTCTCCGACCTCCGTTTGACGCCTCACTATCCAACAAAATCGCCCTTGACCGATGTCCTGCAACTGGTGGCTCCCGGTTCGGATGAGTACATTACCGAAAAGTATGCCGTCGAGATTGAGTTGCAGCTCAAGCGATGGAGCCAGGCGCTGAAGTCGCCGGCCCGCGATGTCGCTGCGCTTGCGGAATGGCTTGACCCCTCGATCGAAGCCTCTCCACTGGTTCCCACGCAAGAGACCCCTTTGCGTTCCGGATTTGGAATCGATGCCGTCAAGAGGCAGTTCGGCGCCCACACGGTTCCAGGGCGCGAGCAGTTCCTCAAGGCGATGCAGGCTTGGCTGGGGCAGGTCTCAAAGGTGGAGGCCGCGGAATTCGAAATCTACGGCATCGAAGAAATCGCCGGCGCGCCGCTGACGGTGCGGGCGGATATCCGCTACGACATTGTGGCCGCGCGCAACGCCGAGCAGCGCGAGGAGCGCATTGGCTCCTGGCGGACGGAGTGGTTCCGCGATGCGGCCGGTGTGTGGAAGGCACGCAAGTGGGAGGCCGGCGAAGAGGTTGTCAGCGTGGCGCACGGGCCGGGGTTCATCGACGTGACCCAGCAGGCGCTGGGCGAGACGGAATCGTACCAAAAGCAGATGCTGCGCAGCGTCGATTATTGGCGCACTGTGCTGGATGGCGCCATTGGCGTGGATGTCTACTCGAACAACGGCGTGGCGGTGGGCGATTTCGACAACGACGGCTTCGACGACTTCTACGTCTGCCAGCCGGCGGGGCTGCCCAACCGGCTTTACCGCAACCGCGGCGACGGGACCTTTGAAGATGTGACCGACAAGGCAGGGGTGGGCGTGCTCGACAACACCGCCTGCGCCCTGTTTGCCGACTTCGACAACCGAGGGCGGCAGGACTTGCTGGTGGTTTGCGGCACCGGGCCGCTGCTCTTTCGCAATCAGGGCAACGGAACCTTCACCCTGAAGCGCGACGCCTTCAAGTTTGCGCAGCCTCCGCAGGGGACGTTCACCCACGCGGCGGTGGCCGATTACGATGGCGACGGACGCCTCGACATCTACTTCTGCATGTACATGTACTACCTGGGCCTTGACCAGTATCACTACCCGATTCCCTATTACGACGCACGGAACGGCCCGCCCAATTGCATGTTTCACAACGAAGGCAATGGAACGTTCGTAGAAGCCACGCAAGAGACGGGTCTGAACGCGGATAACGACCGCTACAGCTTTGCTTGCGCCTTTGGGGACTCGAACGGCAACGGACTGCCCGATCTTTTCGTGGTGAACGACTTCGGGAGTTCGCAGCTTTACCGCAACAACGGCGATGGCACGTTCAAGGTTGTTTCGCACCAGGCCCAAGTTGAAGGCGTGGGCGCGGGCATGAGCTGCGCCTGGTGCGACTACGACAACGATGGACACCAGGATGTCTACGTGCCCAGCATGTGGGAGGCTGCCGGCCAAAGAGTCTCGGAGCAGAAGCAATTTCACGAGAAAGCGCCGGAGACCATCCGCGAACTCTACAAGCGCCATGCGCGCGGCAACGCGCTTTATCGCAACCAGGGAGACGGAACGTTTCGCAACGTTGGGCGGCAAGCAGGCGTCGAGCCGGGCCGCTGGTCGTGGTCCTCGGATTTCTTCGATTTCGATCACGACGGCTACTCGGACCTGTATGTCTCCAACGGGTACCTCTCCGGCAGCGATCGCGAGGATCTCGCCAGCTTCTTCTGGCGGCAGGTGGTGGCAAAGTCGTCGGAAGACGCAACCGGCGCGCTAGCCTACGAGCGCGGATGGAACGCCATCAACGAACTGGTGCGATCGGACCACACCTGGCATGGCTATGCGCGCAATGTGCTTTTCGCCAACAACCACGATGGCACCTTCAGCGAGGTTTCCGGCCCGGTCGGATTGGACTTCATCGAGGACAGCCGCACCTTCGTGCTGGCCGACTTCGACCATGACGGGCGGCTGGAGCTGGTTCTCAAGAACCGAAACGCTCCGCAATTGCGCGTTCTGCACAATGCGATGAAGGAGATTGGCCATTCTGTCGCGTTTCGTTTGCGCGGGCACAAGAGCAATCGCGACGCCATTGGAACCTCAATCACGGTTGAATCGGGATCTCTGCGCCAAACAAAGTATCTGCAAGCTGGATCGGGATTCCTGGCTCAGCACACGAAGGAAATGTTCTTTGGCGTGGGCAAGGCCGACGGCACAATTCGCGCTACATTCGTCTGGCCCAGCGGGCTCAAGCAGACATTCGATAACTTGCCGGTAAATCACCGGATCGAGATCGAAGAAGGCTCCGCGGCCTTTGTGGCCAAGCCATTTGCGGCAGCCTCGGCGTACACACATGCAGGGCCTTCTCCGGCATTGGAGCCGCTGCCCTCCCAAGTGGAAACATGGCTCATTGAGCCGTTGAAAGCTCCGGAGTTTTCGCTGCCCGATCTTGCCGGCAACATGCATGAACTAAAGGAGTGGCGCGGCAGTTATGTGCTGCTGAGCTTCTGGGCGACAGCGGCGCCGCCCAGCCTGAGCCAGTTGAAACCTCTTCACCGCCTATCTCCCCTTGCCGCGAGCCGGCTTCAATTCGTCGCTGTAAACGTTAACGGCCCGAGCGAGTTGCAAGCGGCGCGGTCTTATGCGGCGGCGGAAGAACTCAACTTTCCCGTGCTCTTCGCCAGTGAAGAGGCCGCGGGAATCTACAACATCATTTATCGCCACCTCTTCGACCGGCGCAGGGATATGGGCATTCCCACCTCCTTTCTGCTCGATGGAGAGGGAATGATCGTCAAGGTCTACCAGGGCGCCATCGATGCGCAACATCTTATCCAGGACCTGGGGTCTGTTCCGGCCACTCCCGCCGACCGCGCCCAGAAGGCGCTACCCTTCCCCGGATCGGCTTACCAAAGCCCGTTTCGGCGCAACGACTACACCTATGGAACGGCTATGTTCCAGCATGGTTACCTCAAGCAGGCAGCGGTATCGTTTCTCGACGTCGTCGCCGCCAAGCCGGACGATCCGGATGCTTATTACAACCTAGGCACCCTGAGTCTCAGAACCAATGATTTTCCGCAGGCCCGGGTCTATCTTGAGAAGACATTGAAACTGCGCCCCGACTACCCCGAGGCGTGGAACAATCTGGGCATGATGGCCGCTCAGCAAGGGCTTCCCGACGAGGCGATTCAGAATTTCCAGCAGGCTCTGGCTCTCAGGCCGCGCTATGCCATCGCGTTTTTGAATTTAGGCAATGTCTACCGCCGCCAGCGAGATTTCGACAAAGCGGAAGAGTGCCTGAACCATGCGCTCGCCATTCAACCCGACGACCCGGAAATCAACTATAGTCTTGGAATGCTGAATGCCCAGCAGGATCGGATGCAGCGCGCGGCAGAGTATCTGGGGAAGGCAATCGAATTGCGTCCCGACTATCCCGAGGCGCTGAACAATCTGGGCGTCCTCTTTGTTCGCGCGCAGGATTACCCCAAAGCCGAAGAGGAATTCAGGACAGGCATCCGAGTCGCCCCGAACTACGAACAATCCTATCTCAATCTTGCCCGTCTCTACGCCATGCGAAACGACAAGGACAAAGCGAGAGAAGTGTTGCAGGAACTGCTGCGCCTGCAGCCTCGGAGCGCCGGCGCAAAGCAAGCCATGGAGATGCTTCAATGACCGCCTCGATAGGCAATCGCAACACCCGTCAAGCTATAGATGCCGCTGTTCGCGCGGTGGCCAGCACCCTTGCCGCCCTTCTGATGGCGGCGGTCCTCGCTGGTAGTTCGGCGGGCGCGGCCCAGCCGCAACCTTCAAAAGCTGCGGTTCTGCAACAAGCGGAAGCGCTGATTCAGCAAGGCCGCCTGGAAGACGCCAAGAACAGCGTTCTTGCGGAGATCCGCAAAGACCCTTCCAGCGTTGAGGCTTACAACCTGCTGGGAATCATAGAAAGCAGCGAACAAGATTACCCCGGCGCCCTCGCAGCATTCCAAAAAGCACTACAGCTGGCGCCCAACTCGATCAAAACGCATAACAATCTGGGCAACGCCTATGTCGCCCAACAGAAGCTCGACTTGGCGGAGAGAGAATTCAGAACCGTAACTCGGCTCGATCCATCGAATCGCGACGGCAACTACAATCTAGGCGTGCTGCTCATGGCCAAGGGCTCGTTCCCGGAAGCTATCGCACACCTCGAACGCGTGCACCCGGCGACTGCGCCGACGACCTTCAACCTGATCCGCGCGTACTTTCAGATCAAGCGCCCCGCTCAGGCGCTGCGGCTGGCAACCGAACTCTCGGCGCAGAGCAAGAGCGACGTGCAGGTGCATTTCTCGCTGGGCGTGCTGCTGGCGTCGGAAAAGCAATACAAACCCGCCGAGCTGGAGCTGGAAAAGGCCGATGCGTTGCGGCCTGGAACCTTTGAGGTCCTATATAACCTCGGCCTCGCGTTACTGCGCAGCGGAGACAATGCCAAGGCCGAGATGACGTTGAACAGGGCGCTCAAGCTGAACCCCGACTCTCCCGAGACTCTGTATCTTCTGGCCCAGGTTTTAAGCAATGAGTCGCGGCCGCTGGATGCCCTCGACCTGCTACTCCGCGCCCACAAGATCGCGCCGAAGAACACCGATGTTATCTTTCTCATGGCCAAAGTGAGCATGTCGCAAAACTATTTTGAGGATGCGATCCCGCTGTTGGAGTCCGGTGTCGAGATCGCTCCGCAGCGGGCCGATCTTCGCGCCGCTCTGGGCGAGAGCTACTTCATGGCGGGCAAGGTTGACAAGTCCATCGAGGAGTTCAAGAAGCTGCTGGAAATCGAAGAGTCGGCGCGTTCTTATTCCTTCCTGGGGCTTTCTTACCGGGAGCTGGGCAGATTCGACGAGGCGAAACAGTATCTCCAGAAGGGACTTAAGCTGGACCCTCACAACAGTTCCTGCCTGTTCAATCTGGGGTACATCGCCGAGCGCCAGGGAGACTCCGCGACCGCCGTGGCCATGTTTGAGGAAGCTCTGCGTTCCAATCCAGAGTTTTCCGATGCGCTGCTGGAACTGGCCAACCTGAAGACCGTGGCCGGAAAACTCACCGAGGCCGAGGAACTGCTGAGAAAGTACGTTCGCATCAGCCGCGACCCGGCCACCGGCTACTACAAGCTGGCAAAGGTGGAGAGAAGCTTGCACGAGACGGATGCAGCAGACCGCGATTTGAAGGTGTTTCAGACGCTTTCAAAGAATGTCTCCGCCGGCCCCTATCCCTTCGAACACCTTTTCGACTATCTCGACAGCCGCTCGAAGCTGGCTCCCGGCGCGCGCAACCAATTGGATCTGACGGAACTTGCGAATCAACTGAAGAAACATCCGGATCAGCCGGAAGACTTGTACATGCTGGCGGAGGCCTATCTCAAAGCCGGCAAAACGGACGATGCGAAGAGCACCATTGCGCAGCTCGACAAGCTCAGCGCGGAGGATTTCCGCACCTTGACCGGCATTGGTGTTTTGCTCGCCCGCTACCGTCTCTACGACGATGCCATTTGGCATTTCCAGCAGGCGCTGCAAGTGAATCCGGACGCGGATGCGGTGAAATTCGATTTGGCGAATGCTTACTTCAGGAAGCGCCGCTATCCCGACGCCATCGATGCCCTCAAGCACATTTCCGAGGAGGGCCGCAAGGACGAAGCAACCCTTGCATTGCTGGGCGACATCTATGCGCACCTGGGCGATACCGCGCATGCGGCCGAGGTATTTCGCGACGCCATCGGGCGCAATCCGGACGACGACCAGAACTATCTTGCGCTCTCCCTGCTGGAGCTTCGCGAGAAAGACATTGCAGGGGCAAAGCAGACGCTTTTGAAAGGCCAAGCCCGCATTCCCGGCTCAGGTAAACTACTTTGGGGCTTGGGATTGACTTCTGTTCTGGAAGGGAACACGGCGGAAGCTGCCGACCGCTTCGAGCGCTCCGTGGATCTTCTTCCGGAGTGGCCTGGAAGTTACTCGCTGCTCGGCGTTTTCTATTTTGAGACGGGGCAGATTGCCAAAGCAAAGGAAGTTCTGGGCCGCTTCAAGAGCAGCAGCGCAAACAGCAGCCTGGATGTGAACCGCATCGAGCAATTCCTGGCGCAAGCGCCGGAGACTTCGCCGGCTCCCAACGAGCCCATGACGATGGCCAACAGGAACCAGTTGCTTCAACTGGCACTGTCCCTCGCGGATAGGACACTATGAGGACAATGCCACACGGCTCTCTCACTTATAGTTTCTTCGGGCCTGCGTTGGCCATTGCAATGCTCCCCTTGGCCGCCATATGCTGCGCCCAGCAGAGCACGGCCCCAGCGCCCGCCAAGACACAGGACGCCTCCATTCCTGTCCGCTTCACCGATATTCGCAAGTCTGCCGGAATTACCTTCGTTCAAGACTCGACGAACTCCGAAGAGAAGTACTACCTGGAAACCATGGGCACCGGCGTAGCCTGGCTGGACTACAACCAGGACGGGCTGATGGACCTGTACTTTGTCCAGGCCGGCGCGACCGATGCGTATAAGCCCGACAAACCGCTGCGCTCGGCGCTTTATCGCAACAACGGCGACGGAACCTTTACCGATGTGACCGAGAAGGCCGGATTGGGTGGCGAAGGGCACTATGGACAAGGCGTCGCAGTTGGGGACTACGACAACGACGGCTTCCCGGATATCTATGTAACCGC
>Ga0181529_10004610_pt1 | contig 14827 bp, 8 predicted proteins | sample PEATcosm2014_Bin_36_FD_119763 | JGI IMG/M metagenome (GOLD analysis project Ga0181529, IMG submission 119763) | Peatland microbial communities from MTU Mesocosm Facility, Houghton, MI, USA - PEATcosm2014_Bin10_30_metaG | ecosystem: Environmental > Terrestrial > Soil > Wetlands > Peat | place...
CTCGCTCCGGAGAGTGCGTAGCCTGTGCCGCTCACCGACTCGGCGCTCACCGTTACCGGCGCCGTCCCGGATGATGTCAACACCACTGATTGGTAGGCTGGAATGCCATCCGCTACATCGCCGAAGGGCACACTGGTTGATTGGAGCGCAAGCGTAGCGGTCCCCACGGTCAGGCTGATCTGGTAGGTCTCTGTCTCGCCTGCCGACGACGCCGTCAGCGTCGCGGTCTGCGCCGTACTCACCGCAGATATCGTGGCCGAGAAGTTGGCAGTCGTTGCTCCCGCAACTGCCGTCACCGACGACGGTACCGTCACCGCCGCTGTGTTGCTCGACAAGCTTACTGACTGGCCCCCCGCACCCGCTGCCGCACTCAGCGTCACCGTGCACGTGTCCGTCCCCGCCCCGGTCATCGATGCCGCCGCGCAGGTCACGCCGATGACCGTCGGCTGCAGGGTACGACTCGGAGTGGCCAAGGAGGTGCTCTTCGGTAATGTCCCGACGCACCCCAGCAGACTTAACGACAAAGGCAAGACGAAGAGCGCCAGAATGACCGCGCTCCGCGAGTTGGTCCTACAAGACCGCGAACAATGCCGCCCGAGTGAGTGGCTCCGTGCCGAAGCATAGCGGCCGGACGAAAAAGCGCACTCTCCATGCTTTCCAGAGAAAGGCAGGGCGGGGGGTGTTTTCCGCATTTGTCTCATTTTTCTATCACTCCCTAGCTCAATAAATCTTTGGCTCGCTAAGCGAGCCCATCTGGCAAGGGGAGAACCAAAACAACTTCACGCCAAGCAACCGACAACAGGTTTGCCAAGCAGCGTGGCATCGTTACGCTGCATTCCACGGCTCGGGTACAAAGATCTTCTTCATTGGCGCGGGCGGTTAAGCCAGTAGCCGCAGAGGGGGGACAGGAATCGAGAGTAGCCAAGAGATGGCGCGCACGTCGATTCCACTTTTTCGGAAGTGTCTGGGTTTGAACGTATGGCCTGAAAGTGGAATGGCGAAGATTCGGTGCACAACTTTAGTCATGCGTTCTGTGCTTGTGTCGATAAGAATGGCGGGGCTAATCTGACTTTCTCTACCTTGCATTAGCAGCGATTTTGGCGATCTTCGAGCGTTCCGCTCCCGCGCAAGAGTTGTGGATTTCAAAATGGGACACTACCCCTTATTCGTCACCCCGCATGCGGGTTGAGAGGGAAGTCGTTTGGGATGAAAGACCGATACTCCGGAGGAGTGCCTACTTTTTCAATGGCTTTCTTGCGAAGTAATACAGCGAATACGCGAGCAGCGCGAAGGCGATGACCGAGACATAGTCATGGTCGATGAAGGTGTGCGGGAAGTTGAGGATGTCGCCCTTGCCCATGGTGGCTTCGTAGGCTTTTAGGGCTACGCCGAAAAGGCCGGCAATGCCGCCGGCGGCGATCAATCCCGAGGCGTAGAGCGAGCCCGGCGAGATTTCGCTCTCGGCTTCAGCGTCCGCGCCGCCGCTACGCTTCGCCGCGAGATCGACGAGGAGGCGCACCACGCCGCCGGCAAAGATGGGCAGGGTGGTTCCGATGGGAAGATACGCTCCGACCGCGAAGGGGAGCGAGCGGATGCCGAGCAACTCGACGGCGATAACGAGGAAAACTCCGATGAGGACGAGCCCCCACGGCAATTTACGCGTCAGAATGCCGTTGATGACGGTGGCCATCAGGCGCGCTTGCGGAGCTGGAGCGGCTGCGCTGCCAATGCCCTGAATCCAGTGCACCTCGATACGTCCGGTTGCAGGCGAGTAAAGATATTTTCCGTCCTGCAACTCAGTCGATCCGATGGCGTTGAGCACAACGTATTCCGACTTTGGATGCACGATGATCGAATTGTCCGCATTCTTCACGCGAATCTGGCTGGGCAGGTGCGCGCTGTCGGTCTGGATGGCGACGCCGGGATGCGGTGCGCTGAGGCTCCACGGCTGCGAGGCGGCGTCGAATTCCTGCAAACCGGTGTTCATGAGATTCAACGTGAACCCGATGACGATGGTGGAGACGACCACGCCGATCATCAGCGCGATTTGCTGCAGGCGTGGCGTGGAACCGACGATGTAGCCGGTCTTCAGGTCCTGCGAAGTGTCGCCGGAGTTGGAGGCGGCAATGCAGACCACGCCGCCAATGGTGATGGCGAGCGCGCCAAAGGCCGGAGCGGTCCAGCCCTGGAAGAGGAAGATGGCCGCGGTGGCCATGAGTGTCGCAATCGTCATGCCGGAAACCGGGCTGGCCGAGGAGCCGACCAGGCCGACGATGCGCGAACTGACGGTGACGAAGAGAAATCCGAAGACGACGACCAGCAGCGAGGCGGCGAGGTTGGCGGCCCAGCCAACGAAAGCTCCGGGTACGGGCTTGAATTCGAGGAACAAGAACATCAAAGCGGCGCACAGCAGCGAGCCCAGCATGACCACGCGCATGGATAGATCGTCTTCGGTGCGCAGGGGCTTGGCCTGTGCGGCCGCGCTGGGGCGCATGGTTTTGAATCCCGCGGTGAGCGCGTTCGCGATGGTTGGGAGAGTTTTAATGAGGGTGATGACGCCGGCAGCGGCTACTGCGCCTGCGCCCATCGGCTTGATGTAAGTGGCCCAAAGATCGCCGGGTGTCATCTGCGCGATGGGCACAAGGCCGGGATAGATGGGGTGGGCAATCTCCTTGCCGAAGAAGTAAATGAGCGGCATAATCACGAGCCACGAAAGCACGCCGCCGGCGAAGATGACGCCCGCAACGCGGGGCCCGATAATGTAGCCCACTCCCAGATATTCACTTGTCGCGTCGGCGTTGATGGATGCGCCCTTGAGCACATGCTGCGGCCCGAAGTCCGGTTGATACGCCGGCTGCTCCGGCCACGCCGCGAAGAGATTGGCGTTCTGGAAGAACGTGTACAGGGCGCCCAGCCCGAGACCGAGAAAAACGCGGCTGGCCAGGGAGCCGCCTTTTTCGCCGGCAATGAGCACGTCTGCGCAGGCCGTGCCTTCAGGGTAGGGGAGGGTAGCGTGCTCCTGCACAATGAGCTGCCGGCGCAGCGGAATCATGAACAGCACGCCAATCCAGCCGCCGATGAGCGCCAGCACAAAAATGCGGGAGTACTCGAGATCGAAGCCGAGAAAGACCAGCGCAGGCAACGTGAAGATGACGCCGGAAGCGATGGACTGGCCGGCGTTGCCCGTGGTCTGAACGATGTTGTTTTCGAGGATGGAGGAGCGGCCAAAGGCGCGCAAAATACTGATGGAAAGCACCGCGATGGGGATGGAGGCCGCCACCGTGAGACCGGCGCGCAAACCAACATAGACGGTGACAGCGCCGAAAATCAGTCCGAAGAAGCAGCCGAGTAGGATCGCGCGGAGCGTGAATTCGGGAGGGGCTTCTTCGGGTGGAACGAACGGTCGAAAAGCGGCGGGCTGCGATGCGGGCACGATTGCCTCCGTGCGATGGCAAACAAAGTAATTGAGAAATCCCTGAAGGGCGAGTTTAACAGCGGGAGGGGCCGCGAGTCACAGGAAGTGAATGAGGGCAAAGGAGAAACCGTAATGAGGTGACTGACGTCGCCGCAAAAGAGCCACGCCGGCGACGGTAACGCCGCCGAAAACGGGGTGCGCGAAGGACAGCGAATTGCCCGCTTGTATATGGGTATAGCCCCTAGAACGCACACAATTTACGAGCTCTGTTGATCCCCCAAAAGTGACAGAAAGCACGCCGCTAAATCGCCAGATTTCTATGGACAACGCCACCGCGCATGGCCGAAAATGCGAGGCGTGGAGGTCTGCTTCCTCTCTTGCAGGCGTCCTCGACCCCGGGGGAAATAAGGAGAAAATCTTATGCGTAAATTGGGAATTTTGGGGATCCCTGTCGCTGTGTGCCTTTCGCTGGCCCTTGGCATTTGCCAGGCGCAATCCGTATTGACGCATCATGTGCGCCAGGCCACGCAGGATGGAACCGCGCACTTCATTGGCAACCTTTCCTCATCGCAGACGTTGCGTCTCGTGATCGCGTTGCCGCTTCGCAATCAGGACGAGCTCAATCAGCTCCTCGTGGATCTCTACAACCCCAGCAGTCCGTCGTATCACCAGTTCCTCACGGTGGATCAGTTCACCGCGGAATTCGGGCCGACCCAGCAGGATTACGACTCCGTGATCAATTTCGCCAAGGCGAACGGACTCACAGTGGTCGCCATTTCGCCGAACCGCGTGAACATCCAGGTGACGGGAAGCGTGGCGAGTGTTCAGAGCGCGTTCCATGTGAACCTCGGCGTGTATCAGCATCCCACCGAGAGCCGCACCTTCTACGCGCCTGACAAGGAGCCGACCACGAGCCTTGGGATCTCGCTGTGGCATGTGGCGGGTCTCGATAACTTTTCGATTCCGCAACCCGCGGGCCTGACGCACATTCCGCAAAGTTCCGGCGCGAAGTCCGGCGCCACCACGGGTTCCGGCCCCTCGGCCTCGTTCCTGGGCAGCGATATGCGGGCAGCCTATTATGGCGGATCGCTGACCGGCAGCGGCCAATACGTCGGCCTGCTGGAGTATTACGGCACCGACCTCGCCGACCTGCAGACCTACTACACGAATGCCAATCAGACCTATCCCGGCAGCATCATCACTCTGCTTTCCACCGACGGCACCAGCACCAGTTGTGTGGATTCAAAAGCGGGCGGCAGCTGCGACGACACCGAGCAGACGCTAGACATGACGCAGGCGTTGGGCATGGCGCCGGGAATGGCGGGTTTGACTATGTACGTGGGTTCGACCGACTCCGCCATCTTCAACTCCATGGCGACACACAGCCCGCTCGCCTTGAACCTGAGCTCTTCGTGGACATGGAACCCGGCCGACCCGAGCACCGACGATCCATACTTCAAGGAGTTTGCGGCGCAGGGGCAGAACCTGTTCCAGGCCGCGGGCGACAGCAGCAAATGGACGACGTCGGGAACGGCTTCAGAGACTTATCCGGCGGACGATGTTTATGTCACTTCGGTGGGCGGTACGGATTTATCGACCTCCGCAGCGGCTGGCGCATGGACTTCAGAAACCGCTTGGTCTGATAGCGGCGGCGGCATCTCGCCACATAAGTATGCGATACCCTCGTGGCAAGTGGCGGCGGCGGCAAGCTGCGCCAGTTGCTCGCAGAGCTATCGCAATGGCCCCGACGTTTCAGCCAACGCCAACTTCACCTATTACGTTTGTGCCGACCAGACCACCTGCACGGCCAACGAATACGGCGGCACCAGCTTTGCCGCGCCGCTGTGGGCCGGCTACCTGGCTCTGGTGAATCAGCAGAGAACGACCAACGGCAACGGATCGCTGGGCTTTATCAACCCGGCTTTGTACACAATTGGCACAGGGTCGAGCTATACCGCGAATTTCCATGACGTAACCAGCGGCAGCAACGGCTACTCCGCCACCACGGGATACGACCTGGCGACCGGCTGGGGCAGCCCGAACGGCGCCAATCTGCTGAACACCTTGGCGGGAACGGTGGCGCAACCCGGATTCAGTCTCTCGGCTTCACCGAGCGCAGTCTCTGTGGTGCAGGGCAATGCGGGATCGTCGACGATTACGAGCACGGTGACGGGCACTTTCAATGCGGCCGTCACACTGTCGTACTCCACACTGCCTTCGGGCGTGACGGCAAGCTTCAATCCGGCTTCGTTCACGACAGGCAGTGGAAGTTCGACGCTCACCTTCACCACGAGTTCGTCGACGCCGACGGGCACGTATCCGATTACCATCACAGGAACATCGGGGACGACGACCGAAACCACGACGGTGAACCTGACGGTGACGGCTCCGGTAGCGGCGAGCTTCACCATTTCCGTTTCGCCGAGTTCGGGATCCCTCGCCGAGGGCCAGAGCGGATATGCCACCGTAACCACGACCACTTCCGGCTCATTCAACGCGGCGATCTCACTGTCATACTCCACACTGCCCTCGGGCGTGACCGCGAGCTTCAGTCCGAATCCCATCGCGGCGCCGGGCTCGGGCACCGCGCACTTCAACCTGACGGTTTCGCGGACAGCCAAGACCGGCACGTATCCCATCACGATTACGGGAACGGGCGGAGGCGTAACAAAAACGACGACGCTTACCTTTGAAATCTTGAGGTAGTGCGCCGGCTAAGTACACATCACTAACGGCATCGCAACAAAAGGCCCGGACCGGATCGGTTCGGGCCTTTTTCTGTGCGGCAAAGGGATCGGATCGCGGGCTCCAGTGCGGTCCCACAGGCTCGTTGAGAACAGCAACGGCTTTTCACTTGGCGAAGGCGGACCCGAGCGCGTAGGGTATTGAGCATCGCTGCAATCGGTATGGACGGAGAGCCGAATGTTGAAATTGCCTTTTGCCCTGGCGCCGCAAAAACGCCTGCTTTCCCTTGACGTGCTGCGCGGCCTCACCATCGCCTTCATGATCATGGTGAACAACTCCGGCGCCGGCGCTTGGGCGCAAATGCACCACGCTGCGTGGAACGGATTGACGGCTACCGACCTGGTTTTTCCAACGTTCCTTTTCGTGGTGGGTGTGTCGATCGTGTTTTCGACCGAGGCGCGGCTGCGGCGCGGCGAATCGCGGACAAAACTAGCGTGGCACGCGGTGCGCCGCGCGGTGATTTTGTTTGCGATTGGAGTTTTTTCCAACGGCTTTCCCCACTTCCATCTCCAGCACTTGCGTATTTACGGCGTCCTGCAGCGCATCGCCGTTTGCTACCTGATCGTGGCGCTCCTTTATTTGTGGGACCGCCGCATATGGACAAAAGTCGCGCTGCTTGTCTGCCTGCTCATCGGCTACTATGTGCTGGTGCGTTGGGTTCCGGTGCCGGGAGCGGGCGTGCCCGGCCGCGACGTTACCTTCCTCGATAAAGACCAGAACATTGTGGCTTGGCTCGACCGGCAGCTAATGCCCGGCCATCTCTATGAGGACTCGCCGTCGCATAACGCGCGCGATCCCGAGGGGCTGCTGAGCGACATTCCTGCGATCGGGACAACCCTGCTGGGTTTGCTCGTGGGCCTATGGCTCAGTGGCTGGCTGCCCACGAGGGTCAAAGCCCTGGGCCTGCTTGGCGGCGCGGCGACGTGCCTTGCGATGGGATATCTTTGGGCCCTCTGGTTCCCGCTCAACAAGAAAATGTGGACCAGCTCCTACGTGCTAGTAGCAGCGGGATTCTCGCTGCTCGTGTTTGCGATACTCTATTGGGCGATGGAGCGGCGCGGATGGGGTCGAAATGGCTTGAGCAAGGCGCTGGCCTGGCCGTGGCTGGTCTTCGGCTCGAACGCCATCGTCGCCTATGTAATCAGCGAGGAGCTTTACGTGCTCCTGGTGCAGATTCACTTCACCGACGATGGGCAGCCGTCGAATCCGCTTCGCTATGTGTTTCATCACGTTTTCATGCAAATCCCGGATCCGGGATGGAGATCGTTTGCTTACGTGGTGGTCTATACGGCAGTTTGCTTTCTGCCGGTGTGGCTGCTCTACCACAGGAAGATCTTTGTGAAGATATGATGCACGGCGCGCGGCGTTGCGCATAGGAATCGACGAAAACGAAAGACCCGTCGCAAGCGAGCACAGGAGATGCAAATGAGATTCGGTCGGATGGCGTGGATGGTAGTGTTGTGCGCCGGCGCGACAGTGGCGCAGGCGCAAAGCTGCAACGTGCAGGATTGGCGGCCGATCGCGGGCGTGAGCGTGAGCGCGGGCAGCAGTGACGTTACTGTAGTTTGGCAGGGCGAACACGGCCAGCAGAATCGGGCGCGGTTTGCGCTGCGCGATGGGCAACCAGTAGTTGAAGAACTGGCCGCGCAAAAGGCCGGCGGCGCTTGGATCGTGCTGGGAACAAATCTAGAGCCGGAATTTCAGGTGACCACGGGCCGGCGTCGTATCTCGACGACAGAACTCGACATTCTGAAGCACCTCCAAAACGACACGCCCGAGGCTGAAGAAGAGTACAAGTGGAACGTATTCTGGGATGCGCCGCTGGAGGTTCCTGGCCACGACTCGCATCTTGTGGGTCCGGGCCGCACTCCCGATGAGGTGAAGCGCGCCACTGTAAGCTACAACGCGAGTGCCTGCCGCGTGGAAAGCGACGGCGACCGCGTGAGCGTGGTTTTCAACGGACTTGCGTTGGGCATTTTTTCGGGCGATCTGGAGTTCACCGCGTACAAGAGCTCGAACTTGCTGCGCCAGGAGGCGGTGGCCAGGACCGACGCCAAGGACGTGGCCTACATTTACAAGGCCGGCCTGAAGGGCTTCGCGATCGGGGCAAATACCAAGATTGAATGGCGCGACGATGCGCAGCTGTGGCAGCAGTATGCGTTTGGCGGAGACTTGAATGAGCAGCCGGTGGATCTTGAGGCGCGCAACCGGCTGGAGATTCTCGATGCCGGCGCGGGCTCGCTCGCCATCTTCCCTGAGCCGCACAAATTCTTCTTCGCGCGCGAGAACGAGGTGAACCTGGGCTACGTGTATTACCGCAAGGACAGTGAAAACTCGTTTTCACTGGGCGTGATGCAGCCGGAGCACGGCACGGGTTACGCGCCATGGGGAGTGACTGACGAGGTGTGGAATCGTCGCGTCCACGTGGCGCGGTCGCAGATCTACAATTACGCGCTCTACAACGCGCCTCCGGGTACATTGCAGCACATGCCGGTTTACTACTATCTGAGCGCAGAGAGCGCGCGGTCGACGCAACCGAAGGTGATGGCGTACACGCACGACGACGCCTACAAACCCGTGCCCGGCTTCAAAACCGTTACCGGCCATTTCCATCTCGACTTCAACGAGATGATCCGCGATCGCGGAACTTCGGACTTCATGCCCACATGGATTCCAGTCTTCCGCGGCCTCGGCATCAACATCGTCTACCTCGGCGATTTTCACGACGACTCCGATCTTGCCGATCCCGGCCCCAAGCGCTTTGCCGAACAGAAGCTTTACTTTGAAGGCGCGCGCAAGATGAGCGACAAGGACTTCCTCGTGATCCCCGCTGAAGAGGTGAACGTCTACCTTGGCGGCCACTGGTACCTGATGCTGCCGAAGCCCGTGTACTTCTCGCACGCCGCACCGCGGCCCGCGGATCAGACCTTCGAGGAAAACGACCCCACCTATGGTCACGTGTACCATCTCGGTTCAGTTCAGGACGTGGAGAATTTCATCAATCGCGAGCAGGGCATCCTCTGGGTGGCGCATCCGCGCACCAAAAGCTCGGCCATGTATCCCGAGGTCTACAAGGATCAGGACTTCTTTTTGAGCGATCGCTTCATCGGCGGATCGTGGGAGTCGCTGCCGGTGGATCAATCGCAAGCGCGGCTATGCGAAGTGCGGTGCTTCGGCGTGAACGACGACATGAGCAACTGGGCGCCCAAGCCCAAGTTCATGCTGGCAGAGGGCGACACTTATATGAAGGTGCCGAGCGACGAGACCTATCCGCTACTCGCGATCAACTACCTGAAGCTCGACAAGGTTCCGGCGTACAACGAAAGCTGGGCACCGGTCGTCGAGGGCATTCGCAGCGGCAATTTCTTCGGAACCACGGGAGAGATTCTCTTCCACAAGTGGGGCATTGAAGGCGCGGGCGCGAAGAGCGTCTACACGGCCAGCATTGAATACACCTTCCCGCTTGAGTTTGCAGAGCTGGTTTGGAGCGACGGCACGAAGGTCGATCGCAAAATCATCCGGCTCACCGATACGGAACCTTTTGGCACAAAAACCTTCCGCATCCCGTTCGACGCGCGCGGCAAGAAGTGGGTGCGCTTCGACGTGTGGGACGCGGCAGGCAACGGCGCGTGGCTGCAACCGGTCGCGGTGAAGTAAAAAGCGGCGAGAAGCTGTTTCTAGTACTTCGACTTGATCGCGTATGTCAGCCCCATCGTGAACTGAAATGAATTCGGCTTGGTCGGCGGAGTGGAGGATGTGCCCACGAACGGTGCGTCATTCAGATAGGAATCCAACGTCCCCACAGAAAAGCTGAAGTTCTTGTATGTGGGAAAAGCCACCGTGTCTGTTTCTGTGGCGGAGTAAGCGCTGAACTGGTTATACGCAGGAATAAATGAGAGCGTCTGCGTGTAGGTAAGCAGCTTAAGGTGCAAAATGTAGTTCGCCGCGAACGTCGAACCGATCAGATTCTGACTCACGCTCCCCGTGTCGGGAATAAACTGCTGCTTTTCGTACTGCACGGTACCCTTCAAGTCGAGCTCCTGTTTCGGAGACTTCACTACGGTCCATCCCAAACCCCCACCGTAGACTTGCTGCAATTGCAGGTCCTGGGAGTAGTTGTGGTCGAAGGCCGCCTGCGCAAGCACGTAGACGCGTGGTGAGAAATACTCGTCGCGCTCCGCGCCAAAATGCGTAATCGACAACTTGGTGACCACCGCGGCTACTGGAATGTATCCCGTGGCCGGAGGAGTTGCTGGGTACGAATAAGCCGGTTGCGTGATTTTGCCATACGATTCGTTAAAGGCGAAGAGGGTCTTGTTCCGCGGATCCAGCCACGCCGCCGTAGGCATCGTCCGCACCAGGTTGACCGCGCCCGTAAACGTATATTGATTGTTTGTCGCCGAGACCAGCGTCGCACCCGCGGTGGCTGCTCCATTCCATCCCGCGAAGAAGCCCGGCTCATGATTGATCTGTTTATCGAGTGTTGCGCTGTCCATGATGAACTGCGCTTTCGCTACGGGAATGGACGCGGGGGCCGGGGCATTCTCAGGACGGACCGTGAGCTTCTGATCCGCGACGTCGAACGTTCCCACAGGGAATTGCACAACGCCCTTCTTGCCGCGCGTCGCTATGGGCTGGTTGATGACGCCGAATTTTCCGGCTACGTGAAGCTCCTTGATTTTGTCCCAACTGAGATTGACGTCGCCCAGTGGATCGTTGTGGAATGTGACCTTGCCGCCAGTTTCGCTCACGAATTTTCCGTGTAATAAGTCGCCGTTGCTCAATATGAGCACGTCAGGCGCGGGGTTTGGCGCGGCCGGCTTACCCTGGGCAGCACAAATTTGCGCCAGGCAGATCGCAGCAACCAGCGCCGCGATGCGCGCGCCTCGAATAAGCAGGGAAGGGAAAGTGCGAGCGGGGAAGATGCTCATAAAAATGCTGACCTCTTTTTGATGATGCGGCGAAGGCAACGCCTTTCTCCGCGTTAAATCCTAGATATTGTATTCTGCGATACGCCTCGTAGGTCCACAGGTTGCCGTGGTGTGCCGGCGATTCGCCAACTGGCGCCGGTTGCCGCAGTCCTAACCAATTCCGGCCCATGCGCACGGCGGTTGGCGTAGACTGGTTCACAGAATTCTCAAAACTTTTGCGGAGTTGGCGATGTCCAAGGCTGTTTCCTACGCCCAATGGTCTCTGGAGCCGTATTGCATAGGCCTCAAGCTGCGCTCACTGCGCAACAGTAAACGGCTCACCCTTTCCCGGCTCGCGGCCGAAACCGGGCTCTCCACGGCGCTGCTCTCCAAGCTTGAAACCGACCGCATGATTCCCACGTTGCCCACGCTCGCCACCATCGCCCGCGTCTACGGCGTGGGCATGGATTACTTTTTCAACGAGCCCTCGCGCCACAAGCTCTCCATCACGCGCAAAGCGCACCTGCAGGGCAACGGACGCGGCATGGAGCCCGTAAAAGTAACACCGCTGAACGCCGATGGTGAGGGATTTCGGCTGGTAGCGCAGGTGGTCGAGTTCCCACCGGGCGGCTCGACCGTGGCCATGAACGCCTTTGAAGAAACCGGCGCCGTGATTTACGTGCTCGAAGGACGCCTGCGCCTGGACGCGGGCGCCATGCACGAGGTGCTCGATGCGGGCGATTGCGCGTGCATGGAGAGCGAGATGCCGCTTGCCTGGAGCGCTGCCGACAAGCATCGCTGCCGGGTTCTGGCAGTGCTGCCAAGGGTCGCGCACGCGAAACGCTGAGCGGGCCTTCCCCACGGGTGAATCCTTCGAGCGTTGCGCCGTCCAGCGCTATCATGCCGCGGCAATTCCTGCTCCAGCACGATGGCAGGCGCCGCGGAAGCGACTTAAGTCACTGGATGCACGCGGGCGCCGAACTGAGAGAGCGGTCCCTCTTTGCCACCTGAAGGGCCAGTCTGTACTATGGTTTGGGACTTTAAGGACATATCACGATGCGACCCAACGCCAAACTGACGCAAGCCTCGCTGACCGGAGCCCTGGGCGGCCTGCTAAATGGATTCGAGTAGGCGAGTGGCGTTACCGTTTGTGTTTCAGAGCGGGCCGCTGTTGACGATGCGGCGGGCAACCGGTTTTTGGGAAACATCGAAGCTAAGCACAAAGCGGTTCTTGACTCTCCTTGGTAGATGAGCATGCAAGGAAAGTCCCGACGCCAGGAGGCAAGGAATGCAGAATGCGGTTTTTGCGGTGAGCCTGATTATCATCGCCGGAGCAATTAACGGGAGCTTTGCTGCACCGACAAAATACGCGAAGCAATGGAAGTGGGAGAATATCTGGTCGGTTTGGAGCGTGTGGGGAATGCTGATTTTGCCCTGGGCGCTGGTATTTGCGACTGTTCCCCACGCGATTTCCTTCTATCAGCAAACACCGGCGGACCAATGGTTGTTGCTCATTTTGTTTGGGATCGGATTCGGCCTGGCTCAGATTTTCTTTGGGTTGGGCATCGCAGCCGTGGGCATCGCTTTGAACTTTGCGATTGCGATTGGCATTTCTACGGCTTTCGGATCGATTGTTCCTTTCTTCTCCCAGCATTCCGAGAAGGTCTTTACGCGCGAGGGCTTCTTCTTCCTCTTCGGCGTCTTTTTGATGCTGGCGGGCATCGTATTCTCGGCTGCTGCCGGACTGGAAAAGGAGCGGCAGCTTCGAATTAAGACTGCCGGTGCTGCCGATGCGCAGGGGAAAAGGATGAGCTTTGCCGCGGGGTTGACCCTCTGCATTCTGGCGGGGCTGGGTTCTCCGCTCAACAACTTCGGCGCGGCCTTCTGCACCCCCACGGTCCAGCGGGCAGTCGCCATGGGTGCCAGCCCGATTAACGAATACAACGTGATTTGGGCGCCGCTTCTCTCAGCCTCGCTTGTGCCTTATCTGATTTATTGTTTCTATCTTTGGCGCAAGAACCGTAGTTTTCACCTTTTTGGAGCTTCGGGATCGGGAATCAACTGGGTATATGGATTCATCATGGCCGCGTTATGGATGGGCAGCGCGGCGATCTACGGAGTGGCTATGTCTCGGATAGGGAATATGGGACCGGTTCTAGGCTGGCCGCTGTTCATGTCAATTATCATCCTGGCGTCCAGCGGATGGGGGTTCTTTACAGGAGAGTGGAAAGGGGCAGGCTCAAAGTCGGTGAAGAGAATGATCGTTTCGATTGCACTGCTCATTCTGGGTTTTTGCACGTTGGCTTATAGCAGCAGTCTCGGCTAACGCTGCAGGTGCACGCTCATTGTCTGCGCCGTTGGCCCCGCGATATGCCTCTCCGGCGATGACGAATCAGATTGATGTCCGCCTGTGGTGATTTGCGCTTATTGAATGGAGCCGCGTCACCGCCCGCGTTTTTCTAACTCCGCAAACTCCGCTAGCCCGCACTAGCTCCGCTTCTTGCTTCACACTGCCTCAATGGCCTGTATACTCTCGGCCACGTCCTTTTTCAGTGTCTCTTCATCGCCATGGAAGAGCCTCCGTTCGCGCGCTGGCAGTGCCTCCAGCAGGTCGCTGAACGGTACTGTCGCGCAACCAGGAAATGCGGCAAAGCCAATGGTCGAGGCCATGGCGCAGCTCACCTTTACCAGTTCCGAAACATCCCACGCGCCGTCGGTGCGCCGCGATTCGTGATGCAGGAAAACCACGGATTCGAATTCTTCCGGAAGCTTCCAGTCGGCGATCAACTGGCGTCCGGTTTCGCAGTGATCCCAGCCGAAGAGCACGCGCTCGGCTTCGAGCATTGTCGCCGCGGCTCCCTGATGTTTCTCGAGCAGCGCGGCATAGGCGGCGGGCTGGATCAGCGCCAGGCCCATGCGGCCCACGTCGTGGAGGATGCCGGCGGTGAAGGCCGTGTCCTTGTCGATGAAGCCCACCGCCGCCAACCGTTGCGCGACGATAGCGCACCCCAGATTGTGCCGCCACAATTTGCGCATCGCGGGGTGACTCATGGTTTTGCCGAGATAGGTGCGCACGCCCACCGTCACACACATGCCTTGCAGTGTGTTTGCGCCCAGCACAGCCACAGCCTGCAGGATGCTGGTGGAGGGATAACGCGGCGCGTAGAGCAGGGAATTGGCGACGGTTAGCACTTCGCTCGCGAATGCAGGATCGGACGAAATGAGATCGCATAGCTGACGCAGTTGCACATTTTCATCGCTGGCCAGTTGCAAAACTCTAACGGCCACCTGCGGGAATGGCGGAAGCCGCAAATGCGCCCACGGCATTCTAGCCGCTTGTCCGCGTTCTGCATTCGTTCCCACCGCAGCCCCTCCTTCAATTCGCGCGTTCCTGCGCACTCCGATAACTGGTTCTTCGGCAGCAGGAAGGATTTTCTAGAGGCAGGAATCGCGCATGAGGCGGGAAGCCCCGCGCAGGTACTTATTTTGCGGTCCAGGTTCGACCATCGGTACTCACCCACGTCTGATTTTTGTCATTTGAAAGTTCAAAGAATACGGTGGGCGAAGGCGCGAGACCGGCATTGGCGGGGGAGCCGTCCGTCGGCCCGTTTTGAACGGCCGGAGCAGCATACAAGGCTCCATGGATTTGGGCTCGCTGCCGCACCGCGATGGCGCGCCCCGTCCACTGCGTGGCGATGCGCTCCCACGTGGTGCCATGGTCTTCGCTCAAAAACAATGTGCCTGCTTTGTCGATGGC
>Ga0181529_10004611_pt1 | contig 14826 bp, 15 predicted proteins | sample PEATcosm2014_Bin_36_FD_119763 | JGI IMG/M metagenome (GOLD analysis project Ga0181529, IMG submission 119763) | Peatland microbial communities from MTU Mesocosm Facility, Houghton, MI, USA - PEATcosm2014_Bin10_30_metaG | ecosystem: Environmental > Terrestrial > Soil > Wetlands > Peat | place...
TGATCCGCCAGCTGACCCTCGACCCCTCCCGCGACTACCAGCCTCGCGGCGGCCCCGTCGCCCGCTTAGAGTCCACGATGTCCTGAGACAGGTGTCCAGGATGTCCCGAGACACGACACTGGCGGAGGGAGAGGGATTCGAACCCCCGAGGGCTTGGCGGCCCTTGCGGTTTTCAAGAGCGCCGATTGGCGTGTTGGGGCGTGCCGCCGGATGTCGCTGTGAATACGAATCACAACAGATCTGTGGTGTCTGAGTGCCGCCTCGTACCGTCCCGTGCGGCCGCCGTGGGGGTATGAGTGGGGGTAGTTGCGAGCGCACGACATGGGTGGACCTGGACACGACCTCTCTTCGTTGGTCGGCGCCGCGGACGGGCCGCCGGGCGGGTGCCCCTGGCCGTTCCATGATCCGAGCTGCCCCGGGACTCAGGCCCGCGGCATTTCAGCTGCCCGGTACCTGACCTGCTTGGTCGCGCACAGCCTCCGAAGGGTGCGCCCCGAGACGTTTCCGTCGAAGTGGGTCACAACACGTGCTGCTGGGGCCTGGATGAGTCACTATTGGCCTATGGCAGACGGAAGTGCAATTGAATGGACGGACGCGACCTGGAACCCGACTACGGGCTGCGACCGCACCTCTCCAGGGTGCGACCACTGCTATGCGCTGACCCTCGCAAAGCGACTCAAGGCGATGGGCTCTCCGAAGTATCAGCGGGATGGCCTCGGCGGGACGAGCGGCCCTGGCTTCGGACTTACGCTTCACTGGGACGCGCTTCAGCTTCCCTATGAATGGACCCAGCCCCGAAGGGTGTTCGTCAACTCGATGAGCGATCTGTTTCATGAGAACGTGTCTATGGACTTCATTCGCGCCGTCTTCGCTGTCATGGCCGATACGCCACACCACACATATCAGATACTCACCAAGAGGTCGCGTCGTCTGGCCAAGGTGGCAGCAGGGCTCAGCTGGCCGGACAACGTCTGGATCGGCGTGAGTATTGAGGACGACCGCTACACCTTCCGCGCCAATCACCTGCGTCAGGTCCCTGCCACCGTGCGCTTCCTATCGGTGGAGCCTCTTATCGGGCCAGTACCGTCTCTCGATGTGACTGGCATAGCCTGGGTGATCGTAGGCGGTGAAAGTGGCCAAGATGCCCGTCCCATCAGCGAGGAATGGGTCGAGGCGGTTCGGGACCTGTGCTTGCGGACAGGTACAGCGTTCTTCTTCAAGCAGTGGGGTGGGAGGACCCCAAAAGCGGGGGGCAGATTCCTTGATGGACGCACCTGGGATGAGATGCCGAGCCGCCTGCTCGTGCCAGCCTAGCATCCCGCGCTCTCGACTTCGATGCCCAGTCGCCACGAACGAACCTTCTTCGAAAGGCGTCGCTCGTGGTCGGAGATCAAACATCAACTGCTTGGGTACTACCTCGTCCCCTGGTCCGCCAAGGTCGGCTCGACGCACCCGTGCATCTACGTTGTAGACCCGTTCGCCGGAGCCGGCTACTACGGGCGGCCGCCAGACCAAGTTGAAGGCTCCCCCGTGATTGCCGTCAGGCGCGCGGAAGCTTATGAAACGGCCCATCCCGGCGAACGTATGGAAGTCATCTGCGTCGAGCATAACGACAGGCACTTTGCCTCACTGGTCGAGGCGGTCGGAGGGTCACCAGCGAAGCCGCTGCTCCTCCACGGGGATTTCGCTGACAACGTAGCCGCCATCAGTGCTCGGATGGGGCAGGCTCCGGCTCTCATTCTCCTCGATCCGATCGGCCTCACCGCGATCTCTCCGGACACCTGCCGCGAGCTGCTCACGCGTCGCGGGCCAACAGATTTGTTCATAATCGTTCACTTCGCTGTGGCCTTCCGCATCGGTGGTATGCTCACCGATAGGCTCGAACCTCGCGCTGACTTATCACGTGCCCTAGCGCTAACCGAGGCGATGGATCGGTTCTTTGGCAGTCATGAGTGGCGGGCCATTGCTCGGGCTAAGGAGCGACCTGTGGATGATCGCAGCCGCGAGCTTGTGCAGGTGTATGCGCGCCACGCTCTTCAGGGAAGGTATCCATACGTCTCGGCATATGCGGTGCGCGACCATGTCGAGGGCCGGACTAAGTACTGGATCGTTCACGCAAGCGGGCATCCCGCTGGGTTCAGGCTCGTAAATGATGCCTTAGTTCACGTCGACCGTGACCTCGCTCGCCGCTCGTATCCCGTTCCGCAGGGCGACTATCTACCCGGACTCGCGCCAGCTGATCCAGTGCAACTCCGCATCGCTGACGTCGAGCGATCCGTGTGCGCCCGGGTGCAACAACTCCTGACCGAGCGAGGTGGGAGCTTGCCGTTCGGCCGGATAGAGGCGCTACTGTCTAAGGAGTTCTTCGGGCAAGTCAAGATGGGCGACTACGCGAGGCTGGTCAAGGCATTGGCCTCCGACAGAAAGATCGCTCGCCAGAACCAACGCGCCAGCGCTGCACTGGGGAGGGACGAGCGCATCACTCTCGTGGCGCCGTCCCAATAGGGGAGTGTCCATATCCGGGAGAGCATGCCTGAGCGAAGCAGTTCGCGTGTCGCGGCACCATACTTGCAGCACTCGGGCACCATTCCACCCACATCCCATGCCCAATCTAGCCGCGCTGTGGAGGACGGACGACATTGGTTGGTGACGCGCGATCGATCGACGCCTCCGCCTGGGGCGCGTGGGCCCGCGCCGGGGCAGACCGCTGGGATGTTCTCGGCCGCTCTTGGACCACGTTCGCCCGCAACACTACCGAGCTCATCGATCTCCTCAACCGCGCAGCGGACCTCACCCTCGCCCTCACTCTTATGAACGACGACCGGCAGGCCGACGGATTCTGGCCCGAGCTTGACCAGCGGCTGCACAACCAGCTCGCAAGCATGGGCACCCTCATCGACCACTCGAGGCGTCTCATCAAGTACTACCGACCCGATGCGCCCACGCTAGCCGCCGAGTACGAAGCCCACAAGGCGAGCGTCATCGCCACCGACGAGGCGGCTTTCCTGGGCGACTTGCGCAACTACCTTCTCCATTACAGCCTGCCCGCTGTCGTCCAGACTCTCACCATGGGCGCCGGCACCGCCCGCCACGCGATCAAGCTTTCCAGCCCTCGCCTCCTCGAGTGGGACAACTGGAGCCCTCAGGCCCACGCGTACCTGTCCGGCTTCGGCCCTCGCGATGGGCCCGTCCTGGGCGCGGACATCGCGGCGTACTCCAACGCGATGCGCGGCTTCTACACGTGGCTTTTCGACCAGCGCCCCGTGGTCAGGTCAATGAACAATGCCCCTGCTCGCTTCAGGATCGATACTCCGGCCACCTGACCACCCTTCGCCTTCGATGGACGCCACACCCATGGCCAGGCACGTGCCCCCCGGCACCTCGACACCCCATAGCCCTGATGGCACGTCCCTCGCCTACTTCAAGACCCTCCTTCTTCGAGGTGCCCGGCCCGGCAGGCCCAGCTTGGCACCAGGTGGTGCAGCCAGGCGCCGACCAGTCGGCTGAAAGTTGGCGAGGCGCGAACGCGTGTTTGCTTTCTTCATCTATAATCTCGTGTCTCATGGCAGGCCGCCTTCTTCCCCAGTTGATCGCCGAGGGCCGGCTGCCCGTCGGAACTGTGCTCTTTCACGCTGCCCGGTTACGCCCTGAGCGGGCGATCACCGGCCGGGTCGTTGCTGGCGGGATTGAGGTGAATGGGCATGTTTACCGCAGCCCGTCAACGGCGGCGAGAGCAGTAACCCGCAGCGCAGGGGAGAACGGCTGGCTCTGGTGGCGGCTCAGAGAGACGGGACTGCCCCTGGCGGAGCTGCGAGGCCACGGAGGGTGACCATCCAGCTCCGTCTGCCCACCAAGCCCGCGGAGAAGGGTGTCGTGTACACGAGGCCCTGGGTGGTCGACCTCATCCTGGACTTTGTCGGCTATCGGCCCACTGCCGACCTCGCCTCGTTGCAGGCGGTCGAGCCGGCAGCGGGTGAAGGCGCCTTTCTCGGGCCGATGGTCCGCAGACTGGCCGCGTCCATGCGGCGCCACAGCCGGACGCTGGAGGATGCGCGAGCAGCCATCCGTGCCTACGAGATCGACAGCGACGCTGCCGACTATGCTCGCCAGCTCGTCGTGGAGCAGTTGATTGCCGAGGGCTTCTCTCGGCGTGACGCCGATCGGGCAGCTCATCGGTGGGTCTGCGAGGTCGACTATCTCCTCAGCCCAGAGGCAGCGCCGGCTGACGTGGTCGTCGGCAACCCCCCGTACATCCGGTACGACGACCTTGACCCCGGAATGTTCCTCAGATACCAGGCGGTGTGCCCGACGATGGTGGGCCGCTGCGACATCTACGTCGGGTTCATTGAGGCGGCCATCCGCCAACTCAAGCCAGGCGGCAGGTTAGGCTTCATCTGTGCCGATCGATGGATGCGAGCGGCCTATGGGGCAGCGCTACGCAAGTATGTGGCGATGCACGCGAGCATTGAAGCGGTCATAGAGATGCACGACGCCCTCACCTTTGAGGACGCCGTCGCGGCCTACCCGGCGGTCACCATCATGCGCCGCGGCGAGCAAGGTCCAGCCCTCGTCGCCTCCGCGGGACAGGCCGCAGGGCCGATCCCCGACGGGAGCTTGGCCGACGCCGTGATCGAGTTAGCAGGGAAGCGCCGGGAGGTGCTGCACGGATTCCGAGCCGCAAAGCTGTCGGGGTGGTATGGGGGCGACACGCCGTGGCCCTGGGCAGAGCCGGAGGCGCTCGACCTCTTGAAGGACCTCGAAGCCAGGTTTCGCCCTCTTGAGGACGCCGTCACTGGAACGAGGGTGGGCATCGGTGTTGCCACCGGCGCGGACGGGGTATTCGTCGTAACGGATCGTTCCGTGGCTGAAGACTCGCGCCTTCTCCCGCTGGCGATGGCTTTCGATACGCGCGACGGCACTGTCAAATGGTCCGGCCACAGCCTGGTCGATCCCTGGGGGCCGGAAGATGAGCTGGTGGACCTCGCTGCCTTCCCCAAGCTGGCGGAGTACCTGAACGCCCACGCGCATCAACTGAAGCGGCGCAACATCGCCGGACGCAATCAGGTGGGCTGGTACCGCACGATCGATCGAGTTACTCATTCACTGCTGACGCGGGACAAGCTGTACTTCCCCGATATGAAGCTTCAGGCGCATCCCGTCCTCGACCGAGGGATGACCTACCCGCATCACAACCTGTATCACGTCACCTCGGATACCTGGGACCTTGAGGTTCTCGGCGGCCTCCTGCTGTCCAAGATCGCCGAGATGTTCGTGGCCAGCTACTGCGTAAAGATGCGTGGGGGAACTCTCCGTTTTCAAGCGCAGTATCTGCGCAGGATCAGAGTGCCCGAACCCAAAACGATCCCGCCGTCGGTGACCGAGCGGCTGCGCGAGGCGTTCCGAGCCCGCGATCGCGAAGGGGCGACGACGGCCGCCATTGATGCCTATCGCATCAGCCACGTTCCATTCGCCGGATGATCCACGATCTGGAGGGCCGGCTACAGGTCGCGGTTCAGTCGTTCTGGGATGCCCGCGACCGGCAACAGCAGAAGCAGCTTGAGGGCGGAACCGTGGACACGGGATCGCGCGGAGCGGTGACTGGGGGGACCCAGATGGGGGCCCTAGAGCTGCTGATCACCGATATCCTCGTCGACGCCGGCCTAACCGAGTTCGACGTCAAAACCAGAACAGGGCTGGAACTGCCCGGCTACTACCGCCCAGAGAAGATGTGGGACCTGATTGTTGTGACTGGGTCCCCACGACGCCTGGTTATGGCGGTGGAGTTGAAGTCGCAGGTGGGGCCCTCGTTCGGCAACAACTACAACAACCGCACGGAGGAGGCGATCGGTAACGCCGAGGATATGTGGACAGCGTACCGGCAGGGGCGCTTCGGCAAGTGGCCGCCGCCCTTTCTCGGATATCTGATGCTCCTCGAGGATTGCGAGGCGGTTCACCGGCCAGTCCAAGCGGCCGAGCCCTACTTCGAGGTCGATCCCATCTTCAAACAGAGCGGCGAGTACGCGTCGTACGCCAAGCGCTACGAGATCCTCTGCGAACGACTTATGCTTGAGCGGAAGTACAATGCCACGTGTCTGCTGCTCGCGACCCGGGAAACCCCGACCCGTATCAATTCGCCGCCGGGGTCAGTGGACTTCGCGACGTTTGCCGCCGCCATCGATGCGCACGCGCTTCTCCTGGCCGCAACTCTGTGATCATGCGAGCGCAGTCTCGTGGTCTGGCGCCACGCTTTGATCGGTGCGCAACCGAAGCGGCGGCGCGGAGCTTCTCGTGGCGCGACGCGGGCGCCAATCGGACACATAGGACGGGCTGGAGTTCGATCCCCAAGCGATAGCCAAGCAGCCGAGGATCCCGCGCTCTGCACGATGTCCGATCTGCGGAGTGGAGAGAAGGCCGGTGTGTCAGGGGACGGTGGTGAGATTGGCTGAGTCAAGGGTGGGGAATCGGATGACCTCGATCGTGGCGGCGGGTCGTGAAGCCGAGGGCTGCATCTTCTGTGGTGCCGGTAGGCTGACCAGAGAGCACGTCTTCCCTCGGTGGCTCGTGACTATCCTGACCACCGACATCGTGGGTCCCGAGGTTACCTCCGAGCGAACCCGGCGCACCTCCGGCGGTGCTACGGAGACACAGCGGTGGGCAGCCGGAGATGTGGCCTCCTACACCGTTCGAGTTGTTTGTGCAACATGCAACAACGGGTGGATGAGTGAGATTGAAGCCCGAGCGCAAGCTGTTCTCTCCACGATGGTTGCGGGCGAGCGGACCAGCCTGTCGCCGGCTGCCCAAATGGACGTAGCAGCCTGGACGGTTTTGAAGGGCTACATTGTTGAGTACGCGCTCGGCGGCGCGATCGTCGCTACGCCTGAGGAGCGCCGCGCACTCATGGAGGCGAGGCACCCGGCAGGAGCGGTGGCGGTGCGTGTCGGGGCCGTGGAGCGCAGTGGCATCCCCAATTCGGTGACACGCATCGTCTACACCGTCGGGCGAGAGGGGACGCGGGAAGGAATGGCAGTTTGCACAACCTTCGCTCTCGGTTGCGCCCTTCTGCAGGTCTGCTATGGGCTCGGCATTACCATCGACTGGACCCGAGTAAGTGAGCCGCGCACAGATCACGTGCCGATCAACCCACCCTGCCCAGGAGAGGTTCAGTGGCCTCCGGCTGTGGTCCTCGACAGCAGATCGCTTGGCGCCTGGGAGCGACCGATACGAGCAAGCGATCCAGGTGGGATCGCCGGCGCCGGCAACTCTGTTGCGTGATCGGCTCGGCGGCTCGGATCGGGGAGCGATCGGGCGTTGCTTCCGAGGGCCCATCCCGATGGCCGCTTGGCAGGTCTGCGAAGCGCTGATAGGGCAGATCGGAAGCTTCGTAGCACTGAGCCAGCGCGGGACCCCGAAGCTGGGCAGGCGAGCGTCCAAGTCAGGCTCACCGGATCCTCAAGACGCGCCGACTGCCTGGCGATCCTTCGGGCGGTCGGGCTGCGGCGCGGTCGCGGTGGTGCAGAGCCAGGGGTGCCGATCTTCGCGGATGAAGGCATAGACCGGAAGGAAGCTGCCACTTACCTCTTGGAATCCACCAGGAGGAGAACCAGCGATGACCTCGGAACCTCGGACCGGACCCGGCCTGCAGGGCAGGACCTCGTCCCTGCATAGTCCAGAGCCCGTGACGAGCGCCGCCCCCTCACCGCCCGGCTCGGATGTCGTCGGGCTGGTCGAGGCGGCGCGTGACGGGGACGAGCGGGCTTTCGCCCAGCTGTACGACCGCCTGGCTCCTGGGATCTTTGACCATCTCTTGCTCCTGACCAGGAACCGGGCCACCGCCGAGGACCTGGTCCAGCAGACCTTCCTCGAGGCCTGGGCCGGCTTGGGGTCGCTCCGCGATTCCGCCTCGGTGAGGTCGTGGGTGTACAGCATCGCCCATCGTGCCGGATGCCGGCAGCTGCATGCGAGCGCCGCGCCGCTGCCCCTCGACGAGGTCCCGGATCTCGAGGCGCCCGTCCCCGGGCCCGAGGATGCGGTGATCTCGGACGACGCCGCCCGGTTGGTGTGGACGGCCGCCGCGTCCCTCGAGCCGCAGCACCAGGAGGCGCTCAGTCTCAGCCTGCGCCACGGCCTCACGTACCGGGAAGTCGGGGAGGTTCTTGGCCTGTCCGCGGCGAGGGCCAACGACCTGCTGGTCCGGAGTCGGGAGGCCCTTGGGCGGGCCGTGCAGTCCGTCCTCGTCACCCGAAGCTCAGCGGCCTGTCAGGAGCTCCGCGAGATGGCGCCGGCCGGTTCTGGATCGCTGAGCGCCCAGCAGCGCCGCACCGTCGACTACCACCTGCGCCACTGCCCGGCGTGCCGGGCCCTCGCCTGCCAGCTGACCCGGCCTGAGGAGCTGTTCGGGACCATCGTCCTGGCCGCCCTTCCCACTGGTGCTCGCCACGCTCCGGTTCTGCCACCCGCGGGATCGCCTTCGATGCACCTGGCGGCCGCGCACTCCGCCGGCTTTGGAACTGGAGCGACGTCGCCGCGACCGTACTGGCGCCGATGGGGCTCGGTCAACCGTCCGCCGCTGCTCGTCGGCGGAGCGGCGATCGCCCTCCTCGTGGCGGGGATCTCGGTGACCACCATCGGGCCGCTTGCTCCGTCTCCCGCGCCTTCGATCACAACGACGGCGCAGCTGGATAACGCGACCCTCTGGGAAGACGGCCTAGAGGACCTGGCCAGCCTCCGCTCTTACCTGATCACCGACTCGAGTCAGGCGCCTCAGCTCGACGTGATTGCGTACAACATCACTGTAGGACCTCCGGGGAGCTGGTTCGGGACGGTCACCAGCGAGTACGACCCGGGCGTTCCCATCACCCTGGCCGACCTCAACGGCGAGTACTACGTGCGCGGCAACGCCAACCTGGTGGCAGCGACGACGACAGCCGTGACCGCATTCACCACGGCCGAGGCGCAAGACCTGGGAGACCGCTGGGTCGATGTCACCGGTCAGAGCGCCCCCGGGACCTTCACGCTGTTCTCGGCCGGGGACAGCGCCGCAGAAGCCGGCGAACCGGGGGGCGGGTTCATCCCATCGGCGGCCGCGTACGCATACGACCCGTCGATGATCTCTCGCACGCGGACCACTTGGGATGGACAGCCGGTGTATCAGCTGAGCGTGGACGACCCCGGTGCGGGGAACCCCAAGGTGGACGTCACTACCGGCCCCACCCCGTATCTCGTCGAAGCCACCTCGAGCTCCGAGATCATCCAGATTGGACACCTGAACGAGAAGGTGACCTGGCCGGATGTGAGCGGCGCCATCACCTGGGCTCAACTGACCGGGTCGCCGTCGCCCTAGTCGCGGACTGAGACCCGACGCGCCACCCGCCGCGGTGTTGGCGCCCTGCCCCCCTGGGCCATCCGTGGGCTTGCACGCCCACTTACAGATCCACTCACCCATGGAAGGAGACACCCGTGAACACCGTCCACCTTATGTGGAATCCCAATCGCGTCAATTGAACAAGGTCGTTCTCATCGGCCTCGTCGGCTGCTGGCCCCGGCCCGTCGGCCCCGCCGGCGACCTCGGTTTCGTCCTGCTCACCGAGCGAGATCCGCTCGGCCAGCGGGTCGATCGTCACCGGGTCATCCTCGGCGGCATCCACCTTCCCGACATCGACGACTTTGCACCGGGCGCCACCGTCTATGTCGAGGGCCACATCGCACGCCAGGGCGAAAGCTGGCGTGTCAGTGTCATCGCCGGTTGCGCGTGGTCCATCCTTCCGGCGCCACCGCCGCCAGTCGCAGGTGAGCCGACCAGCAGCCACGCCTCACCCCGAGAGCACCAGCGCTCAGGGCATCCGCGCAGGGTCGCCATCGCCACCCCTCGCGAGCGCCTTGTCTGGGTGCGGCCGACCACTGTCCACCCGCGATCGAGGTTGGCAGATCGACCTGACGTCTCGTACTCGAGCCGACGTCGGCACTGAAGCGGCACATGCCAAACTGGTCGCGACGGCGCTGCTGCTCATCGTCCGGGCGCCGTAGCTTAGAGGGCGAGACTCAGAAGCTCGCTCAGCTGAGAGACCAGGGGATACTTCGAGTCAATCTGCGGAGGCCCGAAGCGTATCGGCTGCATACCGGCCCGGTTGGCGCCGTCAAGGTTCGCCTCACGGTCGTCGACGAACAGGCAGCGGGAGGCGGGAACCCGAATGCTGGCCAGGAACGCGTCGTAGATCTCGGGGCTTGGCTTGCGGTAGCCCACCTCGGCGCTGACGATCCAGGTGGGGATCGGAGCCTCCAGGCCATGGCGGCGGCGGAGGATCGCGGACCACCCGGCAAGATCGTTGGTCACGCAGCCGACGGCGATGCCCGCGCTCTGACACTGCTCGAGGAACTCGAGCACGCCCGGGCGCACGCGGTGACGTTGCAGATAGGCGTGCGAGAGGTGCTCCGGCTCTAGCCCCAGCCCCATGGCCGCCCAGAACCCAGCCTCGGTCAACCGTCCCAGGCTGGCCTCCCGATACACCGCCTCGATCCGTTGGGGTCCCAGCGGGCACCCGCGCTCCTGGAGAAAGGGGATCAACAGCTCGCCCACGTCATCGCCAGCGACGTAGATCACCCCCATTGCGTCGAGGCCGATGACATCGCAGCGCAGCCTGCGCCCCAAACGATTCTCAGGCATACCGGTCACGATCGAAGAACATCCCGTACCTCGTCGCGAGGCCAGCCAGCTCGTGGCGGATGGTTCGCCCTGCTCCTCATCGGTGGATTCGAGTTTAGGGCTCAGCCCTGTCGATGGTCTCGAGCGTTCTGAACCACAACCCGACCCACTGGCGGCGAAGGTAGAGGCCGAGCAGGCGCTCAGGGCGCATGGAAGTAACGGGCCATCGGATCAGGCTCGGTATCGGGCGTGGAACGTATGGCGGACCACCCACCAGGCTCTGCCGTCACTGAAGGAACGCCCAATCGATCGAGCAGCACCGTCAGCACGGCTGTGAGCTCTCGCTTGGAGAAGCGGTGCTCGATCCACTCGCGTCCGAAGGCCTCGCAAGAGGGCAGCAGGTCAGGAGGAAATGCGGTGCCGGGGGTGGCATGCGGCCAACCCTGCCCATCGAGCATCATGCCGAGGGGGCCGTACACATCGTCCGCCTTGTACTTCACGCACTCCGGAGCAGTGTTCAGGATGTCCAAGAGCAGCTTGGCGCCGCCCGGGCTCCATTGGACGGCAGCGGCCAGTCCACGTAATGCCGCCTCAGACATCGGTACCGGCAGCCCTGGCAAGTCGCCTGGGCCACTCATAGTTGACCTGGTTCCGGCCCGCTCACGCCGTCGACTTCCTCCGGGGTGCAGTCAGCGCTCACGCCTTGCCATCATACCCCGCTCGGCGTGATTGTCTTCACAGCGCTGGGCGGGCCAAACGCACGGGGATCAGTTGCCGCAACGGTGGCTGCCCCAGCTGCCGTGGCGTCGGCCCCGCGGGCGTGGGCGTGTCGAGCAACTGCTCATGCAGCCTCTCCAGAGCCATCAAACCATCGTCCACCGCAGCCTGCTCGTCGTCGCTGAGGGGAATCTCCTGCTTCAACCTCAAGAGGTTCGCGGTCGCCTCGGGCAGCTGCGAGAGCGTTGCTTCCTTGGGGCGATAGAAGGCGCACTTTACGCAGGCCATCCGGTGGGGACACTGATCGAAGAAGTCATAGGTGCAGAACCCGTGGCCGAGGTCGTAGTAGCGCCACGGCTGTCCCTTGGAAGCTGCCCCGCTGCGAATGGCCTCTTGGTCGACCAGAATGTCGACCATGCGGACGTTTCGCTCGAAGTATCCGGCGTCTGCATAGGCGCGTGCCAGCCTGGTGGGCGTGATCTTCGTGTAGTGCTGGGTCGCTTGCGGCGTTCGGTGGCCGAGCCAGGCCTGCAACTCAAGGAGGGTCATCGGGTCGCGGGCGCTGAAGAGCTGGGTCGCGATGGTGGATCTCGCTCGATGGCTGGTGATCGTCCCTCGAGCGTCGGCGGCGGGCAGGTTGCCCTTGCGACACAGGAGCGGGATGAGACGTCGGTTGACGAACCCCCTGGACATGCCCTGGCCTCGATAGGCGAAGAGCAGATGCACGGACTCGCCGGTCTTATCGTCGGCAAAGAGTGGTTGCGGTGGTCGGACTCTCTCCCACTCCTGGATGGCCTCGCCGACCAGGCGATCCACCGGCTTGGTGAATGGCCGGCCGGTCTTGTGGACGGGCACGTCGAGTAGACAGATTGCCCCATCGGAGGCCGTGCCCGGTGCGAGATCGCCCCCGCCGGTGTTCGCTTGCCAGCGTACGCAGCCGACCCGAAGTCGGGCGATCTCGTCGACGCGCAAGCCGGCGAACAGCCAGACCACCGCTATGGCCCTGATCAGGTCAATCGGATAGAAGGGCAAGCCGCCAGTGTGGGCGGGCAGATCCTCTCGGCTGATGTTGAGGCCTGCCCAGAGAAGCTTGGCCCAGACATCGTCGGCGATCACGCGCGGGTCGGGACCGATGGCGGCCATGACATGGGCGGGTGTCGGCATCGCCCGCTGCGGATCGAAGCGCCGCGGGATCCACTCCCACTCCTGGCAGTCTCTGAAGAAGGTGCGAAGAGCCGCGATGTGCTGCATCTTGGTCCGCGGACTCGAGTCTTGGCGGAGGGAGAGGTGTGGGATTTCACCACATAGTGGACGCATGTCTCGGGACATAGTGGACACCCTTCACGGAGGCATGCCCCATGGGTCTCGAGCGCTACGTCGTCGATGCGGTGGTTCTGGAGGGTCGGAGTCCCCGCGAGATCGCCCGGCTCCACGGCATCTCCAAGAGCTGGATCTACCAGCTGGTCACCCGCTTCCGCGCCGGCGGGTACGACGCCCTGACCGCGCGCTCCCGCCGCCCCCACGGCTGCTCCCACCAGGTCGGTCCCGAGCTCCAGGCGGCGATCATCGCCCTCCGCCAAGAACTCGACGCCGTCGGCTACGACGCCGGCCCCGCCAGCATCCGCCACCACCTCCTCCAGCGCTTTCCCGAGGTTCCCGCCCCCGGCACCATCTGGCGCATCCTCTCCCGCCACGGCCTGGTCACCCCTCAGCCCCAGAAGCGCCCCCGCTCCTCCTTCGTCCGCTTCGAGGCCTCCCTCCCCAACGAGATGTGGCAGGCCGACACCACCCACTGGCACCTCCCCGACGGCCAGGACGTCGAGATCCTCAACCTCCTCGACGACCACTCCCGCCTCCTGGTCGGCTCCGACACCTGCCGCACCTTCAAGGCCCTGGACGTCGTCCAGAGCTTCTACGCCGCCGCCGAACTCCACGGCTTCCCCGCCGCCCTGCTCACCGACAACGGCGCAGTCTTCAGCGGCGCCTCACGCCGTGGCAAGGTGCTCCTCGAATCCGAGCTGGAACGCCTCGGCATCCTCGCCAAGCACTCCACCCCCTATCACCCCCAGACCTGCGGCAAGGTCGAACGCTTCCACCAGACCCTCAAGCGCTTCCTGGCCCGCCAGCCCCCAGCTCCCTCGCTCGCTGCGCTCCAGCTCCAGCTCGACACCTTCCGCGCCTTCTACAACCACCACCGGCCCCATCGGGCTCTCGGTGGGCAGACCCCGCTGGTCGCCTTCACCGCCCGCCTCAAGGCCCACCCTGTCGGCGCCACCCCCGAGGCCCACTTCCGCGTCCGCCACGACCGCGTCGACCAGGCCGGCAAGGTCTCCCTCCGCTACCTCAGCCGCCTCCACCACATCGGCGTCGGCCGGGCCCACAGGGGCGAAGCCATCCACCTCCTCGTCGCCAACAAGGACGTCAGGATCCTCGGCGATGACGGATCCCTGATCCGCCAGCTGACCCTCGACCCCTCCCGCGACTACCAGCCTCGCGGGGGCCCCGTCGCCCGCTTAGAGTCCACGATGTCCTGAGACAGGTGTCCAGGATGTCCCGAGACACGACATTGGCGGAGGGAGAGGGATTCGAACCCCCGAGGGCTTGGCGGCCCTTGCGGTTTTCAAGACCGCTCCGATCAACCACTCCGGCATCCCTCCGTGCGCCGGGACTAGTGTCCCACGCCGCCGGCTGGGCGGCCGGGCGCCCGCACCGGCGGCTCAGCCTCTTCGGAGGCTCTCCAGCTGGGTCGCGTGCAGCTCGAGGTGGCCGATGAGCAGCTCCTCGATGAGCTGAGAGACGGTCATCAGACCCCGGGTGGGGTGCACACCCTTCGTCTGCCACGCGCGGTCGGAGATGTCGCCGAGGAAGGCCCGGAGGTCGTTGAGGTCCTCCTTCGCGTCATGCCAGAGGGCGTTGGGCCCCTGGTGCCGGTCGCGCTCGATCGCCGCGATGTGGTCGGCGCTTGCCCGGGCGCGGCCGAAGGGGACCGGGTCGGACGATTCCTCGGCCAGCACCCGCTCGGCCTGGGAGATCCAGTAGGGGATGAAGTCGGCCAGGTGGGCCCAGAGCTGTCCAGCGTCCCAGCGCTCCCCGGTCGCGGGGTCGGGGGCGGTCCGTCCCTCCAACCGCCGCCGGGAGAGGTCACGCAGCCGGACCTCGACCGCCGTCAGACGGCGCAGGAAGTCGGCAGCCGGGTCAGGGGAGGTGAGGTTCACAGGTTGGCGGTGAGGTGGCGAGATGCCGTGCCCGGCCGGTCGAGGCTGGGAGCGGCCTTCCTGGTGCGGATGAGGCGGTCGCGAGATTGTGGATTCTGAATGATCTCCCGCTAGTGCTGCCGCCACGGACCCTATACTGGCGGCACGCGGGGAGGTGGCTGAGCGGCCGAAAGCGCCCGCCTGCTAAGCGGGTGAGGGGTGTTAAGCTCCTCCGAGGGTTCGAATCCCTCCCTTCCCGCCACCGCGATGCCGCCA
>Ga0181529_10004615_pt1 | contig 14823 bp, 14 predicted proteins | sample PEATcosm2014_Bin_36_FD_119763 | JGI IMG/M metagenome (GOLD analysis project Ga0181529, IMG submission 119763) | Peatland microbial communities from MTU Mesocosm Facility, Houghton, MI, USA - PEATcosm2014_Bin10_30_metaG | ecosystem: Environmental > Terrestrial > Soil > Wetlands > Peat | place...
AGCCGGAACGATTCAGCTTGAAACAGTGAGCACCGTTTGGCGGGCTTGTGGTGATGAAACCAAATCAAGTTCCCGAACCTCGACGGGAGGCGGACCAAACGGTGCGCCTGCCAATTGACACCAAAGACGCGACTTCGTCCATACGGATTTCGTTCACCGACCAGCGGCTGACGGCGCATGGCGGCATGATCGTGTGGTCGCACTTTCTGCATCAGAAATCTTTTCGCCAGCGACTGCGCGAGGTTTTGCCCCACTGTCCGACCAGCCCCAACGCTTACGATCCGACCGATGTGGCGCTGGGCTACGTCGGGGGCATTCTCTGCGGGGCCGACAAACTTTCGCGGGTGGCGTGGCTGCAAAGCGATCCGGCCTTGAGCCAGGTGCTGGGCGTCGAAGCCATCGCCAGTCAATCCACCTTGAGCCGGTTCTTCGAGGTGTTTGGCCAAAAGACCTGCAACGCCCTGAACGGTTTGCATCGGCAGGCCGTTGGGAGCCTGCCTTCACTCAAGGACGGTTACACGCTGGATTTGGATTCGTGGTCCTTGTTGCACGAGGACGGACATCAGCAAGGTGTGGCCGTCGGTTACACCCGGCAGGGACTCAAGCCGTGTCATCGGCCGCTGATCGCCGCGTTGGCCGAAAGCAAAGTCGTCGCCAACTACTGGTTGCGCCGGGGTGACAGTCCTTGCGCCAACGGGGCGGCGGAGTTTTTGCGTCAGACTGTGCAAGGTTTGCCCGCCCACATTCGGCTTAAGCTGGTGCGCGGCGACGCGGGTTTTGGCGAGGCCAGCGTGCAAGACATGGCCCAGACACTGGGTTTGAAATTCATTTTTGTGGCGCGCCTGACGCAAAAGACACAAAGCCTCTGCCGGCATGATGAGGCGCATTGGCAACGGACGGAAATCCCCGGTCTGGAAGTGCAGGAAGTGGAACTGGAGCAGCCGGGCCGGCGATTGATTGTGGTTCGCCAGCGAATCGAGCAACGTCCCGATGCTGGCGGCAAAACGTTGTTGGAGGTTCCGGGCTATCGCTTTCAAGCGCTGGTCACCAATCTGCCCCGCAGCGTGGACGCACTTTCGGTTTGGCGCCAATACAACGGCCGGGCGGACATCGAAAACCGCATCAAAGAACTGGGCCAGCAGTTTGGCATCAAGCGGCTGTGCGTAGAGAACTTCTGGGGCACCGAGGCGATGCACCATCTGGCGATTGCCGCCTACAACCTCTGTGTGCTGTTGCAACGGCGCTTGGGTCAGTTGCAAAAATGCGAACTGAACACCTTGCGCTGGCGGTTGTTTGGCCGGGCGGCGGTATGGAGCCGCGCGCGGGGCAAACCCACACTCAAACTGGCCGTGCGCGGTCAGGCTTCTCGAACATGGTGGCACGATATCCTGACCAAACTCACGGCTTGGCCTAACTGCAATGCAGTTGCCTCCCTGCAAGCATGAACCCGCCAATCTTACTCAAAATGCTGGTTCAACTGCATCGTTCCGGCTTAGGGTAAAACACCTTATATTCTTTGATTTTTCCGATTTTTTATGCTGGAACGGTCGTTTACTCGTCAGAATATTCTCATTTTTCCTGCGAACGGCAACATTACATATTTGAAAGGCTCCTTTTGCTGCATACGGTATCAGCAATCTTTGCTTCGGATCCAGCCCGCTTACCAACAGAACGACTTGCATCTGTGACAGGCCATTTTGCAGCACTGAAAAATCGAAAAGCGGCAAAGAAAAACATTTTTTCAGCACTGAAAAATGAAAAAGCAGCGCTGAAAATTCGTTTTGCGGCACTGAAAAACCGAAAGCAGCACTGAAAAATCTTTTTTCAGCGCTGGAAAACCGGAAAGCAGCAAAGAAAAATCTTCTTCCAGCACTGTAAATTAGAAAAGCAGCGCTGAAAAGTCATTTTGTTGTGCTGAAAAATCCCATTTTCTTGCTAAAAACCCAATAAATTGCAGATTTTACGGATTTTGCGGGTAAATAACCGCCATATCGGACAACCGATCTGGTGTTCGTTTGCAGCTTTCCAGTTGGTCTGGCCCGGTCTGGACTCTATCCGCGGCTGAATTTGTTACCGGATTTGAATTTATCGTGCCTCCGTCTGGAAATCGCATGTTTTCCCATGCCTTGACTCCAAATAATGTCCCAAATGCGAAACAAGATGTCCCGTCATAGTATAGATGCGGCAACGCATTGATGGCAATTTACGCCGCAGTGATAGATGGGACGGGCAAGGTGAGATTTCCGGTTGGTTTAAGGACAAATTGGAGGTTTCAAACCGGCGTCCCAAAAGCGAGTAAAGATGTCCTGTTTTGGGATAGTTGGAAAAACTCGCCTGTGAGAAAGTAACAACAAGAAGTTCGGCGATTAACGCCGGGCTTAAAACAAAAAAGAAAAAAAAGAAAAAGAAGAACAATAAAAACTATGAAAAAAAACCTATTGGCAATCGGGGCAGTTGCTCTGGCGATCCTCGCCACACAGCAGGCTGCGCAAGCAACAATAACGGTGACAGATGGATATGGAAATTTTATTTCATCGAGCACTCCCACAACTGTGATTCCTGTGTATTACGATGTAACGTTTAACGGATCGTTGTATACTTATCTGTATTCATTTACCCCGCTTCAAAGTGGTCCCATTGAGAATTTTAACATCAATGCAAGCTATGTGAACAGTGTCTTGACCGCGGGAACAGCAGTGTCTTCGGCTACTTTAAACGGAGACATTACATTGAGCGGTGCAAACAACTCTACTCTGGTTGAATGGTCATTTTTTCCCAATAATGCTACAACCACCCAGCTAGTTGGCTTTACTTCTACATATGGCCCGGGTCTGGGTTCCGGCGGTTTAATAGATGACGGCACGGGTCCATGGGGCGATAATGCCGTTGGATCGCCGATTCCCGTTCCCGTCCCCGTTCCCGAAGCTTCGACAGTCTTGGCCGGTGCCTTGATGCTGCTGCCTTTTGGCATCGGAGCCGTGCGTTCGCTGCGCAAAGAGCGCGTGGTTTGATTTAGTTTTTTGATTCTTCTTTTTTAGGCGGGCTGGTCGCAAGACCAGCCTGCCTTTTTGCTTCAATCAAAGTAATCCGGTAGTCTCTTCCCGACAACCCGCCTCGCAACAATGGCACAGGTCAAAATTCTTTGCCCCGTTTGCGGACGGTCTCTTGAATACGATGAAGCCGCTCGTGAGAACAAAATCAAATGCCCCCAATGCAAACATTTGATTCCAGTTCCGCAAACCTCAGTCAATCGGGTGAAATCCATAAACCGGCGCACGCGGCGAAAAACATTGTTGATGGCATTTATCCCGGTTCTGGGATTGAGCGTGGTGGCATGGGCATGGATTTTTCAGCCGGCAAGCATTCACTGGCCGGACCGACGTCCGATCGGCGTCCTGTTTCTGGCATCCAACTTTTACTCCTCCGCAACCAATCCGCGAGGCTGGTTTAATGATCCTAGCTTGGATGTTACCGGACCGGATGGCCCGCAACGATTTCGCAAGGCCCTGCTTGATTACACCGACCGAAGCATCGCCATTCTGAAGCGGACGGGCGCGCAGGGCGCGATCGTTTGGGATTTGGAGGGGGAAGAATTTCCGCACAAGACCACATACATTGGTGATCCACGTCTGCTGGGCCGTCTGGCGCCTGAAATGGCGGGGGCGGCTGATGAATTTTTCGGACGCCTGCGCAGCGCCGGATTTCGCGTCGGGTTGACTGTCCGCCCGCAGCGATTGATTTTCGACGATCACGGGCAGCCCCGGCAGGTGCAGGTGCTTGACATAAAAAAACTCCTGCTCGAAAAAATTGATTATGCCCGGACACGCTGGGGAGCGACGATGTTTTATGTTGACTCGAACGGCGGGATTTTCCGGCCCGATGAAGTGTGGCAACTGCGCCGTTTGACGGAGCAGCGACCTGACATCCTGCTGATTCCCGAACATCATTATCTGTCCTACTCGGCGTTCAGCGCCCCTTATGTTGCCAAGCGCAAGGGCGATGTGGCAGCAGCTTCGGGATGGACGCGGAAGCTTTTCCCGGGATCATTTCAGGCCGTGGACATGAGTGACGATTCGACTGATGGGGACAAGATTGCCGCCCTGCATTTGCAAGGCAATGTGCTGCTGTTTCGGGCATGGTTCTGGAACCCGGAATGCCAGATGCTGGAAAGTTTCGCGCATGAGCGGCAGTAATTCATCTGCTGTCTTGCCATTCGCGCGGGCGTGAACGAGGATGTTTCGTCCGCGTCCATGACGAAAGCCGATTCAAAAGATAAAATCTCCCGTCGCAGCGCCGCGCCCTTCACCGAGGCCGGTGCGTGGCGCGATGTCGGCATGGGCTGGCAGCCGTTGTTCGGCAGTTTTCACGGTGAAGGCTACAGCATCGAGTGGCATGATTTTTTTGCGAAGCGCGAGTTTGACTGGGCGGCGAGCTTTCATCCGGGCTGCGTGGAATTGTGCCTGAACCTGGACGGCACCGGCTTTGTGGAGGGGCGCGACTCGCGTGCCGAGTTCGAGCCGAACACCGCCGGATTTTATCATCGCAAGGACGAGCCGCTCACGGCCAGGCGTGCAGCCAACGAGCAGCATCAGTTTCTCACCGTGGAATTTTCCTGTCCGTTTCTGGCAAGGCATCTGGAGGGGATGGAGGCTACGTTGCATCCTGTTGTCTGCGCCGCGATAAAGGATTGCCCGTGCAAACACGTCACCGGCACCACCGTCCGGCTTTCGGCGAGCCAGCAGCAGATCATCGGCACGTTGCGGCAGCCGCCGGTCTATGCCGCCGCGCAGCCGCTCTGGTATCAATGCAAGGCGCTCGAACTGGCCGTCACCTTCCTGATGCAGCCGCCGCCGGAGAACGAACTGTTTTGCACACGGCAGCAGCGCCTCGCGCAGGAGCGCGTGGAGCAGGTCATCTTTTTGCTGGAACAAAATCTCGCCAGCCCGCCCTCGCTGGAGGAACTCGGCAGGAAAATCGGTTGCAGCCATTTTTACTTGAGCCGTGTGTTCTCCGCGCAGACGGGCAAGACCATCACGCAATATCTGCGACAGTTGCGCATGGAACGCGCGGCGGAACTGTTGAAGTCGCGCGAATACAACGTCACGGAGGTCTCGCTTGAGGTGGGCTATGCGAGCCTGAGCCATTTCAGCGCGGCATTTCACGAGACGTTCGGCTGCTGTCCGGGTTTGTATCCGCTCAAGACGCCGACGCAGCGTTCGGGTTAGAACAAACCACCGACAACCTTTCGCAAGCCGCCGTTAGCGGGCATAAATCATTTCAGCGACAATCAGTGTCGCATGAAAAGAAACCGTGGATTTACCTTGATCGAACTGCTCGTGGTGATCGCCATCATTGCGATCCTGGCGGCGATGCTTTTGCCCGCGCTGGCCAAGGCCAAAGAAAAGGCCAACCGCACTGCCTGTTTAAGCAACCTCAGGCAGTGGGGTCTTGCGCTCGGCATGTATCTGGATGACAGCCAGCAAATCTTTCCCGATTTCAGCATCGCCAACAACACACCCGGAGCGCCCGCCGGTTACGACCAGGACAACATCCATTGGACGGATCTCGCCACTTTCCACGCCGGCGGCTACGGAAACAGCGCGTGGTTCAACGCCCTGCCCTCGTATGTCTCGCAAAATGCGCTCTGGCAATACGCCGCCAACCCCGCCGATTTCGTGAATGGCCGCAGCATCTTCAACTGTCCCAACGCTACGTTCCGACCCGCAGAAGTGGACCCGCTGAATCGCGTGGCGTTCGGCTATGGCATCAATTTCAAGGGCACCAACGGCGCGACGCCCACCAGCTCCCCATTCAAAGCCACGGCGGTGTTGCATCCCTCGGCGTTCGTCTTCTTTTCAGACGTGCGGGCCAACTCCGGTGAAAACCCGTTTTACGGCGCAAATCCCCTCAACGACCTCGGAGCGCCGCGCGGCTCGCTCAACCATCTCTCTTCGCGCCACGCCGCCGGAGCGAACCTCACCTTTCTGGACGGGCACTCCTCTTATTTCAAATACAGCTACATGGCCTACCAGAAAGGAACCAAGATTGGCGACCCCGGCAACCCGGACATCAACTGGTCCTACGACGGCACCCCGTCGCAATGATTTATCCAATCCTTCCATGAAGAGAAAGAATCATCCACCGTCCCCGTGAAAATCTGCGCGCAGGCATTTTGACCAGGGCGCACGGTCACGGCATGAACCATTTGTTCGTGGGATTCTGGTTCGTATAGAAATCGTTCAAATGCAAATGCTCGCCGTGCCCGTCCATGAAACCGAGGTCGCACCGGCCTGTATGCCGGGTGGATGGCCGCGCATCTTCGTCGTCGTTGAGAGTGGAGCCGGGAGCTGTCAGCTTTAACGTATCAGGTCGCGGGGTCACAAAATCATCTTCCGTCCCGATGTCACCCTGCATGATGGTGGTGCTGGTGGAATGAAAAGCGGCAAGCTTTGTCGGCGGCGGCGGATTCGGGTCGGTCAGGTCAACAAAAGTCAGTTCATTCAGGCCATAAGAATTTGTCTTGGAGAGAATGTCAGACGGGCAAAGATGGATTTTGGCGACGTGGTTGAGATACGGGTCAAGCAAGGCAGGCCAGTCCACCTCGTTGCCGTCCGCATCATTGTAAGCGGTTGGTGGCAGAAAGTCATTATTCTCGTCCGCATAAAGCAAAACCGCCAGTGTCTGTTGGCGGACGCTGTTGATGCAGGCTGCCTGGCGTCCCTTTTCCTTGGCCGAGGCCAACGTCGGCAGCAACAAGGCAGCCAGTATGGCGATGATGGCAATGACCACCAGCAGTTCAATCAATGTGAATCCGTTCTTCACTGGAAAAGAAATTAAATTATCCGGCTTAAAATGCAAAAATTACCTGACTGGCAATTCAAAGAAGACTCGTCCGTGTTCCTTTGAAAATCCGTGCGTGGAATTGGCATGGATATTCAGTCATGTCCCAATTTGAAATTCATCTTCTTGCGCCCGGCCCCAAAAGCAATACAATCACGCCCGATGAAATTTGCTCTGGCGATTTTTACTTATCTGGCGATGGCCGGAATCATCGGCGCGGGAATCCTGCTGCTCGTCGCGGGCAAGCCGTTGCTGCTCATCATCGCACTCATTGCGTTCGTCGTCGCGTTCGGCAAGCTCGGCTGCATGACGCACTGAATTGCGTCTGAACATTGTTTTTTTCGCTTCACTTCCCCGGCACCGGAAACTTCGCCTGCATCTTTGCGATGATCTGCGCGGCGCTTACGGCATTGGCAGCCTGTGTGCCGGCAAAGACTCCTGAAGCATTGGCGGTGGAGGTGGAGGTGCCTTGAACCGCATAAACCTGTCCGCCATAATTGACGAAGCTGGTGCCGGGCAGCGCAAGATTGTCGCCCGACCAATAATTGGCATACGACGCGAGCTGTCCCGGCTGGGCCAGGGCAGTCACGGACACCACGCCGGGAATCGCCGCCGGATAGGTCGGCGTGCCGACGGGCGTGTTGCCCGCCGCGCCAAACATTTCGATGTTGTCGGCCAGCGCCGTCTTGATGATGGCGTCCAAGACAGAACTGTCGCCAGAGCTGCCGAGGCTCATGTTCAGGACGTTCGCGCCGCCGTCAACGGCGGCCTGAATCCCCAGCGCGACGTTCCACGAAGTGGTTGATGCGCTCCCGCCATAAACATCCACCGGCAGGATTTGCACGGAGGTGCCGCCGCCGGACACCTGCGAAATCGCCTCAAGAATCGTGTAGGCCATGGCGGTGCCGTGCGTAATATCCGTGCTGGCGGGCGCGTCGCCGGCTACGGAAAGCTGCGGCAAAATAAACTTGTCGAGCTGCGCGCCGAGCGATTGCACGTTCATGTCAATCAAGCCGACGACGACCTTGCCGGAAGCGCCGGGCGGATTGAGTTGAAGCGACAGCGGCGCGGCAACGCCGGGCGGAAGATTGGCGGACGAAACGGGTTGGGCGGCGGGCGGCGGGTCCAGGATGTAATTGTAATCCACGGCGGAAACGTCGGTGTTGCTCTTCAATTGAGCGAGCGCGGCATCGGTCGCGGCGGCGTCGGCGAATTGCAGGCGGTAGAGGCCGAGCTTGTCGAGACGCCCGGTGATTTTTGCGCCGAGCGATTTGGCGAGCGCGTCAATGTCCGTGCCGGGCTTGACGCGGATGAGCAGTTCGTTGGGAACGCGGCGGGGAGCTTTGGCGGCGACGACGGGCTTGGTGGCGTTCTGCATGACGGTGCGGAAAATGTAAAGATGCGGCGCGTCGTTGGTCTGCGGCACGAGCGCAAAGTTCAGGTCGCCGAGCAGCATCTTCAGCGCATCGCTCGACGGCAGGTTTTTGAACTTGGTGGAGGTGTTCCGGTCAGTGTCCGGTTCGACAAAGATGTGCCAGCCGGTCTGGTGCGCGATGTCTTCGAGCAGCGGCCAGAGCGGTTCGCCGTGAACATCGGCGGTCACGCGGTCGGACGCAGTCTGCCAGACGATGGAATTGGTGTCCGCCGCGCCCGCGCCCGGGGAGAACGCGAGCATCAAACAAATGAACAATGGACGGATTTTTGACATCGGCTAATTGACGATTTGAAAGCGGGAACGGCCAAACCGTTCAGTTATTTCTTCGCGGTGACGGTCTTCACCCACGGTTGGTTGTCGAGATACCATCGGATGGTCTCGCGGATGCCCTGTTCGAACTTGTGCGCGGGCGTCCAGCCAAGCTCGCGCTGAATCTTCGTCGCGTCAATTGCATAACGGCGGTCGTGGCCGGCGCGGTCCTTGACGAACGAAATCAGCTTGCGCGAACCGCCGCCAAGCGCGGGCATGAATTCATCAATCGTGTCGCAGATCAATTCCACAATCCGGATGTTCGCCCATTCGTTGTGGCCGCCGATGTTGTAGGTTTCGCCGAGCTTGCCCTTTTGCAACACCGTCCACAGCGCCTCGGCATGGTCGCGGACGTATAGCCAGTCGCGCACGTTCATGCCGTCGCCGTAAACCGGAATTGGTTTCCGCCCGAGGACATTCTGGATGATGACGGGAATGAGTTTTTCGGGGAATTGAAACGGCCCGTAGTTATTGGAGCAATTCGTGATGACTGTCGGCAAACCGTAAGTGTGATGATAGGCGCGCACGAGGAAATCGCTCGACGCCTTGCTGGCGGAATACGGCGAGTTCGGTGCGTAGGGCGTCGTCTCGGTGAAAAGTCCCGTCGCACCGAGCGAGCCGTAAACCTCGTCGGTCGAGACATGATGGAATTTCGTGCCTTCATATTTCCCGTTCCAAAATCCGCGGCAGGCTTCGAGCAGGTTGAACGTGCCGATGATGTTGGTAGAGATGAAATCGCCCGGCCCTGTGATGGAGCGGTCCACGTGCGATTCCGCCGCGAGATGCATGACGTGCGTGATGGAATGTTTTTCAACGACGCGGACGGTTTCAGACTTGTCGCGCAAGTCCACCTTCTCGAAGACATACTTGGGATGCTTGGAAACCTTTTCGAGGTTCGCCAGATGACCCGCGTAAGTGAGGCAGTCCACGTTGACGAGCCTCGTGATGTTTTCGCCGTCAATGACGTGGTGGATCAGGTTCGAGCCGATGAAGCCCGCGCCGCCGGTGATTAGTAAATTCATAAATATTTGAACAACAAAGCAACAAAGGAACTAATTTAAGGTTTCATCTTGTGAACGGGGCACGTTGAGAATGCGATGGATTCCGTGTTTGATAAGAACCTCATTAAAATTGATGAGCAATCCGAGCGGAAATCGTTTCAGCCGTAAATAAGTGATGACCTGCGCAGTATGGACGGGCAGCAGTTGATCCACGGCTTTCAACTCAATCAAAAGTTTTCCCTCCACAACCACATCCGCCCGATAGCCAGCCTCAACGCTGCAATCCTTGTAGTTCAATGGCACGGGCAGTTGCAATTGATGCTTCACACCTCGCAGCTTCAACTCGTGGCTCAAACACGCTTCATACGCGCTTTCCAGCAATCCCGGCCCAAGCTCTTTGTGGACGGCAAAGGCGGCATCAACCACCGTCGTGGCCAGTCGTTCAACATTGTCGGGAACATGAACGCGCTTCCAGTCTGGAATTTCCAGCCCAAAGCTTCGTTCCTTTGTTCCTTGGTTGTTCATCATTCCGGCTTCCAGTTGTTCAGCGAATATTCCAAAGCTTCTTCAACAGGACGGATCTTCACGCCCGCCGCCAGCAGCTTGGAAACGTCCATCACGCAGTTGGAACGCGGTGTCTTGGCCGCGACCTTGTAAAACTCCACGTCGCTTTTCCAGAATTCGAACTTCCGCTTCGGCTTGAGGATCTTCTCAATCACCTCGACCACATGGCGCGTCGTGACAAAGCCCGGATTCGTCACGTTGTATGTGCCGAACGACGCGCGCAACTCCCACAAATCAAGGCATGCCTTCACGAAATCCGCGCGGTGCGAAATGGAATTGATATTGTCATAGACCTTCGAGTAGCGCTGCACTTTACTCAAGTAATTGCGCGCATTGTCAAACTCGTCGAACGGAATGCGCAGCCTCCAGACGTAATTTTGGCCGATGCCGGCGATGGCTTCCTCGCCCAGCGCCTTCGTGCCGCTGTAAAAACTGCACGGCAGGTCGCGGAAGGAGAAGTTCGGCGTGTCGGTCTCGGTGAAGCCGTGGATGGACTTCCTCGATTTCTCCACCAACGCGTGAAGCTCCGGTTTCGTGAAATCCTTTTCCACGCGCATCTTCCCCTTTTCCAAAACCTTCGCGCCGCTGTAAATGCAGCCGCTCGAAACGTGCCCCCACGGGACGCCCGCCACCGCGCAGGCGTGCGCCACCGCCGCCGGGAAAAGCGCGTTGCCATGCAGCGTGCCGGCCTTGTCGAGTTCGCACGCATCCACGTTCGGCTTGCCGGTGTAGCCGGCGGCGTTGATGACGAACTCCGGCTTTTTCGCGCGCAGATATTTCAGAAGCACATCAAAGCGCGTGTAATCCACCTGCCTCCGTGAAAGCGGAATGAATCTGGTTTTGCGACACCGCAATTCCTTTGCGAACGCCTGGCCGATGTAGCCGGATGCACCGAGAAGTAGGATCATAATTTATTTAAGAAGCCGTTTCGCCTCGGCCACGACTTCGTTTTCAAGATACGCGCGGTATTCGCAGTTCGGCATCGCACCGACAATCTTTTCAAGCTGCGCCAGCGAAACAAAACCCTGCCGGAACGCCGCCTCCTCGGGGCAGCCGATCTTGATGCCCGCGCGCTTCTCAATCGTCTGCACATAAGCGCTCGCCTCGTGCAGGCTGGTGCTGGTGCCGGCATCCAGCCACGCGAACCCGCGCGCCAGCCGCTGCACGCGCAACTGCCCGCGCTTGAGAAACTCCACGTTCACCGCCGTGATCTCCAGTTCGCCGCGCGCCGACGGCTTCAGATTCTTCGCGATGTCCACCACCGTGTTGTCGCAGATATACAATCCCGGCACGGCGTAATTGCTTTTCGGCAACTTGGGCTTCTCCTCGATGGAAACTGCCTTGCCGTTCGAGTCGAACTCCACCACGCCGTAACGTTCCGGGTCGTTGACGTGATAACCGTAAATCGTCTCGCCGCTCTTGAACTCCGCGAACGCCTTGTAGAACGAGTCGCCTCCGTAAAAGATGTTGTCGCCGAGGATCAGCGTCACGTTGTCCTTGCCGATGAAACTTTCCGCGATGAGGAACGCCTGCGCGATGCCCGCTGGCTTGGCCTGCTCACGATAATCAATCGTCACCCCGAAGCGCGAGCCGTCGCCGAGCAGTTGCTGGAACCGGGGCAGATCGTGGGGAGTCGAGATGAGACAGATTTCGCGGATGCCGCCCTCGATGAGCGTCGTCAGCGGATAATAAACCATCGGCTTGTCGAACACCGGCTGGAGCTGTTTGCTCGCCACGAGTGTGAGCGGATAAAGCCGGGAGCCGGCGCCACCGGCGAGGATGATGCCTTTCATTTGCGCGACAGCGTAAAGATTCCGGGCTGAAATGTCACCCAATTTGTCTCAAGCCGGCGCGGCTGCCGTCAATCGCGCGGGTTAAACTTGGATTCACGCTTGATCAGTTCCCACAATTTTTTCTCCGCGTCGGATATTATTGCCGGAACGACAATTTTCGTGACGACAATCAAATCACCGGACGGCGGCAGGCCGCGTCCGCGCACGCGCAGCTTCTGTCCGCTTTGTGTTCCGGGTGCGACCTTGATCTTCACGCGGGATCCAAGCGTCGGAACGGAAATCTCCGCGCCGAGCGCGGCCTCCCACGGCGCAAGCTCGACCTCGTAAATCAGATTGTGATCCTCGACATCGAAGTCAGGATGCTTGGCGAGACGCACGCGCAGATACAAATCGCCCGCCGCACCGCCGCCCGAACCGTGTTCGCCGCGGCCCGCAAGGCGCAGTCTTTGCCCTTCGGTCACGCCCGGGGGAATTTTCACCTGATGCGTCTCGGTCTTGATGGCGCCTCCGACATTGTGCCGCACGCTGACCTCGCGCACCGAACCGTGCGCCGCCTCTTCAAGCGTGACCATGATGTCGCCTTCAATGTCGCTGCCGCGCTCGGCGAACTGCTGGCCGCCCATGCTCCCGCCCCGGCCAAATCCACCCGCACCGCGCCGCGCGCCGCCGAACAACTGCTCGAAGAAATCGCTGAAGCCGGTGCCGTCGAATTCAAATTCAACGCCGTTGCCGGCCGGGCGTCCGCCGCGAAACGGCTGTCCGCCGGGGAATCCGCCGTGGCCGGGCGGCGGGCGAAATTCCGCGCCGGATTTCCAGTTCGCGCCAAGCTCGTCGTATTTCTTGCGCTTGTCCGCGTCGGACAGGACCTCGTAGGCCTCGTTGATCTCCTTGAATTTCTCCTCGGACTTTTTCTTGTCCTTGGCGACGTCGGGATGATGCTGGCGCGCGAGCTTGCGGAAGGATTTCTTGATCTCGTCGGCGGTCGCGCTGCGCGGCACGCCGAGGCTTTCGTAATAATCTTTGTATTGGACGGGCATGAATTTGTTAAATCGTTGAATCGTTCAACCGTTGCATTGTTGGACAAAGTAGAACGTGAAACTTGAAATGCAATTCGCGATTTCAGGTTTCACGCGGGACGCGGACCGGTCCGGCGGTCAATGAATGTTGCTCACGCTCAAATAGCGGGTGTTGCCGAGTCTGCCGCCGCGCTGCCAGACCTTGAGGAAAATCCAGTCGCCCTTCGCCTGCTTGCAAACCTTGATGGCTCCTTCGGCGTTGGACACGGCCTGGTGGTTGATTTCCTCGATGACATCGCCTCGCTGCAATCCGGCTTCCGCTGCATTTGATTCTCCGGTCACATCCGTGACCAGCGCGCCATGGGTGGCGTAGGGAATCCTCAAATATTGCCTCGCTTCACCATCAATGTCCGAAACTCCGACGCCGTCGAGCGCGTCGGTTTTTGAACTGGCCGGTTTCGGGGTGGTCTGGACATTTTCGTTCTGCACGACCGGCTCCGCTTTCTGGCCCAGCGTGACGTTGATTGTTTTTTCTTTTCCATTGCGGATGAGTTTCAACGTGGCCTGGCTTCCCGGCAGGCAGTCGGAAACCGCCAGTATCAGGTTGTGCGCATCGGTCACGTCCTTGCCGTTGAACGCCACGATCACGTCGCCGGACTGGATGCCGGCTTTTTCGGCGGATGATCCGGCTATCACGTCATCCACCAGCGCGCCGTTCTGGTCGGACAGGCTGAAATAATTCACAAGCCCGGCGTCGAGGTCCTGTAGGAAGACGCCGATGGCCGCGCGCGTGACCTTGCCGCCGCTGATGATGCGCTCCATGACGCCGCGAGCCATGTTGATGGGCACGGCGAAACCGATGCCTTCGCTGCCGTCGCTGCTGCTCTTGATGGCGGTGTTGATGCCGATGAGCCGGCCCTCCGCGTCCACGAGCGCGCCGCCGGAATTGCCGGGGTTGATCGCGGCGTCCGTCTGGATGAAATCCTGGATATGGCTTCCTTCACCGCCAAAATCCAAATCGCTCCGCCCCAGCGCGCTGATGATGCCCATCGTCACCGACGTCGTCTGCCCGGCCTGACGCGCGATGCCAAACGGATTGCCGATGGCCAGCACGATGTCGCCCACCTCCAACTGGTCGCTGTCGCCAAGCGTGATGGCGGGTAAATCCTTCGCGTCAATCTTCAGCACGGCCACGTCCGTTTCAGGATCGGTGCCGACGACCGTGGCGATGTATTCCTTTTTGTCGTTCGCTATGGCCACCTTGATCTCGGTCATGCCGGCCACGACGTGGTTGGCCGTCAGGATGTAGCCGTTCGGTGCCACAATGACGCCGGAACCGAACCCCAGCTCCTTCTGCGTCCGCACGCCCGTGTCACCGGGAATCTGGTCGCCGAAATATTGCTGGAATTGCTGGAAAACCGGGTCGTTGAAATAGCGCCTGTATCGTTCCTGGACGATGCGCGTGGAATAAATGTTCACCACGCTCGGCCCGGCCTTCTTGACGATGGGCGCAAAGCTCGCGGCGGGGCTGGCGGAGCGGTTGACGGGCGACGTCTCCACGTTGATCACCGGCCCGGCATCCTTGCCCCAGGATTTGACATGGCACAGAACCAGCACCGCTATCGCGCCAAGCATCGCGGCCCAAACTCCGAAAATTGCCTTTGAAAAACATTTCATAATTCATCTGGCTCCGGGGAAATGGACAACGCACCGCCCCAAATGTTCAACCGCCCGCGCTTATTTGGCCTGCTGCGCCTGAAGCTTCTGCACATCCTCGGGCTTGAGGAATTCCACATTGGTCCCCTGCACCTTGATGATGTCGCTGGTGAGCGGCTGGATGGGCGCGGGCGGCGGCATGGCCTGCG